>Ga0209373_10000269_pt1 | contig 103803 bp, 82 predicted proteins | sample Higcelweek5metaG_FD_187173 | JGI IMG/M metagenome (GOLD analysis project Ga0209373, IMG submission 187173) | Freshwater pond sediment microbial communities from the University of Edinburgh, under environmental carbon perturbations - High... | ecosystem: Environmental > Aquatic > Freshwater >...
ACTTCATGATGCCCTTGCAGATGTTGTTGGCCGCATACATGGCCATCATCTCGCCGGAGCAGACGATGTAGATCTCCTCGGCCTTGCCGTCGCGGATGGGCATGGCGAAACCGCCGCACACCACGTCGCCCAGGACGTCGTAGAAGGCGTAGTCCAGGTCCTCGGACTCGTGGTAGGCGCCCAGGGACTCCAGCATGTTGATGGAGGTGATGATGCCGCGGCCGGCGCAGCCCACGCCGGGCTCGGGTCCGCCGGACTCCACGCACCAAACATCGCCAAAGCCGCGCTTGCGGATGTTCTCAAGCTCCACGTTCTCGCCCTCGTCGCGCAGGGTATCGAGCACGGACTTCTGGGCCAGGCCGCCCAAGAGCAGACGGGTGGAGTCGGCCTTGGGGTCGCAGCCCACGACCATGACCTTGCGTCCCATCTCCGCCAGACCAGCCACGGTGTTCTGCGTGGTTGTGGACTTGCCGATGCCGCCCTTGCCGTAAATGGCCACCTTTCTCATCTTCTTCATGATTTGGTTCCTCCGCTCTGTTGGTCAGTTGGGTTGATGGACAGGTGGCATAAGGCAAGGGCCGTGCCAGCACTCACGTTTTCTGGCAACCGCGTGATATCAGCGGTTTTTTCTCGCCACGGCCTGCGGAATCGGCTACACTGGCTACACTGTCCTACATACGAATTTTGTAGGAACTACACTTTTGTATGCGGATTCGAGGCATGGCGGCCCCAGGGTCAACAAGCTGAATTTGCATGGTTTTGCCCAGGGCTGGAACCACTGGCACCAGAGGTGCAGTCAGGACTTTCAGACCAAGGCCCCCTACAAGGAGAAAACCATGCTCATCGACACCACCCTGCGCGAGGGCGCACAGGCCTACGGGGTCTACTTCGGCGGCGGCGCCAAACGGCGCATGGCCGAGCTCTTGTCCGCCGCGGGCGTGGACGAGCTGGAATGCGGATGGGTGGGGCAACCCGGGCTGGAGGAGTTTCTGGCTTGGGCGGCGGATGCCCTGCCCGGAGCGGAGCGTGGCGGGCCGCGCCTTTCCGTGTGGTGCCCCTGCCGCGAGGCCGACGCGCGCCAGGCCGCGGAGCTGGCCGGGCTGGGCCTTGTGGAGCGCGTGAACATCGGCGCGCCCTCCTCCGCCCGGCACCGCGAGAAGCGCCTGGGCCTCTCGCTGCCGGAGATGAAGGCCCGGCTGAGCGCCGTTGTGGCCTTGGCCAGGGCCGAGGGCGTGGACTACGTGTCCGTGGGCCTGGAGGACATCTCCCGGGCCGATGCGGACGAGGCGCTGGAACTGGCGCAGGCGGCTGTTGCCGCCGGGGCCGCGCGGGTGCGCCTGTCGGACACGGTGGGGCTGCTCACCCCGCTGACCACTGCCGGGCTGGTGCACCGCTTTGCGGAGGCCCTGCCCGTGCCCGTGGCCCTGCACGCCCACAACGACCTGGGCATGGCCACGGCCAACGCCATCACGGCATTGCAGTGCGGCGCGGCCTTTGTGGATGTTTCGGCCCTGGGCCTGGGCGAGCGCGCGGGCATCGCCGCCGTGGAGCAGGTGGCGGCCTGGGCCGGGCAGCGGGCCGGGGGCGCGCGCTACGACCTGACCGTGCTGCGGGCCTTGTGCCTGCTGGCCGGGCAGGCGGCCAAGGTGCCCGTGGCGCGCAACCGCCCCGTGGTGGGCGAAGACATTTTCGCGGCCGAGTCGGGCATCCACGTGCACGGCCTGCTGCGCGACCCGGCGCTCTTCGAGCCCTTTGCGCCGGAAACCGTGGGCGCGTCGCGCCGCGTGGGCGTGGGGGCCAAAAGCGGCGGCGCGGCCCTCGGCGCGGCCCTCACCCGGCTCTGCGGGGCGGCGGCCTGCGATTCCGGGCTTGTGGGCCGGGTGCGCAGCCTGGCCGAGCGCCTGGGCAGGCCGTTGACGGACAAGGAACTTTTGGGTGTTTTGTAACCCTCAAAGGAGCACGGCATGACTTTTTCCAACGTGTTCAAGCACATCACCGACGGACTCTGGCTCCTGGGCGGCATCAGCGCCGCCGCGGACCTGAGCCTGGACGACTTTGGCCCCGGAGCCTATGAACCTTGCCCGCGCGAGGCCGAAAACAGCCGCGCGGCCGTGTCTCCCGCCGCAAGTCCCAAGGAGCGCCCGTGCCCGGCACGTTGCTCGAACTCCTAGCCAACGCCGCCATCCCGCTGCAGCTGACCCTCAAGGTGGCCCTGACCGCCACCGCCGGGGCCTGCGCACTGGGCGTGGGGGCGGGCTACGCCCTGTCGCGCCGGGGCCTGCCCGGCCGCGAGGTGCTGGACTCCCTGTGCACCCTGCCCCTGGTGCTGCCGCCCACGGTCATCGGCTACTATCTGCTGGTGGCCTTTGGCCGCCGGAGCGCGCTGGGCCGCTGGCTGGACGAAACCTTCGACGTGAGCCTGGTGTTCACCTGGCAGGGCGCGGCCGTGGCGGCCTGCGTGGTGGCCTTTCCCCTGGTGTGCAAGGCCGCGCGCACGGCCTTCGAGGGCGTGGACCAGGGGCTGGAGAACGCCGCGCGCACCCTGGGCGCCTGCGAAGGCCGGGTATTTCTGCGCGTCTCGCTGCCGCTGGCCTGGCGCGGCATAGTGGCCGGAACCATGCTGGCCCTGGCACGGGCCATGGGCGAGTTCGGCGCCACGCTGATGCTGGCGGGCAACCTGCCAGGCCGCACCCAAACACTGTCTCTGGCCGTGTACGAGGCCGTGCAGGCAGGGCGCGACGACGAGGCCACCTTCCTGGTCATCCTGACCTCGCTGTTGTGCGTGACCCTGCTGCTGGCCTCCGGCAAGCTGCTGGGCCGCAAAATTTCCTAGGAGCGGCCATGACCCTGGAGTTGGACATCACAAAGACCCTGTGCGGCGGCGGCCGCACCTTCTCCCTGCGTGCGCGGCTGCGCGCCCGGGGCCGCTCCACGGTGCTTTTCGGGCCTTCCGGCTCGGGCAAGACCGTAACCCTGCGCGCCGTGGCCGGGCTGCTGACGCCGGACTCGGGCCGCATCGAACTGGACGGCGAGGTGCTCTTCGACTCTGCGGCGCGCATCGACCGGCCCGCCCGCGCACGCGGCGTGGGCTACGTATTCCAGGATTACGCCCTGTTCCCGCACCTCACCGTTGCGGAAAATGTCGGTTTCGGGCTGGGCGGCGGCCTTTTTGGGGGGCTAGGCGCGGCGGCCAGGCGGCGCGTGGCCGAACTGCTGGATCTGGCGGGCATCGCCGAACTGGCCGGGTCCAGGCCGGGCAGGCTCTCCGGTGGGCAGCGCCAGCGCGTGGCGCTCATGCGCGCCCTGGCCCGTCAGCCCAGGGTGCTGCTGCTCGACGAGCCCTTTGCGGCCCTGGACCCGCTGCTGCGCCGCAGAATGCGCCAGGAGGTGCGCGCCATCTGCCAGTCCGTGGGCGCGCCCACCGTGCTCATCACCCACGACCCGGACGACGTGCTGGAGTTTGGCGGCACCGTGGCCCTGTACGAAACCGGAGCCATCCGCGAGGTGGCGGAGTTCCCGGACGGCCCGGAGGGCGGCGCGCCCGCGCGCGACATGCTGCTGGCCGCGCACTTCGGCGCCTACAATGAGGAACGGACCGGGAAGCCTCGCCCGGGTGATTCGCAATCCTGTGATACGCAATAGCGCCATTTTTGCATATTTGTCATTTTTGTTGCATTTGGCATCCCACGGAGGATCACTGAATTTGTGAAAAATATCCATCAATACAAGGTTGTTGCATTTAAGACCGTTCCCGTCGCACATTTAGGCACTGATATTGCTTCCTGCCAGGCATGACGCTCCTGCTCGGCAACCTGAAGCTTCAGGTCCTCTCCTCCATCTGCCAGATCATCGACACGGCCTTGGACCTTGAAAAGGCCTTGTCCGAAGTCTTGCGCATCCTCTCCGAAAGCCTGTCCATGAAGCGCGCCACCATCACCCTGGCCGACCCGGAGAACGAGCGCCTGGCCATCACCGCCTCCCACGGGCTGAGCCGCGAGGAGCGCCTGCGCGGCGTCTACGAGCTGGACGAGGGCGTCACCGGGCTCATTTTCCAGACCGGCAAGCCCTACGTGGTGCCCGACATCCGCCGCGAACCGCTGTTTCTCGACAAGACCGGCTCGCGCCACCTGGAGCGCGGGCGGGTGTCCTTCATCGGCGTGCCCATCACCTCCCATGGCCGCTGCCTGGGCGTGCTCAACGTGGACCGGCTCTTCGGCGACGAGGTGGCCTTTGAGGAAGATTTGAGCTTCCTCACCGTGGTGGCAACACTCATCGGCCAGTTCTTGTCCCTGAACGAAAAAATCAAGGCGCGCGAGGAAGCCCTGGTGCGCGAGAATATCTCCCTGCGCTCCCAGATCACCCGCGAACAGCGCGGCCCGTACATCGTCGGCAAAAGCCTCTCCATGCTGGACGTGGAGCACCAGGTGAGCAAGGTGGCCCCCACCAAGGCCACGGTGCTGCTGCTGGGCGAGTCCGGCACGGGCAAGACGCTCATCGCCCGCGTCATCCACGAGCTTTCCGGCCGCAAGGGCAGCCACTTCACCAAGGTCAACTGCGCCTCCATTCCGGAAAATCTGCTGGAGAGCGAGCTCTTCGGCTACGAGAAGGGCGCGTTCACCGGAGCCGTGGGCTCCAAGCCGGGCCGCTTCGAGGACGCCCACGAGGGCACCATCTTTCTGGACGAGATAGGCGAACTGCCCCTCGGCATTCAGGCCAAGCTTTTGCGCGTGCTGCAAGACAAAGAGTTCGAGCGCCTGGGCTCCAACACCACCCGCAAGGTGGACGTGCGCGTGGTGGCCGCCACCAACCGCGACCTGGGCGAACTGGCCGAGCGCGGCGCCTTCCGCCCGGACCTCTACTACCGCCTCTCCGTGTTCCCCATCCAGGTGCCGCCTCTGCGCCAGCGCAAGGAGGACATCCCGGTGCTGCTGAACCACTTCATCGACAAAGTGGCCCGCGAGTACAGCCGCAGCGTGACCTTCACCCCGCGCGCCCTGTCCGACCTGACCCTGTACGACTGGCCGGGCAACGTGCGCGAGATGGAGAACCTCATCGAGCGGCTGGTCATCATGAGCGACGGCGAACGCGTGGACGCCACCTTCCTTAAGCCTTACCTGAGCCAGAATTCCAGCCAGGCCGTCATTCAGCCGGACCGCGCCCACAGCCCCAGGCCCCAGGGCATCAGCTCGCTCAAGGCCATGGAGCGCAGCGAGGTGCTGGCCGCGCTGCGGCGCAACGGCTGGGTGCAGTACAAGGCGGCCGAGGACCTGGGCATCACCGCCCGGCAGATCGGCTACCGCATCAAGAAGTACGGCCTGTCCTCGGTCATCGACCACGAAACCCTGACCCCGCACCGCAGGTAGCCCGGCGTCACGTTTTCCATCTTTTGGGGCACGCTGTTGACGAAAAACGTCCACTCCGCGAGGTGATGGACGGAAGCGGTCTTTTCCAGACCACTCCCGCCCACCCGACAGACAGGAGCGAACCCATGAACGTCAGCGCCCGCAATCTCATTCCCGGCACCATCAAATCCCTCACCCTCGGCCCGGTCAACGCAGAAGTCGTCATCGAGATCTCCCCCGGCATCGAAGTGGTGTCCGTCATCACCAAGCATTCCGTGGAAGCCATGGACCTCAAGGTCGGCACCACTGTCGAAGCAATGATCAAGGCCTCCAACGTCATGCTCGCCATCGACTAGTCCTTGCGGCCGCCCCCCCGGAGCTCTCCGCGCGCTCCAAACGCCACATGCGCGCGGCCGGGCCGGTTCTCCAAAGCTGTCATTCCCTGCCCTGCCCGGCAGTGTTTTTCACTGTCCTTTTGCGAATCGTGTTGACGAAAAGTATATTTTCCGTGACGTGCTGTGGTGAGGATCAGTGTTCACCCACTTCACACCACACCCAACAGACAGGAGCGAACCCATGAAAGTCAGCGCCCGCAACCTCATTCCCGGCACCATCAAGTCCCTCACCCTTGGCCCGGTCAACGCAGAAGTCGTCATCGAGGTCTCCCCCGGCATCGAAGTGGTGTCGGTCATCACCAAGCATTCCGTGGAAGCCATGGACCTCAAGGTCGGCTCCGTGGTCAAGGCCATGATCAAAGCCTCCAACGTCATGGTCGTCACAGACTAATCACCGCCCAGGGCAACTCAGACCCGGTGCGTCAGGTCGACCACGCCGCGTCGGCCTGACGCAGTTTCCGCATCCAACGCAGCCATTCGCCATGTTTTTTCCACGCCTCCGCCTTGCGCCCGCGTAGCGACCCTGCTAGTAATTACGTACAGCCGAGGTAAGGCTTGGCCGTCTTCCGTCCAAGAGGCATTCCGTCCAGAGGGTATTGCCCCCGCGAGCCCTCACCGTCTCGAGTCCGAGCACACACGAGGAGCCGCTATGCTGCGCGACGCCGTTCTGAACGCCAAAACCTCCACCAAACTCTACTCGCTGTTCGGCTGCATTCTGGGCCTGTTCGTCGGCGCGGTTTTCTTCGTTTTTTTGCCGTATTACGAGCATGATCTGCTCAAAAGCCGTCGCGACAGCCTGGCCGACACCACCGATCTGGCCACCAGCCTGGTGGCCGAATACGAAACCCGGGTGCAAAAGGGCGAGTTCACGCCCGAGGAAGCCCGCAAGCGCGCGGCCACCCGCCTGCGCAACATGCGCTACGGCAACAACGAATATTTCTGGATCAACGACACGGCCAAGCCCGAGCCCGTGATGATCATGCACCCCACGGTGCCCGCCCTTGAAGGCAAGCCCCTGGGCGACCCCAAGTTCAACAAGGCCACGGAGTTCTGGCTGGGACGCCACGGCGAGACCCAGGGCGACTACCCCGCCGGCGACAAGAACCTGTTCCAGGCCTTCGTGGAGGTTTGCGAGAAGTCCGGCGAGGGTTTCGTTGGGTATGTTTGGCCCAAGCCGAAAAAAGAGGGCGGCGCCACCACAGAGACCTATCCCAAAATATCCTTTGTGCGGCTCTACAAGCCCTGGGGCTGGGTCATCGGCACCGGCCTCTACGTGGACGACATCCACGCCAAGGTCGTCAGCCTGCGCGCCTGGCTCGCGGGCATCATGGCCGGGCTGGTGGTGGTGCTCAGCGGCGTGGTGTACCTTCTGGTGCGCATGATCTCGCGGCCCATCGCCAAGCTCTGCATCGTGGCCGACAACATCGCCGGTGGCGACCTGAACGCACGGGAAACCGAGGCCATGAACGGCGAGATGGGCACCCTGCAAAAGGCCATGGAGCAGATGGTGGGCACCCTGCGCGACAAAATCGGCGAGGCCGAAAAAAGCATGCGCAGGGCCGAGGACGAGGCCAACATCGCCCGGGCCGCCACAGCCGAGGCCGACGCAGCCAAACATCAGGCCGCGCAGGCCACACGCCAGGGCCTGCTGCAGGCCGCCGCCAAACTGCGCGATGTGAGCAAAGCCATCGACGACACCAGCCGCGACCTCTCCGAGCGCATCGAAACCTCGCGCCGGGGCTCGGACCTTCAAAAGGACCGCCTGACCGAGACAGCCACGGCCATGGAAGAGATGAACGCCACCGTGCTGACCGTGGCGGGCAACGCCGGGCAGGCGGCGGAGGCCACGGACCAGGCCAAGCAGAAGGCCCAGCTGGGGTCGGACGTGGTGCACAAGCTGGTGCTGGCCATTCAGGACGTGTACACCCAGGCCCAGGGCCTGAAGACCAACATGGGCCAGTTGGGCCGCCAGGCCGACGGCATCGGCCAGGTCATGGGCGTCATCAACGACATTGCCGACCAGACCAACCTGCTGGCGCTCAACGCCGCCATCGAGGCCGCGCGGGCGGGCGACGCGGGCCGGGGCTTCGCCGTGGTGGCCGACGAAGTGCGCAAACTGGCCGAAAAGACCATGAACGCCACCAGGGAAGTCGCCCAGGCCATCAGCGGCATCCAGCAGGGCACGCGCGAGAACATCAAAAACGTGGACATCGCGGTGGAGCGCATCGAGGACGCCACCGAGCTGGCCAACAACTCCGGCGAGGCCCTCACCGGCATCGTGAGCCTGGTGGAAAGCTCCTCCAACCAGGTACGCAGCATCGCCGCCGCCAGCGGCGAACAGTCCACTGCCAGCGAGGAAATCAACCGCTCCTTGGACGACATCAACCGCATCGCCTCTGAAACCGCCGAGGCCATGAACGAGGCCGTGGAGGCCGTCAGCGGAATGCTGGTTCAGGCCGAGAACCTGCTGGCGCTGATGCGCGAGCTGGAAAACGCCTAAACGGAACACGACGGCAAAGCCCCCGTCGTCACAGCGTGGCGGCGGGGGCTTTGTGTTGCCGAAGCATCAGGTCCGGAGAAGCGGGGGCGGCGCGGGCCTGCCCGTTCCGCCATGCGCCTAGTAGTCCACCGTCTGGGTGCCGATGGCGCCCTGGGCGCTTTCCCCATCAAGAGGCCGGGAGAAGAAAAATCCCTGCACGCACTCGCAGCCCAGGTCGCGCAAGAGCGTCGCCTGGCCGCTCTCCTCCACGCCCTCGGCCACCACGTCGAGCCCCAGGCTGTGGGCCAGGGCGACGATGGCCCGCACGATCTCCTGGTTCTCCGGGTCGAGGCCCAGACGGCCCACGAAGCTGCGGTCCACCTTGAGGGTATCCACCGGGAAGCGTTGCAGGTAGGACAGCGACGAGTAGCCTGTGCCGAAATCGTCAATGCTGATCTGCACGCCCAGGGCCTTGAGCCGGCGCAACATGACCAGGGCGCTCTCAGCGTTGACCATGATGTTGGATTCGGTAATCTCAAGCTTCAGGCGGTCCGGGGGCAGGTGCGTGCGCTGCAAAATTTCGGACACCTGCTCCACCAGCGTGTGCTGCGAGAACTGCTTGTTGGACAGGTTCACGGCCACGAAAAGCTTGCGGGCAGCGGGGTCGTTCTCGCGCCATTCGGCCAGGTCGGCGCAGGCGCGCAGCAGCACCACGCGCCCCAGCTCCAGGATGATGCCGGTCTCCTCGGCCAGGGTGATGAACGAGCCCGGCCCCACCATGCCGCGTTCCGGGTGCTGCCAGCGCACAAGCGCCTCAAAGCCCACCAGGTGCGTGCTCGAAAGGTCCCAGATGGGCTGGTAGTGGACCACGAACTGGTCCTTTTCCAGGGCGATGCGCAGCTCCTGCTCCAGGGTCAGCCGCTCCACGGCGTGTCTGAGCATGCGCGGGGTGTAGACCTTGAAACGGCCCCGGCCCCCGGCCTTCACGTCGTGCAGGGCGATGGCCGCGCTTTGCAGCAGTTCCTCCGCGCGCTCGAAGGTGTTGGGCGAAAGCACGATGCCGAAGCTGGCCGAGGTCTGCACCTCGCGTCCGGCCACGGGCACGGGCTCCATCACGGCCTGGCGCAGGCGCTTGATGATGCGGATGGCCTCGCCCGGGGTGGCCAGTTCCTCCAGCAGCAGGATGAACTCGTTGCCGCCGAACCGGGCCACGGTGTCCAGGCCGCGCAGAGTGTTCACAATGCGCCGGGCCACGATCTCCAGCACCTGGTCGCCCACGGCGTGGCCCAGGCTGTCGTTGATGATCTTGAAGCGGTCCAGGTCCATGACGACGACGGCGTAGAACACGTCGTCGCGCCTTTTGCAGCGCTCCAGCGCCTGCTGAATACGGTCCAGGGCCAGGGTGCGGTTGGCCAGCCCGGTGAGGGCGTCGTACAGAGCCTGGTGCCGCAGCTTGGCCTCGAACTCCAGGCGCTCGGTCTCGCGCGTGTCCATGGCCATCGCCATGTTATCAAACGATTCGGCGAGCATGCCGAGCTCGCCTTCGCCGTGCCCCAGGCCGGTGCGGGCGTGCAGATCGCCCTGCCCCAGGCGCGTGGCGGCAACCATGAGCTTGTTGAACCGGCGCAAGATGAACACGTTGCCCAGCACCATGGCCAGGGCGATGGCCAACATGGTCACCCCGACCATGAGCGCCGCGTTGCGCGACTGGATGCTGCGCACCTCGGCCAGGGCCGTGGCCTCGGGAATGCCTACGCGCGCAAGAAGATAGGAGGTGTCGTCGGCATGCAGGCGCAGGCGTTTCACGGCATACAGCCTGCGCACGCCGTCCGCGCCATCCAGGACGGTCATGCCGCTTTCGCCCAGGGAGGCCAGGCTCTTCCACAGGGCCTCCGGCTCCTCCTGCCCTATCCATTGCGGGGCGTCGGGATAGCGGAACAGCCGCTTTCCGGCAGAGTCGGACAAGGCCATGGACGAGCCTTCGGGCAGGCCCGCGGCGTCGAAATTCTCGGCCAGCGAGCCCAGATCGTAGGTGGCGCCGAGCACGCCCACCAACTCGTCGTTCTCGCCGAACACGGGGTGGGCGAAATGCAGCACCGGGCGCTTGGTGGTGAAGCTCACGGCGTACTCGCCCACGGAAAATGCCCGCGTGCGCAGAACATCTTTATAATACTTGCGCTCTGCCACGTTCACCACGCCGCTATAGGGGATGGAGAGGGCGAAGACCTTGGCGTCCAGGGTGATGAGGGACAGATTGGCGTAGGAGGGATTGAGGCGGTGCAGTTTGGTCAAAAGCTCTGTGGCGGCGGCCCTGTCCAGGCGGCGGATGCTGCGCACCTGGGCCAGGGTGGCAAGAAGCACGCGGGAGCTCTCCTCCACCTGCCCCAAATCCTTGGCCATGCCCTGCACCAGGCGCAGGCTGGTTCCCTCGGCCTTGTCGATGGCCTGGCGCTCAAGCTCCTGGCCGCTCCACCACACCAGCCCTAGGGCCGGAATGGCTGCCGCAAGCACCAAAAACAGCAAATGGGTGCGGATCGACCAGGTGAAGAATACTTTCATGAGCCCTCCGCCGCACAGGCGATGTATCGCCCGACGGCTTCAACCCCTGCAATTTCCTTGATAAGATTAACCACTACTCAAGATCGGCGCGCAAGTCCAGACGGGCGGCCCGGTTTTGTGGTGAAACGCGCATATTTACGTAGGAGCGTGGTCTGGAGGAAGCGGGCAACCGCCCGCAACGGCTGAGACTCCTGCTGGCCGCTGCCCGCGGAGTCGCGGCACTACGGTCCTGCGGGAAGCCGGCCCGGGAGTATTTCGGCACAAAGCGCATGCTCTGCGCGCGGTTAAAGGACGATGGGTTCGCGGCTGGTGCGGGCGCCGCCGCTCGGGGCCTCGCCGTGGAGGCGCTTGCCCACGTTTTCGGCAATGCTCTTGGCGTCGCGGTTGGTGGGGTTGATCGCCAGGGCGGCCTCGGCGTTGGTCAGGGCCTCGTTCCAGGCCCGGCGTTCCAGCGCGCCCTTGGCCAGACGCACATGCAGCGCTTCATCCGGCCCGAAGCGGCGCAAAGCGGCCTTGATGACCTCCTCGGCCTTGGGGCCCTCGCCCATTGCGTCCATGCACTGGGCCAGCAGCGTAAAGGCGCGGGGGTCCGTCGGCGCGGCCTCGATGCTTTTCTGGAAATATTCCACGGCCTCGCTCACCAGCCCGGCCAGCATGAGCCGGTTGCCCAGGTCCACCAGCAGCCCGGGCTCGTCGCCAAAGGCTTCCATGGCGCGGCGGAAGTGCTTGCGCGCCTCCAGCGGCTGCTTCTGGTCCAGCTCGGCCTGCCCGGCCAGCACCATCTCGTCCAGCTCGACGAGACGTTTGCGGCGTTCCTCTACCCGGGCCTTGCCCAGCACGGACTCCAGCACATCGGCCATGCGCTTGAAGTTCGTGGCCAGCTCGCGCTCCTGGCCCTTTTTGTAGGAAAACCCGGCGGGCACGGCGCGCTTGATGGTCTCCTGCTCGCCCAGAAGCCGCACGGCCTCCTCCAGCAGGATGTTGATCTCAATACGCTCACGCCCAAAAATCTGCGACCCGATGAGGAGCTCCATCGCGTGGGCCAGCAGGCGCAGGCTGCGCAGCACATCCTTGCGCTGAAGGTAAAATTTGGACCGCGCGATCTGCTCGCGCACATTCTTCGGGCTGGCGTCCATAGGCACTCCCTTCCGCCGGGCCGGATTGGACAACGCGCCATGCGCGCCGAGGGACCGGGCAGAACAGTTCCACCCTACCCCAGCTCCGGGGCATGATCAAGCATTCCGGGCTTCAAGCTGCATACCCCGGCGCAGGCGCGGCCCGCCTCGCTTCCCTTCCCCTTTGCCCGCTGCCGGTCCGCTTCCGTCCAGGCCGCTTGCTCCTTGCCCGCTGGGCGGTATTGGGGCATAGTGCGGCCAAAGTCTTGTGCGAAAACAATTATCAACACCGCACGGACTATTCCGGAGGCGCTCATGGCTCTTCATCCGCTTGCGGGCAAACCCGCCCCCAAGGATATGCTCATCAACATCCCGCGCCTTCTCGACGCCTACGCGGACGTGCGCCCCGACCCCGACGACCCGGCCCAGCAGGTAAGCTTCGGCACCTCCGGCCACCGGGGCTGCAGCACAAAAGGCAGCTTCAACGAGAACCACATCCTGGCCATCAGCCAGGCCATCTGCGAGCACCGCGCGGCCGCGGGCGTGGCCGGGCCGCTCTACATGGGCATGGACACCCACGCGCTCTCGCGCCCGGCGTTGCTGACCGCGCTTGAGGTCTTCGCCGCCAACGAGGTCACGGTGATGGTCCAGGAGGGTCTGGGCTTCACGCCCACGCCGGTCATCTCCCACGCCATTTTGACCCACAACCGGGATGCCGCCCGCCCCAGGGCCGACGGCGTGGTGGTGACGCCCTCGCACAATCCGCCCCAGGACGGCGGCTTCAAGTACAACTCGCCCGATGGCGGCCCGGCAGACACAGGCACCACCACGGCCATCCAGAACCGCGCCAACGAAATCCTGCGGCAGAAGCTGGCCCCGGTGCGGCGCATGCCGCAAGAGCGCGCCCTCAAGGCCGCCACCACGCATTTTTACGACTACGTGCGGCCCTATGTGGACGACCTGGGCAACATCCTGGACATGGAGGCCATCGCGGGCGCGGGCCTCAAAATCGGGGCCGATCCCCTGGGCGGCTCCGGCGTGGCGTTCCTGGAACCCATCGCCGAGCGCTACGGCCTCAACCTCACCGTGGTCAACACCACCGTGGACGCGACCTTCTCCTTCATGACGCTCGACAAGGACGGCGCCATCCGCATGGACTGCTCCTCGCCCTACGCCATGCAGGGGCTCATCGGTCTCAAGGACGACTTCGACGTGGCCTTCGGGAACGACCCGGACTTCGACCGCCACGGCATCGTCACCCGCGGCTACGGCCTGCTGAACCCCAACCACTACCTGTCCGTGGCCGTGGACTACCTGTTCCGCAACCGGCCCGGCTGGCGCGCCGATGCCTCGGTGGGCAAGACCCTGGTCTCCAGCTCCATGATCGACCGCGTGGCCGCGAGCCTGGGCCGCAGGCTCTCCGAGGTCCCCGTGGGCTTCAAGTGGTTCGTGGAGGGGCTGCTCGACGGCTCCTGCGGCTTCGGCGGCGAGGAAAGCGCCGGGGCCAGCTTTCTGCGCAAGGACGGCAGCGTGTGGACCACGGACAAGGACGGCATCATCATGGGCCTTTTGGCGGCCGAGATAACCGCCCAGACGGGCCGCGACCCCGGCGAGTGCTACGCGGAGCTCACGGCGCGCTTCGGCAGCCCGGTGTACGAGCGCATGGACGCCCCGGCCACCCCGGCCCAGAAGGCCGCCTTCAAGCGCCTGACCCCGGAGATGGTCGCCGCCGGCACCCTGGCGGGTGAGCCCATCCTGGCCCGGCTCACCCGCGCGCCCGGCAACGGCGCGGGCATCGGCGGGCTCAAGGTGGTGGCCCAAAACGGCTGGTTCGCGGCCCGGCCCTCGGGCACGGAAAATATTTACAAGATCTACGCCGAAAGCTTCCTGGGCGCGGAACACCTGGCCAGACTCCAGGCCGAGGCCCAGGCCATCGTGGACGCCGCCTTCCGTGCGGCGGGAGCCTGAGTGGGAGGGGAAAAACAGGACAGGACGAGAGCGCCCCAGGACACGCATACCGCATGAACACCGCAGAGCACGCTCCGCAAGAGGCCTTGCGCCAATTCCTGAGCCCGGGAAAAAAGGCCGCGCCCACGCTGCCGCCCGAGCTCGTGGCGTGCGCCATGGCGCGCATCGGCCAGGCCCCGGAGCCGGGCGAGCCCGCCGCCGTGGCCGGGGAATGCGTGTTCCTGCTGGCCGCCCTGCTGCGCAGCCAGCGCGACCCGGCTCTGGCGACGCGCCTGCTGCAGGCCCTGGGCTGCGCCGGAAGACTGGGCCGCACCCTGGCCGGGCTGCACATCCAGTCCCGCAGCCTGCCCCTGCCGCAGTTCACGCCCCTGCTTCTGGCCCTGCCGGGGCGGGATTTTCTGGCCCTGCTGAATGATATGCTGCTGGACTGCCCGGCGGAGGACAAGCACTTCGCCGCCTGGCTGCGCACCCTGCTTCCCACCCCCGGCCGCCTGGACAACCGCGAGGCCCTGCTGTTCCTGAAGTCTTTGGCCGAAGGGGGCGACACCCTGGCCAGACCCCTGCGCGACACCCTTCTGGCCGCCGGGCTGGACGAGAGCCTGCCCCGCGCCCTGTCCGGCACCCCCGGAGCGGCCACCGCCGAAGCCCTGCTGCTGGCCGCGGAGGCGCTGGCCGTGCCGGGCATCAACTCCGAGACCCTGGCCTATGCCCTGCGCACCGCCGGGGCCGAGGGCCCAAGCCGCATGCAGCCCCTGCTGGCCGCGCCGCCGAACCTGGAGCCGCGCGATGCCGCCCTGGTTGCGGAGATGCGCCGCCTGGCCCTGCTGCCGGAGGCCGCCACGCTGCTTCAAGGCGCGGCCCAGACCGAGCCGGAGATGCTGGGCCTGGTGCTGGCCAACCTGCTGCAAAACGGCGAGGTCTTTGCCGCGGGAGCCCTGCGCCTGTTGCCGCTGCTGCCCCGCCTCGGCGTGCAGTCCTGCCTGGCCGAGCTGCCCCAAAACGCCCATACGGCCCTGTACGAGCGCCTTCTGCACAGCCTGGCCATGCTGGAGCCGGAATTTCTGCGCCGCGCGGTGCGGGTGCTTGGCCCCGGCCTGGGGCTGGACGAGCACGCCGTGCAGGCCCTGGCCACGCTGCTGACCGCCCGCACCGGCCAGGAGGCCGCATTCCCCCACAGCGCCGCGCCCTGGACCAGCCCGCCCCCGCCATCCATCGGCCCGGGGGCCGCAAAGCCCAAAAACGCCCGGCGCGGCGGCACCCTGGCCGAGGCCGCGCACAGCAGCGCCACCCCGGTGATGAACCAGGACTTTTCCCACTCGGCCCTGGCCGGAGAAATCATAGAGGGCGTGACCTTCAGCGGCGTCGATGCCAGCCGCTGCCGCTTCACTTCCGTCATTTTGCGCCGCGTGCGCCTGAACGCCTCGCAAATGGCCCGGTGCGCCTTCGACGACTGCGGATTCCAGACCTGCGCCTTTGTGGGCGTGGACTTCTCCTTCAGCCAGTTCAGCGGCTGCCGGTTTGACTCCTGCACCTTCGAGTTCTGCGACTTGAGCCGCGTACAGCTTTTGGGCTGCACCCTGACCCGCTGCACGTTCACGGAGTCCAGCCTGGCCGGAAGCCGCCTGGGCAAAACCCGCATGGACGCCACGACCTTGCGGGCCTGCACCGTTTCCGGCGCGCGCGCCCAGGAATGCACACTGGCGCGCCTGGTCCTCTCGCGCACGGACCTCTCGGGCAGCCTGTGGGAAAAGTGCGTCTGCCGTGACTCCAAATTTCTGGCCTGCGGATTCGAGGCAGCCCGCATCGTGGGCTGCGAATGCCTGGACCTGCACCTGACGCGCCTGGCCGGCGCAGGGCTTACCGTGCTGGGCGGCCACACGGACAATCCCGACCTGGCCCAGGCCGAGCGCGCCACGCGCACGCGCTGCCTGGAGTCGGTGTGCCGCGAGATAACGCCCCTGGATCCGGGCCTGGGCACCGGCGCAGGGGCGGCTTTCGTGCGGCTCTGCGTGGACGCCTTTCTGCGCGTGGACGAGGCCAGGCGCACCCTGGCCGCCATGCGCGCCCAGGACCAGCGCCGCCGCGAGCTGGCCCTGGAGCGCCTGAGCGAGGCCCAGGGGCAATTCTTGCTGCTGCTGCCCGCGCTGCTGGCTTCCAACGTGTTCGAGCGCGCACAGGACATCCTGGAGGTGCCTGTCTGCGCGCTGAGCGGCCACGTGCGGCCCGGCGTTTTGAACCGCGAGGCCAATGTGCTTCTGGAACGCTATTTCCCCGGCCAGGCTCTGCCCGGGCCCAAGGCCCTGCCCGCGCCGGAGCTGCTGCTGGAGGCCGTGTACGGCATCGGCAGCCTGGGCTCCGTGGCCCAAAAGCCCACCTCGGACATGGACTGCTGGGTCTGCCTGAGCCCGGCGGAGGGCGTGGCCGACGTGGCCAAGGCCCGCGCGGGCCTTTCGCGCAAATTGTCGGCCCTGGAGGCCTGGGCTTGGCAGCAGTTCGGCCTTGAGGTGCACTTTTTCCCCATGGACATGGCCGACGTGCGCCAGAACAATTTCGGCATGAGCGACAAGGAAAGCTCCGGTTCGGCCCAGGCCGCGCTGTTGAAGGAGGAGTTCTACCGCACCGCGCTCAAGCTGGCGGGCCGCGACCTCTTATGGTGGGCCGCGCCGCCCACGGCCAGCCAGGCCGAGACCGAGGCGCTCTTCGCCGAGCTGACCCGGCTGGCCCCGCGCACGGCGGCGGAGCTGGTGGACCTGGGCCAGCCCATGCCCATTCCGCCTGGCGAATATTTCGGGGCCTGCCTGTGGCAGATAGTGAAGGCCCTGCACAGCCCCTACAAGTCGGTCATGAAGCTGGGCCTGCTGGAAAAATACGCGGGCCAGGGCCAAGACATGCGCCTCTTGTGCGACCGCATCAAGGAGGCGGTGCTGCGTGGACGCAAGCTGGCCGAGGACGTGGACCCGTACCTCTCGCTGTTCACGTCCATCCGCAAGCACTACCGGCAGTTGGCCGACTCCGCCAGCCTGGCGCTCATCGGCGAATGCCTGCGCCTGAAGGCCGACGTGGCCCCGGAAGACCTGCCTGCGGAGTTCGAGACCGCGGACCTGAGCGCCCTGCGCGCCCTGCCGAGCCAGCCGGATGCATCCGGCGCGGAGCCGGAGACCTTCACCGCCGCGCTGCGCCTGGGCACCATGGTCAACCAGTTCATGATCTCGGCCTACCGCCGCATTCAGGAGGGCATCCGCGCCAGCCAGGGCGTGGCGCAGATCAGCCCGGAGGACCTGACCCGGCTGGGCAGGCGCATTGCCGCCAACTTCGCCCAGCACCCGCACAAGGTCAGTCTGGTGCCCTTCGTCTCCGACGACCTGACCTTCACCGAGCTTTACTTCTACGCCGAAAAGGCCCCGGGCAAGCGCACAGTCTGGGCCGTGAAGGGCAAGGACAAGGCCGCGGGCAAGGCGGCCGTGGAATCCCTGGCGCCCATCCGCCGCGACACCGACGTTGCCCGGCTGCTCTCCTGGCTGCTGTTCAACGGGCTGTACGACCCCAAGCAGGCGGTGCAGGCCGAGCGCAGCCTCGCGCCCATCGCCGTGCTGGATCTGCAAAGCCTGCTGGCCGACCTGGCCGCGTTCTTCCCCCGGCGGGCCACCCTGGAGCCGGACCTGGACGAATATCTGAAGCCGGAGCGCGTGGTGCGGGCCTATCTCATCGTGAACCTGCCCGTGGCCACGGACAAGAACAAGATCCTCAGCGTCTCCGTGCTCTATGCCACCAACTGGGGCGAGGTGTTCTGCCAGACTTTCGAGAATCCGCCCCTGTCGCTACAAAAATCACCCCTGCTGTTCCTGCGCGACTCGCTGGCGAAGCCCATTGCGCAGGACACCGAACTACGGGCCTTCACCCCGAAGAAGTCCGTAAGCCCCCGGCTCAAGTTCACCTGACGGAAACGGAAAAGAAGAAAACCAGCGGCGCGCGTTATTTTGGAATAACCGCGGTGGCGATCCAGTCCAGCACCAGGGCCACCGGAGCCGTGGGCTGGTTGAGGGCCTCCTGGGCCTGGGCCAGCACAAGGTCCAGGCGGCGCAGGCCCGCCGGGCCGAGCCGGGCAAGGCGCTTGGCTACGGGGCTCTCCTGCCCGGAGAGGGCGAGAATGAGTTCGCGCTGCAAGCCGGAGAGGATGCGCCGGGCCAGTGCGCGGTCGGCCGCGCCCTTGGTGCCGGTGCGCTCGAACCAGCCCTGGCCGGAATCCCAGAAGGCCAGCAGCGCCGCGATCCACTCCGCCGCGTCGGGCTCTGAAACCTTGGCTGCGGGCCAGGGCAGGGTGAGCACAAAGCTGCGCGAGACCAGGGTTTGCAGCAGGCGCTCGCGCTGGGGGGCCAGCAGCACGAAGACATTGCCGGGCCGGGGCTCCTCAAGGGTCTTGAGCAGCAGGTTGGCGGCGGAAAGGTGCAGGTCCTGGGCCTCGGCAAAAACGGTCACGCGGCTGCCCGCGCCGTGGGCCGGCTGGCCCCAGACCGGCAGCAGCGCGCGGATCTGGTCGATGTTGGCGGTTTTGGGGTCGTCCTCGAAGAACTGCCGGTCCACCACGATGAGGTCGCGGAAGGCGCGCTCGTCGATCTGGCGGCACAGGACGCACACGCCGCAGCCGCCCTGGGGGCAGTTCAGAACCTTGGCCCAGGCCAGGGCCGCGGCCTCGCGGTCGGCGGCGCTGCCGCCCTCCATCACCAGGCTCTGGGGCGGACGGCGGGCCAGGGTGCGCAGCCGCGCCAGCACCTGCCCGTCCACCATTGCTGGCGTCGAGGGGGCGGGTGCTGGCGCTGTGGCTCGACCGGCGGCCGGGCTTGGCATGGATGCTCCCTGGCGCTTAGCCGCGCGGGAAGGTCTGCGCCCGGTCGGGTCCAACGGAAACCAGTCCGATGGGCACGCCGGAAAGCTCCTCCATGCGCACAAGATAGTTGCGGGCGTTCAGCGGCAAAGCGGCAAAGGAGACGACGGAGCTGATGTCCTCGTCCCAGCCGGGCAGGGTCTCGTACACCGGGGTGACGAAGGCCATGGCGTTCTGCTCCTGCGGGGGATAATTGACCCGCTGGCCCTTGTAGTCGTAGGCCACGCAGATTTTGAGCTCCTTGAGGCCGGAGAGCACGTCGAGCTTGGTCACAGCCAGCTCCGTGGGTCCGTTCAACCGCGCAGACTCGCGCAGGACCACCATGTCGAGCCAGCCGCAGCGGCGCTTGCGGCCCGTGGTGGCGCCGAATTCTCCGCCCTTCTCCTGAAGATATTCACCGACCGCATCAAAAAGTTCGGTGGGGAATGGACCTCCTCCCACACGCGTGGTATAGGCCTTCACAATTGCGATGATGCGTTCGAGCATCCGCGGCGAGCAGCCCGAGCCGGAGGCCGCGTTGCCCGAAACCGTGGTGGACGAGGTGACGAAGGGGTACGTGCCGTGGTCGATGTCCAGGTGCGTTCCCTGGGCGCCCTCGAACAGCACGGTGCCGCCGCCGGCAACGGCGTCCTGGATGGCGGTGGACACATCGCCCAAATAGGGGCGGATGCGCTCGGCAATGGGCAGCAGCTCGCGGTACACCTGCTCCGGGTCCAGCACCGGCGTGCCGTAGAGGTTCTTGAACAGAACGTTCTTCTCCTCAATGGCGCGGGCGATTTTTTCGCGCAGCAGCTCAGGGTCGGCCAAATCGGCCGCGCGGATGCCGCAACGGTGCATCTTGTCCTCGTAGCAGGGGCCGATGCCCCGGCCCGTGGTGCCGATCTTGGCGCCGCCGGAGCGCAGTCCCTCGCGGGCCACGTCGAGCTCGCGGTGATAGGACATTATTATATGGGTCTTTTTGCTGATCATGAGCCGGGAAGGGCTCACGTCCACGCCTTTTTTCTCAAGGGTTTCAATCTCGCGCAAAAAAACTTCGGGGTCCAGCACCACTCCGTTGCCGATGAGGCAAACCTTGCCCGGGTGCAGAATGCCCGAGGGGATGAGGTGCAGCACACATTTCTCGCCCGCCACCACAAGGGTGTGGCCGGCGTTGTTGCCGCCCTGGAAGCGAACGATTGCAGCGGCTTCCTGGGCCAGCATGTCCACGATCTTGCCTTTGCCCTCATCGCCCCACTGGGACCCGAAGACCACGATATTTGACATGGAGGCTCCTTATGACTACTTGCCCGTCCTCGAGGACGAAGTTTTAACGGCAAGCGGCACAATTGCGTAAAAGAGGATTCAGCACATGTCAACAACACTCCCGGACAATACTGCACCCGTCCGCTCCCGGTTCAGACGCGAACGTCTGTTGCTGGGCATGCTCACGGCTGCGCTGGCCGGGCTCGTGGTCCATCACACCCTGACCCTGCCCATGCCCAGGAGCCTGGTGGTCGCCTCCCCGCGCCAAACGCGCGTTTCCGGCGACGCATCCATGAGTCTTGAAAAAACGCTGCTGGAGCGCTTCGCGCGCGACCACGGCGTCAATCTCACCTTTGTGTTCACGGAAACGCCCGAGGAAGCCCTGAACATGGTGGAACGCGGACGCGCCCAGATCGGCCTGGCCCTCGGCGTGGCCCCGGCGGGCACAAACGCCAAGGAGCTGCGCCCCGCCAGCAAAAGCTCAAAGACGGCTTTCGGACCGGAGTATGACCGCCAGCCCATTTACGCGGTGGACTGGAACGAGGGCTACGCCCCGCCGGAGAACACCACCGGCGCGCTGGACGAGCTGCTGCGCATTGCGGCGTCGTTCTCCACCAGCCCGCGCCAGGCCCCGGCCCTGCCGCTGGACGCGCTGCACCTGCTGCTGCCGTTCGTTTCCGTTGTGCGCGACGCCGCGCCGACCACGCACGAGGCCTCGTACCGCTTCGTCTGGCGCACGGACGTGCCGAAACTGGACCAGGCCATGCGCGAATTCTGGGAGCAGATCGAGGCCGACGGCACCCTGGCCGCCCTGCACGAGAGCACCCTGGGCTTTCTGCCCGAGGACCCGGACCCGTTCGAAATGGAGCTGTTGCGGCGCACCCTGGCCTTCGAGGTGCCGCCCCTCAACAAGACCATCCAGCGGGCCGCGCGCAAATGGCGGCTCGACCCCAGCCTGCTCACGGCGGTCATCCACCAGGAGTCGCACTTCCGGCCCGACGCGGTAAGCGCCACGGGCGTGCGCGGGCTGATGCAGATGACCGGCAACACCTTGAGCGAGCTGGGCGTGCAGAACCCCGACGACCCGACTGAGGTCATCTACGCCGGGGCGCGCTACCTGAACATGCTGCGCGAGCAGTTCGTGGACATGGGCTATGGAATGGACGACGCCATGCTCTTGGCCCTGGCCTCCTTCAACGTGGGCCAGGGGCACGTGGTCGACGCCATCGACCTGCTGCGCGACCGGGGGCTGGAGCAGCCCTCCTGGGTCACCGTGCGCCAAGTGCTGCCCCTGCTGGCGAAACTCGATGTGGCCCAACAGACCCGCTACGGCCTGTGCCGGGGCACGGAGGCCGTGGATTTCGTCGACAAGGTGCGCTACTTCACCTACGCCATCCGGGGCCTAGTCCTGGCCTCTGCGCAGGGGAATGAGTTTCCCGGCCTTCGGCTTGCTCTGGCGGAGTGACCCCCTGGACGGAGTGGACGGGCCGGGCCGGCCTTCGGGCTGGCCGCCGCCCGCGGGCTGACGCCTGGGGGCCGGGGCGTTCTGGCCGTCGCGGGACTGGGGCGCGGTCAAATCCAGCATCTCCAGGCCCGGGGCCGGGTCATTGGGCTGGCGCGAGGCCGAAAGATTGTAGTTGAAGAGCTGGTTCTTCATGCGCACGGCCTGAATGAGCCCGAAGATAAGCACGGATTCCTCCCAGCGCCGGGTGGGCTCGAACTGACGCACGGCCTCCGCATACTTCTCCCACAAGTCCATGAGCGAGGCCTCGTCAAAGGCCACAAGCTGGCGGGCCAGCTTGACCAGGGCGTTTTCCAGATACGAATCAGGCATGCGGGGGAACCTCCAGGGTGCGCAAGAGTGCTGCGCATGAGCGGGCAGATACCAGAAATCGCCCGGGCCGCCAATTCAAATTTGCCCGCCGGGGCGCTGTGTGCTACTGCCTTTTCCGCACACGACATCACCCATAAAAGGACACGGCCATGAGCGACCTCAAGAAAATGTACACCACCCTGCGGGGCGACTCCTTTCCCGAAGACCTGCGCATTACCCTGGGCAGCCAGGAGCTGGTGTTCAAGAAGCGCACCTGGAACATCGGCGGCGAGGTGCGCGGCCTGCGCTACGGCGAAAACCCGGACCAGCCCGCGGCCCTGTACGAACAGGTGGGCGGCGAGATCGTCCTCGACGGCGTGGCCTTCCGCGGCCCCGGCCAGGGCCTGGTTTCGGCCCTCACCGAGGAGCACATGCTGCAGGCCGGCAAGCACCCCGGCAAGACCAACCTCACGGACGTGGACAACGCCCTCAATATTCTCCAATACCTTACGGCCCGCCCCGCCGCCGTCATCTTGAAGCACAACAATCCCTGCGGCGCCGCCTGGACCGACCTGGGCATAGCCGAGGCCGTTTCGCGCGCGTTCTGGGCCGACCGCATCGCCGCCTTCGGCGGAGCCGTGGTGGTGAACCGCCCGCTGACGAAAGAGGCCGCGGAACTCATCAACTCCTTCTATTTCGAGGTGGTGGCCGCGCCGGAGTTCGAACCCGGCGTGGTGGACATCCTGAAGGCGCGCAAGAACCTGCGCATCCTCAAAATTCCCGGCATCGCCACTTTGGCCGAGCTGGCCAAGTCGCCCTTTCTGGACATCAAGGCCCTGTTCGACGGCGGGCTCGTGCTCCAAACCTCGTTCCAAAGCCGCATCCGCGCCGAATCCGACTTTCTGCCCGCCACGGCGGAAAAGGACGGCGTGACCTACACCGCGCGCAAGCCCACCGCGGCCGAGATCCAGGACCTCATCTTCGCCTGGTCCATCGAGGCCGGGGTCAGCTCCAATTCCGTCATCTTCGTGCGCGACGGCGCCACCACGGCCATCGGCACCGGCGAGCAGGACCGCGTGGGCTGCGTGGATTTGACCATCAGCAAGGCGCACACCAAGTACGCCGACCTGCTCTCGTTCAAGGAGCAGAACATGAGCATCTTCGAGCTCATGCTGGCCGCCCGCACCGACACAGCCAAAGCCTCGGCCTTGGCCGACATCCGCAAGCGCGCGGCAGAGGCCCGTGGCGGCCTGCCCGGCTCGGTGCTGGTTTCCGACGGCTTCTTCCCCTTCCGCGACGGCGTGGACCTGTGCCTGGCTCAGGGCGTTACCGCCATCGCCCAGCCCGGCGGCTCCCTGCGCGACTTCGAAGTCATCCGCGCGGTGAACGAGGCCACGCCGCAGGCGGCCATGGTCTTCACCGGCCAGCGGTCCTTCAAGCACTAGGCCCACATGACGAAAACGCTCAAGCTTTCCGGCTTCCTCAGGCCGGGCTGCGTGGTGGAGTTCCTTCAGGACAACGAGGCGCACATCGCCTGGGTCTTGGAGGAATCCGCCGGCCGCCTGCGTTTGCTCACCCGCACCAAGCGCGAGGTGAAGCTTCCCGCAACGCGCCTGCTGCCCTGGAGCGGCCCGGAATATCCGCCCGCAGCCACGCGTGAGGAAATAGGCCACCGTCTGGACGACCTGGAGGCCCGCCGCCGCGAAATCATGGCCGGGGTCAACGCCCTGGAGCTGTGGGACATGGCCCAGGGCGAGGTGGAGCACGCCCCGGCGGAGTGGTTCGCCGGGCTTTTGTGGACCGAACCCGGCGTGGACGAGGTGGCGGCCCTGGGGCGCGCGCTTCTGAACGCCAAGGCCCACTTCAAATTTCAGCCGCCAGACTTCGAAATCCACCCCGCGGACAAGGTGGAGGCCCGCCTCATCCGGGAGCGCGAGGACAAGGACCGCGAGGCCGTGGCCAACGCCGGGCACGCGGTGTTCGCCGCGCTGTGGGCGCGCATCAAGTCCGGCCAGCCCCCCCTTTCGCCCCACGCCATTCTGCGCGAGGCCGAAGGCATGGACCCGGAGGTGGAAACCCGCCTGCGCGACATGCTGCTGGCCCAGGTGGCCAAGCGCACCGGCGGGCCCAATGGCGAAGACGACGCCCTGGCCAAGTTGTGGGAAAACCTCAAGAAGCCCTTGCCCGACGTGCCGCACCTGGCCCTGCAACTGGCCCAGGCCTGGGGCGTTTTGCCGCCGCATTACAACGCCCAGCTGGACGAGGTGGGCTATGCCTGGGGCGACGGCTGGTCCGCCGCCTTTGCCGCCGACATGGCCGCCCAGCGCGCCCGGTTCGACGCCTTGGCGAAAGCGGCCACGGTGGACCCCACGCCCTATGTCAGTATCGACGCCGCCACCACCCGCGACATCGACGACGCCTTTTTCGTGCAGCCCGCCGCCCTGCCCGACGGCAGCCCCGGGTACAGTTGCTCCGTGGTGCTGGCACGGCCCTGCCTGGGCTGGGAGTTCGGCTCCGGGCTCGACCGCGAGGTGTTCAGCCGCGCCACCAGCCTGTATCTGCCCGAGGGCTCCGGCCACATGATGCCCGAGGCGCTGGGCACCGGGCTGTTCAGCCTCACCACCGAAGGCCCCAAGCCCGCCCTGGTGGCCGAGTTTCTGCTCAGCGCCACCGGCGCCATCGTGGACACGCGCCCGCGCCTGGCCTGGGTCAAAATCGCCCGCAACATAGCCTACCCGGACGCCCAGGCCGCGCTGGAGGCCGGCTCCGACCCACAGCTCGGCCTGGCCGTGACGGTTGCCCGCGAGCTGTTCGCCCGCCGCCTGGAGCGCGGGGCCGTGGTCATCGAGAAGCCCGAGCCGCAGGTCTCGCTGGAAGGCGAGGGGCAGAACGTGCGCGTGGTCATCGAAACCCGCGAGGCCAGCCCGGACGCGGAGCTGCTGGTCAGCGAATTCATGATTCTGGCCAACAGCGGACTGGCCGTGTGGGCGCGGGAAAATGGCGTGCCGCTTTTGTGCCGCACCCAGGACATCGCCCTGCCCAAAGAGGCCACGGGCGTGTTCCGCGACACGGTGGACATTTTCCGCGTGGTGAAGCTTTTGGCTCCGCCCGCGCTTGAGTGCAACCCGCGCAAGCACGCGGCGCTGGCCTGCGAGGCCTACGCCACCATCACCTCACCCCTCCGGCGCTACGTCGATTTTTTGAACATGGCGCAGGTGGAGAGCTTTTTGGATTCCGGCGCGCCCCGGCTGGACAGGGCGGGTCTGGAGTCCATCATCCCGCACCTTTCGGCGCGCATTCAAGAGGTGGGCCAGGTGCAGCGCTTCCGCCCGCGCTACTGGAAGCTGGTGTACCTCAGCCAGCACAAGCGCGAGCCCTTCCCCGCCATGGTGGTGGACGACGCCGGGCCGTACCCCACGCTCTCCCTGCCGGATTTGCAAATCACGGTGCGCCTGCCGCGCAACATGCTGGGCGACCGCGTGCAGCCGGGCATGCGCTTCGACGTCTTCTTCGGGCGCATCGACCCGCTGGCCAATGAGCTGAAAGTGGTGGAGGCGCGGGAGGCGGAGTAGCCCCCGCGTTTCGACGGATCAAAAACAAAAAGGCCGGAGCCCCCATCGGGACCCCGGCCTTTCTCATTTTCTTGGCTCGTTGCGCTGCTAGACCTTGGCGGCCTGGAGCTCCTCGGTGCTGAAGTCCCAGGTGGTGTTGTGCGGCGGCAGCGGCTCGTTCTTGAAGAAGTCGGGCAGCTGGTCGTCCTTGTCGGTGAACCCGGCGGCCTTGTTGAAGGCCAGCTCGTCCTTCAGGCAGTTCACGCCCAGGTTCACGATGTCGTCCACGCTGTACGGCTTGCCCAGCATGCCGGAAACCATGTCGGCCACAACCTGCAACGCGTCCGGGGTATCCAGCACGGCAAAGGCCACGAACAGGCACAGGCCCAGGGAATCCACCGCGGCAGTGGCTATCTGCAAATTCTTGGAGATCTCCACCTGGCCGGCCTTGCCCTGGGCGGGCACGTCGCCGCCGACCTTAAGCACGTTCTGGCACACGGCGTAGCCCGCGGTGTGGTCCGCGCCCATGGGGGTGGTGGCGTAGGTGACGCCCACGCCCTTGATGGTGCGCGGGTCGTAGGCGGGCAGGGCCTGGTTCTTCACCGTGGGCACGCGGTCCACGCCGAAGGCCTGGGCCGTGAAGCCCGTGCCGTTGCCCAAAATGCGCCCCAGCGGATCGGTGGTGCCCACCTTCTGCAACAGCTTGATGACGCCCTTGCCATCACCCCAAGGCACAATCCCGGCCTCCATGGCCATGGCCATGGTGTTGGCCATTTCAATGGTGTCCATGCCCGCCTCGTCGCAGGTGCGGTCCATCAAAGCGATGTCGTCCAGGTCGTCCACCAGCAGGTTGGCCCCAAAGCCCCAGATGGTCTCGTACTCGAAACCGGTGGTGAGGAAGTTGCCGTCCTTGTCATTGTAGACCTGCGAGCACTGGATGACGCAGCCGGTGTGGCAGCCGTGCTTGTAGGCGCCCTTGCGGGCCTTGATGGTGTCGGTCATGGCCTCGCCGCTGATCTTGGCCGCGCCGTCGAAGCGGCCGTTGCGGAAGTTCTTGGTGGGCAGCGCGCCGACCTCGTTGATGATGTTCACCAGAATGGCCGTGCCGTAGGTGGGCAGGCCCTGGCTGGTGACCGGGTGGCCCATGAGGATGTCCACCCAGCGCTTGCGGGCGGTCTTGTACTTCTCGTCATCGCCCATGGCGGTGGCCACCTTGGCTTCGGGGTCGAGGATTACGGCCTTGATCTTCTTGGAGCCCAGCACCGCGCCCATGCCGCCGCGACCGGCGGAACGGCTGGGCCGGCCCTCCGGATCGGAAAACTGGATGGTGGAGGCGGCCAGGCACTGCTCACCCGCCGCGCCGATCATGGCGGTGACGACCTTCTCGCCGAACTTGGCCTTGACCAGCTCGTGCGCGGCGTAGTTGGGCTTGCCCACGATGTCGTCGGCGGGCAGGAACTCCACGGAGTTCTGCTTCACCAGCACGTTGCAAAACGGCGCGCCCGCCTCGGGCTTGTCCTCAAAAATGATGGCCAACAGGCCGAGCCTGGGAAGCTTGTGGGCGAACTGGCCGCCCACGTTGGATTCCTTGATGCCGCCGGTGAGCGGCGACTTGGCGCCGACCGAGGTGCGCCCGGAATTGGCCGCGTTGGTGCAGGCCAAAATGCCGCCCGCCATGACCAGCTTGTTCGCCGCGGACAAAGGATGGCAGGTGGCGGGAACTTCCTCCAGCACCACGCGGGAGGTAAGGGCGCGGCCGCCCAGCCCGGCGTACTTGCCCAACTCCTCGAAGCGATACTCCCTGGTGCGGGTGTTGATGCGCAATATCTTCATGATGGCGCTCCTTGCTGTTTCCGGTTGCGAAAGATGGTGGCCTGCGCTAGGCACAGACAAAGGGAATATATGTCCTGAACAAAAAAAGTCAACGATGTTTGTTATTTATGTCAATGAGGACATAACGGAATATTCACAAAACATCCCGGAGGGATCGATGCCCGCACCGAGCATTCTGGTGATTCACGCCGAAACGGACGCTCTGGCGGCGCTGACTCCCCTGGCCATGGAGGGCTTTGGCGTGCGTGTGGCCGCCGGGCGCACCCTGCGCGAAACCCTGACGCAGGACCTGGGCCTGAGCCCGGACTACGTGGAGCGGCGCGTCCAAACGGTGTTTCTCGATGGCTCGCCGGTGGACGACATCGACGCCGATCACGCCCGGCCCGGCGGCACCCTGGCCCTGGCGGGCGCTCTGCCCGGCGTGGCGGGCATCGCCATGCGCCGGGGCAGCCCGGTGGGCGTGTTCCGCGAGGGAGTCACCCACCACGACGCCACGGAGCCCCCGGCCATGGAGCGCTCCCTGCCGCTGACCCTGAAGCTCTTCAACATCGTGGCGGCGGAATGCCTGGCCCTGGTGCTGGCGCGCGGGGTGGACGTGCGCCCGGGCCGCCTGGCCGAACTGCTGGCCTCCCGGCCAGAGGCCCTGGCCCAGGCGACCTTCCGCCTGGACGGCCAGCCGCTCTCCCGCGCCGCCGTCCTCGCGGCCCTGCGCGACACCCAGCGCTTTCCCAACCGCGACGGCAGCGCCCTGCTGCGCCTGGAGACCACCTCGTGAGAACCGTGCCCGCTGCGACGCTCTCCACCCTGGCGAACATCACCGAGGCCGCTGGCGCGGCCATCCTGGCCCTGCGCAACGCGGGTCCCGGGGCCCTCGGCATCGTGCGCAAGGACGACGACTCGCCCCTCACCAGGGCCGACCTGGCCGCGCAGGAGATCATCGAACGCGGTCTGGCCACGGCCTTTCCCGACGTGCCCGTGCTCTCTGAGGAAGGCGCGGACCTGGTCTATGCGGAGCGCGCCCGCTGGACGCGGTTGTTCATCGTGGACCCGCTGGACGGCACAAAGGAGTTCGTGAAAGAGCTGGACGAGTTCTGCGTGTGCATCGCCCTGGCCGAAGGCGGTTTCCCGGCCCTGGGCGTGGTGCATGTGCCGGTGTGGGGCAAGACTTACGTGGGCGGCCTGGGCGTGGGGGCCTACCGGCACGAGGTGGGCTGCCCCTGGCGGGCCATCGGCGTGCGCCAGCCCGAGGCCGGCGGCCTCACCGTGCTGGCCAGCCGCTCGCATCCCTCGCCGGAACTGGAGGCGTATCTCGCCGGCATGAACGTGGCCGAGCGCATCACCGCCGGAAGCGCGCTGAAGTTCTGCCTGCTGGCCGAAGGCAAGGCCGACCTTTACCCACGCTTCAACCTGACCCGCGAATGGGACACCGCCGCAGGACAGGCCGTGCTTGAAGGCGCGGGAGGCAGCGTGGTGCGCCTCATCGAGGGCAAGCCCGGCGAGCGGCTACCCGTGAACAAGCCAGACCTGCTCAACGGGCCGTTTTTGGCCAGCGCCAGGCCCTACCCCCGGCCATAAAAAAAAGCGGCAGGGTTTCCCCCGCCGCCTTGGCGTTCAAACCGTTGGCAAAGACTCCCCGGCCTACCCCTCGCCCTGCTGCACATCCCGCGCGGTGACCTCCAGGGGTTCCAGCTGGGGCAGTTCTTTTTCCGGCGCGGCGGCCAGTTCCTTGAAGCGCCGGGCCTGCACCAGCACGCGCGACTCCAGCGAGCTCACGGTCTTGTTGTAGGCGTCCACCGCGCCGGAAAGCCCCTTGCCCACGCGGGCGAAGTGCTCCGACAAGGTGACGATGCGCTTGTAGAGTTCGCGTCCCAGTTCGCTGACCTGCTGAGCGCTCTCGGCCACCTTTTCCTGCCGCCAGCCGTAGGCCACGGCGCGCAGAAGCGCGATGAGCGTTGTGGGCGAGGCCACGATGACGCCCTTCTCGACGCCTTCCTCGATGAGGGCGGGGTCGTGCTCCAGGGCGGAGCTGAAGAAGATCTCGCCGGGCAGGAACATGACCACGAACTCCGGCGTGGGCGTCAGGTGCTCCTGGTAGCTCTTCTGGCCAAGCTTGGTCATATGGTCGCGGATTTGCCGGGCGTGGCCCTGCATGCTGCGGCGGCGCGACTCCTCGTCCTGCGACTCGTAGGCGTTGAGATAGGCCTCCAGCGGGGCCTTGGCGTCCACCACCACGTTCTTGCCGCCGGGCAGGCGCACCACCATGTCCGGGCGCAGGCGTCCGTCCTCGGTGGTCACGCTGGCCTGCTCGGAAAAGTCGCAGTAGCCCACCATGCCCGCCAGCTCGACCACGCGCCGGAGCTGCATTTCGCCCCAGCGGCCGCGCACGGTGGGCCGCCGCAGGGCGTCCACAAGCTTGCGCGTCTCCTTTTTCAGGTCCACTTGGTCCGAGGCCAGAAATTTGACCTGCTGGGAGAGCTCCACATAGGCGTTCTGGCGGCTCTTCTCCATGTCCTGAATGCGCGCGTCCACCAAGGTCAGCGACTCCTTGATGGGCTTCACCAGGCCTTCGATGCTTTTCTGGCGCAGTTCCAGGTCGCCCTTGGCTGCTTCCTGGAAGGTGGAAAGGTGCGCCTTGGCCAGCTCCACGAAGCTTTGGTTGTTGTGCTTGAGGGCGTCGGCGGAAAGGGCCTTGAAGGTGTCCTGCAATTTGGCTTGCAGATCTTCCAGCAGGGCCTGCTTTTCGTTGGCGGCCTTGCGCTCCTCCTCCATGCGCGCCACGAGGTCGCCCTCGCGCACCTTGAGGCTGGAGAGATCGGCGGCCAGGACGTTCAATTGCGTTTCCAGGCCGGGCACGCGGGCGGCGAGCTCCTCGGCGCTGGCGCGCAGCGCGGTTTCGGCGCGCAGGGCATCGGCGGCTTTGAGGGCGGCGGCGCGGGCGGCGGCCAGCTCAGCCCCAAGGGCGGGCAGGCGTTCGGCCAGTTCGTCCTGGGCGGCCTTGGCCTGGGCCTCGGCGCTGGCGCGGCGGCCGGTCTCAATGCGCAGGGACTCCAAGGCCTCGGCAGCAGCGGCGCGCACGGCGTCCAGCTCGGCGCGCAGCGCTCCGGCCTGGGCCTCTGTGCCGCGCAGGCGCTCCACCAGGGCGGACTCGCCGCTTCTGGCCTGGGCCAGCATGGTGTCGGCCTCGGCGTGCAGCCGGGCGGACTCGGCGGCGGAACGGGCCCGCAAGAGCACGGCCACCAGGCCCGCGCCCAGCAGCAGGCCAAGGACAAGGGCGAGGACGGAGATCAGGGAATCCACGCGCTAGTCCGCAATCTTCTTGAGCAGCCAGGCCATGTTCTGGCCGAGCACGTGCATGGTCTTGAGCCCTTCGTCGTCGCCCTGCACCTGGCCGGGCTCGCGCCCGTAGCCCATGTTCCAGTAGCTGGAGCCGGGCACGACCATCTGGCCGATGAAAAAAAAGTGGTTCAAGGTGTCGAAGGTGTGGATGGCCCCGCCCCGGCGCGCGGTGACCACGGCGGCCCCAACCTTGCGTCGGAACATGTCGCCGTTGGCCCGGGCCACCATGCCCGAGCGGTCCATGAGCGACTTGATGTTGGTGGTGACATCGGCAAAATAGGTGGGCGAGCCCAGCAGGATGCCGTCGGCCGCGGTCATCTTTTCGATGTAGCCGTTCATGGCGTCGTCGACGGCGCAGCGCATGTCCTTGTTGTCGAAGCATTTGTAGCAGGCGATGCAGCCCTGCAGGGCCTTGGGGCCAAGCTGCACCAGCTCGGTCTCGATGCCCTCGGCCTCCAGCTCCGCCAAGGCGGTCTTCAGCATGATGGCAGTATTGCCGTTCAGCCGCGCACTGCCATTGATCGCAAGCACCTTCATCTGCGTTCTCCTTGGGTTTCTTGAAGCATACGTTCCGTCCAGGCGATGCCCTGGGCGCTGCGCGCATCGGGCGCGCCCACGTGGGTGAAGCCGATGGCGATGCGCCGGAGCTTGCCGTCCGAACCATTGGAACCATTCTGGCCATTCGGCGCGCCAAGCCCGCGCACCAGCCCGGCGTACCAGTAGGGTTTGAACTGCTTTTCCCGGAACTGAAACAACGAACACTTGAGCACCACCGCGCTGCCGGGCTCCAGCCCCTTGGGCACCAGGCCCGCGCGCACCTCCAGGGCCAGCCCGCCTGCGGAAATATCCGTCACGGCGTTCTCCTCGCCGTGCCTGCCATCATAGGCGTTGACCCAGATGTCCGGCGCGGCGTCCGGAAAATGCAGCGGGCTCTTTTCCGCCTCGGCCAGCCACAGCCGCACGCGCACAAAACGCTGGTCGCTGACGCGCTTTCTGGCGTGCCGCCTGCGCGGAATGGCCGCCAGCTCCGCCGGAAGGCGCAAGAGGACGCGCGGCGGCTCGGCCACGGCGTCCACGCTGACGATGACCGAGACGAAGGCGTTGATCTTGCGGCCATCCAGGCGCTGCGGGGCGAAGAAGCAGGTCACGCGGACGCCGGGGCCGACCTCGTGGGCCGCCGCGCAGTCCACAAGCTCGCAGACCAGGCCGTCAGGCCCCAGTGATTTCGGGATGCAGCGGGCCAGCGGCTCGCCGGCCAGGGATTCGTCCGCTGCGCCGGCTGCTGCGGATGCGCCGCCGGGCAAAAGATCCAGGAGCACGTCATCGGCCACCAGCGCCCGCAACACAGGGGCCACGGCCCGGGGCGCGTCCGCTGCGGGCGCTATGCTGCGCCAGCGCACGCGGCCCAACGCAAAGCCCCCGGCGGCGGCAACAGCCGCCACCAGCGCCATGCTGGCCCACAACGCCGCATCGCCCATGCGTCCCTCCCCTTTCGTCGGTATGGGGAAAAGGATACGTGGGCCGCACGGGCCTTGTCAAATATGAGACGCCGGTCGGTTACAGAGAGTTTCAGGCCGGGAGAGGGGTTCTCCGGGTTAGCGGAACACGTCGTAAAGCTCGGGGCTGACTTCCACCACAAAGTGCCCGTTCTCCACGCGCATGCGCACGTTGAGCTCCGGCACCAGGGCCATGTCCTCGGCCACGTTGGCCCATTTGGTCAAAAGGGCCTTGGGGTCGGCCTCGTCAATCGGCAGTTTTTCGGCAAAAACCCAGTCCATGGTGCGCTCCTTGACCCCGGTCTAGATGTAGACCCGCCGGTTCAATCCCAGCAGGCAGAACACTTCATACGAGATGGTGCCCCACCAGGAGGCCAGCTCCTCGGCGGAGATGGCCAGCGGCCCGGAACCGCCCAGCAGCACAGCCCATTCGCCGGGCCGGGCGTCCGGCGACTCGGTGACGTCGCAGGCGCACAGCTGCATGCAGATGCGGCCTATCTGCGGCACGCGGCGGCCGCCGATGAGCATCTGCGCGCCCCGGCCGGTAAGGCCCCGGCTGTAGGCGTCGGCGTAGCCCGCGGCCACAATGGCCACGCGCATGTCGCGCTCGGCCGTGTAGGTGCCGCCGTAGCTGATGCTTTGGCCCTTTTGCAGGGTGTGCACGGCCACCACCTTGGTGCGCACCTCCATGGCCGGGGTGAGCCCGCGCCCCAGGTGCTCCCAGGCCGTGCCCGCGAAGGGGTTGGCGCCGTAGAGGGCGATGCCCGCGCGCTGGCTTTGGTGGTGCAGCTGCTGGTGGGCCAGAATGCCCGCGGAGTTGGCCAGATTGGCCTCCACAGGGTATCCGGCCTGGGCAAGGGCGGCCAACATGGCCTCGAAGCGCTGCCCCTGGCCCATGACACAGCCCACGGCGTCGGGGTCATCGGCCGTGGCCAGGTGCGAGCTGGCCATGACGGGTTTGACCAGCGGGGCCTCGCGCAGGCGGGCCAGGAGCCGGGGCATGTCGCCGGGAACAAAGCCCAGGCGGGCCATGCCGGTATCGAACTTGAGGGAGATGGGCAGGACCTTGCCGATTCTGGCGGCCTGCCCGGCCACGTTCTCCAGTTGGCGGAAGCTGCCCACGAAAGGCAGGATGTCGTGCTGCCAGAGCAGCTGATAGTCTTCCGGGTCCACGGGGCCGAGGAGCGAGATGATGCGCGCGCGGATGCCCGCGGTGTTCAGGTGCTGGCGCAAGGCCGCGCCTTCCTCCACGGAGCCGATGGCGAAGGTGTCGCAGCCCTCCTGGGCCAGGGCCTGGGCGACCTCGCACAGGCCGTGCCCGTAGGCGTCGGCCTTGATGACGCCGATGACGCGGCTGCCGGAACTGCTCAAAAGGCGGTAGTTGGCGCGGATGGCCGCCAGACGAACGCGCACCTCAATCTTGTTATGCATTATATTCATTGAAAAAGAGTCTCCCGCACGCCTCTCTGAATGGGGAAAGCGCGCACGGCACAATGTCAGAGTTTGGCACAGGGTGCAAGGAGCGTCTGCGGCCTTGCGCCCCGTGGAGCCAAGATGCCGGGATCATTTTCTTTTGAACAGCCGCTCCAGATCGGCCTCGCCAAAGGACACCACCACGGGTCTGCCGTGGGGGCAGTTCTCGCGCTCCGGCGCGGCCAGCCAGGCCTCCAGCAGCGCCAGGGCCTCGTCGCGCGCCAGGGCCTGCCCGGCCTTGATGGCCGACTTGCAGGACAGCAGCGTCCACAGAGAGGTCAATCCGTCGGACTGCTCGTCCAAAATCTCGCGCAGGTACTGCACGGCCTTGCCCGCGGGCAGGCTGGGCGGCACGCCGCGCACCAGCAGCTGGCCTTCCTGCGCCTGCTCCAGCACAAAGCCCACCTCGCGCAGCTCGCCGGAAAGCTCGGCCAGGCGCAGGGCCTCGGCCGGGTGCAGCGAAAGGTTCAGCGGCACGGCCAAAGGCTGGGTATCGCCCCCGGTGCGCGCACGGCGCATGTTCTCCAGAATCACCCGCTCGTGGGCCGCGTGCTGGTCCACCAGCAGCATCCTGCCCGCACCAACGCCACCCTGACGCAGCACCAGGTAGGTTCCGGCCACCTGGCCCAGGTACTCCAGCCCCTCGCGGGTCAGGGCCTGGGGGTTTGATGCGTCAGAAACCGTCGCGAATACCGCGCCGGGCGCGGTGGAGTCCTCGCCGAAAGATTGGGAAGCGCCGCGTTCCGCAGGGCTCAAGGGCAGCGGCGCAACGCGCTCCGGCAGCGTGGACTGAAAGTCCCGCCAGGCGCGCAGCTGGTCCGGCTTTTCGCCCTGCCCGGGGTGGTCGCCCGGCCGCCAGACCCCGGACCCGCCAGAACCGCGCAGCCAGCCCGGCGCGTCGGAAAGGCTCTCCTGCCCGGCGTTTTGGGCCGCCTGGGCGTAGCTGGCCGAAGCCTCGGCCAGGCCGTCGGCCCCGGCGGCGGCCTGCAAGGCCTGGCGCACCAGGGAGAACACCGCGCCCTCGTCGCGGAAGCGCACCTCAAGCTTGGCCGGGTGGACGTTGACGTCCACTTCCTCCGGCGGCAGCGCGAGGAACAGAAGCACCTGCGGATATTCGCCGGAGAGCAGGCGGCCCTTGTAAGCGTCGCGCGCGGCGCGCATGAGCAGGCGGTCCTGCACGGGCCGCCCGTTGACGTAGAAGAGCATGCGGTCGGCGCGGTTCTGGGCGTGGGAGGGGCGGCCCGCCAGGCCGCTGGCCGTCAGGCCGTCGCGGCTGCGCGAGAACTCCACTAGGCCCTCCAGCACCTGGGGCGGCCAGAACTGGCCCAAACGCGCGGCCAGGGTCTGGCCTCCGGGCAGGCGGAACATCTCGCGTCCGCCGCTGGTGAAGGAGAAGGCCACATCGGGCCGGGCCAGGGCCATGCGCACCAGAATCTCCTGGCAGCGCTTGGCCTCCGTGGCCTCGGTGCGCAAAAACTTCAGCCGGGCCGGAGTGCTGGCAAACAGCCTGCGCATCTCCACCCGGGTGCCGCCGGCCAGGGCCGCCGGGCCTTCCGCCAGCACGGCGCCGTGCTCCACCTCGATGTGCGCGGCCTCGACCGCATCCCGCGCGCGGGAGGTCAGCACAAGGGACGACACGGAGGCGATGCTGGGCAGCGCCTCGCCCCGGAAGCCGAAGCTGGTGACGGCGAAAAGGTCGGCCACGCTGCCGAGCTTGCTCGTGGCGTGACGGGTGACGGCCAGGGCCAGCTCGGCCGCAGGGATGCCGTCGCCGTCGTCGGCCACCATGAGCCGCGAGACGCCGCCGCCCTCAAGCACCACGTCGATGCGCGCGGCGTGGGCGTCCAGGCTGTTCTCCACGAGCTCCTTGAGCACGCTGGACGGGCGCTCCACCACCTCGCCAGCGGCGATCTGGTTGCGCAGGGTTTCTGGCAGGAGGGTGATAGCGCGGCGCGTCATGCGCCAAGGATGCCCTTAGGGCTTGCCGAAATCAAGCAGGTTGAAGCGCAGTTCGACGTTCTGGTCGCTGGGCTTGCGGGCGTAGCGCAGCTCAAGCTCGTAGCACTGGTCGCGCCAGTTGAGCGCGACCGACTTCTCCAGGTCCGAATGCCCAGCGATATCCATGCGATAATTGGAAATGATCTTGAGCTTGTCCGTGACCTGGTAGTCTGCGCCCAGGGTCAGCACCTGCACGTCGGTATTGCGGTGCCGCGTGTACTCGTCCACCGGGTGCAGATAGTCGTGGCTGAAGCGCAGCTCGCCCAGCTTGTCCTTGGTCAGGGTCAGGGAGTGCTCGTGCTCCGTGGGCCGGTTCATGTAGGGCGAATAATAGGTCTTGGAGCCCAGGGTCAGGTACTTCTCCGGACGGATGGACGCCTCCACCATGTAGTCCGAGAAGGGCCGCTTGGCATACGTGGCCAGCAGGTCGGTGCGCGAAGCCTCGTCGCGGTCGTACGACTGCTCCAGGCGCAGGCGGAAAAAGTCCAGGTAGTCGGTGGCGGCCACCGGGATGGTGGAGTTGGTTCCCGGCGCTCCGGGGGCGGCCATGACGCTGGTGCGCTTGCGGTCAAACACGTTGGTCAACGAATAGGTGATGAGGTTCTGGCGCGTCAACCGGTCCAGGCTGTCGAAATATGGCAAGCGTTCCTGAGACTTGGGCGCGGGCACATAGGAGAACTGGAGGCGGGGCTCCACGCTGTGCCGGATGGCTCCCCACTCGCTCTTGCCCACGTTCTCCGGCAGGGCGTCCAGGCGTTTTTCATCCAGCTTGTACACGCGGGAGAACTCGGTGAAGCCGGTGAAGCCGAGTTCGAAGAACGTGCGGGTGGGCGTCTTGTTCGTGGTGGTGGTGCTGGGCTCGTTGGTGTAGCCGCCAACGGTGTAGGCGGTGTTGCGCAGGCCCAAGGTGGGAATGAGCGTCACCGGGCCCAGGGGCAGGGGCAGGCTCAAGGTGGGGTGCAGGTCTGTGCGCACCCCGCGCGTGCCGTATTGCCGCCAGAAGTAGTTGAAGCGCCCGGCCGCCTCCAGATCAAACGGCGTGCCCGCCAGGGTGTCCTTGAAGGCGAAGGCGTTGATCTCCGGCAGGCTCTGGGTCGTGGGGTCCTTGGACGCGGAGTTGTTGCCGTTCATGTAGCTCAGGTTCTGCGTCCAGGAGGTCTTGGCCGTGACGCCGTACTTTTCCCAGCTGCGGGACAGGAAGGCCGTGCTGGTGCGGGTGAGCGAGTCGGCCACCTCGATGTCGCGCCCGAATTCCTTGAGCAGCGAGCGGCGGCTGGAATCGTAGCCGGAGGAGCCGGTGCTGAACTCGCGCAGGTAGTTCTGGTCGCTCACCATGTCCATGTCCAACTTGAAGGTCCATTCCGGCTCGGACACGAAGCCGTCGTACTTGCTGCGCAGCCACCAGCGGTTGCGGTTGGGGCGCAACAGCCCGTCCGACTGCAGGTACTCCTCCTCCTGGTACAGGCTGGAGGCGACCTTGCGGTCGTGCAGAAAGTCGAAGCGCCAGTCGCCCTTGGTGCGGCTGTTCTCAGAGTGGCGGTACTGCACGCCCTGCATGACGCCGCGGCTGCTCATCATGTTCTCGTAAAAGGTCACGTCGCGTTCGTCGTCGATGACGTGGTAATAGGCCTGGTTGACGGAATAGCCGCGCTGGGAGCTGTGCGATATTTCCGGAATGAGCAGGCCGCTTTGCCGCTTGCCGCTGCCCGGCAGCGAAAGAAACGGCGCGTAGGCCACGGGCTTTTCCATAATGTTGAACTTTGAATTCCAGAGATGGGTGCGGCCCTCGAGGTCGATGTCGCCTTCCTCGGCGGAGAAGGACCAGGCGGGCGTGTCGCCGTCGCAGCCGGTGAACCTGGCGTTTTTGAAGCGGTAGCTCGAGGCGTCGTACTTGCGCGCGAACTCGGTGTCCACGTGCACGTTGGACTTGCTGATGAAAATCTTGCCGCGCTTGAGCCAGCCCTGCATGCTCGTAAGGTCGAACTCGGCCTCCTCGGCCTCCAGCACATCGCCCTCCCAAAGCACACGCACGTTGCCCTTGAGCACCACCCAGCGACTGGCCTGATAGTAGCGGATGAAGTCGGCCTTAAGGCTGTTCAGCCCGCGCACCATGGTGGCTCCGCCCACGGCTTCCAGATACTCGCTGCCGTGCTGGCCGATGATGCGGTCGGCCGCCAGGTTCCACTGCTCCTGGGCGGTGGCGCCGGGCACGGCCAGCCCGTTTTTGGCCTGGCCGGGCGGGGTTACGCCCATGCGCAGCTCCGGCCCGTTGCTCGACATGCCGGGAAAGCTGGGCGGCGCGGGCGGCGCGCCGATCTGCCCCAGCAGCAGGGAATCGTCAAAGGCCGGCGGGGCGAGGAAGTCAGGTGTCGGAATTTCGACGCTTTTTGAGAAGTCGGGCGCGGCGGGCGTCGGTTTTGGCGTAATGTCCACCCGCACCTGGCGCAGGGTCGTGGCGGCGGTGGTGCTGGTCGTGGTGGCGGCGGCGGGCGGCGGGGTCACCGGCAAACGCACCTCCGACGCATCGGCACCGGTGGTGCCTACCGCCAGGGCGGCCCCGGCCGGGAGGCTGCAAAACAGCCCCAGAGCCAGGATCATGACCAACCACTTACGCTTCAAGCCCTTGTCGTCCTTTGTTTTTCTAAACCTGCCTGGAGTCCAGGTAGGGGTCTTCCTTGGCCAGATATCCGGTGACGTAATCCGCCACCGCGTCCTCAAGGCTCATGAAGGGAACGGTGTAGCCGCTGGCGGCAAGCTTCCCCATCTCGGCCCTGGTCAGATACTGATACTTGTCGCGAATGGATTCCGGCATGTCGATGTACTCGATGTTGGGCTTTTTTCCCATGGCGCTGAACACCGCTCTGGCCAGATCGTTCCAGGTACGAGCAATTCCAGTGCCAACATTGAGCACGCCGTTCACATCCCGGTTCTCCAGGAGCCACCAGAGGATGTTCACGCAGTCCTTGATGTACACGAAATCGCGCATCTGGCCGCCGTCCGGGTACTCCGGGCGATAGGAGCGGAACAGGCGCATCTGGCCTTGGTCGAGTATCTGGCGGTAGGCCTTGCAGATGACGCTCTTCATGTCGCCCTTGTGGTATTCGTTGGGGCCGAAGACGTTGAAGAACTTGATGCAGACGATCTTATCCAGCACCCCGGCCCGCTGGGCCCAAAGGTCGAAGAGCTGCTTGGAGTAGCCGTACATGTTCAAGGGCTTAAGCCGCCGCAGGCCCGCGTGGTCGTCGCTGAAGCCGAACTCGCCGCCGCCGTAGGTGGCCGCGCTGGAGGCATTCAGAAACCGCGCCTGATGCTTGAGGGCGAAGCGGCACAGCACCTGGGTGTAGCGGGTGTTGTTCTCCATCAGGAAGTCGGCGTCCCGCTCCGTGGTGCTGGAGCAGGCCCCCATGTGCACTATGGCCTGCGTGTCGAAGGGATCTTTCTCCCCGGCCACCATCTTGAGAAAATGGTCGCGGTGCAGATAGTCCGTGTAGCGCAGGTTCACCAGGTTTTTCCACTTCTCCGTGGAGGCCAGGTTGTCCACCACCAGGATGTCGTCGATGCCCATCTGGTTGAGCTTCCAGATCATGGCGCTGCCGATGAAGCCCGCGCCGCCGGTGACGATGTACATGAGTCGGCTCCTTGACGGTTATGCCCCGGAGGCTCCGGGGCGGGACGCAATCGCGAGCCGAACAGTGTAGCCGCTCTGCCCCCTGCTTGGCAACAGCGGCCCCTCCCCCTCCCGCGCAGCTTATTTCTACGCATTTTGTTGCAAAGGGCTAAGAGATTCCATATATGTGGTGACAGGGAGATATCTGATGGGAGGTCCCAGACACTACTTCCAACCATATGAATCTGAAGGAGCACCCTCAATGAGCATGCGTAAACGCCTTTTTACCGCCACGTTGTTGGCCGCACTCATGGCACTGGCCCTGGCGGCCCAGGCTCCCGCGGAAACCCTGAAGCCCAAGGTCGACAACTTCATCCTCTTCGTCGACTACTCCGGCTCCATGGCCATGACCAACGATGCGCTGAAAAGCGTGAAGATCAAACACGCCAAAGAGCTCATCGGCCGCATGAACGCCGAAATTCCGGCCCTGAACTACCAGAGCGGCGTGGGCACCTTTGCGCCCTACTCCACCCTGCTGGCCCCCACGCCCTACTCCAAGGACGCCGTGGCCAAGGCCGTGTCCGGCATCAAAACCGATTACGACATTTATGGCCGCAACACCCCCATGGGCATGGGCCTGAAGGATCTTGACCCCGTGCTGGCCAAAATGTCCGGCAAGACCGCGCTCATCCTTTTCACCGACGGCGACTCCAACTACGGCACCGACCCCGTGGCCGAGGCCAAGGCCCTGTACGCCAAGTATCCCAACCTCTGCATCCACGTGGTGAGCTACGCCGACAACGCCCGCGGCAAGATGGTCGTTGACGAGATCCGCGCCATCAGCCGCTGCACCGTTGTGGGCGATCCCAAGGCCCTGGCCGACGCCGGCGCCCTCAAGAAGTACGTGCGCGACGTGTTCTACGACGTCGAGGCCGACGCTCCCCGCAGCATCGCGCCTTCCGCTGCCGATTGCGAAACCATCACCTTCGGCAACCTGAACTTCGGCTTCGACAAGTACCAGATCACCAAGGAGATGGAGCCCGCCCTGGAGCAGGCCCTGACCATCCTCAAGGATTCCAAGTGCCAGAAGTTCATCGTTGAAGGCCACACCGACAGCGTGGGCGGCGTGCCCTACAACCAGAAGCTCTCCGAGCGCCGCGCCGCCTCCGTGGCCAAGTGGCTTTCCGACCACGGCTTCGACGCCAAGCGCCTGCAGCCCACGGGCAAGGGCAAGCTTGAGCCCAAGTTCGACAACAAGACCGAAGAAGGCCGCCACCTGAACCGTCGCGTGGAAATCCGCAACATCTAGCCTCTTGACCAAATCGGGGCTGCGGGGCACAGTGCTCCGCAGCCCTGAATCTGAAACGGAGCTTCGCCCATGCGCCGAAAAACCCACCTGCCCGTCCTCGCTTTACTGCTGGCCCTGGCTTTGCCCCTGGCGGCCCTGGCCGCCAGCGACTCGAGCTCGCCCCTGGGCGAACCCGGGCAAACCGCCGAGACAGCCCCCGCGCACGTGTCCCTGCCCATCCACATGGACAAGGAACTGGCCCGTGAGCACGAAAGCTTCTCCAGCTTCGCGCACGCCCAGGTGGAACGCATGAATGCCAATATCCTTGGCGGCAAGCACCACATGCAGGTGCACAAGGGCTCCGACGGACTCTACCGCGCCAGCTACAAAGCCATCGACCTGCAGGGCGTGGTCTGCCAGGTGCGCCGCTCGCCCAGCAATCCGCTTTTCTACGTCGGCAACCTCATCTACAAAGAGCAGGTGCTGGAAAGCGTGGCCAAAAGCCCCGAGGACTGCCGCAGAGGCCCCTTCGAGCCCGTCACCGGCAAGACCAACCGCCTCATATATACCTCCAAGCGCGGCGGGGGCTGGAACTAGGCTCCCCCATGGCCGGCGCCCCCCTGCACGCGGACGTGCGCTTCTGGCGCGACGCAAACCTGCCCGGGGTCGAGGCGCGCTCGTCCAGCTACACCGAAAAAGCCTTCCGCACCCACACCCACAAGGCCTGCACCATCGCCCTGGTGGAGGCCGGAACAACCTGCTTCACGCTTCAGTCCGCCCGCCACACCGCCCGCGCCGGGCAGATGGTGGTCATAGAGGCCGGAGCGCCCCACGCCTGCAACCCCGCGCCCGGCAGCGGCTTTTCGTACCGGCTCATGGCCCTGGCCCCCGGCTGGCTGGCCGGAGCCGCCGGCGCAAGCCCCGCGCCCCGTTTTCCCCGGCCCGTGCTGAACGACCCCGAGCTCTTCGCCGCGTGGCTGGAATTGCACGAGTCCTTTGTCTGGGGCGCGCCCGCAGGCGAAAAGCAGGCCCTGCTCATGGCCTGCCTGCGCGAGCTGGTTGCGCGCCACGCGGAGCTGCGGGCAGCCGCGCCCGCGCCGCAAAATCCCGCCGTGGCCCTGGCGCGCAAGCACATCGAGGCCAACCCCGGCGTCTGGGTGCCGCTGGATGATCTGGCGCACCTGGCTGGACTTTCGCGCCACCATTTTCTGCGCGTGTTCAAGGCCGCCACCGGCCTGCCGCCCCACGCCTACCAGATCCAGCAGGCCATCGAGCACGCCAAGACCCTGCTGGCCGGGGGCACGCCCATAAGCCAGGCAGCCCTGGATGCGGGCTTTGCGGACCAGAGCCACTTCTCGCGCCTGTTCCGCCAGTTCACCGGGGCCACGCCGCGCCAGTACCTCACCAGCCGCCCTTGCGATGCCTGGCCCGCCATCCAAGGCCGCTAGGACCGCCGCCGCAATTTCATTCCATACGCCGCGCCCGTTTTGGGGCACAGTGCGGCCATGAGCCAACACCGTCCCCTCACCCCGTACCTGTGCCTGGCCGGAGCCGTGCTGCTCTGGGGCACCAGCTTCGTGGCCATGAAGTACGCCCTGGCGGGCTTTTCGCCCCTGGGCGTGGTGTTTTTGCGCATGGTCCTGGCCTCGCTGGTCATGGGCCTGTTCTGGGGCCGCGTGCCCAGAGCGGGCCGCGCCAAGGGCGATCTCAAGTGGCTGGCCCTGATGTGCCTGCTCCAACCCTGCCTGTATTTTTTCCTGGAAGCCTTCGCCGTAACCTTCACCACCTCGGCCCAGGCGGGCATGATCTCCGCCCTGGTGCCGCTACTGGTGGCCGCCGGGGCCTGGGCCTTCCTGGGCGAACCCCTCTCGGGGCGGATGTTCGTGGGATTGGGCCTGTCCCTTGGCGGCGTGGTCTGGCTGTCCTTGGGCGGGGCCGCGTCGCAGGGCGCGCCCAACCCGGCCCTGGGCAACGTTCTGGAACTGCTCGCCATGTGTTGCGCCAGCGGTTACATGCTGCTGCTCAAACATCTTTCCAGCCGCTACAATTCCTGGCAGCTCACGGGGTTGCAGGTCTTCGCCGGGGTGGTGTTCTTTCTGCCCGGCGCGCTGGCGTCCGAGCCGGCCTTCCAGGGCTGGCTGGCCGCGCCCGCCCTGGCCGCCAGCGCCGTGCCGCTCCGGTCCTGGGTGGCCGTTGGCTATCTGGGCGGGGTGGTAACGCTGGGAGCCTTCGGCCTGTACAACATGGCGGTGACGCGCCTGCCCTCGGCCCAGGCGGCGGCGAGCATCAACCTAGTGCCGCTGGTGGCGGTGCTGGCGGGCTGGTTCATGCTGGGCGAGCGGCTCGGCCCAGGGCAGTTCGCGGCCTGCGGACTGATTCTGGCCGGGGTGCTGCTGGGCCAGACCGGGAGCGCGGCGGGCGGACGCTGAAGGCCCACCCCGCGGCCCTGTACGCGGGTATCATTCGGGAGTATCATCCGCATCCGTGTTCCGCTGAACAGCGCACCCCTTCAGGAGGCCGCCCATGTTCGAATCCCTGCACCGCCGCGTGCGCAAGAAAGGCCTGCCCCCCGGCACAGTCACCTACGTCGGCCGCGCCCAGAACAAGGCCGTGGCCCTGGAGCTCATCCACAGCGGGCCGGAGGGCGTGCGCCAGACCAGCCTGGACAGCCCCGAGGGATGCGCCGCCTACGTGGACGCGCCGGGGCTGACCTGGATCAACGTGGACGGCCTGCACGACCCGGAGTGCATCACCCGCCTGGGGGCCATCTTCCACCTGCACCCCCTGGTGCTGGAGGACATTGTGCACACCGGCCAGCGGCCCAAGCTCGACGAGCTGGACGACGCGATCTTCGTGGTGCTCAAAATGCTGCGCTACAACGAAGAGGAGCGCGTCATCGAGGACGAGCAGGTGTGCTTCGTGCTGCGGCAGAACGTGCTGCTGACCTTTCAGGAGAAGGGCAACGGCGACGTGTTCGGCGAGGTGCGCAAGCGGCTCTTGTCCGGCGCGGGCAGACTGGCCAAGAGCGGGCCGGACTACCTCATGTACGCCCTCATCGACGCCACGGTGGACAACTATTTTCTGGTGCTGGAGCGCATGGGCGAGGACATTGAGGAAGTGGAGGAAGCGCTGCTCACTTCGCCCACGCCGGACGAACTGGAGACCATCCACGGCCTGCGCCGCGAGGCCCTGTTCCTGCGCAAGTTCATCTGGCCCCTGCGCGAGGTGCTGGCCCGGCTGGAAAAGGGCGGCTCGCACCTGGTGCAGGACGCCACCATCTTCTACCTGCGCGACCTGTACGACCACACCATCCAGGTGATGGACACGGTGGAGACCTTCCGCGACATGCTCTCCGGCATGCTGGAGCTCTATCTTTCCAACGTCAGCCTGAAGCTCAACGAGACCATGAAGGTGCTGACCATCATCTCCACCATCTTCATGCCCTTGAGCTTTCTGGCCTCGTTGTACGGCATGAACTTCCGGCACATGCCGGAACTGGAGACAGAGTACGGCTATTACGTAGTGCTGGCGGTCATGGCCTGCACCGTGACGGGAATGGTGCTGTTCTTCCGGCGCAAGGGCTGGATAGGCCCGGCCAGCAGGCCCATGCAGCCCTGATGCCGCGCGCCTCCTGGACATCCTGAAAATCATAACCACATTTTCAGGCATGGCAATCGACCGGGCGTTGCCCCGCCAGGGCTCGTCTGATACATTTCCTCCATTACGGCAGGGAATACGCCGGCCCGGCAGGGCCGCTTCAAAAAACGCACGCGCCCACCGCGCGAAGGAGAAATCCCGTGGCCACGTTCAAGATCCACCCCATCGTCATGGGCACAAAGATATTCGACCAGGGCATGATGACCTACCAGAACGCCTACGGAAAGCCGTACACCATCCCCATCTACTGCTGGTACCTGGAGGGCGGCGACAAGAAAATCCTGGTGGACACGGGCGAGATGCACCCCATCATCTCCGCCGAGCGCGAGGAAGCCATCGGCGGCAAGATCTACAACTTCGAGGACGGACTGGCCCGCTATGGCCTGAAGCCCGAGGACATCGACATCGTCATCCACACCCACCTGCACAGCGACCACTGCGAGAACGACTACAAGTGCGTCAACGCGCGCATCTACGTGCACGAGGCCGAGCTGCGGCACATCCACGACCCGCACCCGCTGGATTTCCGCTACCTGGAAGACTACATCACCGACGTGGAGGACAACGGCCAGCTGGAAGTGCTTACCGGCGACGCCGAGATAGTGCCCGGCGTACGCGTGATGCACACCCCGGCCCACACCGAGGGCGGCATGACCGTGCTGGTGGACACGGCCAAGGGCGTGGCGGCCATCACCGGGTTCTGCGTCATCATGGACAACCTGATGCCGCCCAAGGAGATCAAGGCCATGGAGATGGAGGTCATCCCCTGCGGCACCGTGGTCAACAGCTACCAGGCCTACGACAATATCCTGAAGGTCAAGAACATGGCCGACATTCTGCTGCCCCTGCACGAGCCGCGCTTCGCCTCCACGCCCACCATCCCCGAGTAAGCTCCGCGCGGTGCGCAGCGGCACACAAGGGCCGGGCCTTTAGCAGGGGGCCCGGCCTTTTTTGCGGCCCTGCCCACACCTGCTCCCGCGCGAAGTTGACGAATTGCGGCCGCGGTCTTATGCTTCATCTAACATAACAGATGCCGCGCCTGCCCCTTCGGACGGGACGGAAAAAGGAGCCCATCATGGCCGATGTCGATTATGCAAAGTTGCAGGAGATTCTGATGCGCGAGCTTCGGCTCATGCACTATCCCGTGGCGATCAAATACTTTTTCGATGAAGCCGAGCTGGCCGCCTTCCGGAAGGAAAAGCCGCACTACTCCCCGGTGAAGCCACTGACCTTCTGCCAGGCCGAAATCGGCGCGCGCATGGAGGGCATCGCCGTGCTGGTGGAGCGCGAGAAGCTGGGCTGCACCAACGCCCAGTACGTGTTCGGCTGGAAGGGTTTGGACGAGGGCGAGGTAAAAAGCCACCTCAAGTACTGCACCGACGCGGACCAGGCCCGGCGCGTGGTGGAGGCCAAGCCGCGCCTGCCCGAGGACAAGCTGCTGGCCGTGGCCGTAAGCCCGCTGTCCCAGTCCGTGGGCACGCCCGACGTGGTGCACTTCTTTTGCGACAACATGCAGGCCTACCACATTCTGGGCGACTGGATGGCCACCCGGAACGCGGAGTGCTTCCGCCCGTCCATGAGCGTGAACTCCGCGGCCTGCGCGGGCAACGTGTTCTCGTTCAACACCGGCCAGGCCAATCTGTTCCTGGCCTGCAGCGGCAGCTACAACTCCGGCAAAACCGAGCGCGGCGAGATCAACGTGGCCATTCCCGGCTCGCACATGGCGGCCCTGGTGGAGCGCCTGGACAAGCGCGTGCACGAAAAGGGCGGCGCGTCCATCACCCGGCTTGGCGAGCCCTTCCCCGGCGCGGACATTTGCAAGAACTGCCCGCTCATCGTGTTCAAGAAGGAGGGCGAAGCCGCCAAGGCCTAGTCCCCTCTGCCCGCCAACGGCACAGGGCCGGACCTCCACGCCGGAGGCCCGGCCCTTTTTGGGCGCGGCCCTCATGGCGGGCGCGCCGCCCGGCAAAAACCCGCCAGGCCTTGACGCAGGCCGGGAAAGCGTACAGGGAGAAGCAAAACGCACCAGGGAGGACCGGCATGGCGTTTCGCTCACCCCCCACCCCCGTCTGCGGCGGCGACATGGCGCCCGGCGCGGCGGCCTTGGAACCGTAACGTGTCCCGGCGTCTCGCCCTGTGCCTGGCCCTTGCGGCCCTGCTGTTCGCCTCCGCCGCGCTGCCCGCTGCCGCCCAGGCGGAAAAGCCGCGCAAGAACATCCTGATCCTCAACTCCTATCACGACGGCTACGCCTGGTCGGACGAGATCTTGCGCGGCCTGCGGTCCTTCTTCGCCGAATCGCAGTTCACGGTGGATCTGCAGATCGAGTACATGGACACCAAGCGCTTCGCCACGCAGGAGCGCGCCCGCTCACTGTTCGAATTCTACCGCGAGAAATTCAAGGACGCCAATTTCGACCTCATCGTCGCCTGCGACGACTTCGCCTACAACTTCATTCTCGACTACCAGGACAGGCTGTTCCCGGGCCTGCCCGTGGTCTTCTGCGGCGTCAACGACCTCAAGCCCGGCAAGATGGCCGGCAAGACCAACATCACCGGCCTGGTGGAAAACGTGGACTTCGAGTCCACCTTGCGCCTGGCCGCGCGCCTGCACCCGGAAGCAAACCGCATGATCGTCATCGGCGACCGCTCCGTGACGGGCATGGCCATTCAGGGCCAACTGCGCGAGGTGGCCCCCAGGCTGCGCAACATTCTGGACTTCGAGTTCTGGGACGACTTGAGCCTCTCGGAAATTCTGAACCGCCTGCACTCCATGCCCCAGAACACGCTGCTCTTCGTCATCCCCATGTACCTGGAGCACGAGGGCCAGCTCTACTCCGCCGACGAGGTGCTGGAGGTGGTGTCGGCCAACGTTTCCATGCCGGTGTACAGCTGCTGGCGCTTCCTGCTGGGCCACGGCTGCGTGGGCGGCCGCCTGCACAGCGGCGTGGACCATGGCCGCATGGCCGGAAGCCTGGGGCTGCGCATCCTTGCCGGGGCCGCCCCCGCCGACATCCCCGTGGTGCGGCGCTTCGACGACCCCTACGCCTTTGACTACAACGTGCTGCGCAAGCTCTCCATTCCCCTGAACACCCTGCCCTCCGGGGCGGAAATCATCAACGAGCCCTACCGCTTCTACACCATCGACAAGGGCCTGTTCTGGACCATCATCGTCAGCTTGGCCACCCTGGTGTTCATCCTCATCCTGCTCGTCACCAGCATCATCCAGCGCAGGCGCATCCAAGAGCGCGTCAACGACCAGCTCTCGTTCCTCAAAATCCTCATGGACGCCATTCCGTTGCCGCTCTATTCGCTGACCCGGCTGGGCCTGTTCCAGGACTGCAACCTGGCCTTCGAGCGGCTGTTCGGCGTCAGCCGCACGGACATCGCGGGCAAGCCGCCGGAGGACATCGGCGCTCCGGGCGCTCCCGGCGCGGCAGACCTGCGCGACGCCGTGGACCAGGAGCTGCTGGCCTCCGCCGGGGTGCGCATGTACGAGTCCGTTCTGCACCTGCCGGGAGAGGACCAGCGCGCCGTGATGTTGAGCAAGGCCACGTACCTGAACGCCAAGGGCGAGATTCTGGGCCTGGTGGGCGTGTTGAACGACATTTCCGGCCTCAAGCGCGCCCAAGAGGAGCTGCGCCAGGCGGAGGAAAAGTACCGCGGCATCTTCGAGAACTCGGTGCTGGGCATCTTCCGCGCCGCGCCCGACGGCAGCCTGCAGGACGCCAACAGCGCCCTGGCCGAGATGCTGGGCTTCGCCGACCGGGCGGACCTGCTGGCCACGGGCACGGAATTTTTGTCCGGACGCGAGGGCGGGGCGCCGCCCTGGCCCCCGGCGGCCCCCGGCCCCGGCGGCGTGGCCGCCTACCGGCGGGAGTTCGTGCGGCCCGACGGACGGCGCATCACGGCCTTCCTGCACATCCGCGCCGTGGCCGGACCCGACGGCCAGCTGGCCGCCTTTGAAGGCGTGGTGGAAGACATCACCCAGCGCGAGAACGCGGAGCGCGCCCTTTCGGAAAGCGAGCGCATGCTCCAGCTCGTGCTGGACACCATCCCCCAGCTGGTGTCCTGGAAGGATCGCGAGCTGCGCTACCTGGGTCTGAACCGCTCGTTCTTGTCGTTCTTCGGCCTGGAGGACGCACGGCAGGCCCTGGGCCGCACGGACGAGGAGCTTTTCGGCGGCAGCGAGCCCGCCCAAATCGCCCTGGAGGCCGACCGCCTGGTGGTGGAAAAAAACCAGCCGCAGTACCGCGCCACCTGGCACGCGGAGGACGGCTTTGGCCGCCCCGTGCTGCTGGAGGTGAACCGCGTGCCCCTGCACAACGCCTCCGGCCTGGTGGTGGGCCTGCTGTGCGCGGCCGAGGACGTGACCGAAAAAACCAGCCTGGAGCGGCAGCTCCTGCAATCGCAGAAGATGGAAGCCATCGGCACCCTGGCCGGCGGCATCGCCCACGACTTCAACAACATCCTGACAAGCATCATCAACAGCGCGGAGCTGGCGCTCATGGACGCCCAAGAAGGCACGGAGATGTCGCAGGACTTGCTGCGCGTGCTGCGCGCCGGGCAGCGCGGCAGCCAGCTGGTGCGGCAAATTCTGGCCTTCAGCCGCCCCTCGCAGGCGGGCTTCCAGGCCGTCAACGTGGCCGAGGTTGCGCGCGAGACCTTGAGCCTGCTCTCCGCCTCGCTGCCGCGCAACATCAGCGTGCGCGAGGACATCCAGCAGGACCCGGCCCTGGCCCTGGCCGACCCCATCCAGCTGCACCAGGTGTTCCTGAACCTGTGTACCAACGCCTTCCAGGCCATGCGCGAAACCGGCGGCGACCTGCAACTGAGCCTGCTGGCCGAGGACCTGGACGCCCAAGCCGCGGACGCCCTGAGCCTGCCCCCCGGCCTCTACCTGCACCTGTGCATTGCGGACAACGGGCCGGGCATTGAGCAGGAGCTGCTGAACAAGATTTTCGACCCCTTCTTCACCACCAAGGGCAAGGCCGAGGGCACGGGGCTAGGGCTGGCCGTGGTGCACGGCATCATCAAGGCCCACAAGGGCGCGGTGGCGGTTTCAAGCGTGCCCTGGGAACGCACCAGCTTCGACATCTATCTGCCGATGTACGAACGCGCCGAGACCGAGGACTACGCCCTGCCGGAGCAGGTGCGCCGGGGCCAGGGCCGCATCCTCTTTGTGGAGGACGACCAGGACCAGCTGGCCATCATCCCGCGCGTGCTGGGCCGCCTGGGCTACGAGGTCACGGGAAGGTCCAGCGCGCCGGAGGCCCTGCGCATTCTGGATGAGAACCCCAACGGGTTTGACGCCGTGCTGACGGACTTCGACATGCCGGAGGTCAACGGGGTGGAGTTCGCCCGGCGCATCGCCGCCCGGCACCCCGGCCTGCCGGTGGTCATGATCTCCGGCCGGCTGCACACGGGCGACATTCCCCCCGACCTGCCGCCCAACATTCTGCGGGTGCTGGCCAAGCCGTACAGCCAGGCCGCCATCTCCGAGGCCCTGCGCGAGATCTTGAGCGTCGGCTAGGGCCGCGCCGGGAGCCTGTGCGGCCTATTCCGTGTCGTCCAGCATGGACAGATCGCCGGGGGCCTCGCCGGTCTCCTCGCTCTTGAGCACGCGGCGCAGAATCTTTCCACTCCTGGTGCGCGGCAGCGTCTCGCGGAACTCCACGCTCTTGATGGCCGCCACCGGGCCGAGCTCCTTGCGCATGTGCTTTTGCAGCTCCACCATCAGCTCGTCCGAGGCCGCGAAGCCCTGATTCAAGATGATGAAGGCCTTGGCGGCCTCGCCCTTGATCTTGTCCGGCACGCCGATGACGGCGGCCTCGGCCACGGCCGGGTGTGCGCGGAAGGCGTTCTCCAGCTCGGCGGTGCCCAGGCGGTGCCCGGCTATGTTCAGCACGTCGTCGGCGCGGCCCTGAATCCACAAGAAGCCGTCTTCGTCGCGCTTGGCCACGTCTCCGGCCAGATACTTGCCCGGAAAGCGCGAGAAGGACTCCAGGTAGCGGTCCTCGCCATTGCTGCCGAACACCCCGGTCATCATGGCCGGCCAGGGCCGGGTAACAACGAGCAGGCCGCCCTTGCCGGCGGGCACGGGGTTGCCCTCGCGGTCCACCACGTCCACCTCCACGCCGGGCAGGGGCTTGGTCACGCTGCCGGGTTTCAAGAGCGAGATGGGCAGGGGCGAGATCATGAACATGCCGGTCTCGGTCTGCCACCAGGTGTCCAGAAGCGGGCATTCGCCGCGCCCGATGTGCCGGTAGAACCACAGCCACGTCTCCGGGCCGATGGGCTCACCCACGGTGCCGAGCAAGCGCAGGGTGGAGAGGTCGTGCATGCGCGGGTACTGCGGGCCGAAGCGCATGAGCATGCGGATGAGCGTGGGCGCGGTGTAGAAGATGGTCACCCCGTACTTGCTCACGATGTGCCACATGCGGTCGGCCTGGGGGTAGTTGGGGTGGCCTTCGTAGATGAGCGTGGTGGTGCCGGCCAAAAGCGGCCCGTAGACCACGGCGCTGTGGCCGGTGACCCAGCCCAGGTCCGCCGTGCACCAGAAAATATCCGTGGGTTTGATGTCGAACACGTGGTTGAGGGTGCGGTGCACGCCCACCATGTAGCCGCCATGGCAGTGGGAAACCACCTTGGGCGCGCCCGTGGCCCCGCTGGTGTGCAGCAGGAACAGCGGGTCGCCCGCGTCCATGACCTCCGCGGGAGACTCGGGCCGCTCGCGGCGCACCACGTCGTCGAACCAGAAGTCGCGGCCCTCCTGCATGTCGGTGTCCACCTTGGCGCGGTGCACCACCACAACGGAGTCCACGCAGTCGGCGCAGGCTCCCACAAGGGCCTCGTCCACCACGGGCTTGAGCTTGATGATCTGGCCGTTGCGGTAGAAGCCGTCGGCGGTGACCACCAGCTTGGCCTTCACGTCCTTGATGCGCGAGCGCAGGGCCTTGGCCGAGAACCCGGCGAAGACCAGGGAATGCACGGCGCCGATGCGCGCCGTGGCCAGCATGGCGATGACGGCCTCCGGCAGGGGCGGCATGTAGATGACCACGCGGTCGCCCTTGCCCACACCCAGCGTGCGCAGGGCCCCGGCGAAGCGGTTCACTTCACGGTAAAGCTCGTAATAGGTGTACTTGCGGCTGTCGCCGGGTTCGCCCTCCCAGATGAGGGCCAGCTTGTTCTTGTTGGCGGTCTCGATGTGGCGGTCCAGGCAGTTGTAGACGATGTTGCAGCGCGCGCCGGGAAACCAGCGGTACACGGGCGCTTTGGACTCGTCCAGAACCTGGTCCCACTTCTTGTACCAGTCCAGTTCGTCGGCGGCCTCCTCCCAGTAGCCCAAAGGATCGTGGGCGGCCTGACGCCGGAAGGTCTCCAGCTCCTGGGGATTCACGTTGGCCTCTATGACCAGCTGGGGCAGGGGCCGGAAAACGCGCAGCTCCTGCGCGAGGCTGTCCAGGGTACCGCTGTGTTCCATTGTCTGTCCTCCTCGGGCCGCCGGGGGAGAAACCGGCAACGCCCCAGAACCCATGTGGCCCGCATGGCCCGGTTGTTACACCAGCTCATGCCTCGCGGGCGGTTCGATTCGACGGACGGCGAGGACGGCGCGGTGAACGGAAACCCGCGCCGACCTGCCGCCGGCTAGAAGCCCAGCACCTGCTTCAGGCTCGCAATGCGCCTGCGGCTGATGGGCAGCTCGATGCGCGTGCGGCCCGCCGTGCGCAACATGAAGTTGCTGCCGGGCAAGGATGCGATTTCAGTCACCATGTCGAGGTTCACCAGATACTTGCGGTGCACCCGGAAGAAGCGGTGCGGGGCCAGGCGCTCCTCCAGATACTTCACGCGGTACGAGGTGAGATATTTCTGCTGCGCCGTGTGCACATAGGAATAGTCCTCGTAGGCCTCCACGAACACGATCTGTCCGTAGGGCACCAGATACATGCGGCCGTCCTGCGAAACGGCCAGCTTCTCTATTTCCGGGGTGCGCGCCTGGTTGGTGTCCCAGGCCTGCTTGAGGGCGGAGAGGAAATGATCCTGCTCGTCGTCCTCCAGCGGAACGGACACGGTCTTCTCGTCGCCGCCGGACCAGTCGGATCCGCCGGACCAATCCGCCCCGCCAGAACCGCCCTGGGGCGGTGCCTCGGCCCATTTCTCGGGCATGGGCACCTCGCGGAAGCGGGCCTTGAACTCCGAAAGTTTCGCCAGGGTTTTCTGCACGCGGTCTTCCGGCGCGGGCCACAGCAGGTAGTCCGTGGCGCCCTGCTCAAAGGCCGCATAGGCCTGGCCCTCTCCCGCGGCCAAAAACACCAGCGCGGGCTTGTTTTTACGGCCAGAAAGCATCTGCGCCAGCTCCAGGCCGGAAACGCCGCCGGGCAGGTCGAGGGCAAGAAACAGCGCGCCGTAGGGAATGGCCTCGATGAGCTCCAGGGCCTCAAAGGCCGTGACGGCCTCGCCCAGCACCTGCAGGAAGCTCGCGCCCGAAAGGGCCGCGCGCAGGTCGCGGCGCACCACCGGGTCCGGGTGCAGCAGCAGGGTTTTAAGCTTGGCCATGGGCAACGGCTCCCGAAGGGGCGCTTGAGGATTGCGCCCCGGGCCGGATGGCGGGCGCGAGGCGGGGCCTCACCTGGCGTTGTGCCGCAAATCATTGCCCGGCGCAAGGCCGGGTTGCGGATGCGCGGTCCCTGATGTAGCCTGGGGCCATGACCGACACCTCCCCACTGCGCATCGCCGTCATGAGCGACGTCCACGGCAACCTGGAGGCCCTGACCTCCGTGCTGGAGGACCTGGACGCCCAAAACATCGCCCGCGTCATCAACCTGGGCGACATGGTGGGCTACGGCCCGGAGCCCGACGCCTGCGTGAAGCTCCTGCGCGAGCGTGGCGTCGATTCGGTGCTGGGCAACCACGAGCACGGGCTTGTGGAGGCCCAGGCGCGCGGCTGGTTCAATCCCCAGGCCAAAAAGGCCCTGGACCGCACGCGGACGCTGCTCTCCGACGACTCCCTGATGTATTTCCGCACCCTGCCGCGCACCCTGGAGGCCGAAGGCGCGCTCTTCGTGCACGGCTGCCCGCCGGGGCTGGTGTCCAAGTACCTGTACGAGCTGGACGACGCGGCCCTGCGCGAGACCTTCGCCCTGTATCCCAACCGCCTCTGCTTCGCCGGGCACACCCACGAGTTGGAGCGCATCAGCCTGGTGCCCGACCAGGAGGACGGCAACATCGAGCACCGGCGTCTGGGCAAGGGCGCGGTGGTTCTGGAGCGCGGGGCGCGGCACATCATCAACGCCGGGGCCGTGGGCCAGCCGCGCGATGGCAACAACAAAGCCAAATATCTGATTTGGGAGCCGGAAACGGACAGCGCGCCCGCAAGGATCGAAGTGCGCTTCGTGTCCTACGACATCGCCAAGACGGCGGCGGCGATCATCGAAAAGGGATTGCCCGCCGTCTACGCCGACCGGCTCTGGTAGGCGCTGCACAGGGGGAAGCGCACGCAGATGCGCACGCCCAGCCCCGGCTCCGACCGGATGTCCATGACTCCTTCCAACTGCTCCGCGGCGGCCTGAAGGCATTGCAGCCCAAAGGAATTGCGCCCCAGGTCCGCGGGCTCTCCCGCAAGTCCCACCCCGTTGTCCGAGATGCACAGCTCGGCCTCGTCGCGCCGCGCGTGCAGTTCCACGCGGATGACGCCCGGTTTGCCGTGGACAAAGGCGTGCTTGATGGCGTTGGTCAACGCCTCGGCCAAGAATATGCCGCAGGGAATGACCTGCGCGGGCAGAAGCCCCATGGGCTCCACGTCCAGCTCCAAAGACAGGGCGCTCTGGGGCGGCGGCGGCGACTGAGCCTCGAACAGGGTGCGCGCCAGGCGCTCCACATGGGCCTTGGCGTCGCTCTTGGACTCTGGCGCGCCGCTGGACATGGCCTCGTGGGCCTTGGCCAGGGCCAGCACGCGGGCTCCGGCGTCGGCCAGGGAGTGCCGCGCGGCCTCGTCGGTGGTCTGAATCTCTTGAATGCGCAGCATGCTGTGCAGCAGCGAAAAGCTGTTCTTGATGCGGTGGTGCGCCTCGCGCAGGCGGAACGGCGCCGCCGGGTCGTTGTGCACGCGCAGGGCCAGGGCCACTTCTATGGCCGCGCGGATCTGGGTGTTCTGGCAGGGCTTGACCAGGTAGGCGCTGGGCAGGGCGCGGCGCGCGCGGCGCAGAAAATGCTCCTCCCCGTGGGCGGAAAGCAGCACCACCGGGATGTGCATGTCGCGCTGGATGATGGCGCAGGCGTCGATGCCGTCCGCCGGGTCGTCCAGGCCATCGGTCCCGCCGCCGGGCATCACGATGTCCATGAGCACCAGGTCGGGCTTGAGGACGCGGGCCATTTCCACAGCCTGGGCGGCTGTGCCCGCCACGCCGGTCAGTTCGTAGCCTTCGGCCTCGATGAGTTCGCCAATCTGCATGGCGATGATGGTTTCGTCGTCCGCAACGAGGATGCGGGGGCGTTGGCGCGTGCTCTCTACTGTGAACATGGCCCTCCTCTGCCTCGGCCGTGTCGAAAAGCGCGTTTCTGCGCGACGAAAAGACCCCATTCCTCACTATAAGTTAAAAAAATACACGCATCAACATTATCTGTCAATGCATCCGCATCTGATGCCGCAGCAGTCACCGCAAAGGCAGCGGGTCGGCGCACAGCAGCCCGGCCAGGCGCATGGTGGCCAGCGCGCCATGAATGTCCTGGGAAGGCGGGGCAAGCTCGCCCGTGCGCACAAAGTCGGCAAAGGCCCGCAGCTGTGCCGCAAAGCCGGGCTTCACGCCCTGGTCGTCGGCCTCTGGCTCCAGCACTTCCGTGGTGCCGTCGGCATAGCTCACGCGGCCCGTTTCCAGGGGGCGGAACTCCACGCTCACGCCCTCGCCCTTGAGGCACACGCCCCAGCCGCCGGGCGAGTGCCAGTTGGCCGTGTAGCTTCCCAGCACCCCGCCGGGAAAGCGCAGGCAGGCCGCGAACTGGTCGCCCAGGGGCTCGTGCAGGCTGGCGCTCATGGCGTGCACCTCCTGCGGCTCGCCGCCGAAGTGGCGCAGCAGATCCACCATATGGGTGGAATTGGCGTAAAACCAGGCCCGCAGCACCTCCGGGGTCAGGCGCTCCACGCCGCGCGCCACGGTGATGCGTTCGCTGCCATCCACATGCACCGCCAAAAGCCGGCCACGCTGCAAAATACGCTCAAGCCCTTGCCGAAACACGGAATAATGCCTGCGGTTGAAGCCCACCATGGTCGTGGCCCCGGCACCGCGCGCGGCCTGGGCCACGGCCTCGGCCTCGGCCACGGCAAGGCCCACGGGCTTTTCCAGAAACAGCGGCAGGCCGAGGCCCAGGCACTGGTGCGCCACCGGGGCCATGGCCTGGGCGGAAACAAGAACCATGAGGGCGTCGGGCCGGGTTTCGGCCACCAGGGCCTCCACCGTGTCGGCAACGTGGGGCACGCCGAACTCTTCGGCCAGGGCGCGGGCTTTTCCACGCGTGCGCGAGGCCAGGCCCACGGGAACAATCTCCAGCACGCGGGACATGGCCTGCAGATGCTGGCGGGCGATGAACCCGGCGCCGACCAGGCCGACACGCAGGGGGGATGGAGCGGATGCGGTCATGAGTCTCCTCGCGGGTGTCAGGTGATGGGAATATCGAGCTGGAGCCCCGCGCCGCCAAGCGGCAAGGCCACGCGCGCGCCGCCCGCCCGGGAGGAGAGGTGCGCGCCCAGCACCACGTCCACGGAGTCTATGCCCGCCTGGATGGTGGGCTGCGCGTGGTCTGAAACAAGGTCGCGCAGGCAGTCCGCCGTGGCCTGGACGATGTCCAGAGCCGGACCGTGGTCCAGCGGCACAGGTTCCGGCTGCACCAGCCGCGTCTTGACCACGTGGCGTTGGTCAAGGGGCCGGGCCGTGGCGCGGGCCGCGCCCAGCGGAACCGGGGTGAAGTCGTCGGTCTCGGCCACGCCCTCGGTGCCGATGACCATGCAGCGCGAGGCCCTGGGCACGTCCTCGGAGAGCTCGAAATCGCCCACGAAGCGCCAGCCGTCCGCGCACTCGAAGCCCACGCTCACCTGCCCGCCCGGATCGAAGAACTGCGGGCCGCGCACATTGGGCGCGGGCTCTCGCGTCAGCTCCGCACTGACCCACACAGGTTTGGCGTCGAACAGCCAGCCCGCGTAATCGAAATAATGCAGGCCCACGCAGCCCACGCCGCCGCCGCCCACAACGGACCAGAAACGGCGGGGACGGCCCACCAGGCCTGCGCGCAGCGCCGCGCGGAAGACCAGGCAGCGCGTAAAAAACCGGCGGCAGAGGTTCACGGCCAACCGGGTGCCGCTGTGCCCGCAGGCCGCCGCCATGGCCCGGGCCGAAGCGCCGCTGGTGCTCATGGGCTTTTCGCAAAGCACGTAGGGAATTCTGGCCTGGGCTGCGGCCAGCACGATGTCGTGGTGGCTGGGGCCGTTGGTGGCCACGCACAAGAGGTCGATGCCCTCCAGGGCCTCGCGCCAATCGGCCACGGCCAGGGGCGCATCGGGCCGGGCGGCGGCGTATTCCCGCGCGGCGGGCAGGTTCACATCGCACAAAGCGGCCACACGCACGGGCAGCCCCGTGGCGGCGAGGGCGTCCAGGGCGGCCACGTGCCGCTTGCCCATGCCGCCAAGGCCGATCACCCCGGCGCGAATCGTCTTTTCCACCTCTCCGCCCAAGGCGTTCTCCTTTGGCGCAGTCATGCGATGCGCCCCGATTTTTTGAGCAGCAGCTCACAGATTTCGAAATCCATGAGGTCGTCGATGTCGTGGGAGCGCGAGCGGGGCATCTCGTAGCCGCGCGTCTGCGGCGTCAGGTAGCTGCGCGTGCGGGCCAGCCAGTCGCACTCGGCCACGTACACCGCGCCGTTGGGCGCGTAAATCCTGGGCAGGTCCTGGCGGCGGGTGTAGTACTGCTCCTGCTTGATGACGGGCTCCATGCGCTGGTCGTCGTCCATGCGGAACATGTAGTACGGGCTCTTTTCCGGCTCGGTGACGCTGATGAGGCAGGGCCAGGCGTTGTCCAGGCAGCGGGCGATGCAGCCGTCGATGTCCTCCACTGTGCGCAGAGGCGAGGTGGGCTGCAGCAGCACCACGTAATCGTAAACCTCCGGCTTCAGGGCCTCCACCGCGTGCAGCACCGGGTCCACGCCCGGCGTGTCGTCGCGGGCCAGCTCCGGCGGGCGCACAAAGGGCGTTTCGGCCCCGTGGGCGCGGGCCACGGCCAAAATGCCCTCGTCGTCGGAGGACACGATGATGCGGTCGATGAAGGCCGAGCGCCTGGCCTCGCGGATGGTCCAGCCGATGAGCGGGCAGCCGCCCAGATCGCGGATGTTCTTGCCCGGCACGCCCTTGCTGCCGCCGCGGGCGCTGATGGTGGCCAAAATGCGCCGTTGCTTGTACATGCTCTCGCTCCCCCCTTTTGCTGCCGGGCACCTTAGCCCGTTTGCCCTGGGCCTGCAATGTCGGCCTGGGCGGCAGCCGCTGGCCGGCGCAGACCCTTGCCTCTGGAACAAAAACCATCCATACTTCAAAAAATATACGCCCAGCGAGGTACGCCATGACCGGCCCCGGCCGCCAGCTTTCCAGAAGAACCTTCCTCAGGCTCGGCCTGGGCCTCGGCGCCGCCGGGGTCTGCTCCTGCTTTTTTCCGGCCCGCCTGCTGGCCGCCACGGCCCAAGTCGACGCGGCCACGGCCAAGCGGCTCATGGCGGAGTTCCAAGACCTGTGCCAGGGCGTTGCGGCTTGGCTTGGCCCCCGCGTGGGCGCGGGCAAGGCCTCGGCCATCGCCCAGGCCTGCCAGGCGCGCTTCGCGGCGCTCATCCCCGGCCTGCCGGACCTCGGCCCCGCCAACCGCAACGCGGAAAGCTTCATGGAGGCCGTATGGCTCACGGCCATCACCCAAGCCATGCGCGCCCACGGCCTGCCGGAAAGCCAGGCCGGGCGGCTCTTGTACGACCTGTGCGCGGAGGAGATGGCCCAGCGCCCGGCGGACCAGTTGCGGGCCCAGGGCCAGGCCATGTTCACCCCGCGAGGCCGCGCGGAGCTCAAGGCCTGGGCCGAGGAGAGCCAGAAACGGCGCTTCCCCGCCGACTGGGTGGGCGTTGCCGTGCTTGGCGAGGGCGGCAGCTTTGACGTGGGCTACGACTACTCCGAGTGCGGCGCGGTGAAATACTTCCAGGCCAACGGCGTGGCGGCGGTGGCGCCCTACTTCTGCCTCAACGACTTTCTGCTTTCCCGCGCGCAGGGCACCGGGCTTGCGCGGGTGCACACCATCGGCCAGGGCGACGCCCTGTGCGACTTCCGCTACAAGAAGGACAGGCCGGTGGTCCAGTCCTGGGAGACGGAGGTGCCCCGCTTCGCCAAAAAGGCGGGCTGACCCCCCGCAGGAGCCGACCGCGAACGCTTGCGCCGCCTTTGCGCTTTCTGTACCGTGACATTGTTGCAAACCAGCGCGCTGCTCCTTCCGGCGCGGCCCCCACAGCACGGGAGAACGGGATGCTCAAGTTTCTGAACATGCTCCTCGGCAGCGGCACACAGCAAGGACAGTCCAGGGACGACGACGCGGTCAAGCGCAAGTACGAGTACTTCAAGAGCCTGCTCATCAAAAACAACCGCTCCCTGGAGCTGCTGACCGAGCTGGAGCACCTGCTCTACGAGAACAAGCCCTTCACCCTGGACCAGGTGCTGGCCCTGTCCGAGGACCTCATCAGCCTGGTGTACGACCTGGCCGAGGACCTGAACGCCCTTTCCGGCGGCAAGTATCCCGGCCTGTTCGACGCCACGGAGCGCATCGGCGTCAGCGTGCTGAAGGACCTGGTGCACCGCAAGAAAATCAAGAAGGGCGAGCTCATCCTGCCCCTGCGCGCCCTCTCGGCCGAGCTGGCCGACGAGGTGGGGGGCAAGGCCGCCAACCTGGGCGAGGTGGCCAACCGCGCCGGGCTGCCCACACCGCGCGGCTTCGCCGTTTCCGCTTACGCCTGCCAGCACTTCCTCAAAACCACCGGCCTGACCGAACGCATTGAGCGGCGCATGCGGCGCATCGACGTGAAGGACACGGAAAAGCTCATGGAGATCTGCGAGGAGGTCCAGGCCATGATCATGGCCACGGATTTGCCCCAGGAACTTTCGCAGGGCATGGCCCGGCTCATGGACGAGCTGGCCGCGCTCTTCGGCCCGGAGGTGCGCGTTTCCGTGCGCTCCAGCGCCACCTGCGAGGACTCCGAGGCCACCTTCGCCGGGCAGCACACCACGGTGCTCAACGTCAGCGCCGCCAATGTGGACGCGGCCTGGAAGGAGGTCGTGGCCAGCACCTTCAGCCCGCGCGCGGTCTACTATCGCCGCAGCATGGGCTACTCCGACGAGGACGTGGTCATGGCCGTTCTCTGCGTGACCATGATCGACGCGCGCGCCAGCGGAGTCATGTACACCAACGATCCGAACAGCACAGGCGACGCCAGGGAGGGCGCCGACGACATCCTCATCAGCGCGGCCTGGGGCCTGGGCGTCAGCGTGGTGGACGGATCGGCCCAGACGGACTTTTACGCCGTGCGCCGCAAGGACGCCGCCCTTTTGCGCCACCAGGTGGCCAAGAAGTCCCGGCGCCTGCGCCTGCGCACCGGCGACGGCATCCGCGAGGAGGACGTGCCCGTGGCCGAGCGCGCCACCCCCTGCCTGGACGAGGCCAAGATCCGACAACTGGCGGCCTATGGCGTGCGGCTGGAGGAACACTACGGCCAGCCCCTGGACATCGAATGGGCCCAGGACCAGGGCGGGCGGCTGTTCATTCTGCAGGCGCGGCCCCTGGGCGTGGGCCACGGCAAGGACGAATGCGTGCTGACCCCCGAGGCCGAGCCCCTGCACGGCCGCGAGGTCATTCTGCGCGGGGGCGACATGGCCGCGCCCGGCAGCGCCGCTGGTCCGGCCTACATCCTCACCAGCGACCACAACCTGCCCGCCGTGCCCCAGGGCGCCATCTTGGTGGCCCGGCAAACCTCGCCCACCTATGTGCCGGTCATGGACCGCATCCGGGCCATCATCACCGAGGTGGGCAGCGTCACCGGGCACATGGCTTCCGTGGCGCGGGAGTTCGGCGTGCCCACCCTGGTGGGACTGGAAAACGCCACCCGGACCATAGAGCCGGGCGAGGACATCACGCTGGACGCCACCAGCCGCGTCGTCTACCGGGGCATCGTGCCGGAGCTCATCCGCGACAAGCCCTGCGTGAACCTCATGAAGGGCAGCCCGGTGTACAAGGCCGCGCAAGAAGCCCTCAAGCGCATGGCCCCGCTGACTCTGACCGACCCCAAGGCCACCAACTTCAGCCCGGAGGGCTGCCGCTCTCTGCACGATGTCATCCGCTTTTCCCACGAGATGGGCATGCGCGAGATGTTCAACATCGGCGACGAAATGGAGGGCTCCACCGGAACGGTGCGGCTGCGCGCGGGCCTGCCGCTGAACATCCTGGTGGTGGACCTGGGCGGCGGGCTCACCCCCACCGCGCCCGCAAAGGTCGTGGAGCTGGAACACATCAAGAGCGCGCCCTTCCAGGCCCTGCTGCACGGCATGACCGACCCCGGCGTGCGCTGGCTGGGCGGCGTGGGCGTCAGCCTTGCGGGGTTCGCCACCATCGTGGCCGAGTCCATGCTGACCGACCCCAACGCCGACGGCAGCATGGGCGGCCCCAGCTACGCCGTTGTCAGCGACCACTACCTGAACTTCAACACGCGCTTGGGCTATCACTTCGCTGTGGTGGACAGCTACTGCGGGCCGTCCATCAACGACAACTACATCGTGTTCTCGTTCAAGGGCGGCGCGGCCGACATCGCCCGGCGCTCCCGGCGGGCCAACCTGATCGCCCAGATTCTGAAGCGCCTGGCCTTCAAGACCGAAATCAAGGGCGACATGGTGCGCGGCGAGATCAAGAAATACTCGCAGACCGACCTGAAGCAGAAGCTCGACATGGTGGGCAGGCTGCTGGGAGCCGTGCGCCTGCTGGACATGCTGCTTTCCGACGACGGGCAGATAGGCTGGTACGTGGACGAATTCTTCAAGGGCAACTATTCCTTCGAGCGCCACGAGGACCCGGGCGCAGGCCAGCCGCCCGCGCCGCCGCCGGCCTCGCCCCCGGCGGGGGGCATGCCCTAGCGGACGCCAAAAAAGGGCCGGGAGGATTGCTCCTCCCGGCCCTTTCGCTGTTTCCAGGGGGGAATACAGAGAAAAGCTGGAGCCCACGAACGGAATTGAACCGTTGACCTCTTCCTTACCAAGGAAGTGCTCTACCGACTGAGCTACGTGGGCGGATTGCGGCTGTCAAACGCGAACGCAAGCCACTAGCGCACCAGGGAAACACGGTCAAGGGAAGTTTCGCGCCGGGCGCGTTTTCGCCTGCCGCAAGGCGCGCGCCAGCCAAACGAAAAGGGCCGGGAAGCTTTCACTTCCCAGCCCTGTTCTCTCGATGGTCGGGGCGACATGATTTGAACATGCGACATCCTGCTCCCAAAGCAGGCGCGCTACCGAGCTGCGCTACGCCCCGAAATTCTGGCAGACCCCTACGGCAAAACTCCGGCCCTTACAAGCCGGGAAATGCCCTTACGCCTGGCCCGGCTGGCTCCCGGTCCACTTGGACAGGGGCACGGCCTCCTCGGCCAGCATCACCGGAATCTCTTCGCGCACGGGGTACACCTCGGCACAGGCCTGGCACAACAGCCCGTCCTGCCGGGGCAAAAGCTCAAGCCCGCCACGACACTTCGGGCAAGCCAACAGTCCCAACAGCTCCACATTCAGGGCCATGCCCACCTCCGCTTCACAAACTGCACCCCCTATACCCGACACGCCCCGCGCGCACAAGCCGCCCCCGGCCCCTTGACGGGCAACGCCTTTTGCCTGATACCTTGGGGTCAAAGCACCCCAATCGCCTCTGCGAGGCCCAGCATGCACCAGCGCATCGATCTGCATACCCACTCCACGGCCTCCGACGGCACCCTGACGCCGGCGGAGCTGATGCGCGCAGCCAAAAAAGCCGGGCTCGCGGCCATCGCCCTCACCGACCACGACACCTTCGACGGCCTGCCGGAAGCCCGGGCCGAGGCGCAGCGCCAGGGCATCGAGCTGGTGCCCGGCTGCGAGCTTTCGCTGGACTACGGCGGGCTGCCCACGCACCTGCTGGCCCTGTTTGTCGATGAACGGCCCGGCCGTGTGGTGGGCGAGCTCACGCGGGTCATGCAGGCGCGCGCCACGCGCAACGAGACCATGCTGGAAAAGCTGCGCGCCGTGGGCGTGCACCTGCGCCGCGAGGACGTTTCGCGCCACGCCAAGGGGGTTGTGGGGCGGCCGCACATGGCCCAGGCCATGCTGGAGGCCGGGGTGGTGCGCAGCTTCGAGGAGGCCTTCGCCCGGTTCCTGGGCTCCAGCGGGCTGGCCTATGTGCCCAAGGCCAAGCTCACCCCGGCGGAGGCCATCGGCGCCATCCACGCCGACGGCGGGCTGGCCGTGCTGGCGCATCCGTACCTGCTCTCGCAACGGCCGCAGCACATCGAGGCCATGCTCACGGAACTCCGCGGCCTGGGGCTCGACGGAGTGGAAGTGTACTACACCGAGCATTCCGACAAATACACGGAGCTGGTGGCGGGCCTGGCCCAGCGCCTGGGCCTGCTCATGAGCGGCGGCTCGGACTTCCACGGCGCGGTGAAGCCCGGCGTGGCACTGGGCCGGGGCAAGGGCGGCCTCTTTGTGCGCGGGGAACTGCTGGACATGATGAAGCAAGCCCTGCAACGCCGGCTCTGAGCCGCCGGGCCGGTTCTGTTACAACCCCTTGCGCTCCAGCCAGCGCAGCAAAAGCACGCCGCCCGCCACAAAAACCACAATCACCGGCCAATGGTTCACGCCCAGCAGGCTCGGCAGGGTCACCTTGCCGAAGTCGCCCCAGGTGAGCACGCTGTCCTTGAGCGCCGGGTAGGCTTCCGCATACACTCCCGCGCCCAGCAGCATTCCGGCCATGCCCGCCAGGGCGTCCACGCGCCCTTCGCCCAGGGCCGCGCCCGCCGTGCCGGGGCAGTAGCCCAAAAGCGCCCAGCCCACCCCGAAAATGAGCCCGCCGAGCACATTGCCGCCCAGAATGAGCGGCTTGAGCGACAGCTTGGCCAAGCCCAGGTCGGCCAGCAGGTACACCCCCACCATGCCCACCAGAATGGTGCTGAGCATGAACTTCACGATGGTCATGTCCTTGAGCATGAGCGCGCCGATCTGGCGGTCGAAGCGGATGACCTCCGCCCGCTGGAGCAGGATGCCGAAACCGATGCCCGTAATGAGTCCGAAGATGAGTTCCATGGCTACTTTCCTCCCTGCGGGCCATACACCAGCCGCGCCACGATGAGCCCGCCGATGAAGAAGCAAATTAAGGCCACGAAGCCGCTGGCCGCCAGCTGCAACGAGCCGGAGAGCCCGTGCCCGCTGGGGCAGCCGTCGGCCAGGCGCGCGCCGAACATGGCCACCGCCCCGCCAAGAAAGGCCAGGGCGAACCGCTTGCCCGGCGCGGGTCCGAAGCGCGCGGCGAAGCGCTCCGGCACGCTCTGGATGCGGAAGGTGCGGCTGGCCAGCGCCGCCCCCAGCGAGCCGAGCGCGATGCCCACCACGAACATCCACTGCCAGTCGATCTTGGGCGCTTCCTTGACGAAATAGGCCATGGCGGACACGCGCTCGGCGTCCACCACGCTTTCCACAAATCCGGCGGCGCGCACATAGGTTGTGGATGCGCCGAAATACTTGCCCGTGACGAACACCGAGAGCACAAGCAGCAGCCCGGCCAGGGCGCCGGCCAGATAGGGGTTCCACGGGCGGGACGGGGCGGCTTTGTCCATGATGATTCCTCCTGAAGCGGTTATATACCCCTGGGGAGTATTTTAGAATGATACGCATTCCTGCCAACGCGTCAAGACGGCGGCGCTTTTTTTTGGCTTCGCCCCCAAAGACTTGCTCTTTCGGGGAATTCCGTGCAAAAAAGTACGTATCGATCCAAACTCTGCCGCATCAAACGAAGCCGAGGTCCCCATGTCCGCCAAGAAAGCCTCCCCCCAACCCAGGCGCGCCCCAGGCAAGGCCGGGAACATGGCCGTTTCCCGGCCCGCCGCCGCCGACCCCGTCCTGCCGCCCTCCCAGTGCTCCCCGGTGGAGAACCTGAAAGAAGACATCCGCAAACACATGTTCGCCTTCTTGGGCAAGGACATCACGCGGGCGGGCATACACGACTATTTCAAGGCCCTGGCCTACACCGTGCGCGAGCGCATGGCCGAGCACTGGATACACACCCAGCGCTCTTATTACGACGCCAGCGCCAAGCGCGTGTACTACCTCTCCCTGGAGTTTCTGGTGGGGCGTTCGCTCAAGAACAACGTGCTCTGCCTCGGCATGGAGGACCAGGTGCGCGAGGCCCTGGCCGAAATGGGCCAAGACTACGAGGAGATAACGGAGACGGAATGGGATGCCGGGCTGGGCAACGGCGGCCTGGGGCGGCTGGCCTCGTGCTACCTCGACTCCATGGCCACCTTGCGCATTCCGGGCTACGGCTACGGCATTCGCTACGAGTACGGCATTTTCCACCAAAACATTCAGGACGGCTGGCAGGTGGAGCGGCCGGACAACTGGCTGCGCTTCGGCAACCCCTGGGAATACGACCGCGCGGGCTATCTGTACCCGGTCCAGTTCGGCGGCGAGGTGCGCTCCTACACCGACGACCAGAACCGCCTGCGCGCCGTGTGGGAAGGCGGGCAGAAGGTCATGGCCATGGCCTACGACATGATGGTGCCCGGCTTTGAAAACGGCAACGTCATCAACATGCGCCTGTGGAGCGCCAAGTCCAGCCGCGATTTCGACCTGGAGTTCTTCAACTCCGGCGCGTACCTGCGCGCCATAGAAGACAAGGCCAAGAGCGAAAACATCTCCAAAGTGCTCTACCCCACGGACAGCTTCGTGGAAGGCCAGGAGCTGCGCCTGAAGCAGCAGTACTTCTTCGTGGCCGCCACCTTCCAGGACATCATCCGCCGCCACCTGAAGCACCATCAGGGCTTTGAGGATCTGCCGAGCCTGGTGGCCGTGCAGTTGAACGACACCCACCCGGCCATCGCCATTCCAGAGCTCATGCGCATTCTGCTGGACGACCACCTGCTGCCCTGGGACAAGGCCTGGGACATCTGCGTGGGCACCTTCGCCTACACCAACCACACCGTCATGCCCGAGGCCCTGGAGCACTGGCCCGTGGACCTCATGAGCCGCATTCTGCCCCGGCACATGCAGATCATCTTCGAGATCAACCGCCGCTTTCTGGACATGGTGCGCCAGCGCTACCCCGGCGACAACGACCGCCTGGCCCGGCTCTCGCTCATCGGCGAGGACTTCGGCAAGCGCGTGCGCATGGCCAACCTGGCCGTGCTGGGCTCCCACTCGGTCAACGGCGTTTCAGCCCTGCACTCCGACATCCTCAAGACCAGCATTTTCCGCGATTTCGCGGAACTGTTCCCGGAGCGCTTCAACAACAAGACCAACGGCGTCACCCCCCGGCGCTGGCTGCGGCAGTGCAACCCGGACCTCTGCGAGCTCATCGCCAGCGCCATCGGGCCGGGGTTCGTCACCGACCTGGCGCGGCTGGAGGGGCTCAAGCGCTTCGCCAACGACTCCGGGTTCCGTGCCCTCTGGGGCCAGGTCAAGCACCGCAACAAGCAGCGCCTGGCCGACTACGTGCTGCACAAGGTGGACCTCAAGCTCGACCCGGACAGCCTCTTCGACGTGCAGGTGAAGCGCATCCACGAGTACAAACGCCAGCTGCTCAACGTGCTGCACGTCATCAGCCTGTACGACGGCCTGCGCACCGGCAGGCTGGGACGCGACATGGCCCCGCGCACCGTCATCTTCGGCGGCAAGGCCGCGCCGGGCTACCGCATGGCCAAGCTCATCATCCGGCTCATCCACGCCGTGGGCGACGCCGTGGCGCGGGAGAGCAAATGCGACGGGCACCTGGCCGTGGCCTTTTTGCCCAACTACTGCGTCTCCAACGCGGAAAAGATCATCCCCGGCACCGAGCTCTCGGAGCAGATCTCCCTGGCCGGCACCGAGGCCTCCGGCACCGGCAACATGAAGTTCGCCCTGAACGGCGCGCTGACCATCGGCACCCTCGACGGCGCCAACATCGAAATACGCGAACGCGTTGGGGCCGAGAACTTCTTCCTCTTCGGCATGACCACCCCGGAGGCGGGCGCGCTCAAGGCCCGCGGCTACAATCCCTGGGAGCACTACAACAAGGACGAATCCCTGCACCGCGTGCTCGACCTGTTGGCCTCGGGCCACTTTTCGCCGCTGCAGCCCGACCTGTTCCGGCCCATTGTGGACAGCCTGCTCACCGAGGGCGACCGCTGGATGCTCCTGGCCGACTACAGCTCCTACGTGAACGCCCAGAAAGAGGTGGCCAAGCTCTACCGCAGCCACGACCTGTGGCTGGAGAAGTCCATTCTGAATACGGCGGCCATGGGCTACTTCTCCTCCGACCGGGCCATTGCCGAATACGCCAACGAAATCTGGGGCGTGCAGGTGTAGCGCCCCGGCCAGCAGAGCGAGAAACGTTCTGCCGCGACAGGAAAACGGCCCGCCTTCCCCATTCGGGAGGGCGGGCCGTCGGTCTTTCGGCGAAAGGAACGGCGCTTACGCGGTCGCCTTCTCCAGGGCTCTTTTGAAGCCCTCCGCCGCGCGCAAAATGACGTTCTCGCCAACGCAGAAAGCCAGGCGGAAGTGCCCCGGACAGCCGAAGCCCTTGCCCGGCACGGCCAAAATGCGCTCCTGCACCAGCAGGTTCACAAAGGCCACGTCGTCGCCGCCGGGCGCCTCGGGGAAGAAGTAGAACGCGCCGCGCGGCATGGGGTACGTGTAGCCCGCGGCGTCGAGCACCTGCTTCATGGCGTCGCGGCGGCGCGCGTAGATGCCGGCGTCCACCTGGGAGCCCAGAGTCTTGGCCAGCAGCTTTTGCGCCAGCGCAGGCGCGTTGACGAAACCGAGGATGCGGTTGGCCAGAATGATGCCGCCCACGAGCTCGTCCTTGCCGGGCATGGCCGGGTTCACCAGGGCGTAGCCCACGCGCGCGCCCGCCAGCGACAAGTTCTTGGAGAACGAGCTGACCACCACGGTGTACGGGTACAGCGGCAAAAGCGAGGGCACCGTGACGCCGTCAAAGGCCAGGAAGCGGTAGGGCTCGTCGGCCAGCAGAAAGATGGGCCGCTCGCGCCCGGCGTTCTTGCGGGTCAGCATGGCCGCCAGCTCCACCAGGGTCTCGCGCGGGTAGACCACGCCCGTGGGGTTGTTGGGCGAGTTGATGAGCAGCACGCGGGTTTTGCCGGTAATGGCGGCCTCCAGGGCGGCCACGTCGAGATCGAAGGTGCCGGGCTTGGCCGGGGCGGTCTTCAAGGTGCCGCCGTGGTTCTCCACATAGAAGCCGTACTCCACGAAATAGGGCGCCGGACAGAGCACCTCGTCGCCGGGCTCGATGACGGCGCGGTAGAAGGCGTTGATGGCTCCGGCCGCGCCGCAGGTGATGACTAGGCAGTCCGGGGCGACATCCACGCCCTGCTCCTTGGAGACCGCCTTGGCCAGCGCATCGCGCACATGCGGGTAGCCGAAGTTCGGCATGTAGCCGAAGGCGAAGGGCTGGTCGGCCTCGTCGGCAATGTCGCGCAGGCCCTGGCACACGCAGGCCGGCGGCGGCAGGTCGGGGTTGCCCAGGCTGAAGTCGCAGACTTGGTCCTCGCCGAACTGCTTCTTCAGCTCGATGCCGGCCTCGAACATGCGGCGGATCCAGGACGAACGGTCCATGTAGCTTTTGACCTGACTGGAGAGAATCTGCATGAAGACTCCTTGGCGTTGTGGCGCGCAGCGCGATCCAAATGTGTGGGCAAGAGAGTAGCCAATGCCGGGGGGATTGCCAAGGGGGGGCATGAACGGCTTGGCGAACGGCGTGAAATGCGCTACGCGTAGCGGCCATGCACACACGCAAGAAAACACGCGCGTTGAAGGTCGGCCAGGTGGGCGTCGGCGGGAACAATCCCGTCCGCGTGCAAAGCATGACCAATGTGGATACGCGCGACGTGTTCGCCGCCATTGCCCAGGTGCGCGAACTGGCGCGGGCCGGGTGCGAGATAGTGCGCCTGGCCGTGCCCGACGAGGCCGCGGCCAAGGCCCTGGCGGGCATCCGCAAAGATTCGCCCGTGCCGCTCATCGCCGACATCCACTTCGACCACCGCCTGGCCCTTATGGCGCTTGAGGCGGGCATAGACGGCCTGCGCATCAATCCGGGCAACATCGGCTCCCAGGCCAAGGTCGATGCCGTGGTGCGCGCCGCTGCACAGCGTCAGGTGCCCATCCGCATCGGCGTCAACAGCGGCTCGGTGGAAAAGGGCCTGCTGGCGCGCTTCGGCGGGCCCACGCCGGAGGCCATGGTGGAAAGCGCCCTGGGCCACGTGGCCCTGCTGGAGCGCCGGGGCTTCCACGACATCAAGATTTCGCTCAAGTCCTCCAGCGTGCTGCACACCATCGAGGCCTATCAGCTGCTTTCCGCCCGGGTGGACTACCCGCTGCACATCGGCGTCACCGAGGCGGGCACGCTCTTGCCCGGCGCGGTCAAAAGCGCCGTGGGCCTGGGCGTGCTGCTGTTCAACGGCATCGGCGACACCTTGCGCGTGTCGCTCACCCACGACCCGGTGGCCGAAATCGGCGTGGCCTACGACATTCTGCGCAGCCTGGGTCTGCGGGAGCGCGGGCCGGAGGTTATCAGCTGCCCCACCTGCGGCCGCACGGAGATCGGGCTCATCGCCCTGGCCGAGGAAGTTCAAAAGCGCCTGCGCGATGTGCCCGAGGTGTTCAAGGTGGCGGTCATGGGCTGCGTGGTCAACGGACCCGGCGAGGCCAAGGAGGCCGACATCGGCATCGCCGGAGGCCGGGGCCTGGGCATCGTGTTCCGCAAGGGCCAGGTGGTGCGCAAAATCCACGGCGAGGAGAACCTGCTGCCGGAGTTCATGAAAGAGCTGGACCTGTTTCTGGAAGAAAAGCGGCAAAAATAGCTGGGCGGGGCGCTGCCTCGCCAAGACACATATTTCTTAACGTACCTTAGACACCATGGAGAACAGCATGCGTCTTTCCAAAGCCTATGTCCCGACCTTGAAGGAAGTGCCTGCCGAGGCCGAGGTGGTGAGCCACCGCCTGCTGCTGCGCGGCGGTTTCGTGCGCCAGCTCACGCGCGGCATATACACCTACCTGCCCCTGGGCCTTAAAACCCTGAACAAGGTGGCGGACATCGTGCGCGAGGAAATGAACCGCGCGGGCGCGCAGGAAATCCTCATGCCCATGGTGCAGCCCGGCGACCTCTGGCGCGAAACTGGCCGCTGGGAGTTCTACGGCAAGGAGCTGCTGCGCTTCCGCGACCGCGCGGACCGCGAATACTGCCTCGGACCCACCCACGAGGAGGTCGTCACCGACCTGGTGCGCGGCGAAGTGCGCTCGTACCGCCAGCTGCCCATCAACCTGTACCAGGTGCAGACCAAGTTCCGCGACGAGATCCGCCCGCGCTTCGGCCTCATGCGCGGACGCGAGTTCGTCATGAAGGACGCCTATTCCTTCGACCGCGACGAGGCCGGGGCCGACGTGAGCTACCGCGCCATGTACGACGCCTACTGCGCCATTTTCCGCCGCCTGGGCCTGGAGTTCCGGCCCGTGGAGGCCGACACCGGCTCCATCGGCGGCAATTTCAGCCACGAATTCATGGTGCTGGCCGACACCGGCGAGGACACCATCGCCACCTGCCAGGCCTGCGAGTATGCCGCCAACCTGGAAAAGGCCGAGGTGGTGGCGCCCGTGGGCAAGTGCGACTGCAACCACGACTGCCCGGCCTTCAGTCCCGTGCCCACGCCGAATGTGCACACCGTGGCCGAGCTCTGCGAGTTCCTCGGCATCGAGGCCGACACGCTCATCAAGACCCTGCTGTTCGACGTGGATGGCAAACCCGTGGCCGGGCTTGTGCGCGGCGACCGCGAGCTCAACGAGACCAAGCTCAAGAACCACCTGGGCGCCACGGAGGTCAAGCTGGCCACGCCGGAACAGGTGGCCGCCTGGACCGGCGCGCCCGTGGGCTTCGCCGGGCCTGTGGGCCTCAAGGCCCCCGGCATCAGAATCGTGGCCGACCGTGAGCTGGATTTCGACTGCGACTGGATCACCGGCGGCAACAAGGCCGACACGCACCTGAAGAACGTGGACCTGCGCCGCGACGTGAAGGCGGAGGCCTACGCCGACCTGCGCAACATCACCGAGGCCGACAAATGCCCGCGCTGCGGCGGGGCCATCCGCCTGCGCCGGGGCATTGAGGTGGGCCACGTGTTCAAGCTGGGCCTCAAGTACTCCCAGGCCATGAACGCCACCTTCCTGGATGAGAACGGCCGCGAGCAGGTCATGGTCATGGGCTGCTACGGCATCGGCGTGTCGCGCATCGTGGCCTCGGCCATCGAGCAGAACCACGACGACGACGGCATCAAGTTCCCGCCGTCCATCGCGCCGTACGAGGTGTCGCTGCTTTCCCTGGCGGGCAAGGACCCCGAGGTGGCCGAAGCCGCGGACAAGCTCTACGCCGAGCTGACCAGGCAGGGCATAGAGGTGCTGTACGACGACCGCGACGAACGGCCCGGCGTGAAATTCAAGGACGCCGACCTGCTGGGCATGCCCATGCAGCTTGTGCTGGGCGGCAAAGGCCTCAAGAACGGCATCATCGAGGCCAAGGACCGCCGCAGCGGCGAAAAACGCGAACTCAAGCTGGCCGACTTCGCCGCGGAGTTCGCCGGCTGGCGGCGCGCCGTGCGCCAGGGCTGGGGCCTGGACATCGACTAGAAACCACTGCGGGGAGCATGGTCCGCCTTTCTCCCCCCAGAATCTTCCATGATAAAGAGGCCGGGACGAGCGTTGCTCGTCCCGGCCTCTTTTTACGGCTTGAAGGGGGCTGGGGGGATCATTCCGCCCTGCCGCCGGCAGGCTCGAGTTTCTTACAATTGCCCCAACCGCGCCAGACAGATGGCCGCGGCCTGGGCCACATTCAGCGAATCGAAGGCGCGGCGCAGGGGAATGGCCAGGCGCTGCTGGCAGTGCTTGCCCACGCCGTGGCGCACGCCTTTTTCCTCGCCGCCCATGACGAGGACGGCGGGCAGGTTGATGGCGGCCTTGAACAGGTCCTCGCCTTCGGAGTCGGCGCAGAGGATGGACAGCCCGGCCTCGGCGCAGGCGTCCAGGGCCTGGGACATGTTGGTGACACGGGCCACGGGCAGGTGGTGCAGCGCGCCCGCGCTGGCGCGCATGGCTCCGGAGCCGATGTAGGCCCCGCCGTGGCGCGGCACGAGGATGCCCGCGGCGCCCATGGCCCAGGCTGTGCGGGCCATGGCCCCCAGGTTGCCGGGGTCCTGCACCTGGTCGAGAGCCAAAAGCACCGGCAGGGGCGCTTCCGCCACCTTGGCGATGAGGGTGTCGAGGTCGGCGTATTCCACGGCGGCGGTGACGGCCACCACTCCCTGGTGGGTGCCTGCGAACAGGCGGCGCAGGAACATGTCGTCCACGAACTGCACCTTGATGCGGTTCTCATCGGCCAGGGCCACGATCTCCTGCACCTTGGCGTCGCGCTGGCCCTTGCGCACAAAGATGCCGTCGATGCGCTTGGGGGCGGCCTCCAGCAGCTCGCGCACGGCGTTTCTGCCCGCAGTGACGCTCTTGCCGTCCTCGGGCTCGGCGGCCGGGGCGGCCTGACCCGGGCGGGCGGCGGCGGGGCGTTCGGGCCGGGGGGGGCGGGAGGGATTGCCGTTGCGGTCGAACTTGCCGGTGCGTTCCGGCCTGTCGGGCCGGCCAGACGTATCGGCTTTGCCGGCCTGGGCGCGCGGGGGCCGGGAGTCCTGGCCGCCGGCGTTCTTGGCCGGGCGCGCGGGCTTGGGGAAGGCGGCGGGCGCGGTGTCGCTCATGTCGATATCGATGTCGAAATCGAAGTCGTCCACGCGGGCGGTCTCACGCGGGGCCTTTTTTTCCGCGGGACTGCTCCGGCGGTCGTCGCGGCGGTCGTCGCGGGCAGGCGCGCCGGGACGCGGTCCGCGCGCGGGCTTGCCATAGCCGCCAGAAACGCGGGGATCGCCGGAACCGGTCTTGGCCGGGCCCTTGCGGGGACCCTTGGCCGGGCCTTTGCCCGGGCCTTTGGGCGCGCCGGAGCGCCACTCGTCGTCGGATTTTCCGCCGGTTTTTCCGCCCGAGCGGCCCTTGGGCTTGCCGCCCGCATAGCCGGACGGCCCAGACTTGCCGGTAGGGCGCGGACCCTTGGGGCGTGATGGTTTTCTTGACTCGGACATGGGAACCTCCAGGGGTCTTCCGGCGCTTGGGGGGAAGCTTGCCAGATGAAAAGTTCAGGTGTAGGGTGTGGTGTCTTTTTGCGTATCCAACTCTCGGTGCACGGGGCTTGGCCGCTTTGTTGACGGCCCTTAGTCCCAGGAGACTTCTCTCCACCCGCGCCGCCGAACGGAGGAACGAATTTTGATGAAGAAATTTATGCGATTATCCCTGACCACCGTGAGCAGCGCGTGTCTGCTCGCGTCGCTGTGGTCGTGCTCCGCCATGAATATCGACAACACAAGTCCTGTCAAGGCCCAGTCTCCCGAATCCATGCGCTTGGCCACCGCCGGAACCCCTTCCAAAAGCCACGGCTTCGGCCCCTCCCATGTCCCCGTGCTGGACAACGACATCGATCTCGAACCTGAAGAATCCGCCGTGCCCCTGACCCCCGGTCAGACCGGCACCCTGCTCGAACCGGAAGTGACCGCCCCGCCCCTGGCGGAAATCCAGCCGCTCACCGAGGAACAGCGCCGCATTTTGAGCGACAAGACCGGGCTGGACTTCGACCTCGACCTTTTCGATTCCCAGGAAGTGGAACGCTACTTCGCCTACTACACCGGCCCCGCGAGAGAGAGCTTCGCCCGCTGGCTCAAGCGCTCTGAAACCTATCTGCCCTACGTGCGCGAGAGCCTGCAACGCAACGGCTTGCCCCAGGATCTGGCCATGCTGCCCTTTGCGGAGTCGGGCTACAATTGCAACGCATACTCCTGGGCCGGCGCGGGCGGCATGTGGCAATTCATGCCCTACACCGGCCGCAAGTACGGCCTCACCGTGGACTGGTGGATCGACGAACGCCGCGACCCCAGGCTCTCCACCGAGGCCGCCGCCAAGTACCTGTCCTTCCTGAACGACATGTTCGGCGACTGGTACCTGGCCCTGGCCGCCTACAACGCGGGGGAAGGCAAAATCTCCCGCGCCCTCGAGGTCACCAACGCCGACGACTTCCTGGACCTCGTGAGCCAGAACAACCGGCTGAACCGCGCCATGCGCCTTAAGACCGAGACCCAGCACTACGTGCCCAAGTTCGTGGCCATTACCAAGATCTTCCAGAACCTGGAGGCCCTCGGATTCGAGCCCGTGCGCTGGGACGCCATGCCCAAGCTGGAGACCGTGGCCGTGCCCGGCGGCACGGACCTGCTGGCCCTGGCCAAGTCTGGCGGCATGAACTGGGAGGAATTCCACCAGTTGAACCCGGCCTTCCGCCGCCAGGTGAGCCCCCCCAACCGCAACGTCACCGTGTTCATTCCCACCGACAGAAAGGCCCCCATGCTGGCCTATCTGGAAAATCCCAGCATTCGGCCCCATGCGGGCTTCATCGCCCACGAGGTCCGCAAGGGCGACTCCCTGCGCACCCTGGCCAAGCGCTACCATGTGCCCCAGGAAGTCATCTGCCAGATCAACGGCGCCAGCGCCCAGGCCATGAAGCCCGGCCAGTGCATCATGCTGCCCCAAAGCAGCGTCGGCGAGGCCATGCCCGAGCGCCAGAAAACCCGCAAGATCGCGGCCTCCCGCGCCAACTACGTGGTCAAGAATTCAGACACGGCCTGGTCCATCAGCAAAAAGTACAAGGTCAGCGTCAAGACGCTGGTGGAGGCCAACGGCTTGGCCAGCAGCAAGGGCATCAAGCCCGGCATGCGGCTCAGCATTCCCGACGCCTCGGACAAGGCCCAGAAGAAGACCCGCGTTCAGGCCGCCAAGGCGCGCGAGCAGGTGACCCGCTACACCGTGCGCCAGGGCGACACCATCTACAGCCTGTCCAAACGCTTCGGCGTCACCGCCGACGCCCTCAAGGGCTGGAACAAGATCAAGGGCACCGATCTGCGCGCGGGCGAAAGCCTGAAGGTTTACGCGCAGTAACCGGCAGACCACCGCCACGCAAAAGCCCCCGGAGCAGACGTTCCGGGGGCTTTTTTACGTCCGCTTTCCGGACGGCTTCAGGCCCATGCCGCTTCAGGCCAGGGCGGCGTCCGCGCTGCGCAGCAACTCCGTCAGCGCCGCGGCGGACAGGGGTGGGTGGAACAGGTAGCCCTGCATGGCCTCGCACCCAAGCTCCACCAGCATGTCCAGTTGCTCGCGGGTCTCCACGCCCTCGGCCACCATGCCCAGCCGCAGGCTGCCCGCCAGGGCGGCTATGGCCCGGACCAGGGCCCGGCTGTCCGCGTCGCTGCGGGGCAGGTCGCGCACGAAGGTGCGGTCGATCTTGAGGATGTCCACAGGAAAGCGCTGCAGATAGGCCAGGGAGGAATAGCCGGTGCCGAAGTCGTCGATGGCCAGCGAAACGCCCAGGGCCTTGAGACGGCGCATGGAGGTGAGCGCCAGCTCCGGATCGCCCATGAGGGTGGACTCCGTGAGCTCCAGCTTCAGCAGGGCCGGGGGCAGCCCGGTTTCGCGCAGCACTTGGCGCACGGTGTCCACAATGTCCGGCTGGTTGAACTGCCGGGCGGAAAGGTTCACGGCCAGGGTCATGCGCCGCGCCACGAGAAAATTCTTGCGCCAGGCCGCCATGCCCGCACAGGCTTGGCGCAGCATCTGTTCGCCCAGGGGCACGATGAGCCCGGACTCCTCGGCGTGGGAGATGAAGGCGTGCGGCGTCACCAGCCCGCGCGTGGGGCTTTGCCAGCGGGCCAGGGCCTCCACGCCGAGCATCACCAGGCCGTCGGCCGACATGATGGGCTGGTAGTAGACGAGGAACTCGTTCCGCTCCAGCCCCCGGCGCATGTCGGCATCCAGGGCCATAAGCTCCTGGGCCCGGCGCAGCATGCCGGGGTGGAACACGCGCACGCGGTCGCGCCCCGTGTCCTTGGCGCGGTGCATGGCCAGGTCGGCGTTCTGCAAAATGCTCTCCGGCGTGGGGCTGTCCGGCGTGGGACCGGTGACCACGCCCGCGCTGGCCGTAAGGCGCACCTCCTGGCCGTCCACGTTCATGGGCTGGCCCAAGGCCGCCAGCGCCGCGCTGATGACCTGCTGGGCCTGCTCCGCGGTCTCGGCCCGGTCCACCAGCAGCACGAACTCGTCGCCGCCGAAGCGGCACACGCAGCCCCTGCCGGCCAGGCCGCCCTCAAGCCTGCGGGCCGCCTCGATCAGCACCCGGTCGCCGAAAAAATGCCCCAGGCTGTCGTTCAGCATCTTGAAGCGGTCCAGATCCACAAAGGCCACGGCGAACGAGCGGCCCTCCGTGCGGGCCTGCTCCAGCGCCTGTTCAAGGCGCTCCTGGCACAAGGCGCGGTTGGGCAGGCCGGTGAGAGTGTCGTGCAGGGCCTTGAACACCAGCTGCTGCTCCATCTTCTTGCGGCGGCTGATGTCGGCCATGACCAGAATGCCCGCGATGATGCCGCCATCGGCCCCGCGCACCGGCGAGGCGTTGGCCAGCAGCCAGCGCTCCGGGCCGCCGTTGAACAGAAAGCGCACCTCGAGATCGCGCGTTTCCTCGCCGCGCAGAATGGCGCGGCCCAGGGGCGTCTCTCCCGTGGGCAGCACCTGGCCCTGCTCGTTTTGAAAAGGGCCAAAGGCAAGGTGGCCGTTGACATCCAGGCCCACCAGCTCCTCCGGCTTCAGGCCCAGCAGGCGGGCGGCGGCGGGGTTGGCGATGCTCACCCGGCCCGTGGCGGCGTCGCCGATGACGATGCCCCAGGGGGCCTGCTCCAGCGAGGCCGCAAACAGGGCGCGCGTGCGGCCCAGCTCCCGCTCCAGGCGGCTTCTTTCGGTGATGTCCTGGCCGAAGGCGCAGATGTATTCCTCGTCGCCGAAGCGCATGTAAAAGGCCTTGAGCTCCTTGAGCACGGAACGGCCGTCGCGGGTGTGCTGCACGGTCTCAAAGGTCTGGGGCGCCTGGCGCACGCCGTGCAGCAGCCGGTACACGGCCTCCGGGGAAAACTGCGGGTCGATGTCCGTCACCGGAGCGTCCTGGAGCTCCTGCCGGGCATAGCCCAAGCTGCGCGCCACGGCCTCGTTGACATAGGCCAGGGTGCCGCCGGGCCGCACGAGGTAGACCTCCTCCACCCCGGCCTCCAGAAAGAACTTGAAGCGGGCCAGATCGCGCTCTGCTTGGCGCGAGGCCGTGATGTCGTGGAACACCACCACCCCGGCGCGCACCTTGCCCTGGGCGTCGCGCACGGGCGCGGCGTTGGTCAAAATCCAGCGCTCGGTGCCATCGGCCAGCAGCAGCCGGTGCTCGGCGTTCTCCAGGGTCTCGCCCTGCCGGATAGCCCTGGCAGGCGGCAGGTCGGCATCCTTGAGGATTTTGCCCGTGGATGAAAAGACCTGCCAGGTGCGCTGGCTGCCCAGCATGTCGTTCTCCGGCGCCTCGTCCATGCCCAGAATGCGCAAGGCCTGGGAATTATACAGCGACGGAACCGCCCGGTCCGCGAAGGTGATGATGATGCCCGAGGGCGACTGCTCGATGGCCGAAAGCAGCAGGTCCTGGGTTTTGCGGTGGCGGGTCATCTCGGCCATGAGGTTGTCGCGCAGCAGGTCGGCTTCGCGGCTCCTGGCCTCGGCCTGAACACGCACACGGCGCGCGCGCAGGGTAAGCAGCAGGCCGATGAGCAGGCACACGCCCCCCGCCGCCACGCCCGGCAGCCAGGCGGGCAGGCCCCAGCCGTCCTGCTCATAATGCAATTCCAGGCTGCGGATGTCGCTCTTGCGCACCGATTCCAGCCCCGTGTTGACGCGCGCCAACAGGGCTTGGTTGTCTTTGCGCACGGCCGCGCGCAGTACCGCGCCGGGAAAGCTGCGCACAAGCACGAAGCGCTCCGGCCCGGCCAGGGTCCGCAGCCAGTGGCGCAGCGGAAGAATCGGCCCGGCGGCCAGGCGCACCTGGCCCAAGGTAAGGGCCGCGGCCAAGCCGTTCAGGTCCGGGAACATTCGCTGGCGCAGATTGGGGAAGGAACCGGAGAGAAATCCGGCGGCCAGGTCGCCTTCGGGCAAACCGGCGGTCAGCTGCGCCGTCTCCAGGTGCTGCCCGGGGCCTTGGAGCTGCGCGGCCTGCTCCGCGCTGGCGAAGATGCCTATGCCCTGGTCCAGAATCGGGCGCGACAGGGCGAAGCGGTCCTCCAGGCCCTGGCCGGGGGCCGGGGGCTGCTCCAGGCCCAGGGCGATGCCGGCGTGGATGTCGGCCTCGCCCGTCTCCACCAGCCGCAAGGCCTCGGCCCCGTCTGCCGGGCGCAGCTCCACGGGCGTGCCGGTCTGGCGGGCATAGAGCTGCCAGAAGTCGGGCAGGAGTCCGGCGAGCCGGCCCTTGGCGTCACGAAATCCATACGGGGGAATATCGTCCGGACAGGCGACGACCAGCGGAGCTGTGTCTTGGGCCCGGGCCTCTGCCAGCCCGGTCAGGTGGGAACAAAACGGCAGGCAGATCAGCAGGAACGTCAAGAACAGGGCGGGTCTGCCCGCCCTGCAGCAGGCAGCCCGCCCGGATCGCATCGGGGGGAGCGCGCCCAGTCCCGGCACGAGGTGCTACTTGGTCGCCTTGACCACGTCCGTGGCGGCGTCTTGCAAAATATACTGGAGGGTGGAGGACAGAACCTTCTGGGCGGCGTCGACGTAGGTCAGCCCAAGGTTCTCCCGCTCACCGGAGTAGATCTGCTCAATGACGAACTGGCCGTCCTTTTCCACCTTCACGCGCAGGCGCAGGTTGGCCTTGGCCATCAAGGTGTGGCCGCTGGTCACGTTCACGGTGTCGAACGAGCCGGACACGGTGTAGCCCTTGGGCGTTCCGGCATCGGCCTTGTCGCGGTACCTCACGTCGCAGCCGCGCGCCTTGAGTTCCTCGAACATGGCCCAGCTCACCCACTCGGACACGTCGTTCTCGGCGTAGAAGCGCTTTTCCTCGCTCAAGGTGCCGATGGTGATGGTGTCGGCGCGCTTATCGGCAAAGGGCAAAAGGGTAATGGTTTGCGAACAGGTGGGCGCGCCCTGCTGGACCGAGGGCTGGTAGCGCAGGGGCACCACCGTGTTGGCGGAACAACCGGCCAAAGCGGCCACAAGGCCAAAAATAAGAAGCAATTTTCGTGCGGTACCGATGACGGCCATAAGAGCGTCCTCCAGATGCAGTGATGCGCGCACCCGACAGAACTGTGCGCGGGAGGGACGATAGGCCAAATCATTGTGACGCGCAAGCAAAGGGACTTTGCTACTTAGTCCATAAAAACTCTAGACTATATTGCACTTTTATGCTTGGCTCTGACGCAACAAGCCGGGCCGGAACTCTCCGCTTGCTCAAGGCCGCGGACCCCGCGCCGTTCCCCGCACCGGCTTAAGGAGCCGCCATGCGCCCTGCCCCTGTTTTCTTCCCCCACGTCACCCCCGCTCTATTGCTTGCGGCCTTCTGCGGCCTTGCGCTGCCGCCCGCGCCGCAGGCCCTGGCCAAGAAGCCCGCCGCCCAGGCCGCCGCCCAAGTGGAAGCCCAGGCCGAACCCGTGGAGATCTCCGGGCGCATCGCCGTCGGCCTGGACAAAGTTTTCATCAAGGACGCCCAGGGCTACTGCCTGGTGCAGGGGCTGGACCTCACCCCCTATGCCGGCAGGCAGATCCAGGCAAAAGGGCTTGTCATCCGCCAGGACCAGGAGTACCGCACTGTCCGGCTGCTCGAGTACCGCATTCTGAGCCCGGACGACGACTCCCCGGGCGCGGGCGGCGCGGTGAAGCAGCCCACCGGCACCGGCAAGAAAAAGAAGTAACCCCCAACAGGACGAGAAACCATGGACACTGCCATCATGGACGCGAGCGAAGCGGAACCTCCGGATTGCGGCCTTGGCCGCGAAAACGGCCAGGACCCCGAAGAGCCCCCCTCAAAAGCTTTTGCGCTCCATGCGCCCCCCTCTCCGGAAGCCCCCTGCGGCTTCAGCCCGATTCCCCTCCGCGAATTTCTGCACCGTTTTTTTCCCGGCGCCACCCGGCGCGACTGGCTTGACTGGCGCTGGCAACTGGCCAACCGCGTCACCACCCTGGCCGACGCCGCGCGCCTGCTGGACCTCTCCGAGGCCGAAACCGGCGCCATCGGCTTGGCCAAGGCCTCCCTGCCCCTGGCCGTAACGCCCTATTATGCGCGCCTGCTGGACCCGGCCAGCCCGCAGCAGCCCCTGCGGCGCATGGTGCTGCCCTCCTGCTGGGAAACCGCGCGCGCCCCAGGCGAGGCCGACGACCCCCTGGGCGAGGACCGCCACTCCCCGGTGCCCGGCCTGGTGCACCGCTATCCCAACCGCGTGCTGTTTTTGGCCACGGACTTCTGCTCCACCTACTGCCGCTACTGCACGCGCTCCCGCGGGATGGGCGGCGCGGGCCGGATAGAATCGTTGCGGGCGCGCTGGCAACTGGGGCTCGACTACATCGCCCGCACCCCGCAGGTGCAGGACGTGCTGCTTTCCGGCGGCGACCCGCTGACCCTGCCGGACGAGGCGCTGGACTGGCTGCTTGGCCGTTTGCGGGCCATTGCGCATGTGCAGATCGTGCGCATAGGCACCAAGGTTCCGGCGGTGCTGCCCATGCGCGTCACCCCGGCGCTGACGCGGGTGCTCAAGAAGCACCACCCCCTGTGGATGAGCCTGCACTTCGCGCATCCACAGGAGCTCACCGAGGACACGCGCCAGGCCTGCGCGCGCCTGGCCGACGCGGGCGTTCCGCTGGGCAGCCAGACCGTGCTGCTCTCCGGCGTCAACGACGAACCAGCGGTCATGGGACGGCTGTTCCAGGGCCTGCTGGCCTTCCGGGTGCGGCCCTACTATCTGTACCAGTGCGATCCCATCAGCGGCTCGGCCCACTTCCGCACGCCCGTGGCGCGCGGGGTGGAGATTCTGCGCGCCCTGCGCGGGCGGCTCTCCGGCTACGCCATGCCGACCTTCGTCATCGACGCCCCTGGCGGCGGCGGCAAGATACCCCTGGCGCCGGACTACACCCTGGGCTATTCTGGCAATGACCTGGTGCTCCAGAACTACGCGGGCGGCGTGTACCGCTACCCGGACCCCGCCGGTGCAGGCGAAGCCCAGGCCCAGACCGCCAACCGCAAGGGGGCCGCATGAACGTCGGACTGGTTTACGACCTGCGTTCGGAGTATCTCGCCGCGGGCTACAGCGAGGAAGACACGGCGGAGTTCGACAAGGAGGACACCATCGAGGCCCTGAGCCTGGGCCTTGGCGCCCTGGGTTTCGAGGTGGAGCCCGTGGGCTCGGCCAAGTCGCTGGTGGCCGCCCTGGCCAAGGGCCGGCGCTGGGACCTGGTCTTCAACATCGCCGAGGGGCTGCACGGCCCCGGACGCGAAGCCTTGGTGCCCGCCCTGCTCGACGCCTGGCAGATTCCTTACACCTTCTCCGATCCGCTGGTCATGGCCCTGTGCCTGGACAAGGCCGCCTGCAAGCGCTTTGTGCGCGACCTGGGCCTGCCCACGCCGGACTTCGCCCTGGTGCGCGCGGAAAAGGACATCGCCACCGTGCGTCTGCCCTATCCCATGTTCGCCAAGCCCGTGGGCGAGGGCACGGGCAAGGGCGTGTGCGCCGCCTCCCGCGCCAGCGACCGCAAGGAGCTCACCGCCATCTGCCGGGTGCTGCTCAAGCGCTTCAAGCAGCCGGTGCTGGTGGAGGAATACCTGCCCGGCCGCGAGTTCACCGTGGGCATCATCGGCACGGGCGAGCTGGCCAGACCGCTGGGCGTCATGGAAGTCAGCCTGGGCGGCGAGGCGGAGCCGGGCTCTTACTCCTACGCCAACAAGGCCAACTTTGAGGCCCTGGTGGAGTATCTGCCCGTGGACGGCCCGGCGGCGGAAGAGGCCTCCAACCTGGCCCTGGCCGTGTGGCGGGGCCTGGGCTGCCGCGACGGGGGCCGGGTGGACATCCGCCTGGACGCCGACGGCCGGGCGAGCTTCCTGGAAGTGAATCCGCTGGCGGGGCTGAATCCCAAGATCTCGGACCTGCCCATCCTGTGCACCATGAACGGGGTGTCGTACCAGGACCTGCTGCGCATGATCGTGCAGTCGGCCCTGGAGCGCCTGCCCATGGACCCGGACAAGGAGCGCAAGGTGCGCCGATGAGCCCGGACGGCGAGGCCCGGAGCGCAGACGCGAACACCGGCGAGCCCTGCGGGCTCGACATCCTTGTGCTGCACGACCCCGTGCCCGGAGACGCCCCGCCGGACCGGCAGGACACCCTGGCCCAGGCCCGCGCCGTAGCCGAGGCCTTGGCGCGGCTGGGGCACGCGCCCCGGCTGATCCCCTTCGGCCCGGACCTGGAGGCCGCGCGCCAAGAGCTGGCGGCGCGCCCGCCGGAGCTGGCCGTAAATCTGGTGGAGAGCCTGGCCGGGCTGGAGTTCTTGGCCTTTGCCGCGCCCGCGCTGGTGCAGGCCCTGGGCATAGCCTGCACCGGCAGCGAGGCCACGGCCCTGCTGGCAACCTCGGCCAAGAGCGCGGCGAAGCGCCGCCTGCGCCGCGCCGGGCTGCCCACGCCGGACTGGCTTTCGTCGCGCCCGCTGCCCGGCGACCCGGCCCCCTGTTCCTGTCACGGTTCCGGCAAGTATATCCTGAAGCCGGAGCACACCCACGGCTCCGTGGGCATAGGCGAGGACGCCGTGGTCCAGGCCGAGGACGCCGCGCACCTGGCGCGGCTTCTGGCCGCCCGCGCCCACGCCCTGGGCCAGCCCTGCCTGGCCGAGGCTTATCTGCCGGGGCGGGAGTTCAGCGTGTCCGTGCTTGCCGGACCGGAGGGGCCGCAAGTCCTGCCCCCGGCGGAGATGCGCTTTCTGGCCGGGTGGCCGCAAGAGGACTGCGTGCTGACCTATGCCTCCAAATGGGTGCCGGGCGGCCTGGCCGACCAGAACACCCGGCGGAGCTTTCTGGACCAGGAGCCGGAGCTGGCGGACCTGCTTTCCCAGGCGGCCCTGGCCGTGTGGCGGGTGTTCGGCCTGTCCGGCTACGCCCGCGTGGATTTCCGTCTGGACGCGGACGGCGCGCCTCAGATCATCGACGTGAACGCCAACCCCTGCCTGGCCCCGGACGCCGGGTTCGCGGCGGCGGCGCAACAGGCCGGCCTGGGATACGATGCAGTGGTGGCGCGCATCGTCAACGCCGCCCTGGCCCGGCCGGCGGGGCTGAACCGGCACGAAGAGCCCGGCCCGGTCCAGGCGGGCGCGCCCCTGTGGCGCACGCGGGTGCTGCCCGGCGACGCCGAGGCCGTGCGGCGCCTTGTGGAGTCCACGGGCTTCTTCAACGCCGAGGAAATCGCGGTTGCCGGGGAACTGGTGCACGAGCATCTTGCCAAGGGCGAGGCAAGCGGGTATTTTTATATCTTGGCCGAAGACGACAGGCCCGGTTCCAGCGGGGCCTTTTCCGACAAAAAGCAGCCTGGGCGCACTCTTGCCGGGTACGCCTGCTTTGGCCCCGTGCCCGGCACGGCGGACAGCTTCGACCTGTACTGGATCGCCGTGGCGCCCCTTCGCCAGGGCCAGGGGCTGGGCGGCCAGCTGCTGGCCAGGGCCGAGGCGGACATGGCGGCGCGCGGCGCGCGGAACATCTACGCCGAGACCTCCTCGCGCGGGCAATACCTGCCCACCCGAAGGTTTTACGAGAAAAACGGCTACGTCCCCTGCGCCCGGATCAACGGGTTCTATCAGGCGGGCGACGACAAGATCATCTACCACAAACTCGCCCGCAACGGGCAAACGGAGCGAACATGAGCGACAAGACCCCCGCAAGCTACCAGCTGGTCCTTATCCACAACGGCAAGAAGCAGGAAGAAGTGCTCTTCACCTCGCCCAAGCTGCTGGATGTGGAGCTCAAGCGCGAGCAGCACGCCCGGTCCATCACCACCGGCTTCGTGGAGATCCGCAAGGTCTAGGGCCAAACATTCCCACGGGCGGCCGGCAGCCCTGGCCGTCCGCGGGAGAGCGGAGATTTCATTCCACGGTGCGGAGGCGCCCCATGACCCAGGCACACCGCAAGTTCCCGCGCGGCGCAAAAGCGCCACAACCCACGGCCGGCCTGGGGTTCACCCTCATCGAGCTGATCAGCGTCATCGTGATCATCGGCATTCTGGCCGTGCTTGTGGTCTCGCGCATGTCCTCCCTGGGCGGAGAGCTCTCCGCGCGGCAGTCCGAGGTGCGCTCGCAGCTGCGCTACATCCAGCTCATGGCCATGAAGAACAACATCAGCCTCATGGCCATGCGCTGCCAGGGCGATTCCTACTGGGCCTATTACACGGCCAACGGCACCATCATCTCCCTGCCGGGCGAGACCAACAGCACCATTTCCCTGTCGGGCAAGTCCATGACCATGAGCGAATTCATCATCGCCTTCGACCCCCTCGGCATTCCCTACACCGGCGACCCCCCCGTCAAGCTCACCCAGAACGCCACCATCACCATCACCGCTGGCGGCAACACCGACACCCTCACCGTGATTCCGGAAACCGGCTTCGTGCCATAGGATGCGCGCCATGCACGCCCCAAGCAACCGCCCCTGCGGCTTCACCATCATCGAAATCATCGTCACCATCGTGGTGGCCGGTTTTCTGGGCCTTGTGGTGGTGAACCTCATGAGCACGCAGCTGGTGAAAAGCAGCGCGCCGCTGCTCTCCGCGCAGGAGGCCGCCAACGCGGAGGCCGCCATGGAGAACGTGGTGGCCTACTACGCCAGCGTGATGAACAACGGCACCATCGGCACCCTGGCCGACGTGAGCAACCATTACGCAGGCAACGCCACCGTGGCCTTCAGCAGCTCCACGTTCTACGGGCAGAACGCCCTCAAGGCCACCGTCACCGTGGGCAAATCCACGCTCACCACCCTTCTTTTCCTGGAACGCACCAACGCCGCGGACAGCGCGGTGTTCTACTAAAGGCCCCGCCATGCGCACCCAGGCAGGCTTCACCCTCATCGAACTCATCACCTCGGTGGTGCTCATGGGGCTGCTCGCCATCTTCGCCGGATACTTCATCACCACGGGCATGCGCGGGGTTCTGGGCGCCCGCCAGGCGGAAGAAAACGGCCAACGGGCGCAGATCGCCCTCACGCGCATCGCCATCGAACTGCGCGACGTGAACCCCGCCACCTCCATCGTCATCAGCGGCAACTCGTCCATCACCTATGCCTCGACCCAGGCGGCCCTGGGCGGCGTGCGCACCCTGGCCTACTCGGGCAACGCCATCACCCTGACGCCAAGCGCGGGCGGCACGCCGCACATCCTGGTGGACGGCGTCACCAGTTGCTCCATCACCTTCGACAACACCTATTCCACCACCTTCACCATAAGCTTCACCCTGGCCAACTCCGCCGCGCCCTTCTCCATCACCGTAAAGCCGCGCACGCTCAGCACCGTCACCGTCACCACCAGTTAGGAGAAGCCCATGCCCCCGCACGCACCCGCCACGCCCCCCCGGACGCACGCCGCCCCCCGCACGGAACGGGGCAGCATCATCGTCTATCTTGTCGTGGGGCTGGTGGCCTTCGGCGTGCTGGCCATGGCCGGGCTGACCCGTTTCGGGGCCACGGTGGGAAGCGTTCTTGCGCCAAACTGCGCCAGCGCGGCCCGCTCCATGGCCGAGTCCGGCGTGCGCTACGCCATGGCGCGCATGCGCGCCTGCGCCAACGAGACGGACCTGACCGCGGCCATCGACGCCATGAACGGCACCACCTACTACCTGACCGCGAGCGACACCAAGAGCCCGTCCTTCACCTTGAACATCGGCTACGACTCCAGCTCCGCCACGGCCACGGTCACGTCCACGGGCAAGGGCTGCACGCTCATCACCCCGGTCAGCTCGGCCCAATCGGCCTCGGTGAACCTGCCGACCATCGGCGCGGGGCACATCAGCCCCGGCACGTCCCTTTCCTTCACCAACGACATGGACGGCTTTTTCGCCACCGACGGGTTCGAGAGCAAGAGCGGCGTCACCATCGACTCGGTGGCCAAGACCATCTCTTTGGGCAGCGACCTGAAGGAGAACAGCGCCTCCGTGTGGTACACCGGGACCAATGACGTGTGCTACGCGGGCAACTGCACCCTGGGCAGCGGCCTGTGCGCCTACTGGGAGTTCGAGTTCAACAGGACCTCCGAGGGCGACGGCTACGTCTGGACCATCATGAGCGGCGAAAACAACAACAAGAAAAGCAACGGCGGCGACACCGCCATGGGCGAGCTCATGGGCTACGGCGGCCTGGGGCCTTCGGGCCTGGGCATCCAGCCGCCCAAGCTCGGCGTAGAGTTCGACATTTACGAAAACAGCGACTGCCCCACCAGCTCGTGCGGCGTGGGTTCGCGCTGCGACGACAGCGCCCGCGACCACATCGCCTACGTCTTCTGGGGCACGGAGACCGGTGACGGGTGCAGCGCCACCTACGATGACAACCGGCACGGCGCGGGCGCGGGCAGCACGGCCCAGCCCCAGAACCCCAAGGACACCGACAACGCAGGCACCGGCACCGACGGCTACTACTACAATTCCAGCGTCTTTGCTGGAAACAGCTGGATGCAGGACGGCGGCAAGTTCTACTTCCGCTACGAACTGGACCGCGCCACCACGCCCGATGCCACGGGCCAGTACTGCTACCGCATCCGCAGCTGGGTCAAAACCTCCACCAGCTCAAGCCTGAAGAATTGCAGCGCCACCTACACCGGCACTCCGGAAATGACCAAGACCTTCACCCTGGACAAGGCCGTGCACAAGAAGCTCGACAAGGTCTTCTTCGGCTGGACCGAGGGCACGGGCGCGGAAACCCAGCTGGTGACCCTGAGCAAATTCAACCTGGATTTCAAGAGCGCGCCCAGCGTGCCTGTGGCTCCCCCGGACTACGCGGCGGCCTGGACGTTCTACGAGACCTCCGGCAGCACCGCCCACAACCTCACCGAGGCCGACAACGGCACCCTGAAGGGCATTTACTCCTGGGGAACTCCAGGCAGAGACTGCGCCCTGCCCGGCGTAAGCTGTCCCAACAGCGGGTATGTTTCCTTCGACGGCGGCACCGGCCGCATGGAGGTCGCCGACTCCGCGAACCTGGACCTCACCGACGCGGGCACCATCGCCTGCTGGGTTTACATCGGCAACGCCGAAAACGGCGACGGCCTGGTGCACAAGGGCACCTACAGCACGCCCTGGTACAACGACGAGGACTATTCCCTGCATTTCATCAACAGCCGCAAGGTGCGCCTGACCATCACCAACGCGGCGGGCACCCGGCTTTCCGTGGACTCCAGCTCCCTTTCCACGGGCCGCTGGTACCATGTCGCCGCCACCTGGGACGCCTCGAAACTCAATATATACATCAATGGAAGCGTCTCCGCCACGCAGGCCAACACCGTGGGCGCGGCGCGCAGCATCGCGCCCATCCTGGTGGCCGGCGCGCAAAGAGAGGCGCTGTCCCAGTTCCGGGGCTACATGGATGAGATTTACCTGTACAAGCGGGCCTTGAGCGCCGCTGAAATAACCAACATGGCCCTGGGCCATCCCTGAGGACTGGAGCCGCCATGCGACCGAATCCCATTCCGGCCACCCTGCTGCTGGGCCTGCTCTGCCTGGCCCCGGCCCTGGCCTTGGCCTTCGGCCCGCCGGCCGGAGACGCCGCCATCACCCCCGCCCAGGCGGCGGAGACCATCAAGAAGGCGGTCCACGCCCAGGGCGACATCTCGCCGCACACGGTGAAGGCCCTGCAGAACGACCCCAAGGCCATGGAGGCCATCGGCAGACCCGCCCAGTCTTCCGCCCAGTCCTCCGGCCAGTCTTCCGCAAAATCCGGCCAAACGCCCAAGAGCACCGCGCCCATCTACGGCGACATCATCATCCACAGGTAGCCCATGCGCCTGCCGCCCGCACCGGAACTCCTGGGCCTGCCGCTGGGCCACGTGGGCATCGGCGAATGCGCCTTCGCCCTGCGGCCCATGCTGCTCACCACCGTGCTCGGCAGCTGCGTCTCGGCCACCCTGCACCACCCCGAACGCAAGGTGGGCGGCATGTTCCACGCCATGCTGCCGGACAAGAGCCTGCGGCGGCCCAACGCCAAAGAGCGCCCCTGCCTCTACGCCGACATGGCCGTGGACGCCCTGCTGGAGCGCTTCTGCGCCGCAGGCATCGACCCCGGCGAGCTTACGGTGAAGCTCTTTGGCGGCGCCAACACCCTGCAGGACGGCCATGGCGTCACCATCCGCGACCTGCTCGACGTGGGCCGCAGAAACGTGGCGTCCGCCCTGGCCTGCCTGGCCGCCCACGGCCTGCGGCCCATCCGCCAGGACGTGCTGGGCGCGCAGAGCCGCAAGATCTTTTTCTCCACAGCCACGGGCGAGGTGTGGCTGAACCACCTGAGCCCGGACTTGGCCACCCAGTATCTGGCCCGGGAAAAGCCGCTGTGACCCTGCGGCCCGGACGCGCGCTGGCCTTGCCCCTGGCGGCCTGCCTGACGCTGTGCCTGACGCTGTGCCTGGCGCTGTGCCCCTGCGTTCAGGCCGCGCAGAACCGCCGGGCCTCCGCCCCCAGCGTTCCGGCAAACATCCTGTCCCGCCTGCCCCACGACGCCGAAGCCTTCACCCAAGGCCTGCTGCTGCACCAAGGCGTTCTGTACGAGAGCACCGGCCTGTACGGCCAGTCGAGCCTGCGCCGCGTGGACCCGGCCACCGGGCGCGTGCTGGCCCGGCACGATCTTCCGGCGGAATATTTCGGCGAAGGCCTGGCCCTGTGCCCGCAGACCGCGCGCGGCGAAAACGCCCGGTTGGCGTTGCTCACCTGGCACGAGGGCGTCATTCTGACCTTTGACCCGGCCACCTTGCGGCCTCTGGGCCGCCACAGGCTGCGCGGCCAGGGCTGGGGGCTGGCCTGCCGCGATGGCGAGCTGGCCTTGAGCGACGGCAGCACCACGCTGCGCTTTCTGAGCGCGCGCACCCTGGCCGAAACCGGCAGGACCGTGCGCGTGCGCGACGGTGTGCGGCCCGTGCCGCGCCTGAACGAACTGGAGTGGGTGAATGGCTGGCTCTTGGCCAACATCTGGGAGCAGGACAAGATCGCCGTGGTCCGCCCCGGCACCGGGCAGGTGGCCCTGTGGCTGGATCTCTCGGCCCTGCGGCGCGAGCTCTCGGCCAGGGCCGAGGCGGCCAACGGCATCGCCTACGACCCCGCGGCCGGGGCTGGCCGGGGCGCGCTTTTGCTCACAGGCAAACGCTGGGAAACGCTCTTCGTGGTCGAGCTGCCGGAACTGCTGCGCAGGCCGCCCGGCCCCTAGGCCTCGGCCTTCCCGCCCGCCGGGCGGTACATCAGGTACAGGCCCAGGGCGATCATGGGCAGGCACAACAGCTGCCCCATGCTGAAGAAATCAAGCGCCACGAACCCCAGCTGGGCGTCCGGCTGGCGGAAGAACTCCACAAAGAAGCGGAACGAGCCGTACCCCAGCAGGAACAGCCCGCCCACGGCGCCGCGCCGGCGCGGTGTGGACGAATAGATCCACAGGATGAGGAACAGCGCCAGGCCTTCCAAGCCGGCCTCGTACAGCTGGGAAGGATGGCGCGGCAGCGGCCCGCCCGTGGGAAAGACCATGGCCCAGGGCACATCGGTGACGCGGCCCCAAAGCTCGCCGTTGATGAAGTTGCCGATGCGCCCGGCAAGCAGTCCCGGCGGCACCAGCGGGGCGATGAGATCGCCCACCTCCAGCAAATTTTTGCCAATGCTTCTGCCATACAGCCAGCACACCAGCACCACGCCCATGACCCCGCCGTGGAAGCTCATGCCCCCGCGCCAGATGGACAGGCTCTCCAACGGGTTGGCCAAGTAGTAGGACGGGTCGTAGAACACCACGTAGCCGATGCGCCCGCCCAGCACCACGCCCACCACCAGCCAGGTGATGAGGTCGTCCACCTGCAGGGGTGTCCAGCCGGAACCGGGGCGCGCGGCGCGGCGGCGGCCCAGCCACCAGGCCGAGGCGAACCCCACGGCATACATGAGCCCGTACCAGCGGGCGGCCAAGGGGCCGATCTGCAAAGCCACGGGATCGATGACCGGATAGGTGAGCATGCTCTCTCCTGGCCGGGCACCGGGGCGCACGGCCTGTTTGTTTCCTGCGGAAATTTGCGCTAGGGTCGCGGCGGGGCCGCAAGCGGCCCGGCGCGCGCCAGAAATCGGACTTTTTCCCGCCCGCGTCAACCCCCACGCCCCGGCCGCACAGGCCACAACGAGGTCATGCATGGAGCCGAACACCGCAGAGCGCGAGCTGGACATTCTGGAAATGCCCGTGGAGGCCTTGGCCGCCTACTGGCTGTCCATCAAGAAGCTGCTCGACGCCAAGCGCGACAAGGCCCTGCTTGCCGCGGAGATGGAGAACACCGGCGAGCGGTTCATCCGCCACCTGCTGGAGGCCGCGCTTTCGAGCATGGACCAGGATCTGGTGCGCCAGCTGGCGCGGGCCAAGGCCCAGGTGCTGCTGGCCGAGGCCCGCCGCCGCTTCGAGATGATCCGCCTGGCCCTGGTGGGCATTGCCCAGGGCGAAAACCCTCGCCTCACCTTCATCCGCCTCTCCGGCCTGGTGGGCGGCGCCGGGGTGGGCGAAAAGCGCGGCTTCGAGCTGGCCCACGGGCTCATGTCCACCGTGGGCGAAAAGGACGCCAGCCTGCCCGTGCTGCTCACCGTGGACCACCGGCAGAAGGACGACCGCCTGGCGGTGAAGCTTTTGTTCTACGCCCTGGCCGCACGCAGAAACGGCAAGCAGACCCTGAACGAGTATCTGCCGCACCTGCGGCCCGGCTGCTTCGCCGAGGGGCTCTCGCTGGTGGCCGATGGCTTCGAGGCCGAGTTCGTGTCGCGCCACCTGGCCAACCTGCGCGACCAGGCCCTTTCCGGCGCGCGCCGCAAAATGCGCATGGCCACCGAGATGTGCCTGGCCATCCGCGCCGGGCTCTCCTACGACGACGTGTTCCGCGTGGCCCGCGCGTTCATGGTCTGAACGGCGGCCTAAACGACCTCCACGCCCACGGGGCAGTGGTCGCTGCCCTCCACGGAGGGCTCGATCCAGGCGCTCGAAACGCGGCCCCGCAATTCCTCGGATACGAAGAAATAGTCGATGCGCCACCCCGCGTTGTTCTTGCGGGCGCTGTGGCGGTAGCTCCACCACGAATAGTGCCCCGGGCCGGGCTCGAAAAGCCGGAACGTGTCCACGTAGCCGTGGGCGATGAATCGATCGATCCAGGCGCGCTCGATGGGCAGGAAGCCGCTGGTCTTCTCGTTGGCCTTGGCGTTTTTCAGGTCGATCTCGGTGTGCGCGGTGTTGAAGTCGCCGCCGACCACGATGGGCTTGCCTTTGCGCAGCTCCTGGGCCTGGGCCAAAAAGGCGTCGTAGAACCCCAGCTTGTAGGCCAGGCGGTCTTCGTCCTTCTGCCCGTTGGGGAAGTAAATGTTGAACAGGTGGAAGTCCGGGTACTCCATGTGGATGACCCGGCCCTCGCCCCGGTAGCGCGGGTCCTCAAGCCCGAAGGAATGCGCCAGCGGCGGCGTTTTCACAAAGCAGGCCGTGCCGGAATAACCCTTCTTGCCCTTGGACCAGTTCCACAGGCCGGTGTAGCCCGGCGGGTTGCGCTCGGCCTCGGAAAGCTGCTCCGGCTCCACCTTGGTTTCCTGAAGCATCACCGCATCCGCGCCGCTGGCGGCAAGCCAAGCCAGGAACCCCTTGCCCAAAACGGCGCGGAACCCGTTGACGTTCCAGGAAACTATGCGCATGAGAAGCCTCCGCTCACGGGCCGCGCCCGCGGTATTGGTGTGGCGGGAACAGGCCGCCATGCTCCAGGCAGCCGTTCCGGCAGCGCAAGGCCGCGCGGCCCGGCGCACGAAAAAGGCCCGCCAAGGCGGGCCGGAAAGACGCAAGCCCCCACCACTCCCACGGAGCGGCGAGGCACACGAAAAACTGGGCGAAAAGCCGCGAAACTAGTGCTGATTCGGGGTCGACGTTTTGATGACCAACAAACCAGCGATGGTGCCGAACAGACCAAAGAAGAAGAAAAAGAAATCCATGACCCACCTCGTCCCATTGATTTTAAGAGCCTTGCTCCGGCGAAATGCCTAGCACAATTCCGGCGGGATGCAAAGGGGCCGCGGCCAGGCCGGGGCACAAATCCGCCGCCCTTGTGTTCCCCCGGCGCATCCCCTACAACCGCGCCATGCCCCAAAACACACCCGCCACGCAGAGCATCCAAGATTCCGACGCCGACATCCTCATCCTGGGAGCCGGTGCCGCGGGCCTGTTCTGCGCCCTCACCGCCGCGCACCGCGCCAAGAAGGCCGGAACCAAGCGGCGCATCATGCTGGCCGACCAGAGCCGCACCACGGGTCGCAAGCTGCGCGCCAGCGGCGGCGGGCGGAGCAACTGCACCAATCTGAACGCCGCGCCCGGGCACTATCTTTCCGCCAATCCGCGCTTTACCGCCCAGGCCCTGGCGCGCTACACACCCGCGCAGTTCCTGGATCTGCTGGCCAACCTGGGCCTAAGCGCCCACGAGGAAGATCAGGGCAGGATGTTCTGCGACCAGGGGGCCGAGGCCCTGTGCACGGCCCTGGAGACCGCCTGCCGCAAGGCGGGCTGCCGCTTTTTGCTGGGGCGCGCCGCCACGTCCATAACGCCCCCGGCCCAGGCCGGCGGGCTGTTCCGCGTAGACACGGACAAGGGGCCGCTGCTTGCGCCGCGCGTGGTCATCGCCCTGGGCAGCCCGGCCTGGCCCGCCCTGGGCGGCACGGACGCCGTGGCCCGGCTGGCGGGAGTCCTCGGCCTGCCGCACGTGCCCGCGCGCCCCGCCCTGACGCCGCTTTTGCTCTCCGGCCCGGAGGCCGCGCTCTGCCGTGAGCTTTCCGGCATCGGCGTCACCGCGCGCATAAGCCTGCCGGACGGCGTGTCCTTCACCGACGGCCTGCTGTTCACGCACCAGGGGCTCTCCGGTCCGGCGGCGCTGCAAGTTTCCTCGCGCTGGCGCAAGGGCGAGGCCCTCAATATCGATCTGGCCCCGCAGGCCGACGTGCCCGCCCTGCTGCGCGACACAACGCGCGCCAAGGCCCTGGTGCGCACGCTGGTGGGCGAACTGCTGCCGCGCAGGCTGGCCGAGGCCGTCTGCGCCGCGCTGCCGGCGGAACTGGCCGGCCGCCGCCTGGCCGAGCTGCCGCGCGCGGACCTGGACGCCATCACCCAGGCCGTCACCGCCTGGCGCATCACCCCCAAGGGCACCGCGGGCATGGCCCGGGCCGAGGCCGCCAGCGGCGGGCTGGACACGGCGGCCTTTTCCGCCAAGACCATGCAATGCCGCGCCATCCCCGGCCTGTTCGCCATCGGCGAGGCCCTGGATGTGGCCGGAGACCTGGGCGGCTACAACCTGCACTGGGCCTGGGCTTCCGGCTTCGCCGCCGGGCAGGCGCTATGAACGCCGCCCTCAAGGCCCGCTGGGAAGGCCCCTGCGGCTGCCGCGAGGTGCTCACCGTGGGCACGCCGCTCATGGTCAGCATGGGCTGCGCCACCCTGATGCAGTTCACCGACCGCATTTTTCTGGGCCGCCACAACGTGGGCGAGCTGGCCGCCTCCATGCCGGGCGGCATCGCCTCGCTGCTGGCTGTGTCGTTCTTCATGGGCGTGGCCTCGTGCGTGGGCGTGCTGGTGGCGCAGTACCACGGGGCCTGCCGGCCGGAGCGCGTGGGCGCGGCCCTGTGGCAGGGCGTCTGGTTCAGCCTGGCCGCAAGCTTGGCCCTGGTCGGCCTGGCCGGGCTGGGCGGACCGCTCTTCGACCTGGCCGGGCACGAGCACACCGTGCGCGGCATGGAGGCCGACTATTTCCGCATCCTCACCCTGGGCGGCGGCTTTCTGGTGCTCTCCACCGCGCTTTCCGGCTATTTCTCCGGCCTGGGGCACACGGTTCCCGTCATGGCGGTGAATCTTTTCGGCGCCGCGGCCAACATTCCGCTGGACTACGCGCTGATCTTCGGCCGCCTGGGCGCGCCGGAAATGGGCATCAAAGGCGCGGCCTGGGCCACCGTGCTGGGCGGGGCCATACCCTGCCTGCTCTTTGCCCTGCTGCTGCTTGCGCCAGAGGCCCAATCCCGCCACCGCGTGCGCTCGGCCTGGCGGCTCAACACGGAGATGCTTGCCCGGCTGCTGCGCATCGGCCTGCCCGCCGGGGTGCAGTTCTTCCTCGACATCCTGGCCATTACCGGTTTTTTGCTCCTGGTGGGCCGCTTGGGGCTGGTGGAGCTTTCGGCCACCAACATCGCCTTCTCCATCAACGGCCTCACCTATCTGCCGGTCATCGGCCTGTCCATCGCGGTCAGCATTCTGGTGGGCCGCAGCCAGGGTCAGGGCCGGGCCGACCTCGCCCGGCGCGCCACGGGCAACACCCTGCTCCTGGCCTTGTTCTGGATGATCGCGGTGGGGCTCATCTTCGTTCTGGCCCCGGAGCCGCTGCTGAACCTCTTCGAATCCACGAGCCGGTCCGCTCCCGGCGATCCGCCCTTTGCCGGCATCCGCGCCACGGGCATCGTGCTGCTGCGCTACGTGGCCCTGTACGGCCTGGCCGACGCGGCCACCATGATCTATTTCGGCGCGCTCAAGGGCGCGGGCGACACGCGCTTCGTCATGCTGACCATGCTCACCGCCAGTCTGGGCGTGCTCATCGCCCCCGCATGGTACATGGTGCACAACGGCATCGGCGGCATCCACGGGCCGTGGCTCTGCCTCGCGGCGTACATCTGCACCCTGGCGACAGGCTTCGGCCTGCGCTTCCAGAGCGGAGCCTGGGCCAAGCGCCGCGTCATCGAGGCCGCGCCCGCCCAGCCTTAGACATTGCCGAGCGCCCGCCGCACAGTTCCCCGCTCGCCAGCTTTTCGTCCAACGTCAAGAACCCTTCCCGGCTGTTGCACCGGAAAGGGTTCTTGCGCCAGGGAAAAGTTCCCCGCTCCAACGCGGCGCGCGCGGCCGCGCTGCTACAGGGCCTTGCCGAGGATGGGCAGGCGGCGCAGCACAAAGTGCGCCAGAGGAAAACTGATGAGGATGCCCAGCACCGTGACGATGAGGAACTTCGCCACCGGGCCAAGGGGATTTTCCGCCAGGGCGTATTGCAGCAGGGTCACCACGGGCACGTGGAACACATAAACGGCGAAGGAGCTGTCGGACAGGGCCTTGGCAAAGGGGCTCTGGCTGGGGAAGCGCTCCCGCGTGAGGGTGAGCAGGCCCGCGCAGAAACCCACGCAGAGCACGCTTTCCCACACGGCGCGGTCGGCGGCGGCGATGGAGACCCCGCCGATCCAGAACGGAATGTCGACCCCGAGCCCGCGCGACATCCACAAGGCCACGCAGGCGAGCCCGATGCCGAGCCAGGTCCAGCCCGCGCGCGCCGGGAAGCGCTCGAACCAGTTGCGCCGCGCGGCGATGATGCCCAGGGTGAACATGGTGATGTACTGCGGCACGTGGGCGAATTCGATTTCCCAGAAACCCAGAAGCACCTTCCAGTCGTCCACGTTTTTCCAAATGCGGATGAGAAAGGTGCTGACGGAGAGCCAGACCACCAGGGCCAGGAGCGCCTTGTGCGCCGTGGCCGGGGCGATGGGCTCGGCGGGGCGCACGGCGGGGGCCGTGTCGCGCGCGCCGGCCACGGCCCGGTACAGGGCGTAGGCGCAGCCGTAAATGAACAGGTTCTCGATGAACCAGAGGTGGATGAACTCGAAGTTCGGGCCGGCTGGTCCGGGCCAGCCTTCGGGCCGGTCGGCCAGACCCAGATACACACCGGAGAAGAAGTCCCAGTAGCCGCAGGCGGGCAGGTGCTTAAAAAGCACGTCGTGGAAGTAGATGAACACCGGGGTGATGCCCAGGACCATGACGGCGATGGGCACGCCGAAGCGCCACAAACGGTCGAGGACGAAGCGCGCCGGGCCTTTTCTGTCCAGGCTGCCGGGGTGGAAGTACCCGGCCATGAGAAAGAACAGGCCCATGAAGAAGGCCTCGTTGACGCCGAAGAACAGCCCGATCCAGGGCGAACGCACGGGGGTCTGGAACAGCCACCAGCCATCGCTGCCGTAGGGTTGGCCCGCGTGGTGCGCCACCACCAGCATGGACAGGAAGATGCGCACGTTGTCGATGTAGGCCAGGCGGGATTTCTTGGGGGCGCTCACGGTTTTGCTCCTGGGGCTCTACTTCTGGCCCTGGACGGGAATGCCGCCCTCGCGCAGGATGGAGAGGGCGATATGGTCGTATTCCTTATTGAAATGATGCCCGCCGGGAAGCACAAGGTTCTTCACGTTGGGAGCCTGATAGTTCTGGCACAGGGTGCCCTCTTCCTCGCTGCCGCACACCAGCAGTACCGGGGTCTTGGCGAGCTTGGCCATCTCCGGGATCATGGCCGCGCCTTCGGGCACGTTCTCCGTGGTCAGCCAGTTGGACAAGTGGAACTCGAAGTCCGCATGGGTGCCGGGACCCAGCATGGCCACCAGCGCCAGGCGCGCTTTGGCGGCCTCGCCCATGCGGCCACACATGAAGGGCAGCACATCGGCCCCGATGGAATAGCCCACCACGATGTACTTTTCCGCGCCCCACTTGGTCGCGTAATGCGTCAGGGTGCGCTCCAGATCCGTGGCCATTTCCTCGGGCGTTCTGGCGTTCCAAAAATATTTCAGCGAATTGAAGCCCACGACATTGACCCCGTGGGCGGCAATGATGTCGCCGATCTGCTGGTCGATGCCCGCCCAGCCGCCGTCGCCGGTGACGATGACCGCCAGGGTCTTGCCGGGCTGCGGGGCTGGAACCTCCACCAGGGGCAGGTCGTCCACGCCTTGGGCCGTGGCGGTTTTCTTCGCGCCCGCGCCGGCCGGGGCCACGGAGTCCAGGGCCGCGCGGAAGGCCGCGCGCCAGAGCTTGGCGTCGGCTATGGTCTGCCCCGCGCCCTCAAGCACGGCCACGCGCGCACCCGGCACCTGGCCGGCGAAGTCCGTGGCCTGGGCCACGCTGAAACGCTCGTCCTGGCGGCCTTGCAGCAGCACCAGCGTGCCCTGCGGCTTCGCCACCGGGTGCAGGATGATGCCGCCCTCGGCGCTGGTGGCGTTGTCGTACTTCAGCCCATTGGCCACGCAGAAGGGCTTGCCGATGCCCACCCGGGGCGAAAAACCCAGGGTGACTGCTCCGGCGAAGATTTCCTTGGGCGCCTGGGCGAAGGTGGCGTACGCCACGGCCGCGCCCTCGCCAAAGCCCGCCAGCACGGGCTGGTGGTAGCCCTTGTAGCCCAGGGTTTTTTGAACAATCTTGGACAGGCCCTCGAACTCCCAGGCCTGGTAGAAACAGCCGGAGGCCTTGACCCGCAGCGGGCCGAGAAGCCGCGCGGTATCGATGCCCACCACGGTGGCGTCCATTTCGGCGATGGTGCGCGCGGCCTTGTCCATGTTCGCGTCCCAGGCCCCCTCGGAGAGCAGCAGCACGGCGCGGCCCGGCTCGCCCGACCCGCGGTAGATGAGCACCTCGCCGAACACGCCGAAGGACAGTTTCTCCGGCGCTTTTTCCGGCTTGGCGCAGGCCGGGGTGGCCACGCAGAGCATGGCCAGGGCCAGCAGAACCATCAGGGGCGAAAGAAGGCGTTTCATTTGGCGATGACTCCCCGCATGCCGCCCGATACCAGGGTGGCGATGTTGGCCAGCACGCGCGGCGGCACGGTGCCGCCGGGGCTGGCCAGATACTTTGACTCCCACACGGGGTCGAACTTGTCTTTGAAGCGGCGCAAACCTTGGAAGTTGTACAACTGGCCGCCATGGCTGTAAAGCAGCGCGCCCAGCCGGGTCCAGGTCGGAGCCAGGGCGTGGCTTTCCAACCCGGAAAACGGGGCCATGCCCAGGTTGAACCACTGGTAGCCTTGCTCGTTTCCCCAAAGCATGAGCATGATGTACAGGTATTCCATGACGCTGGTGGGCGCCTCCGGCGAGTAGCGCATCAGGTCCACCGAGAGCTCCTGGCGCACGCCATTCACCGCGCCGCCCTCCCAAATGTTGGCGAAGGCCACGATGACGCCCCCTTTGCGCACCAGGGCCACCGGGCATTGCTTCAGGTAGTCCTCGCTGAAGAAGCCCAGCGAAAATTTCTTTTCCCGCGCGTGTTTGGACAAAAGCCAAGAGTCGGACACGCGCTTGAGCTGCGGCAAAAGGTCCGCCACGGCCTCACGCGGGGCGATCTCGAAGACCGCGCCCTCCTTCTCCACCATGTTGCGCGTGTAGCGCAGGCCCTTGCGCGCCTGCCCGGCCAAAGAGAACGTGGGCAACGGCACGCGGGCCTCCTCGCCGATTTTGATGAGCGACAGGCCGAGGTCCAGGTACAGCGGCAGGTTCTCCTTGCCCGCCTGGTAGAACACGGTCCACCCGGCGTAGAGGTCCACCATCTCGCGGAAACGCCAGGCCAGCTCGGCCCGGGCGGCGGGAGGCCCCACGGGATCGCCCATGCACACCCAGCTGCGGCCGCAAATGCCGTACATCAAAAAGCCGTCGCGCTTCTCGCTCACCAGAAAGCTTTTGTCCCGCAGAAGCGCAAGGTAGGCGGGAGTTTCCGGCGCGGCCGCCACCAGCTGGCGCACGCTTTCCATGTCGCCCTCGCAGGGGGGAACATAGCGCGGCCGGGCCGAGCGCATGAGCCGCAGCGCCGCCACGGCCAAGGTCACCACCAGAATGCCCACCGAGGCGCGCAGGAAGCGGCTGGCCTCGTCCTCGAAAGTGAAGGCCCACCAGAGTTCGCGGTCCAGGGTGGCGTCGCCGTAGGCCATGTAGCCCAGCAGCAGCGTGCAGCCCAGGGCCACCAGAATGGCCATGACCCACCCGCGCGTGAAGCCCTCGGACAACAGCGAGGCCTTGCGGTAGAAGAACTTGTGGCAGGGCAGCAGGGCCAGCAGCAACACCGTGAGGATAAAGGCCTCTTCGTAGTCCAGGCCCTTGAGCAGGCTGGCGATGATGCCCGCGAACAGCACGATGGCGGTGACGAAATAGGCCGCGTCCAGGCGCTTGTGCAGCCCGCGCGCCAAAATAAGCAGGCCCACGCCCGCCAGGCTGCCGATGAAATGCGAAAACTCCAGCACGCCCAGGGGCAAAAAGGCCTCCAGCCAGCGCAGCCGCGAATGCACGGCGGGCGTTGCGCCGGAGAACAGCAGCACCACGCCGGCCAGAAAGGTCAGAAAGGCCAAAATGCGCGGCATGACCACCGGGAACCACTGCATGAGGAAAATGCTGACGTTGCGGGCGTGCTCGCGCGCGGCCAGGGTTTCCCGCGCGGCCAAAAGGACCGAGGCCAGGGCCAGCGGGATGAGATAGTAGACCACGCGGTAGGCCACCAAAGCGGCGAAAAGCGCCGGGGCCGGAATGCGCGGGGTAAGCAGAAAGAGCAGGCAGGACTCGAAAACCCCCAGGCCGCCGGGCACCTGGCTCACCAGCCCGGCTATCTGCCCCAGCAAAAACGCCCCCAGCACCAGGGGAAAGGTGACATCGGCCCAGGGCGGCAAGAGCGCGTAGAGCACGGCGGCGGCCAGGGCCCAGTCCAGCGAGGCCACGGCCACCTGGAGCAGCGAACTCTTGAAATTGGGTAACAGCAGGGTGAGCTTGCCCACGTGCCAGGGGGTTTCCTTCCGGGCTGCGGCGTACAGGTAAGCCACGGGGGCGATGAGCAGCAAAAGTCCCAGGGGCCGCGTGGTCGTGAATGGCAGGGCCACCCAGTCCGGCAGGGGCAGGGGCCGCACCGTGAAGATGATGCCGCCGATGGAGAACAGGCCCAGCCACAGGGTCAGGGTGGTAAAGACCACGACCTTGGCGATCTCGCCCGGGGTAAGCCCCCAGGAGGAATAGAGCCGGTAGCGCACGGAGCTGCCTGCCAGGGTGCTGAGTCCGATGGTGTTGCTGAAGGCGTTGCCCGCGAACGAGGCCAGCACCGGCCGGTACGGGGCCAGGGGGTGGCCGATGTAGTTCAGGGCCAGGATGTCGTAGCCCGCCAGCACGATGAAGTTCACCGCCGTGAGGCCGAAGGCCAGCAGAATGTCGCGGTCCTTCTCCTTGAGCAGAGTGTCCAGAATCTCCTGGAGGTTGTAGCCCGAGAGCTGGGCCTGGAGCGCCCAGACCGCGGCCACGAGCAGTCCGAGGGCCAGGGCTGGCCCCAGGTATGGCTTAAGGCGGCTCAACCGGCTGTCCGACATGCGGCCTCCGCATGTTTTGCGGCCCAAGCGCCGTGAAGATGAGGCAACTGTCTGCGCGTCATGTCCTGTTGTGATCCATTTGGAAATGCTGTGTTTTTGGCTATCGCCAAGGCAATTGAAACAAATAGCACGGGGCCGTGAGGGCCGTCAAATACCCGCAAGGAAGGGAGATTTCAGCCGGACGGGGGGCAATGGGCGCCTGAAGGGGCTCCGGGGCCGGTTCCGGGCGTTGCCCCGCGGAACACCGCCTGCCACAGCCGCTCAAAGGCGTGGCCGGTGTTTTCGGCGTCGTCGGCGTCGGCCAGCACCAGGTTCAGCGCGCGCTGGTAAAACGCCTTGGGCCGTGCCAAAATGCGGTCCGCGCGCACCAGCATGTTGCCCGTGGGCGCGCGGGCGATAAATTCGCGCGGGGCCGCAGCGTCAAAGAGCGCCTCGAAGGTGCGCGCCACGGGGATGTCTTTGCCCCAGCCCTTCCAGCGCCCCTGCTTGGCCGGGTCGGCCAGGTCGTGGGGGCGGCCCAGGCCGTCGCAGCGCAGGCGGAACCAGGCCAGCCCGGCAAAGGGCTGGTCCTTGGCCGCAAGCTCCAGCAGCCGCTGGCGCAGGCCTGCGGGACCGATGCCCGTTTCCTTTGGCGGGGCCAGGTGCGCAAAGGGATCGCCCTGCAGAAACACCGTGTGGCGCGGCAGGGAGTCATACTGGGCGATGATGTGCGAGAGATACGTGTGCGCCTCGCGCCCGGTGTTGGGCAGGGTGCGCACCAGCGCGCCGGGAGGCAGCAGGCCCGCGTCCAGCTCCGGCCCTTTGTTGTACACCACGCAGGGCAGGCCCAGCCCGCCCAGCCACGACACGTCCTCGCGGTAGCGCGCCACCACGAGAAGAATGTCCGGTTGGCGGGGCTCCGGCTCAGTCGTGCGTGTGCCCGTGGTCATGGTGCGCATGCCCCTGTTCAGAGTGTCCGGCGTGTTCGGCCGTGCCGCTGATGAGATAGGCCCGCAAAAACGTGGGGTACGCGCCGGTGGAATACGTGCCCGAGCCGTAGCCCACGGCCTCGATGCCGCCCAGGGGCAGCGGCCCGTAGCCGCCCGCCAGGGTCTTGACCAGGCTCAGGCCCGTGGGCGTGGCCAGCTCCATGCCGGAATCGGTGGCGAAGGTGCGCATGCCGCGCGCCAGCTCCGCGCTGGCCGGGGCGGGCACAGGAAAGCGCCCATGGGAAAAGGTGACGAACCCGGAGCCCAGGTTCACCGGCGAGGCCAGCACCTGCCGCGCGCCCGTGGCCTGGGCCAGCAGCACCGCGCCCAGAGCGTCCACCACCGTGTCCACCGCGCCCACCTCGTGGAAATGAATACGCTCCAGCGGCTGGCCATGCACGCGCGACTCGGCTTCGGCCAGCCGGGTCAGGGCGGCCAGGCCCTTGGCCTTCACCTCATCCGGCCAGTGCGTGGCGGGGGCGTCGGTTACGATGCGCGTCAGGTCAACCAGGTGCCGCAGGGGCTGCGGAGCTTCCTCCAGCACCTCCACCCGGCGGGTGCGGATGCCCTGGACCAACTGCTCCGAAAAACGCACGGAAACGCCCGGCAGGCCCAGCGCGGCCACGGCCTCGGACAAGATCCTGCCGCCCTCGGGCAGCAGGTCGCTCAAGGCGGCCAGGAGCATGTCGCCAGAGACACCCAAAGAACATTCAAGATACAGCGTCTTCACAAATGGTCATCCTTTGCGTGCGGCTTCGCACTGGGCGTTGATCACATGGGCCATGTACCCGGCGCCGAAGCCGTTGTCGATGTTCACCACGCTGACCCCAGGCGCGCAGGAGTTGAGCATGGTCAGAAGCGCGGCCAGACCGCCGAAGCTTGCGCCATAGCCCACGCTGGTGGGCACGGCGATGACCGGCGCGGCCACGACGCCGCCCACCACCGACGGCAGCGCGCCGTCCATGCCCGCCACGGCCACCACGGCGCGGGCGTCCAGAAAATCGTCCAGCACGGAAAGAAAGCGGTGAATGCCCGCCACCCCGCAGTCGAAGCGCCGCAGCACCACGCTGCCCAGGTGCTCGGCCGTGCGCGCGGCCTCCTCGGCCACGGGCATGTCCGCCGTGCCCGCGCTCACCACCACCACCTTGCCCACCGGAACCACCGGGGCGAGCTCCAGCGAGAGCACCCGCGACAGCGGGTCGTAGCGCACACAGGAGCCCGCTTCGGGCAGGGCCTGCACGGCCTCGAAATGCGCCGCGTCTGCCCGGGTGCCCAGCACCCGGCCCGTGCGCCCGGCCAGCTCGCGGAAGATGGCCGCCACGTGCTCCGGTGTCTTGCCCTGGCAGAACACCACCTCGGCCTGGCCCTTGCGCAACAGGCGGTGGTGGTCCAGCCGGGCGAACCCGGCCTCGCCGATGCTCTGGCCCAGCAGTTGGCGCTTGAGCTCCCCGGCGTCCAGGCGGCCCTGGCGAAAGTCTTCCAGCAGGCTGTCTACATTCACTCGCGTTCTCCCAAAGAAAAGTGCGTAAAACCTATGAAGCGGGCGCGCTCTTCCAGCCGCGCCGTCAGGCCCTGGGCAAAGACCGTCTGGGCCGGGCGCACCAAGAGCCGCACGCCGTCGCCGCCGTTTTCCCCGTTGCCGTTGTGCGCAGTGCCGGGCACCAGCCGCGCGCGCAGGTCCACCAACCCCAGCTCGCGCGCCGCGCGCTCCAGGCCCTCGATGGCCGTGAGGCGCGAAAACGTCAGCTCCGTGCCCGTGGGCACCCGCGTGGCCAGGCAGGAGTTGGACGGGTCGTCCGCGTTGGGCAGGCCCAGGCGGCGCGCCAGCTCGCGCACCCCGACCTTGTCGATGCCGCAGGCCGTGAGCGGCGAAAGCGCCCCGGCCTCGGCCACCGCGCGCCGGCCCGGGCGCGCCGGATCGTCGTCCGCGTTGGTGCCCTCGGCCAGCCGCGCCTCTATTCCCAGCAGTTCCTGCGCCGCAACGCGCACCTCGGCCAGCACCACACGCTTGCACAGGTAGCAGCGGTCCTCCGGGTTGGCGCGGATTTTGGCCTGCGCCAGCACCGAAACCGTACGCGCCACCACCCGCGCGCCCACGTCGCGCCCCAGCCGCGCCGCAATCAGGTCCGCGCGCTGCCGCTCGGACTCGCACACGAACTCCGAACGCACGGTGACGCCCAGAGCCCGCTCGCCCAGGGCCTTGGCGGCGGCCCAGAGGGTCAACGAGCTGTCCACGCCGCCGGAATAGGCCACGGCCACGGCGCCGGCGGCGCGGAGATGGTCAAGCAGACGTATGAGACGTTGGTCCATCGGCATCCTTCGTGGCTCTGTCCCTTTCACTGAAAGGTCTGTGGTTTGCGCGCCCGCAGGCGGCCGGGTCGGCCGGGTCGGCGGGGCCGGCACAGGTGAAGGACACCGGCGGCGGCGAAACGGAACCGCCCCACCGAAGGCGCGCCCCGCCTGCCGTCGGCTACAGCGCCACCAGCTCGTACGCGCGGCTGCCCAGGCCCAGGGCCTCGGCGTAGTCCAGGCCCATGTGCGCGGGCAAATGCGGGCGCAGGGCGCGGAACTTGTCGTCGCCGGGCTTCAGCCCCTTGGGCAGATGACTGGGCCAGAGCGGTTCGGCCTGGTTGATGAGGTCGATGCTGGCCTGGTCGATGGCCACGGGATCCAGAGAGGCCAGGATGCCGATGTCCGGGCAGATGCAGGCGTCGGAAAAGCCCATGCAGTCGCAGTCCGGGGTCACGTTGGTGACGAAGCTGATGTGCAGGCAGGGCTTGGTCCGGGCTTGCAGCACCGCGGCGGCGTATTCCATCATGCGCTCCAGGAAGGCGGCCACGTCGGTCTTCCAGTCGATGACGAGCCCGCCGTGCTTGCAGGCCAAAAAGCAGGCCCCGCAGCCCACGCAGCGGCTCTGGTCCAAAAGAATGTGCTTGCGCTTGCCGTCCAGGGCGTCAACGAGGGTCAGGGCCTGGGCGGCGCAGATGCCCACGCAGGCTCCGCAGCCCTTGCAGTGGTCGAGGCTGACCAGCGGGCCGGTGGTGACGTGCTGCTGCATCTTGCCCTGCTTGCTGGCCGCGCCCATGCCGATGTTTTTGAGCGCCCCGCCGAAGCCCGCCAGCTCGTGCCCCTTGGCGTGGTTGATGGACACGAGGAGGTCGGCGTTGGCGATGTCGGCGGCGATGAAGGCCTCGGTGAAGTGCTTGCCGCCCTT
>Ga0209373_10000271_pt1 | contig 103106 bp, 94 predicted proteins | sample Higcelweek5metaG_FD_187173 | JGI IMG/M metagenome (GOLD analysis project Ga0209373, IMG submission 187173) | Freshwater pond sediment microbial communities from the University of Edinburgh, under environmental carbon perturbations - High... | ecosystem: Environmental > Aquatic > Freshwater >...
CAGACCAAAAGCAGGAACAAGGACTGCATCGAAGCAGCATTTCAACCTGCTGAACAGGCAAAAAATTCACACTAACCTGAGCCCCTTCGACGCATCAGAGCCATCACCCTGAAACGCGGGAAGAGCCAATTTCTTAATTAATTGGGGTGACTGTAAAGACATATTTTGAGTACAGGTCACCTGTCGGCGTCAGGAGGTAATTACTGGGCTTTTCGCATTTCCCACTCCACTCCCGGGATCAAAGGGCCCTCCGGCCCTTTGCGGGCGCGGGCAGAGCCCGCATAAACTTCCTTCCTCCCCCTCTCATCAGCAAGCCTTTGCTACAGCCCTGTTGGCAAGACCACTACTGGCCAGCGTCAGGATGACGGCCCCTGTGACCATCAGTGCCCCGACCCACGGGGTAGCGGTCAGACCAAGGGGGGAAGCGACGACCAGCCCGCCAATCCACGCGCCGAGGGCAATACCGAGGTTGAATGCTGCGATGTTGAGGGCAGAGGCGGTGTCAACGGCTCCGGGACGGAACTGTTGTGCCTGTTTCACTACGTATAGCTGCAAGCCCGGTACGCTGGCAAACGACAGGAAGCCCAGTGCCGCAAGGGTCAGTAAGGCTGGAATGATGGCATGTTGGGTCAGGCTGAACAGGGCCAGGATCACTGCTTGAGCGGAAAACAACCAGGCCAGAGCCCGTACAGGATGGCGGTTGGCAAAAAATCCGCCTGACAGGTTCCCGGCGGCAATGGCAACACCGTACAGAATCAGGATCAGGCTGATATCTGATGCGGCAAAGCCGGTAACGGTTTCCAGAACGGTAGCCAGATAGGTGAAGGCGACAAAGGTTCCGCCATAGCCCAGCGCGGTCATGCCGAACACCAGCAACAAGGGGCCAGACGTGAGGACACGCACCTGCGCTGTCAGGGAGGCAACCGGAGCCTTGTGCAGGCGGGACGGCAGCAACACCGCCAGTGCGATGCAGGCGATGGCCCCCAGCACGGCGACGGCGGCAAAGGTTGCTCGCCAGCCCCACTGCTGGCCGATCCATGTTCCCAGCGGCACACCGGTGACAATCGCCACCGTCAACCCCATGAACATCAGGGCAATGGCTGAGGCCCGACGGTTTTCCGGCACCAGGTCGGCGGCAATGGTCGAGCCAAGGGAAAAGAACACGCCGTGGGCAAAGGCGGTCAGCACGCGGGCAAACAACAGCACCGGGTACGACGGGCTGATGGCGGCGAGACTGTTCCCGGCAATGAACAGAACCATCAGGGCGATCAGCAACGGCTTGCGATTCAGTCGTCCGGTCAGGGCGGTGAGAACCGGGGCGCCAAAGGTCACGCCAAGGGCGTACACCGAAACGATCAGCCCGGCCAGTGGCAGGGTGATCTGCAAATCGCTGGCGACGGTGGGCAACAGGCCGACGATGACGAATTCGGTGGTTCCGATGGCATAGGCGGCGATGGTGAGGGCGTAGAGGGCAATGGGCATCAACAGCATGGTCCTTTTCCTGAGTGCCGGAGGCTGATCACGGGATACCCGGGAAGGTGGAGGCTTTTGATCTGTGCCGGAAGATTGCTTTGATGAACAAGGCCTGTGCGCTAAATTCACAAATCCGGCAAGGCAACGGTATGGTCGCAGCATGGAAAACCGCAGTGGCGAGATGGCTGTCTTTTTGACGGTGGCCGAGACAGGCAGCTTTTCCGCCGCCGCCCGCAAGCTCGCCCTGACGCCGTCGGCGGTCAGCAAGGTAATTGGCCGTCTGGAAGACCGCCTAGGGGTGGCCCTGTTCGTGCGGTCAACGCGGACCATCCAGATGACACCCGAGGGTCTGATTTATCTGGAACGGGTCCGGCCCATTCTGGCCGATATCGAAGACGCCGAGCGGGCGGTTGCTTCGGGGGAAGGGATCGAGCCGCATGGGCGGTTGCGGGTCAGCGCATCGGTGGCCTTTGGCGAATGCTGTTTGTTGCCAGTGATCCCGGCATTTCTGGAATGTTATCCACGGATTGAGCTGGACCTGTCGCTGACCGATACGGTGATTGATCTGGTCGAAGACCGGACGGATATTGCGGTCCGCTCCGGTGCTTTGCGGGATTCGACCCTGAAGGCCCGCAAATTGCTGGAAACCAGACGGGTGGTTGTGGCGTCACCGGAGTATCTGGTGCGCCATGGACTGCCGCAGCAGCCCCATGATCTGCTGTCCCATCGCTGTTTGCGGTTCAATTTCCGGCCAGCCCTCAATGACTGGCCCTTTCGGGATCCGGTGACCGGCGAGACCTTTCGCCTGCCGGTGACGGGTAACGCTTATGGCAACAATGGGGTGATCCTGCGCCAACTTGCCCTCAGCGGGGTTGGGCTGGCGCGTCTGGGGGCATTCCGGGTCACCGATGATCTCGCCGCCGGACGCTTGCTGCCGGTGCTGGAGGCCTTTAACCCCGGTGATATCGAACAAATCCATGCCGTGTACGTCGCCCATGCCCATATGGCGTTGCGGGTCCGCGCATTTGTTGATTTCTTTGCCGCAACACTCCGGCACGGCCCGCCGTCGGGCTTTCTGTCCCCGTTTTCACAGCCAGCAGGATGATTTCCATGCCGCACAAACCACCCCTTGGACCGCAAACCCGCCTGTGCATGTCGCTGGCGGCGCGTCCGGGAACTTTTGGCACCCGCTTTCACAATTACCTCTACGAGCGGTTGGGACTGGATTTTGTCTACAAGGCCTTCACCACCACCGATTTGCCCGCAGCGATTGGCGGTGTGCGGGCGCTCGGCATCCGGGGCTGTGCCATTTCGATGCCGTTCAAGGAACAGGTGATCCCGTTGCTGGATGGTCTGGAAGACTCGGCAGCGGCGATTGACAGTGTCAATACGATTGTCAACGACGACGGGCGACTGACCGGATACAACACCGATTATACGGCGATTGTGCAGAGCCTTGACGATGCCGGGGTCTCCCCCGCCATGCCGTTCCTGCTGCGGGGATCGGGTGGAATGGCGAAGGCGGTGGCGGCGGCCTTGCGCCATCGTGGCCATCAGCAGGGCAGCATCATCGCCCGTAACGCTGCCGCTGGACAGGCCTTGGCCGGGCTGTATGGCTTTGACTGGCATCCCGACCTCACCGGACGAACCGCACCGCTGCTGATCAACGTCACGCCGCTGGGCATGGCAGGGCCGGATGCCGATGTGCTGGCCTTTCCGTCCGCACTGATTGCCGCAGCCGAGGTGGTGTTTGACGTGGTGGCCCTGCCGGTGGAAACGCCGCTGGTGGTGGCGGCACGGCAGGCGGGCAAGCGGTGCATTTCGGGGGCCGAGGTGGCGGTGCTGCAAGCCGTTGAACAGTTTGTCCTTTACACCGGAGTTCGCCCCTCTGCCGAACTGATGGCCGAGGCCGCCGCCCATGCCCGGCAAGGATAACGGGGACACAGGATGATGAACTGGGATTTCACCAACAAAGTTGTGCTTGTTACGGGAGCGTCGCGTGGGATCGGTCAGGGGATTGCCGAAGCCTTTCTGCACGCCGGAGCGGTGGTGCTGGCGACGGCGACCAGCGAAACCCCGACGGCATGGATGGCTGACCGGATGGCTGCTGGCGAGCCTTTGCACTACGTACAGGCCGACTTTTCGGCTCCTGGTTGGCAGGATGGCCTGATGGCAGCAATCGAGCGGCTGGGCGGGGTGGATGTCTGCATCAACAATGCCGGGATCAACAAGGTTGCCGATGTGCGCGAGGTCGATCCCGACGATTACCGGCGCATTCTGGAGGTCAATCTGGTCGCCCCGGCCCTGCTGACCGGGCTGGTTGCGCCGCTGATGATCCGGCGCGGTGGCGGGCGGATTGTCAATATCTCGTCGATTTTCGGTATTGGGTCGCGGGCCGGGCGAATCAGCTATTCGTCCAGCAAGGCCGGGCTGCTGGGACAAACGCGGGCGGCGGCGCTTGATCTGGCTCCGCAGGGCGTACTGGTCAATGCGGTGGCTCCGGGCTTTGTGCGCACCGAACTGACCGAGCGGGTGCTGGGGGAACAGGGGATGGCCGATGCCGCCAGCCGCTTGCCGATGCGCCGACTGGCCGAAGTGGCCGATATCGTTCCGGTGGTTCTGTTCCTTGCCAGTGCGCAGAACAGCTATATTACCGGACAGGTTCTTGCCGTTGATGGGGGCTATCTTGCCGAATAATCAGGTTCTTCGCATTCAGGCCCAAAGCGGGGCCTATGAGGTGCATGTGCTGTCTGCCGGGGCCGGGCAACAGGCGGTGCTGGCCGAACGGCTGGGGCTGTGTTCGCTGTTCGTGATCGACCGGCTGGTATGGGACCTGCACCGGGCAACCCTCGCCCCGCTGATCCCCGAGCAGGCGGTGATCTTTCAGGATGCGCTCGAAGAGCAGAAAACCGGCCCGCAGGCGCTGGCGCTGTGTGAAGCCCTGCTGGAAAAGGGCATCCGGCGCGGCCATCGGGTGGGAGTGATCGGCGGCGGAATCATTCAGGATCTGGCGACCTTTGCCTGTTCCTCGCTGATGCGCGGGGTGGCGTGGAGCTTTTTCCCCTCGACACTGCTGGCGATGGCTGACAGTTGCATTGGCGGCAAAAGCTCGCTGAACCTGAAAAGCTGGAAAAACATCCTCGGCAATTTTTATCCGCCGAAAGAAATTGTCATCTGGGCGGACTTCCTCGCCACCTTGCACGAACGCGATATCCGCAGCGGTCTGGCCGAGGTGATCAAGGTCCACACCCTGTCGGGCGTGGCAGCGATTGAGCAGCTTGAGGCTGATTTCGCCGCCGGTATTCCGTCGATACAGGCGATGCCGACGATCATTCATCGCGCCCTGTCGCTGAAGGCGCAGATCATTGAAGAGGATGAGTTCGATACCGGCATTCGCCTGACCATGAACTACGGCCATACCTTTGGGCACGCGCTGGAGGCCGCCTCGGATTTTGCCATTCCGCACGGGATTGCGGTTGGTTTCGGGGCAGACATGGCCAACCTTTATGCGATGGGGCAGGGGCGGATTGCGGCGGCGGACTATGACCGCCTGCGCGCCCTGACCGACTGCGTTAGCCCGCAAGCCGACTGGGTGAGTATCGACCCCGACCGCTATCTGGTGGCGCTGAAAAAAGACAAGAAAAACCGCGATGGGTCCTATGGTGTGGTGCTGCCGGGGCCGTTCGGGGGCATGGCGCTGTGCCATGAACCGATGGATGGCCCGCTGGAAGGCCATGTTCGGCGCTATCTGGCGGCTCGCAATGCCGGGGTGGTGCCGTTGGTGTAAATTTTTTACGCCTGATCATATCCGTCGTCGCCGTCATCCTGCATGTCGGCGGCGATGGACTGCGCCCGTGCCTTGTCGATCAGGCGGGCGATTTCTTCACCGCTGCGCTCGATCCAGTCGGTCAGCGCGGCCTGATCCATGGTTTCCACCGGCACCCCCTGTGCGCTGAGCGCCATCCCCTGCCGTTTGACCTCGTGCAGCCACAGGTCATAGCTGGAGGCCTCGGTGGGGGCTTGGGGTGCGGCAGGCGGGGGCGCAACGGGCGGCTGATGGTCTGCAGGCCTTGCTGCACGGGCGCGTTTGGCGGGCCAGCGGAACGGCGAGGTCAGAATCGAGGCGGTGGTGGCGGTGCAGGTCATGGCGATCAGCGCTGCCCAGGTGGGCATCGCTTCCGGCGTCCCGGGGATCAACCAGGCCCCGCACACCGGCATGATGATCGCCATCATGGCGGCACCGAGGGAAAAGGCGCTGTTGCGGCGGGGCAGGGCAAACGGATGACGCAGCCAGCCGCGGGCGACGGTCGACTCGCTGTCATCGGCAACAGGGGCTTCGGCAGCCGGAGGGGGCGGTGGTGATGCGGCGGCAGCGGCAGTGGTCGGCGGTTGCGGCTGCCCACGGGCAGGCCAGCGGGTCAGGCGATAGCGGCGGACCTGTCCACGCAGGCGTCCCAGCGCGTCGGCGCGCAAAATGCTGTCGAGGGCACCAAGGCCCAGCCGTCCGGCCAACTGGCCGATCAGGTTTTCGTAATCACCTTTCAGGTGTTGTGCATCCCGCAGGACGGCTTGCGGGCCGGGGCGAGCGGCGGCGGCATCAACCGCCGGTTCCAGCAGGCGACAGGCGACCAGCGCATCCAGCAGGCTTTCGGCATGGTCGAGAATCGCGCTTAAGGCTTCGCGGATCAGGTCCGGGCTTGGGTCGGGGATGGTCCCCAACTGGTTCAGCGCCTGATGGATCGGGGATGGCAACATGGCGTTGTGAATGGCCCGCAGGTCAGCGGACAAATCATGCAGGCGGGCCGCCGTGCCCAGACCGCCTCCGCCCTGAGCGGCAGCCATCGGGGTTGGCGGCAGCGAGGATCCGCCGGGAATGGGCGACATCCCGCCGTTCATCTCGGCGGGGGTGCGCAACAACGACGGACGGGCGGGAACCGGCATACCAAACCTCGACCTTCAACGATTCCAGGCCATCGGACCCGCCGCGACACCGAGCGACAGGCCCTTTCGGCCTGATGGTGCCGTTATACCAGCATTCTGTGGCGAGAAAACGGCAACCTGATCCAGATCATAGGTTTATGCGGGATTGCCTCCGGTTGAAAGGGCATTTTGTCAGGAAAAAAGGGTGCCGGACGGGGGCGTGGCGGAAAATCTCCGATAATCCCCGGTTGGCAGGCACTTGCCTTGCCGGGGAAAAAAGCCGGGCCCGCCCGGCAGGCGTCTGCCCTGCCGGGGAAAAAAGCCGGGAATGTGCGTCTGCGGGCGGAAAAATGCTGCTGCTTGCTGGACAGCAACCCCATAGGACAGGTAGAAAGTCAGCTTCGTAGCGTTTCCCGCCGCTGCCGGGTCAGGTATGGGGCAGGGAATGGCGCCTGTTAAGCGACCTGGGAACGATCCTGGCCATGAAGACGACAAACGATATTCGCAGCACCTTCCTGAACTACTTCGCCCGCAATGGTCACGAAGTGATCTCCTCCAGCCCGCTGGTGCCGCGCAACGATCCGACGCTGATGTTCACCAACGCCGGTATGGTGCAGTTCAAGAACGTCTTTACCGGACAGGAGACGCGCCCCTACAGCCGCGCCGCCACATCGCAAAAGTGCGTGCGCGCCGGTGGCAAGCACAACGACCTTGATAACGTTGGCTATACCGCCCGCCACCACACTTTCTTTGAAATGCTGGGGAACTTTTCCTTCGGCGACTATTTCAAGGAAAATGCCATCGAGCTGGCGTGGAACCTGATCACCCGCGAATTCGGCCTGCCGCAGGAAAAACTGCTGGTCACCGTCCACAGCTCGGACGAGGACGCCGCTGGCCTGTGGCGCAAGATTGCCGGTTTGTCCGATGATCGCATCATCCGCATCCCGACCAGCGACAATTTCTGGTCGATGGGCGATACCGGCCCGTGCGGTCCGTGCTCGGAAATCTTCTTTGACCACGGCGACAAGATCCCCGGTGGCCCGCCGGGCAGCCCGGATCAGGACGGTGACCGCTTCATCGAAATCTGGAACCTGGTGTTCATGCAGTATGAACAGCTGGCGCCGGACAACCGTATCGCCCTGCCCAAGCCGTCGATCGACACTGGTATGGGGCTGGAACGTCTGGCGGCGGTGCTGCAGGGCCAGCACGACAACTATGACATCGACCTGATGCGCAACCTGATCGTGGCGACCGCCGAAGCGGCGGGCACCGATCCGGACGGGGTGCACAAGGTCAGCCATCGGGTGATCGCCGACCACCTGCGCTCGTCGTGCTTCCTGATTGCCGACGGCGTGCTGCCGTCGAACGAAGGCCGTGGCTATGTGCTGCGCCGTATCATGCGCCGCGCCATGCGTCACGCCCACATGATGGGCGCGCAGGAACCGGTGCTGTACAAGCTGGTGGCGGCGCTGGTGCGCAACATGGGGCAGGCGTTCCCGGAACTGGAACGCGCCCAGGCGCTGATCACCGAGACCCTGAAGCTGGAAGAAACCCGGTTCAACCAGATGCTGGTCCGTGGCCTGCGGCTGCTGGAAGACGAAAAGGGCCGTCTGGCCACCGGCGGCACGCTGGCCGGTGAGGTGGCGTTCAAGCTGTACGACACCTATGGCTTCCCGCTCGATCTGACGCAGGACGCCCTGCGCGGTGAAGGCTACAAGGTTGACGTCGATGGCTTTAACGTCTCGATGGAAAAGGCCCGTGCCGAAGCCCGCAAGTCGTGGGCCGGGTCGGGCGAAGCCGCCACCGAAACCGTGTGGTTTGAACTGCACGAAAAGGTCGGGGCCAGCGAGTTCCTCGGCTATGCCACCGAAACCGCCGAAGGTCAGGTGACCGCGCTGGTGGTTGATGGCAAGGCGGTCGATCAGGCCTCTGCCGGTCAGACGGTGGCGGTGATCTGCAACCAGACTCCGTTCTATGGCGAGTCGGGTGGTCAGACCGGCGACCATGGCGTGATCCATGTCGGCGAAGGCAAGGGCCGGGTGGTGATCAGCGATACCCAGAAAAAGCTGGGTGATCTGGTGATCCATCTGGGGACGGTGGAAAGCGGCTCGATCCATGTCGGGTCGGCGGTGTTCCTTGAGGTTGATGGGGCCTATCGTTCGGCGGTGCGGGCCAACCACTCGGCCACTCACCTGCTGCATGCCGCCCTGCGTCAGCGTCTGGGCGATCACGTCACCCAGAAAGGCTCGCTGGTCGATGCCGAACGCCTGCGCTTTGACATCTCGCACCCCAAGGCCCTGTCCGCCGAGGAAATCGCCGATGTCGAAACGGTGGTCAATGCCGCCGTGCGCGCCAACGCCGATGTCTCCACCCGCCTGATGGACCCGGAGTCGGCGATCAAGGCCGGTGCGATGGCCCTGTTCGGCGAAAAGTACGGCGACGAAGTGCGCGTGGTGTCGATGGGCGGCCATTCGATCGAACTGTGCGGCGGCACCCACGTCCGCCGGACCGGCGATATCGGCTTTGTCAAGGTGATCGCCGAAAGTGCGGTTGGATCGGGCGTGCGTCGTATCGAAGCGGTGACCGGCGGGGCAGCTCTGTCCTACACCGTGCAGCGCGATGCCCTGCTCATCCAGGCCGCCGATGTGCTGAAGACCACCGCTGCCGACCTGCCGGGCCGTGTGCTGGCCTTGCAGGACGAAAAGCGCCGTCTGGAACGCGAACTGGCCGAAACCCGCAAGAAACTGGCGCTGGCCGGAACCGGTGCTGCCGGCTCTGACAGCGGCAGCAAGACGGTAGGCGGCGTGGCCTTCTCCGGTCGGGTGCTGGACGGCGTTCCGGCCAAGGAACTGAAGGGCATGGCCGACGAGATCAAGAAACAGGTCGGATCGGGCGTGGTGGCACTGATTGCCGTTGATGATGGCAAGGCCAGTCTGGTGGTGGCTGTCACTGACGACCTGACCGCCAGCCTGTCGGCGGTCGAGCTGGTGCGTGCTGGCTCGGCGGTGGTCGGCGGCAAGGGCGGCGGTGGCCGTCCGGACATGGCTCAGGCCGGTGGCCCGGATGGCGACAAGGCTGCCGAAGCCCTGGCCGCAATCGAGGCTGTGCTGGCCGCACGCGGGTAAGCTGCCTGCTGTGTGATGCGGAAACGCCGACGGTACCGAAAGGTCCGTCGGCGTTTTTTTTATGTCCACGATTCATGGCAGTCCAATGAAAATGGTGCAGCGCACAAAAAAGAGCATTGACATGTACCGCACAGGCGCTATCTTAAGCTCATGTTGCAACGCAGCATAGGAGTGGCGCCGCAGAAACCTTGATAGCCGCTCCCCGACAGCAGCCCAAGAGAGGAGCCACGTCCATGTTCAAGAATTATGATGATGTCCTGTCCTTCAACAAAGCCAACGTTGACGCCGCCGTGCTGTATGGCACCAAGCTGGCCACCGGCATCGAAGAAGTGACCAAGGAAGTGTTCGGCTACACCAGCAAGTCGCTGGAAGGCGCGCTGGAAAACGCCAAGGCGATTTCGGGTTGCAAGACCGCCGCCGAAGTCGCCCAGCTTCAGCAGAAGCTGGCCAAGGACAGCTGGGACGGTTTCGTTGCCGAAGCCACCAAGCTGGGCGAAATGGGCACCGTGATTGCCAAGTCCGCTGCCGAGCCGATCCAGGCCCGTTACAAGGCCGTGTTCGAAAACTTCGGCAAGTAATCTGTTCCGGCGTCCGGAGGGAGGTTGAGCCGCTGTCCGGTGGCTCCCTTTTCTGGTGTCCCCCGCCTCTGGCAGCCGTCTGTTTTGTGTGTGCGTTTGTCTCTCCCGTTCCTCCCTGAACGGAATCCTCAGCCCCGGTCCTTCACAGGAACCGGGGCTTTTTTTGCTTTATGACCCACGGCCTTGAGTCTTGTCAGGCTTTGCCATGGGGCGCGAACAGGATGATCACGGCACCGCTCAGGCACAGCGCACCACCGATCATATCCCAGCGGTCAGGGCGGACACCTTCGACCAGCGCCATCCACGCCAGCGATGACAGGATGTAGATGCCGCCATAGGCCGCATAGGCCCGCCCGGCAAAATCGACCTCGACGCGGGTCAGCAGCCAGGCAAACAACACCAGACTGACCACCCCCGGCAGCAGCCAGAGCGCAGACTTGCCCAGCCGCAGCCACGCCCAGAAGGCAAAGCATCCGGCAATTTCAGCCCCGGCAGCGCAGAGGTAGATCAGCAGGGAGGTCATGGTGTAGCTGGCCCTTGGTGTTGGTCGGGAAAGACGGATTTCTATCTTTCCTTGTAAATCTCTATGTCTCTCTGGCTATCTTTGTCGAATGCCGTGTGCTGGTGTGGCGACGAGTGCGTATCATTATGATTGTCCGAGGGAACCGTCCATCAAAAGGAATACAGCCATGCCGTTGAGTGATGCGCAGGTTCAGGCAATGATGGCCGGGTTGGGGGTTGCCGTCCCCTTGGCTCATCCCCCGCTAAATCCGATGAAAAACTATCACGCCGAGACCGAGACGCAGGCCACCGCCCAGCAGGCAACCCTGAATGCCATCCTGACCCAGATGGGCGGAATCCGCCAGACTCAGGCGAAGGCGGTCCTGGACTGGATCAATGCCGCAGGGCCGGTTGGCATGAATATCAGCAACCGCATTGCGGACCTGAATTTCGTGGTGATATCACTCCGCCTGGGGCTGGGGGTCCTTACGGCTCTCAATGCTCCTTCACCTGCTCCCATCCGGGGTGTCTGGGCTGGTTTGACGGTCGCACAACAGGCAGCAATCGTTGATTTTGCCTCGACCAAGACGGCAAACAGGGTGCTGAGGACGCTGGTCGACCTGATCAATGTTGCAGGAACCACACCGCAATTGAACCTGATTGCGCTCGGTAATATTGCTGGGGCAGCCAACGTGGCCCGCCCCGCACAGGCCCAGCGGTATTCCGGGATTACGCCGCAAAGCCTGGCTGACTTGCGGACGCTGTATGGCCTGCATCCCCCGATGGCGGGCTTCGCCGGTTTTGCTGCGTGGGGCGTGGGGAACCATGGTGAGGTCGAAAAGAACATTACATGGCATTTCCTCAAGCACGTCTGTGGTATCTGCCTGGAGGATGGAGAGGATCCTGATGCCAATGAGCACGCCGAATGGTGGCAGGCATTGAACATTCACCTTGATTTCAACCAGCTTCAGGGCTTTGTCCAGAAAGTGACCCACGGGACGGTGGAGGCTTATCTGGAAAACCTGCGTCCCATGTTCTATCTGCCGGGGGGCAGGCTGCCATTTTCCTATGTTGCCCACTTTCTGCAAACGGTGAACCTGTCGGATTTCCCCGCCTTGCTGGGCTATCTGATGACGACCTACCGCACTGCCTATCGGGATTATGCCCTGAACCAGAGCACCCATCTGGAAGAGGCTTTTGTGCAGTCCAACGGGATTGATACCTATGTTACCGGCTGTGTGGGCGAGCTGTTTATTATCGGGCGGCTGGCGGCTGGCATTCTTGGCATTTCATCCTGCTATTTTGGGCACGATATCGTCAAAAAAATGCAGGGAGCGCGGTCGAACAAGGTGTGGGATCTGATCTGAACCCACACACAAGGCTCTGGCGCAAGGCCCCTGCGGATTTTTTACTGCGCCGCCGGCGCGCTGTCTTCCTGCGCCTGATCGGCCTTGATTTCGGCAGCAACGCTGCGGACTTCGGCGATGGTGGCCAGCACGCTGGTGATCTTGTGCTCCAGACTGGCGCGGCCAATGTCCGAGGTTGCCAGATCGGGGCGGCCACTGGCGCCCGAGGCTTCGACCGCGCCGGGGGTGCGTGGCAGGGTGCTCTGGCGCACGCCATCGGAACAGCAGGCCAGCATCTCGGCGGTTTCGATCAGGCCGCCGTGGTCGCCGTTCTGCTCCGGCGTCAGGCGGAATTTTGCCAACAGGTCTTTCTCGAACGCGCTGTCGGGGCTGACGTCGGCCAGACCGACCACCACCCCTTCGACCGCCCAGCTTTTGTTCAGGGCGCGGGCGGTGTCGCGCAGGGCATCGGCGGCGGCGGGCTGGTTGGTCAGCAGGATCAGATGATGGATGCCGTGGACCTTCAGGCTGGCGGTGACTTCGGCCACCAGCGAGCCGATGCTGTCCGGTGACATGTGCAGGGTCCCCGGCCAGCGCAGCGTCCCCAGACTGTCGTCGCTGATTTCCGGTGCAAAAGGCACCACCGGCGCGATCAGGGTCCACTGGTCCTTTTTGGCCGCCGCGGTGGCAATGGTGGTCAGCACGCGGTTGTTGGCCCCCAGCACCAGATGCGAGCCGCGGGCCTCAATGCCGCCCAACGGCAACAGCACGGTATCGACGCCCTGTTGCATGGCGGTGCGCAGTTCCAGCCAGGTCAGGTCGGCCAGCCATACCGAGGGCAGGGCAGGTGCATCGGCGGCGCGGCTGGCTGTCGGTTGAACGACGGCACAGGAGAGGGCGAGGGCAGCAACAGAGGCAAGGCGGCGCAAGGACAGCATGGCAGATCCACAGATACGGCAGGAGATAACGGCAGGGACGGTGCAGTGTTCCCTGCTTTTCCGTTCAGGGCAAGCAAAGCTGACGTGGCGACAGCCTTGATTGTTGGCGCAGGCGGGCCTATAGCGGAGATAACCGTCTTTACCACAGGGAGGCGCGGCGATGGCCCCGCAGGACATGAAATTTTCCAGTACCGAGTCCTATGTTGCCACGGAAGACCTGATGGTGGCGGTCAATGCGGCGATAACCCTGCGGCGGCCGCTGTTGATCAAGGGCGAGCCGGGGACCGGCAAGACGGTGCTGGCGCGCGAAGTGGCGCAGTCGTTGGGGGTGCCGCTGATTTCCTGGCACGTCAAATCGACCACCAAGGCCCAGCATGGCCTGTATGAATACGATGCGGTATCCCGCCTGCGCGATTCCCAGCTTGGCGACCCGAAGGTGAACGATATCGCCAACTACATCCGCCCCGGCAAGCTGTGGGAAGCCTTTGAGCGCGGGCGGGCGGTGCTGTTGATCGACGAGATCGACAAGGCGGACATCGAATTTCCCAACGACCTGCTGCAAGAGCTGGACCGGATGGAATTTTATGTCCATGAAACCGGGCAGACCATCGCCGCGGTCGAACGGCCGGTGGTGATCATCACCTCGAACAATGAAAAGGAACTGCCGGACGCCTTTTTGCGCCGCTGCTTCTTCCATTACATCCGCTTCCCCGATGCGGCAACGATGGAACAGATCATCGCGGTGCACTATCCGGGGATCAAGGCGGCACTGATTCAAGAGGCCCTGTCGCTGTTCTATCAACTGCGCGACGTCAACGGCCTGAAGAAAAAGCCGTCCACCAGCGAGCTGCTGGACTGGATCCGCTTGCTGGTGGCCGATGACCTCGACCCGCAGGCGTTGCGGGCCAAGGATGTCAAAACGATGCTGCCGCCCCTGCACGGGGCGTTGCTGAAGAACGAGCAGGATGTTCACACGCTGGAACGAATGGCCTTCATGGCCCGTCGGGAGCGGGGTTGATCACGTCCAGACCTTTCAGCATCAGCGGCTTGCCATCAGGAGCATTGACCACCGCCCCGCTGGCAAGGCGGCGGACAAACCAGCCGCGCTGTTCGGCCTGATCCAGCAGGGTGCCGGGATTGATTGCTTTATAACCATCCAGATGCTGGTCATAGCTGCCGCCGTCGGACCAGAACTTCAGTTCACGGACCAGCTCGTTGTCGGTCAGGTGGCTGGCCTGCCGGGTCAGCCATTGCATGCGCAGGTCATCCAGATCGGCGGCGCCCAGTTGCAAATCCAGCGCGCGTTCGGTCAGACTGGCACGAAACTCATGCCAGGTTCCGGCACCACTCAGCAGGCGTTGGGCTTCGGCATAGGGGGACTCGGACATGGGAACTCCGTTGTGCAAAGCGTGTGGTGGTGGTGATAGAGCATTGTGCGAAAAGTGGGAACCGGCTTTCGCAAAAACAATGCGGCATGGGAAAACCAGCATTGTGCGAAAAGTGGGAACCGGCTTTCGCAAAAACAATGCGGTAAAACAAAATGGGGTCCGGGGCCTCAAGGCCCCGGCGAGGTGTGGAGCAGCGCTCCATGATCCTGTTTTCTGTTTGTCGTGTACCGTGGAGTCACGTTCAAGGCCCACAGCTCCGCGTAACCATGAAAATGCCGCCTGTGGTCAGGTGGGGACGTGGGTTCCCCGAGGCTCAGGCTTTTGCCGGTGAGGATATCCAGATGTTTACCTCCCTGTTTTACCAGCTCAAGGCGGCGTCGGTGCCGGTCAGCCTGAATGAATATCTGGTGTTGCTGGAGGCCGTCCAGGCGGGCTGTGCCAGTTATCGCGTCGAAGATTTCTATTATCTGGCGCGGGCAACGCTGGTGAAGGACGAACGCAACCTCGACAAGTTCGACCGGGTGTTTGCCAAGGTTTTCGAGGGCGTCAGCAGTCTGGCAGCCGATGATCTGGCGGAAAAGGCCGATATCCCCGAAGAATGGCTGCGCAAACTGGCCGAAAAGTTCCTGAGCGACGAGGAAAAGGCGCAAATTGCCAGCCTGGGCGGCTGGGAGGCCCTGATGGAGACGCTGAAAAAGCGTCTGGAAGAGCAAAAGGACCGCCATCAGGGTGGAAACAAGTGGATTGGTACCGCTGGCACCTCGCCGTTCGGGGCCTATGGCTATAACCCCGAGGGCATCCGTATCGGCCAGCACCAGTCCCGCCACCGGCGGGCGGTGAAGGTGTGGGACAAGCGCGAGTTCCGCGATCTGGATGATCAGGTCGAGCTGGGGACACGCTCGTTGAAGGTGGCCTTGCGTCGCCTGCGCCGCTTTGCCCGGCAAGGGGCGGAAACCGAACTGGATCTGGATGGCACCATCCGGGAAACGGCGCGACAGGGCGGGTTACTGGACCTGCAACTTAGGCCCGAGCGGCACAACACGGTGAAGGTTTTGTTATTTCTGGATGTCGGCGGGTCGATGGATGACCACATCCAGATGTGCGAAGAGCTGTTTTCAGCCTGTCGGTCCGAGTTCAAGCATCTGGAATATTTCTATTTTCACAATTGTGTGTATGAGTCGGTCTGGCGGGATAACGGTCGGCGATTTTCTGACCGCATTGCAATGCAAGACGTCTTGCGAACCTACCCGGCAGACTACAAATTGATCTTCGTCGGCGATGCGTCGATGAGCCCCTATGAACTGACCTACCCCGGTGGCTCGGTCGAGCACTGGAACGAGGAGCCAGGAAAACTATGGTTGGAACGAATGCTCACCGTGTGGCCGCACGCCGTTTGGCTGAACCCGGTTGACAAGCGCACCTGGTCCTATACCCATTCCCTCGCCATGGTCCGCGAGATCATGGAAAACCGCATGTACCCCCTGACCCTGGAAGGCATCGACGAGGCTATTCAAGCCCTAAGTCGGTGAGATCCCTTGTGATGACGATTCGCTTTTCTTCTGTTGTGATGTCCCTGGTGTCTGCCGCCGTGCTGGCTGTCGGTCTGTCTGGCTGTGTGATGACCGGCTCCAGGCCGACCTCGACCTCTACGGCGTCTACTCCGGTTGCCAGCCCGCAGGGCGAAGAGGTGGCCTGGGTCTATGCCTGTGGTGACGGCACCCGCTTTACCGCCCGTTTTGAACCGGCTCAGGTGCGGGTGTTCCTGCCCGGGCGGTCGGTGCTGTTGTCGCAGATCGGCAATGGTGAGGATGCGGTACGGTACACCAAACAACTGGACATCGGTGAAGCCGGGTTGATCACCAAGGGCAATCAGGCGGTGCTGTCCCTGCCGGGAACGCCGGATCGTCAATGCACTGGCGCCAAGGGGCCGGGGCCGTGGGAACTGGCCCGTCTGGCCGGGGTCAGTTTCCGGGCCGTTGGTCATGGCCCGGAATGGTTCCTTGAAATGGGGCAGGACAGCGGGGTGGTGTTCACTTCCGAAGCCACCGGGGGACGGACGATGTTCCCGTGGGGCCGCCCCGAGGCCGACGGCGACAAGGCGGTGTGGAACCTGCGCGGGCATAATGAAATGTTGACCGTGTTGTTGTCCAAGCGCCCGTGTCAGGATGAAGCCAGCGGGGAAACCTTCGAGGCTTCGGTGACGGTTCTGATGGGCGGCAAGACATTCCAGGGCTGCGGTAAAACGCTGGGAGGGAATTGATGAGCGGACTCTTTGCCGGACGGCGCTGGCGGACGTTGATGGTCGGGGCGCTGCTGGCGGTGGGCATGGCCCCCGCCAGCGTGGCGCTGGCCGATGAAATCGGCTCGGTCGATACGGTGTTCAAGCTGTTGGGGCCAAACCACAAGATCGTTATTGATGGTTTTGATGATCCGCTGATCCCCGGTGTGGCCTGCCATGTGGCCAGTTCGCGCACCGGCGGCATTTCGGGGGCGCTGGGGCTGGCCGAGGATACCTCTGATGCCTCGATCGCCTGCCGACAGGTCGGCCCGATCAGCCTGCCCAAAGGGCTGAAAAAGCGCGATGGCGAGACGGTGTTCAGCGAACGCCGGTCGATCCTGTTCAAGAAAATGCAGGTTGTGCGGTTTTATGACGACAAGCGCAACGTGCTGGTTTATCTGGTCTATTCTGACAAGCTGGTTGACGGCTCGCCAAAGAATTCGATTTCTTCGGTGCCGGTGATGCCGTGGGTCGGGGAAGCTCCACGCGCGCAATAAGCCCGTGCCGAGTCGTATGATGCACCATGGACTCTGTCGTATCAGGCAGCGTACGGGCGACTGTACGGCTGCCTGATTGCCTGGATACCCGGCCTCTGTGTTGCTTTGGTTCTTCCTGATGAGGATATGATGCGATCTGCTGTCTTTTCTGTCTCGTTCCTGCGCACGCGGGGTGTTCCCATTCTGTTGGGAGCCCTGGCCGGAGTGGTGGCGGTTGGCGTGCTGACGCTGTTCGGGGGCGGTTCGGCCAACAGGCCGGTGGTGGTGGCAACGCCTGCCAAACCGGGGGATTGCCGAACCTTCCACAAGACAATCCCCGACGGCGATCGCCAGCGGGTTGTGCAGGGGACTGTCTGCCTGCAGAATGATGGCTCATGGACTTTGGTGCCAAGTCAGCGGGGATAGAGATGGGGCAATACAGGCAGAGGGGCAGGCGTGCCGGGGGCGTTCTGGCTCTGATGCTGGTTGCCTTGCTGGGGACGGCGGGCAACAGTGATGCTGCTGATCCTGCAAAGGCAACAGCTGGAAAACCGGCGGACATGCGGCCCCGGCTGGTGGTCGATGCCACCTATTATCCCTTTTCGGCGGTGGGCCGGTTGCAGGCGGCCGGGCAGATTTTTTGCTCGGCAACGCTGATCAGCGCACGGGTGATCCTGACTGCCGGGCATTGCCTGTGGGACGCCAAGCGCAAGACGTGGCGGCCCGCCAATGATATCCATTTCGTTGCGGGCTATCAGCGATCCAGTTTTATCGCCCATGGGCAGGGTGTGCGCTATCTCTCTCCCCTGACCAAAGAAAACAAGGCTCCTGATGGGGCGTCGGTGCCCAATGACTGGGCGTTGGTCGAACTGGACCGCTCGATCGGCAATGATGTTGGCTGGCTGGGCCTGGGACTGGATCTGGCCGCGACGTTGAAAAAAGCCCAGACGGAAACGCCCGCAGCGGCACCGCCGCTGTTTCTGGTGGCTTACCGCGAAGACCGCGCCCATGCCCTCAGCCTGCAAAGCCCCTGCCGGATCACCCGCGAGATGCATCAGGGGGCAATGTTGCTGAATGATTGTCAGGTGGTCCACGGCAGCTCTGGTTCGCCGCTGATTGCTTATCAAAACGGGCAGTTTCTGGTGGTCGGGGTGACCAGCGCCCGCGTCAGCTATCAGGACCGGGCCAGTGAAACGGCCACCGTCGGCATTGCCCCGCTCGCCGAGGCGGTCGCCAGTTACAAGCTGATCCCGAACCAGTCGCAGGTGCGTCCGGCCACCTTGCAAAAGGGCCTGCAAACGCTGGTGGCGGCCCTGAGCGATGGCACGCCACCTGTCGCCAGCCCGGAAAGTCTGGAGCGTTTGCTGCGCGCGGGTCTGACCCATGACAAGGTGGCCTTGCCGCCGATGTCATTCCCCGAGTTGCAAAAGTGCCGGGGCGATTGCGCGCAGGCCGACAAGCCATAAGGTTTTTGACACACTTTTATTCACAGTGCGCAGATTACAAAGCTGTTATGCTGTTGCGATACAGTGCCTTTCGGGCGGGTGTCGGTGTCCTGCGATGACAGACCCTGCTCAGGCATACCAAACATGGGGTAGGAGACGTCACCGATGAAATATATCGTCGCCGTGATCAAGCCGTTCAAACTCGATGCCGTGCGCGAAGCCCTGACCCCGCTGGGAGTGCAGGGATTGACGGTGTCTGAAGTCAAGGGATTTGGTCGCCAAAAGGGCCAGAAGGAAATCTATCGCGGGGCCGAATATCTGGTCAGCTTCCTGCCTAAGGTGAAGATCGAGATTGCTGTTGATGACAGTATCGTTGATCAGGTGGTCGAAACCATCACCGCCACCGCCCGCACCGAGCAGATCGGTGACGGCAAGATTTTTGTTTTTGACTTGCAGGGTGCGGTTCGCATCCGCACCGGTGAACGCGACGGCGAGGCACTGTAAGCCTCCGCAGGATAAAAACAGGGTCATGGAGCGCTGCTCCATACCTCGCCGGGGCCGGGAGGCCCCGGACCCCATTAATTTGATAGTCAAAAAAAAAGCCGTGAGCGGGAAGGCTCACGGCTTTTTTCTTTGGTCAAGACCAGCACACATCAGCGCGCCAGAGAGTTTTGTCATCCCCGGCACGCGGTTTGTGTTAGTTCTTTTCCTTGTCCACCAGCTTGTTGGCGGCAATCCACGGCATCATGGCGCGCAGACGGGCACCGACTTCTTCGATCGGGTGCTCGGCGTTGCGGCGACGGGTGGCCTTGAAGGACGGCTGACCGGCCTTGCATTCCAGCATCCAGTCGCGGACGAAACGGCCGGACTGGATGTCGTCCAGAACGCGCTTCATTTCGGCCTTGGTTTCCGAGGTCACAACACGCGGGCCGGTGACATAGTCGCCGTATTCCGCGGTGTTGGAGATCGAATAGCGCATGTTGGCCATGCCGCCTTCGTACATCAGGTCGACGATCAGCTTCACTTCGTGCAGGCATTCGAAGTAGGCCATTTCCGGAGCATAACCGGCTTCGACCAGGGTTTCGAAACCGGCCTTGATCAGCTCGGTCAGACCACCGCACAGCACGGCCTGTTCGCCGAACAGGTCGGTTTCGCACTCTTCACGGAAGTTGGTTTCGATGATGCCCGAACGACCGCCGCCAATGGCAGAGGCGTAGGACAGGGCGATTTCCTTGGCGTTGCCCGAGGCATCCTGCGCCACGGCCACCAGGCAGGGCACGCCGCCGCCACGCTTGTATTCGGAACGGACGGTGTGGCCCGGGCCCTTGGGGGCGACCATGAACACGTCCAGGTCCTTGCGCGGCTCGATCAGGCTGAAGTGCACGTTCAGGCCATGGGCGAACGCCAGGGCGGCGCCCTGCTTCATGTTGTCGTGCAGATCGGCGTAGTACAGGTCAGCCTGCAGTTCGTCGGGGGTGAGGATCATCACCACGTCGGCCCAGGCTGCGGCTTCGGCCGGGGTCTTGACCAGCAGGCCTTCGCCTTCGGCCTTCTTGCGGGTGGACGAGCCAGCGCGCAGGGCGACGCAGACTTCCGCAACGCCAGAGTCGCGCAGGTTCAGCACATGGGCGTGGCCTTGCGAGCCATAGCCCACCACGGCGACCTTCTTGCCTTTAATCAGGTTCACATCGGCGTCGCGGTCGTAGTAAACGCGCATTTCACTTGTTCCTTATGTTCAGTCAGGTGGGAAGGGGCTTGCCTGCCCGCCGTGTCAGAGGGATGACCAGATGGCGGGCAGACTAGCCTCCATTCCGGGTTTCTGACCAGAGAATTTCGGTCAGGTCACGGAAAGTGGGAGAGGGATAAACCTCAGATGGACTCCGAGCCACGGGCAATCGCCGCCGCCCCGGTGCGCGCCACATCAACCAGCCCCAGCGGCTCCATCAGGTTGATAAAGGCGTTCAGTTTGTCGGTCTTGCCGACGATTTCAAAAACGAACGATTCGTTGCTGCTATCGACCACATTGGCGCGGAAAATGTCAGCAATCCGCAGGGCTTCGACGCGCTTTTCGCCGGTGCCGACCACCTTGACCAGTGCCAGCTCGCGGCTGACATGCGGGCCTTCGACGGTCAGGTCATGCACGCGGCGCACCGGCACCAGACGGCCCAGCTGGGCCTTGATCTGTTCGATCACCATCGGGGTGCCCGAGGTCACCAGCGTAATGCGCGACAGCTTTTCAGCCGGGTCGACTTCGGCAACGGTCAGGCTTTCGATGTTATAGCCACGGCCGGAAAACAGGCCGATCACGCGGGCCAGAACGCCCGATTCGTTGTCAACCAGAACCGAAATGGTGTGGGTGTTGATGTCGGTTGTCATCGTGTCTGCGTCCCCCGCAAGGGGGCCTCCCCATGGCGGCCCGCCACCATGGGCGGGCCTGGGATTATCGGTAAGGTGAAGGCTGCCGGCGGGCGGCGGCTTACACCAGAATCTGGCCTTCGGCGTCGATCGCCTGCTCGCCGTCTGCCACCGGGCCGAGCAGCATTTCGTTATGCGGCTTGCCCGACGGGATCATCGGATAGCAGTTTTCGGTCTGCGACACGCAGATGTCCATCAGCACCGGGCCGTTGGTGGCGATGGCGGCGCGGATGGCATCATCCAGCTGATCGGCTTTTTCGACCCGCATCCCGACCGCACCAAAGGCTTCGGCCAGCTTGACGAAGTCCGGCAGCGCCTCGGAATAGCTTTCCGAATAGCGGCTGCCATGCAGCAGTTCCTGCCACTGGCGGACCATCCCCATGTACCGGTTGTTGAGGATGAAGATCTTGACCGGCAGGCGGTACTGCACGGCGGTGGCCAGCTCCTGCATGTTCATCATGAAGCTGGCTTCGCCCGAAATATCGACCACCAGCGCATCGGGATGGGCCATCTGCACGCCGACCGCCGACGGGAAGCCATAGCCCATGGTTCCCAGACCGCCCGAGGTCATCCAGTGGTTCGGCTTGTCAAAGCGGTAGTGCTGGGCAGCCCACATCTGGTGCTGGCCGACTTCGGTGGTGATGTAGGTTTCGCGGTCCTTGGTCAGCTCGTACAGACGCTGAATGGCGTACTGCGGCTTGATCACGTCGCCGTCCTGCACGAACTTCAGGCACTCGACGGCCCGCCATTCGGTGATCTGTGCCCACCAGGCGGCCAGTGCGTCCTGATCGGGGCGGACCTGGGCCGACTTCCATACCTTGGTCATGTCTTCGATGACGTGGGCGACGTCACCAACAACCGCCACGTCGACCGCCACGTTCTTGTTGATCGACGACGGATCAATGTCGATGTGGATCTTTTTGGAATTCGGCGAGAACGCCGACAGCAGGCCGGTCACGCGGTCATCAAAGCGTGCGCCGATGCACAGCATGACGTCGCAATCGTGCATCGCCATGTTGGCTTCATAGGTGCCGTGCATCCCCAGCATGCCGAGGAACTGCTTGTCGTTGCCCGGATAGGCCCCCAGACCCATCAGGGTCAGGGTCACCGGGAAGCCGCTCATGCGGGCGAAGTTGGTCAGCAACTGGCAGGCGGCCGGGCCGGAGTTGACCACGCCACCACCGGCATAGATGATCGGCTTTCTGGCGTTGGCCAGCAGGGCAACGGCCTCTTCGATCCGCTTCAGGTCGCCCTTGACCTGCGGCTTGTAGGACTTGTGCTTGATGCGGGTGGGCGGCATGTATTCGCCCTTGGTCATCAGCACGTCCTTGGGCAGGTCAATGACCACCGGGCCGGGACGACCGGTCGAGGCGACATAGAATGCCTCGTGCATCACGCGCGCCAGATCATTGGGCGACTTGACCAGATAGTTGTGCTTGGTGCACTGGCGGGTGATGCCGGTGGTGTCGGCTTCCTGGAAACCGTCGGTGCCGATCAGATGGGTCGGGACCTGACCGGTCAGGCAGACCACCGGAACGGAATCCAGCATCGCGTCGGTCAGGCCGGTAACGGCGTTGGTGGCACCCGGGCCAGAGGTTACAAGAACCACGCCCACCTTGCCAGTTGACCGGGCGTAGCCTTCTGCCGCATGCACGGCGGCCTGTTCGTGGCGAACCAGCACATGCTTGATGTGGTTCTGCTGGAACAGTTCGTCGTAGATGGGGAGGACGGCACCGCCAGGATAGCCGAAGATGACGTCCACGCCCTGATCAACCAGAGCCTTGAGGACGATCTTTGCTCCCAACATAGGTTCCTGGGCCATGATCCTTACCTTTTTTTATCAAAACGACACAGTGGGCCGTCCGGTGCCAGCCGGAACGGCGGGGGAAGTGGGTTCCCAGTGCGGGCAGGCGGGTGCCGTGCACTGTGGGAAGAGTGGCAACCTAGAGCGTTAATGCGCCGTGGTCAACAAAAACTGACGAACAAGTGCAAAGATTTCATGACGCAAACTTTCTGAATATTGCGTATCTACTAATTTATTTGAAATAATCTGTCCTCTGAACCATGTGCACTGTCGCTTCGCGAAATTTCGTGTCATTTGTTTCGCTTTTGCAATGGCTTCATCGAGGCTGATGTCTCCCCGCAAATGCGCCGCCAGTTCGGGGACTCCGAGGGCCTTCATCAAGGGGGCATCGGCGGGCGGACGGGTGGCCAGCAGGCCGCGCACCTCGGCCAGCGCACCGCAGCTCATCATCACGTCAAACCGCCGCTCGATGCCTTCGTACAGCAGCGGGCGCGGTGGCTCGATGACGATGGTCAGAAAGCGGCCCTCAACCACCCGGTTGGCTGGCCGGGCCTGCCAGTACAGGATCGACTGCCCCGACGCCTCGAACACCTCAAAGGCCCGCGCCAGCCGCTGGCTGTCCCCGACATTCAGATGGGAGGCAATCGCCGGGTCCCGTTCGGCCAGCAGGGCATGGAAACGCTCGTTGCCAACCTCGGCCAGCAGGGCACGGGTGCGCAGGCGCACATCGTCGGGGATCGCGGGCATCGGCGACAGGCCGTCGATCAGGGCGCGCAGATACAGGCCGGTGCCGCCGGTGACCACCGGGATCAGGCCATGGGCACGGCAGTCGGCAATCTCGGCAGCGGCCAGTCTGGCCCAGCGTTCTGCCGAGCAGACATCGTGCGCGCTGAGGATGCCATACAGCCGGTGAGGGGCCTGGGCCATGTCCTGCGCCGACGGGCGGGCGGTCAGGACGTGCAGTTCGCTGTAAATCTGCATGCTGTCGGCATTGATCACGCACCCGCCAAACTCGCGCGCCACGTCAAGGGCAAGGGCCGATTTGCCGCTGGCGGTCGGCCCGGCAACGACGATGATCGGGGGAGGCAGGGGCGTGGACATGGGGGCGGGGCGCTCCGCTGAAGGATAACAGGATCATGCAGTTTATCGCCAACCGCCTTTCCCCGTACAGAGCCTTCCGCGCAGGTGGTTTTCCCGTGCCGGACCGGACGAATTCGCCTTGCAGGCCAGCCTGTGGACGCCTATAGGAAAGGCCTGTTTTCTTCCCGTTGCCCCTGTCCGGAGAGTGCTTCCGATGGTCCAGTCGAACGATACGGTTTTAACGCTGGTGGCTCCGGCCGAACAGGGCTTGCCTGCCGGGACGGTGGCCGTGGTGCGGTCGGCGCTGAAGGACGCGCATGCCAGCCTGTCGCCCACCGACTGGCTGGCCGACGGCATCGCCTGTGATATCGCCTTTGAGGGCTGTCTGGCCGATGTGGCCGAGGCCGTGGTGCGGCAGGTGCTGGCCGACCAGCCTGTGGACGTGTTTGTTCAGCCCAACACCGGCGACCGGCGCAAGATGCTGATGGTGGCCGACATGGATTCGACGATGGTCACCAGCGAGACGCTGGACGATCTTGCCGCCCATGCCGGGCTGAAGGACAGGATTGCGGCGATCACCGAGCGGGCGATGCGCGGCGAGCTGGATTTTGAAAGCGCCCTGCGCGAGCGGGTCGGAATGCTGAAAGGTCTGGCGGCCAGTGCGCTGGACGAGACCTTTGCCGACATCGTCTATATGCCGGGGGCCAAGGCGCTGGTGCAGACCATGCGCGCCAACGGGGCGACCTGCCTGCTGGTGTCGGGGGGCTTTACCGCCTTTACCGGGCGGGTGGCGGCCTGGCTGGGATTCAATGATCACCGGGCCAACACCCTGCATGTGGAAAACGGCGTGCTGGTCGGCACGGTCGGCGAGCCGATTCTGGGCCGGGAAGCCAAGGTGAAGACGCTGGTCGAGGAAGCGGGAAAATTGCGTCTGCCGCTGACCCGCACGCTGGCGGTGGGCGACGGCGCCAACGATCTGGCCATGCTGCAGGCGGCAGGACTGGGGGTGGCCTATCACGCCAAGCCGCTGGTGCGCGAAGCCGCCCGGTTCCGCGTTGATCATGGTGACCAGACGGCGCTGTTGTTTGCGCAAGGCTATCGTCAGGCTGAATTCATCGCAGGGTAAAACGCGTTTTCCGCGTATTTCCCCTCGTCAGGGGCTTGCCCCACATGAGATTGTCCCTTAAACCTTAAGAGCGTTGCAGCTTTATCGAGTATGGTCCCATGACAACAGCACGCGTGTTGATCGTCGAAGATGACCCGATTCAGGCAGAACGCTATGCCATGGATCTGGATGGATTTGACCTGCGCGTGGCGTCGGCTGGTGCCGAAGCCTTGTCGGTGGTGGCATCGTTCCTTCCCGATCTGGTAGTGCTGGATGTCCGCCTGCCGGACATGAACGGGCTGGATGTCCTGCGCCGCCTGCGGGCGGATGGCATCCCGTCCAGCGTGATCATCGTCACCTCCCACGGGTCGGTGAACATGGCGGTCGAGGCGATGCAGGCCGGGGCCAATGACTTTCTGGTCAAGCCGTTCACCGCTGAACGGCTGCTGGTCACCGTACGCAACATTCTGGAAAACCAGCGTCTCAGTCGTCAGGTTCAGCAACTGACGCAGGAGCTGGGGGTGACCACCGGGGCCGTCGGCTTCTTTGGCTTTACCGGTGGCTCGCCGATCATGCGCGGGGTTTATCGCACCATCGAAGCCGCTGCTCCGTCGAAGGCAACGGTGTTCATCACCGGCGAAAGCGGCACCGGCAAGGAATTGTGCGCCGAAGCCATCCACCGGGCCAGCCCGCGCGCCAAGGGGCCGTTCGTGGCGGTCAACTGTGCCGCCATTCCGCAGGACCTGATGGAAAGCGAGCTGTTCGGCCATGTCAAAGGCGCTTTTACCGGTGCCACCGGCACCCGTGACGGTGCGGCCTCGCGGGCGCATGGCGGGACGCTGTTTCTTGACGAAATCTGCGAAATGGACATCAACCTGCAAAGCAAGCTGCTGCGCTTCCTGCAGACCGGAACGGTGCAGAAGGTCGGTGGCGACGGGCCGGAAAAGGTTGATATCCGGGTGGTGTGCGCCACCAACCGTGATCCACTGGTCGAGGTCGAGGAAGGTCGCTTCCGCGAAGACCTGTACTATCGCCTGCATGTGATCCCGATCCAGTTGCCGCCGCTGCGCGAGCGGCCAGGGGATGCACTGGAAATCGCCCGCACCCTGTTGGGGCGGATGGTCAAGGAAGAAGAAAAGAGCTTCTCCCACTTCGCCAAGGATGCCGAAGTGGTGATCTCGGCCTATCCGTGGCCGGGGAACGTGCGCCAACTGGAAAACTGCCTGCGCAACGCGGTGGTGTTGCATGATGGTGACGAGCTGACGCTGGCGATGCTGCCGCCGCCGCTCAATACCTTCAGTCCAAAGGCTGGCGCCATGCTGGCCGGGGGCGTTCCGGTTGCCGCCCCTGCCACCGATGGGGGCCGTGGGATAGCCAGCGATGACACCACCATTCGCCCGTTGTGGCAGGTGGAAAAGGAAACCATCGAACGGGCGATTTCGTTGTGCAGCGGGAATATCCCCAAGGCTGCGGCGTTGCTGGAAATCAGCCCGTCGACCATTTATCGCAAGAAAGTCTCGTGGGAAAACGCCGAGGCTGTCTAAAGTGGTGAGCGTTAAACCTGATGCCGCAGTACACGGCAGTAAGGAAGCAGGGACGTGGAGCGCTGCTCCACACCTCGCCAGGGCCTTGATGCCCCGGACCCCATTGGCTTGATTTTTAAAGAAAAATGGGGGTTTGGGGGCATCGCTCCCGAACGGGTTCGGGCGGTAGCCCGCACGGATCCCACGAACTCTCGTGTACTGTGCAGGGATCAGCGCCGCGTTTCCCCGACCGGGGAGGGCTCGGTAATCGCTGCGATGGCCATACAGCTAAAGCTGAGGGCCGAGATGAACCACGCTTGCCACAGGCCATAGCTGATCAGGGCGGTCAATCCCAGTTGGGCGCTGACAGCAACGGTGATGGCGCTGGGCCAGCGTTGGCCGCAGAGCTGTCGCAGGCGATGGATCAGGGCCAGGGCAACGGCTCCGGCTGCGCTGATGGCCCCCGCGGCTCCCAGACAGAACCACAGGTCAAGGGCACCGTTATGCGGGTGCAGCGGGATACTTTCCCCAACCACTTCGATCTTTCCCGTCGGCTGGCCGTTGGCGTCACAGGCCCGCAATTCCAGTGAAATTTTGCCACCGGGAGCCGCACGGGCGTTGTCAAGTCCCCATCCGAACAGCGGATGTTCGCCAATCAGGGACGCAACGGTATTCCAGATACCCAGGCGATGGGCCAGTGATGGGGCCTTGTGGATCAGCGTGCAATAGGTTGCCTGTTGCAAGGGGGCAACCAATAGCGGCATGGCCAGGATGAGGGTGGCGGCCAGAACCGGCACCGCCCAGCGGATCTGCGGCAGGATGCCGACCAGCAGCCATAAAATGCCACCAATCAGCAGGGCAAAATAGGCGGTATCGTTCGCGTTCCGTGCCAGCAAGGCAATATTGAGAATGAGCAGGGTTGCGGCCAGCAGCCATCCGCCTTTGCTACGCCACAGGCACAGGGCGGCATAGCTGGAGGGCAGGACCAGAAAACCATGGACGGTCGCTCCACGGGACAGCGAGCCGCCTTCGATAATATAATGGGCGTCACCGTGCAGCAGGCGGGCTATCGGGGAACCAAGGCTAAAATCCAGATAGGTCAGGGTGGCAATGCCGGTGGCACTGAGGCCGGCGGTCAGGACCATGGTCCAGCGCCAGCGTTGCGGCCAGGTGTTTTGCCAGCGCAGCAACAGCAGCAGGCTGACCATCTGGATCAGCACCGCCAGACTGCGCTGGGCGGTAAAACCGGGGAGCAGCGACCATGGAGCCGTGGCAAGGCCCAGCAGCGGGAGTGCCAAAGCCAGAAGTCCGGCCAGCGGCAGGGAAGCATTTCGCATGCTGTGGCGTAAATCCTGGTCGCGGATCATGTCCCAACTGACGAGCAACAGCATGGCAAGCAATGGTGCCCACAGCCCGAGCGGCGCAAGATAGGCGATGATCGGGGCTGAAAATGCCGGAACGACAACCCAATGGCGGGGCAGGGAAAACCACTTTATCGCGGGCGAGCCATCGCAAACGCAAGCCATCAGGAACGATCCTTGTTACTCAAAACGACCATGCACAACAGCCTGTGGTCATCAGGCGGCGGGCATGATGGCGCATGAACGACTCTATTTCCATCTTTTCGCACAAAGTGTGAGGGAATTGTCACGCTGGACCTGTCCATGCTGACCATGACCACGCTCATGACTTTTAAAAAACAGGGCAGGAGACCCGTCCGGTCATCCTGCCTTGCGGAAGCTGTATCATGGCTGGCGGCAACGCCCCCACACACGGCAACCGCACTGGTTTGCCGTGTGTGGGGTGTGCAAACCGTTTCCCGCTCAGGCGTCAGGTTACAATCGAGGTATGATCCGGCGGGCCATTGGCGATTTGCTGATAGGTCCCGGCAACCTGCTTTGCCGGAGGGTCTTCGACCGGTTCGTACAGGCGGCGAGGGATGCCGGATTGCTGATCCAGTACGCGCTGCTCCCCGGGCAGCAGGACTTCCTGTCCGGCATCCTGTTCGGCGGTGGTCTGTTCGCTGGCGTCATCCTGTCCCGGCAGGGGGGGCAGCGGCGGGGCTTCGTCGGCATACAGTTTTTTCGGTTGCTCGACCTCGGCTTGTGCCTTTTGCTCTTCCGGCGTTGAGGGTTCGACGCGACCAAGGCCGGAATAACTGCTGCTTTGATCCTTGGCACGGACCACCTGCTGCAGTTCGATCTGGTCGATGCGGCCATCGCCATTGCTGTCATAACGCTGCAAGGCATCGGGCAGACCATAGATCTCTGCCGGACCGGGCTGGCTGTCGCGGAACCGCTGTGCCCGTTCCATGGCGGCAGCAATCGGGTCGTTGTTGGCAGAACTCTTGTCGGGGGTGGCGGTGCTGTCGATGATCTGATCCGGCGCTGCCGCTTCAGCGGACAGGGTGACGCGGGCGGCGGCAGAGCGGTTGCTTCCCTGCAGGGTGGCGGTCGAAGCCCGCTGTGATGTGTCGAAAGAGGAACGGCTGGACGAACCAGACTGTTGCTGGTCCTGCTTTTGCTGCAGCTCTTGCTGCAGCTCTTGCTGCCGCTTGTTCATCTGCTCCGCTCGCCGGGCCAGGACTTGCAACTGCTGTGACAGGTGATCCTGGGGTTGATCGTGGTTCTGTTCACGGGAATCCGGTTGGCGACCACTTTCTTCGGGAGCAGCAATCTTGGGCGCATCAACCTTGACGGTTGCCTGTGCGATATAGAGCCCGTCCGGCCCAACGGACTGGGACGCTGGGACTGCCACGCTCATGGCATCCTCCTTGCCTTCTGACGATTTCCAGCATGCTTCTCATGCATATTGAAAGTATCACCAAACATGGAGTGATTGTCCAGATGGGTAAAAGGACCATTTTTTTCGTCCGTATTCTTCTTACGACCAGAGATGAATATAAATAAACAGTATTAATTTATCGTCGCGGTTAGGGCTTTGGTGGGGGAGACTATCTCCTCGTTCCAATGGATGACGTCTTTTGGCCCTTCATCTCTCTGGAGGTATAGAACTTATTGTAAATACACAAAAAACCGCCGCCCGTCACGGGACGGGCGGCGGTCAGCCTACAGGTTACAGACCAGCGTGCCTGCGTCAGGTTTAACGCACGTTGGTCTAAATCAGGCCACGTTCGCGCATCTGGGCAACGACCTGATCGGCCATCTCTTCGGCGCTGACCTCGGCGGTTGGCTGCAGATGGATTTCTGCTGCTTCCGGGGCTTCATAGGGGCTGTCGATCCCGGTGAAGTTCTTGATCTCACCGCGACGGGCCTTGGCATACAGACCCTTGGGGTCGCGCTGTTCGCAGATTTCCAGAGGCGTATCAACGAACACTTCGAGGAATTCTGCGGTCTCGACCATCTCGCGCGCCATCCGGCGTTCGCTGCGGAACGGCGAGATGAACGACACCAGCACGATCAGACCGGCCTCGACCATCAGCTTCGATACTTCGCCAACGCGGCGGATATTCTCGACTCGGTCTTCGGCGGTGAAGCCCAGATCCTTGTTCAGGCCATGGCGAACGTTGTCGCCGTCAAGGGTGGTGGTGTGGTGGCCCAGGGCGTGCAGCTTCTTTTCCACCAGATTGGCAACGGTCGATTTGCCCGCCCCCGACAGACCGGTGAACCACAGCACGCACGGCTTTTGCCCCTTGAGGGCGGCACGCGCCTGCTTGCCGATTTCCAGCTTCTGCCAGTGGATGTTTGACGCCCGGCGCAGGCCGAAGTCGATCATCCCGGCGCCGACGGTGGCGTTGGTAAAGCGGTCGATCAGGATGAACGAGCCGGTATCACGGCACTCCTTGTACGGATCAAAGGCGATCGCATGATCCAGTGCCAGGTTGCAATAGCCGACTTCGTTCAGTTCCAGCTTTTTGGCCGCCTGATGTTCCAGCGTATTGACGTTGATCTTGTGCTTGATTTCGCTGACCGAGGCCGCCACCTGCGCCGTTCCGACGCGCAGCAGATACTGGCGACCGGGCAGCAGGGCGGTGTCGGACATCCACACCAGATGGGCGGCGACCTGATCGGACACGCTGGCCGGGGCCTCGCTGGACACCAGCACGTCGCCGCGTGAAATGTCGATTTCATCGGCAAGGGTGAGGGTGACGGCCTGACCGGCGACGCCTTGCGGCAGGTCGCCATCCATGGTCACCACGCGGGTGACGGTGGACGACCGCCCGGACGGCAGAACGGTGATGCTGTCGCCCGGCTTGACGGTACCAGCGGCAATGGTCCCGGCATAGCCGCGGAAATCGAGGTTCGGACGGTTGACCCACTGCACCGGCAGGCGGAATGGCCGGTTGCTGACGTCCTTGTCCACCTGCACCGTTTCCAGGAATGGCAGCAGGGCCGGGCCGGTGTACCATGGCATGGCGTCACTGGCGGCGGTGACGTTTTCACCCTTCAGCGCCGACATCGGGATGCAGGCAATCTGCTCGAAGCCCAGTTGGGCGGCGAAGGTCTGGTATTCGGCGACGATGGCGTCAAAGGCCTGCTGGCTATAGCCGACCAGATCCATCTTGTTGATCGCCACCACCACCGTGCGGATGCCCAGCAGCGACACGATATAGCTGTGGCGGCGGGTCTGGGTCTGCACGCCATAGCGGGCATCGACCAGCAGCACGGCGAGGTCGGCGGTCGACGCGCCGGTGGCCATGTTGCGGGTGTACTGCTCGTGACCCGGAGTGTCGGCAACGATGAACTTGCGGCGGTCGGTGGTAAAGAAGCGATAGGCAACATCAATGGTGATGCCCTGTTCACGTTCCGCCTGCAGACCGTCCACCAGCAAGGCCAGATCAAGGTCGCCGCCAGTGGTGCCGAACACCTTGCTTTCCTTGCTGAGCGAGGCAAGCTGGTCTTCGAACAGCATCTTTGAATCGTACAGCAGGCGCCCGATCAGGGTCGATTTGCCGTCGTCAACGCTGCCGCAGGTGATGAAACGGAGCAGGTCCTTGACTTCGTGCTGACGCAGGTAGCCTTCAATGTCGTCAGCAATCAGAGTGGTTTCCACAGACATCAGAAATAACCTTCCTGCTTCTTCAATTCCATTGATGCGGCCTGATCGTGGTCGATCACGCGGCCCTGGCGTTCCGAGGTGCGGGCCAGCAGCATTTCCTGAATGATTTCGGTCAGGGTGGTGGCGTTCGATTCAATCGCCCCGGTCAGCGGATAGCAGCCAAGGGTACGGAAGCGCACCATCTTTTCTTCCGGGGTTTCGCCGGGCAACAACGGCATGCGCTGGTCATCGACCATGATCAGGGTGCCGTCACGGTTGACCACCGGACGCTTGGCGGCAAAGTACAGCGACGGAACGGGGATCTTTTCCAGATAGATGTACTGCCAGATATCCAGCTCGGTCCAGTTGGACAGCGGGAACACACGGATGCTTTCCCCCTTGTGAATGCGGCCGTTGTACATGTTCCACAGTTCCGGGCGCTGGTTTTTCGGGTCCCAGCGGTGGGTCGAGGTGCGGAACGAGAAGATGCGTTCCTTGGCGCGGCTCTTTTCCTCGTCACGGCGAGCGCCCCCAAAGGCCGCATCAAAGCCGTACTGATCAAGGGCCTGCTTCAGCGCCTGGGTCTTCATCACATCGGTGTGGACCGCCGAGCCGTGCGAGAACGGGCCCACGCCCATGTCGACGCCTTCGGGGTTGATATGGACCAGCAGGTCGATCCCCAGTTCCTTGGCGCGCTGATCACGAAAGCTGATCATCTCGCGGAATTTCCAGGTGGTATCAACGTGCAGGAACGGGAATGGCGGCTTGGACGGGTAAAACGCCTTCATTGCCAGATGCATCAGCACCGAGCTGTCTTTCCCGATCGAATAGAGCATTACCGGGTTGCGGAACTGCGCCGCAACTTCGCGGAAGATATGGATGCTTTCCGCTTCCAACCGCTGAAGGTGGGTAAGTGCCGTGCTGCTGATCATATTTTACACTGGCTCCGATGGTAATTTTTTGTATTTGTACAGTTTGTGCGCGGGATTATGGCGCGGGTTTTCCAAAACTGCAACGGTATTTAGAGCCGGATGCAGAAAAGTGGATATCGTCCCCATGCCTGCCTGCCTTGCACGAAAACCCCGGACAGAACGGGCTGCCGGGGTGCAAACGGTACCGTGGGACGAGGCGGCCTTATCGCGATGAAACGGCCCCGAATCGACGGTCGCGCAGGCCAAAGCGGGCGATGCAGTCGGCCAGAATCTCGCCGTCAAAGTCGGGCCACAGGGTATCAACGAACAGGAACTCGGCGTAGGCGCATTGCCACAGCAGGAAATTGCTGATCCGTTGTTCGCCGCTGGTGCGAATCAGCAGGTCAGGGTCCGGCAGGGCGTGGGTCATCAGCGCGGCGCTGACCATCGCTTCGTCGATATCGTCGGGCTGGCATTCACCGCTGGCGACCTTGCGGGCAATGGCGCGGGTGGCTTCGGTCAGTTCCCACCGTCCTCCATAGCTGAGGGCAATGGTCAGGTTAAGGCCGGTATTGTTGGCGGTCAGGGCGGTGACGTCGCGCATCAACTGTTGAATGTCCTGCGACATCTGCTCGGCCTGACCGATGAAGGAAACGCGCACGTTGTCGCGGTGCATCTTCTGGGCTTCGTTGCGCAGGTACAGGCGCAACAGCCCCATCAGGGCCGAGACCTCCTGTTCCGGGCGTCGCCAGTTTTCGGTGGAAAAGCCATACAGCGTCAGATGGGTAACACCCAGATCAGGGGCCGCCTTGATGATCTTGCGGACGGATTCCACCCCGCGCTTGTGCCCGGCAACGCGCGGCAACCCGCGGGCCTTGGCCCAACGCCCGTTTCCGTCCATGATGATCGCCACATGGAAGGGCTGCGCTGGCGTGCCGGTATCGGTCACTGACTATCCTCGCTGTATTTCATGTGGTGAGCCGGGACCGACGGATATGGTGGGTCAGTGTTTCCAGGCGAAGTGCGCCTGAAGATAAAAAGGCACTTCACCGCTGTCTAGGACAAAATGGCATCGCCGAAAACGAGGAGGATCAAAACCGCTTGGAGCATTGTGCGAAAAGTGGGAACCGGTTTTCGCATAAACAATGCGACAGAACAAAAGGTTAGAGCAGCGTGTCCGCGTCCGGTTTAACGCCGCTGCTCTAGACGTAATTGCCCCACGGTCCACGGGTGGGACGAGCGCCCATTTCGGCGGCCAGAGCGCGCAGGGCGGCGACGCGGTTTTCCGTGTTCGGGTGAGTCGAAAACAGGCTGTCACCCCGGCGGGCATGCAGTGGATTGACGATGAACAGGTGGGCGGTGGCCGGGTTTCTCTCGGCCGCCATATTGTCCACCTGATGGGCGGCGGTTTCCAGCTTTTGCAGGGCCGAGGCCAGCGATAACGGATTGCCACAAATGATGCCGCCGATGCGGTCGGCTTCGTATTCGCGGCTGCGCGAAATGCACATCTGCACCAGCGAGGCGGCCAGCGGGGCGAGGATCATCATCAGCAGGCCACCGACAAAGCCCAGCGGATTGCCGCCATTGCCCTCTTCGTCGCTGTTGTGCGACGGGGTAAAGAAAAAGGCAAAGTTGGCCAGCATCCCGATCGCCCCGGCGATGGTGGCGGTGATGGTCATGATCAGGGTGTCGCGGTTGCGGACGTGGGCCAGTTCGTGGGCCATCACCCCGGCGATTTCTTCGTGGCTGAGGATGCGCAGCAGACCGGTGGTGGCGGCAACGGCGGCATTGTCCGGGTTGCGACCGGTGGCAAAGGCGTTCGGTTGCGGGGTATCAATGATGTACACCCGCGGCATCGGCATGTCGGCGCGCTGAGCCAGCTGGCGGACGATGCCATAAAAGGCCGGGGCAGTGCTTTCATCGACCTGACGGGCTCCGTACATCGACAGAACCATCTTGTCCGAATTCCAGTAGGAGAAGACGTTCATCCCCAACGCCACCACAAAGGCGATGGCGACGCCGGTTGTTCCCCCGATAAAATAGCCGACGATCAGGAACAGCGCGGTCATGGCGGCCAGCAAAAGGGCGGTGCGTGCGTAATTCATGGCCTGTCACTCGTCATGAAACGGCGGAAAGGGGCGAAAGTGCCTGTCCCTGTTAGGTAGAGCAGACAGGCGGCATCATCAAGGGGAGGCCGCACTACTCTTTCCAGCGGCGATGGGCCCACAGCCATTGCTCCGGGTGGGCGCGGATGCAGTCCTCAAGCTGCCGGTTGGCAGCCAGCATCAGGGATTCGATGTCCGCCGTGCGGTTGCCGCTGTTCGGCAGCGGTAGAGGATCACTGAATACCACCCGGAACCGGGCGCCGTTCAGGCGCACCAGATGGCACAGGCGCGGTTCGATGCCGAACTTCAGCGCAAAGCTGGCCAGCGCCGGGGCGGTCATCGCCGGACGGCCAAAGAACGGCAGTTCGATGCCGTCGTTCATTTTCTGGTCGATCAGCAGCCCCAGATGCTGGCCGCTTTTCAGCAGTTCCAGCGATCGCTTGGCGCCGTCGCGGCCCTTGGGGATCGCCTCGCGGCCCTGAGCCTGCCGGGTCTGAATGAACAGGTTCAGCATCAGCGGGTTGTTGGGGGCGCGGTAGATCGGGTGGACGGTCAACTGGAACAGGCTGTGCAGGATGGCACCGGTCAGTTCCCAGTTGGCGATGTGACCACCAAACATCAGCCCGGCCTTGCCGCTGTCGCGGAAGGCAATCGCTCCGGCGGCGTTGACCACTTCCAGACGGTTCTGCGCCGGGTCACAGATGGTTTCGGCGTGCGGCAGCTCGCCGATGATCCGCCCCAGATTGTTCCACATGCCGGTCAGGGTCTGCTCGACCCGATCGGCGGGCATGTCGGGGAAGGTGCGGGTCAGGTTGCGGCGGGCGATCTTGTGGGCACGCAGGCGCGGGCCGACCTGTCGCATCAGCCAGCCACAAAAGCCCGAGGCCGCATCGACCGACAATCGCCGCAGCAGCGCCATCAGGGCCAGTGCGGCCCAGTATTGCAGACGCCAGGCCACACGTTTGGAAAAAGGCACGGTTTGTTTCACTGTTCCTCCTGATGGCGGATGCGCAGCCGGTCCGGCACGGCCAGCACCGGCGCAAGAACCGCTTTCAAGGCCGCCAGATCGCGCCACTGAACGCTGATCGGCAGAATATCGACCTGCTGGCGCTGATCAACCCCCAGCCGCACCGCATCCTTGGCGGTGGTGACCGGAATGGCCTGCAGGGCAAAGGCTTCGTCCAGAATCGGCTGGATGTCGGCAGGCTCATAGGGGTAATGGTCGGCAAAGGGATGGCTGGCGACCACCTGCGCCCCCAGCGCCCGCAACGAGGCAAAGAATTTGGCCGGACGACCGATCCCGGCAAAGGCCACCACCCGCCGCCCCTGCAAGCGGGCGACCGCCTGTGGATCGGGGCGCAGGTCGCCGAACAGCACCGGCAGACCGGCGGGCAGACGGCGGCACAGGCCGGTCTGGTCATCGCCCAGCATCACCACCGCGCCGCCATTCTGCTGCAGGCGGGCGAGGGCGCGGGCCAGCGGTTCGCGCAACGGGCCGGATGGCATCACCCGGCCATTGCCCAGACCGGTGGCGCCGTCGATCACCAGCAGGCTCAGGGAGGGGCGCAGCGCCGGGTTCTGAAAGCCATCGTCCATCACCACCACCCCGGCCCCGGCAGCAGCAGCGGCAGCGGCTCCGGCACGGCGATCACGGGCGACCCAGGTTGGGGCCTGCGTTGCCAGCAACAGGGCTTCATCGCCCACCTGCTCAAAGCTGTGCTGCGCGGGCTGCACCGCCAGCGGTCCGCGTTCTGATCCGCCATAGCCGCGCAGCAGGGCATGGGCCGACAGGCCCGAGGCGGTCAGCCGGGCCAGCAGGTCGAGCGCCACCGGGGTCTTGCCCGCGCCTCCGGCGACCACGTTGCCGACGCAGATCAGCGGGCAGGGCGGGGCGGCAGGCGTGCGCCGCATGCGCCACCAGCCAGCCAGACTGTACAGCCCGGCCAGCGGTTCCAGCAGGCGCGGCAGCGGGCCGTCCTTCGACCAGAAGGCAGGGGTCTTCACCGGCTTTCTCCTGCCAGCAGCGGGGCGAGGGCGGCGACAACCCGTTCGGTAACGGCAGCTTCGGCACTGGCGAGGGCTTGCCCGGCGTCGGCCATCACCGCCCGTGCCCGCTCATCGCGCAGCAGCCAGCCAATGGTTTCGGCCAGTGCCGACGGGTCGGCAACCTGCCGGGCGGCACCACTGAGGGTCATCTGGTCGGCCAGCAGGGCAAAGTTGCCCATCGATGGCCCGAACACCACCGAACAGCCCAGCCGGGCCGGTTCCAGCGGGTTTTGCCCGCCGCCCGCATGGGGCAGGTCCGGCAGCGACTTGCCGACGAACACCACCGGGCACAGACGGTAAAACAGCCCCAGTTCCCCCAGTGTGTCAGCGATATAGACCGAGGTCGCCGCCATGGGGGTGCCGCCGGTGGAGCGCAGGGAAACCTCCGCCCCGGCAGCGGCCAGGTCGGTGGCGATTTCAGGGCCGCGTTGCGGGTGGCGCGGAACGATGATGGTCAGCAGGTCGGGCAGGGTGTCCTGAAGCTGGCGGTGAACCTGCCAGACGGCGATTTCTTCGCCGGGATGGGTGGAGGACGCCAGCCAGCAGGGCCGCGCACCGATGATCTGCCGCAAGGCTTTCAGGGCTTCGTCATCGGCCGGCAAGGGCGCGGCGGCTGATTTCAGGTTGCCGACACAGCGGGCCGAGGCCGCCCCCAGCAGCGACAGTCGGGCGGCATCCTGATCGGTCTGCCCCAGCACCACCTGAAAGGCACCCAGCATGCCGCCGATGAAGGCGGGCAGCCGTTGCCACGAGCGCAGCGAGGAGTCCGACACCCGGCCATTGACCAGCGCCATCGGAATGGCGCGGCGACGGGTTTCATGGATCAGGTTGGGCCAGAACTCGCTTTCCAGCCAGACCACCGCATCCGGTCGCCAGTGGTCGAGAAAGCGGCGGACCCACGGCAGGCGGTCCACCGGCACGAACTGGTGAAAGGCGCGCGGCGGCAGGCGTTGCATCATCAGCTCTGCCGAGGTGACGGTGCCGCTGGTGACCATCACCGTCCAGTCGGGATGGCGGGCCAGCAGCAGGTCGATCAGCGGCAGCACCGACAGGCATTCCCCCACCGAGGCTCCGTGCATCCACAGCAGCTTGCCCTCTGGCCGCAGGCGACCCGCACGGCCCAGCCGCTCGCCAAAGCGGGTCGGATGTTCCTTGCCGCGTTTCAGGCGGCGGCGCAGGTACAGATGCAGGGCCGGACCGGCGAGGGTGGTCAGGGCGGCATACAGGCGGCGGATCATCGCGTGGTCCCCGTCTTGCTGCGCTTTTCCGGCGGCGGGCCGGGCGGGGCCGGTTCGGTCGGCGGGTGGCCCATGTCGCGCTCGACGCCTTGGGCCAGCGCGATCATTGCCTGTTCAACCTGCTGGCGGGCCTGTTCAAGGGCGGCCTCGTCGGCATCCCTGGCAACGCTGATCGGTGCCCCCCAGCGGATCAGGCCACGGGAAAAGGGCAGGGCAACCTGAAAGCGGTCCCAGCTTCCCAGTTGCTTGCGGTGGCGGGTGGAATAGGCACAGGGCAGGATCGGCACGCCGCTCATGCGGGCGATGTTGACGATCCCCGCCGTGGCACGCATGCGGGGACCGCGCGGGCCGTCGGGGGTGATGCCGACGTATTCCCCGGCCTTCAGCGCCTTCAGCATTTGCCGCAGTGCCGCCGAGCCGCCCCGGGTCGAGCTGCCCGCCGCCGTCCCCAGTCCGAAATGGCCGATCACCTGCGCGATGATCTGGCCGTCCCGGTGCTGGGAAATCAGCATGTGCATCGGTTTGGCGAGATTCCAGCATTTGGGCATCATCAGCAGATGACCATGCCAGAAGGCCAGAATGAATGGCTTGTCTTCGGCCCACATCTGGCGCGGCAGGCTGTCACCGTCGATGGTCCAGCGGCCGGTCGCCCACACCAGACGGACGTACTGCGCCCCCAGCCAGCAGGCGGCGTTGCGAACAGCGTCTGACTTCAGGATCCGTTTCAGCACACCCATCCACTCTCTCCGCTCAGGACGCCGCCCCTGCTGCCTGCCGGGCAGCGGTGTTGACGGCAATGGCTTCTTCGGCGGCAAACTGCAAGGCGTACAGGTGGGCATAGGCCCCGCCAAGGGCCAACAGCTCGCCGTGGGTGCCGCTTTCGATCACCCGGCCAGAGTCGATCACATGGATCAGGTCGGCCCCGACCACCGTTGACAGGCGGTGCGCGATTACCAGCGTGGTGCGGCCCTGCATCAACTGCTCCAGCGCCGCCTGCACCTGCCGCTCGGACTCGGTATCAAGGGCGCTGGTGGCTTCGTCCAGCAGCAGGATCGGAGCATTCTTCAGCATCGCCCGCGCAATCGCCAGCCGCTGGCGCTGACCGCCGGACAGTTTCAGGCCGCGCTGGCCGACCAGCGTATCATAGCCCTCGGGCAGCTCTGAAATGAACTCGTGGGCGGCGGCCATGCGGGCGGCCTGCTCGATCTGTTCGTCGCTGGCGTCCAGACAGCCAAAGGCAATGTTGGTGCGCACGCTGTCGTCGAACAGGGTGACTTCCTGACTGACCAGTGAAATGGCCGAGCGCAACGAGGCCAGCGTCACCCCGCGCACGTCCTGCCCGTCAATCAGCACCTGACCGCCGGTGGCATCGTAAAAGCGCGGGATCATGTTCATGATCGTTGACTTGCCCGCCCCGGACGGGCCGACCAGCGCCACAGTGGCCCCGGCGGGGATGTCGAGCGTCAGGCCGCTGAGGGCGCTCTTGTCGGCTTCATAGGTGAAATCAACCGCCTCGAAGCGCACATGGCCACCCTTGGGGACCAACGGCACCGCCTCGGGGGCATCGGTGATTTCGGCCTTGGTGTCGATCAGCTCGAACAGGCGCTGGGCGCCGGCCAGACCTTCCTGCAACGAGGCATTCAGGCGGGCGAGGTTCTTCATCGGCTGATAGGCCATCATCAGGGCGGTGATGAAGCTGAAAAAGGCGCCGGTGGTGGTGGTGCCTTCGATCACCCGATAGCCGCCATAGACAATCACCACCGTCACCGCAACGCCGCCAAGGGTTTCCATGATCGGGCTGGAGGCGGCACGGGTGATCGCCCCTTTCAGGGTCAGGTCATAGATTTCCTTGGTCAGTTTATCGACCTTGGCCTGTTCATACTGTTCCAGACCATAGGACTTGACCAGCCGGATGCCCTGAAACGACTGTTCCAGAATGGTGTTGAAGGCCCCCATCTGCTCCTGACTGTTGACCGTCACCTTGCGCATCCGCCGCCCCAGCCGGACAATCGGGTAGATCGCTATCGGGAAGACGAAAAAGCTGACTGCCGCCAGCATCCAGTCCTGATAGAACATCACCCCGATCAGGGCGACGACGCTGAGGGTATCCTTGCCGATGCCGGTGATGGCGTTGGAGACGCCGTTGCGCATCTGGTTGACGTCAACCAGAAAGCGCGACACCAGATTGCCCGAGCTGACCCGGCTGAAAAACGCCGCATCCAGCCCCAGCAGGTGGTCAAACAGCCGTTGCTGCAAGTCAGAGACGATGCTGAGGCCAACGCGCGACATCATCACCGACTGGGCATATTCGGCCATGCCCTTGACTGCGAAGGTTCCCAGCACCAATGCTGCCACCGGCCACAGCAGGGCCTGTTCCTTTTGCGAAAACACCCAGTCGACCACCGGTTCCATCAGCCAGGCGGTAAAGCCTTGCGCCCCGGCAGCCAGCGCCATGCACAGCAGGGCGATGACGATGGTCCACAGATAGGGGCGCAGGGTCTCGCGGAACAGGCGGCGCACCAGCGGGCCGCTGGAACGGCTGTCCTGAGAGGGGCTGGTCTGGGGGGCGGATGTCACGATGACCTAAGTCCTTGATGAAGAAGTCCGGGATGAAGAAATCTGGAAAGCGGTGGAGTGGCAGGGGTCAGGCCGAGCGGATGCTGTCGACCCCCTGACGGGCCAGCGCATCGGCGCGTTCGTTTTCCGGGTGTCCGGCGTGGCCCTTGACCCAGTGCCATTCGACGGTGTGATTGCGGCACAGCGCATCCAGCTCCTGCCACAGATCGGCGTTCTTGACCGGCTTTTTGTCGGCGGTTTTCCAGCCGTTTTTCTTCCAGCCGAAAATCCACGCGGTCATGCCGTTCTTGACGTACTGGCTGTCGGTGTAGATGTGGACGACACAGGCGCGGTTCAGCGCCAGCAGGCCGCCAATCACCGCCCGCAGTTCCATCCGGTTGTTGGTGGTGTCCGGCTCGCCGCCGAACAGGTCCTTTTCATGGCCGCGCCAGCGCAGGACCACCCCCCAGCCACCGGGGCCGGGGTTGCCGGAACAGGCACCGTCGGTGTACAGCTCGACGATATCGGGTGTTGGGGTGCTGCTCATCACTCCAGCCCGTATGCGCCGGGACCGCTGACGGCGGCATGGAAGCGCAGCTTGTGCAGGTATTCCATCGGGTCCTTCGGCCTGACGAACGCCCCCGCCGGGGTGTTCAGCCAGTCATACAGCCGGGTCAGCAGGAAGCGCATCGCCGACCCCCGGCACAACAGCGGCAGGGCGTTCAGCTCGGCGTCTTCGAGCGGGCGGACCTTGCGGTAACTTGCCAGCAGCAGACGGGCCTTGGTGGCGTTGAAACTGCGGTCGGCTTCAAAGCACCAGGCATTCAGGCAGACCGCCACGTCATAGGCCAGCAGGTCGTTGCAGGCGAAGTAAAAGTCGATCAGGCCGGAAAACTGGTCGTTCAGGTAAAACACGTTGTCCGGAAAGGCGTCGGCGTGGATCACCCCGTGCGGCAGGTCGGTCGGCCAGCGGGCTTCGAGCAGGTCGAGTTCGCGGGCGATTTCGTCCGCCAGTCCGGGCATCACCTCGTCGGCACGCGGGCGGGCGGCCTCGAACAGCGGACGCCAGCCATCGACGCTCAGCGCATTGCGGCGGGTCAGGGTGAAGCCTTCGCCAGCCAGATGCATCCGGGCCAGTGCCGTTCCCAACTGGGCGCAGTGGTGGGCCTGAATCCTGCGCGGCCACATCCCGCGCAGGAAGGTGACAATCGCCGCCGGACGGCCACACAGCTCGCGCAGGGCTTCGCCATCGCGGGCGGCAACCGGGGTCGGGCAGGCCAGACCGTTGCCCGCCAGATGGTTCATCAGGCCGAGAAAGAACGGCAGGTCGGCCGGGTTCACCCGCTTTTCGTACAGGGTCAGGATATAGGGGCCCAGCGAGGTCACCAGCAGGTAATTGGAGTTTTCCACCCCTTCGGCAATGCCCTTGTAGCTGACCAGCTCGCCGATATCATAATCGGCAATGAAGGCGGACAGGGTTTGATCATCAATTTCGGTATAAACGGCCATCGCCGTGGTTCCTTTCGGGGGCAGGCTGTGGCGTCAGGAGCCGGCGAGGGTGGCGGGCAGCTTGAACGAAATGGTTTCTTCGGTGACGCGCACATCCTTCAGCGTCAGCTCGTAGCGCAGGCGGGCGGCGGCAATCACTTCTTCGACCAGCACCTCGGGGGCCGAGGCTCCGGCGGTGATGCCCAGCGTCTGCACGCCATCGAGCAGCGACCAGTCAATATCGCTGGCGCGCTGCACCAGCACCGCCCGCTCACAGCCCGCGCGGTGGGCGACCTCGACCAGCCGCTTGGAGTTGGAGGAATTGGGGGCACCGATCACCATCAGCGCGTCGCATTCCGGTGCCAGTGCCTTGACCGCTGCCTGCCGGTTGGTGGTGGCATAGCAGATGTCTTCCTTTTTCGGTCCCTTCAGGGCCGGGAAGCGGCGGCGCAGAGCTTCGACAATCTGGGCGGTGTCATCGACCGACAGGGTGGTCTGGGTGACATAGGCGATATGGGCCGGATCAGCGGGCCGGACGGTTTCGGCCTGCTCGATGGTTTCCACCAGCAGCATCGAGCCATCAGGAACCTGCCCCATGGTGCCGATCACCTCGGGGTGGTTGGCGTGGCCGATCAGGATCACCTGATCCCCGGCGGCGGCGTGGCGGTCGGCCTCGATGTGGACCTTCGATACCAGCGGACAGGTGGCATCAAGATAGATCATCTGCCGCGCCTCGGCGGCGGCAGGCACGCTTTTCGGCACGCCATGGGCGGAAAACACCACCGGGCGGTCATCGGGGCAATCGGCCAGATCATCGACGAACACCGCGCCCTGATCGCGCAGACTGTCGACGACAAACTTGTTGTGGACGATTTCGTGCCGGACGTAGACCGGAGCCCCAAAGGTCTCCAGCGCCTTTTCCACGATCTGGATGGCGCGATCAACGCCAGCGCAGAAGCCGCGCGGCCACGCCAGCGCAATAGTCAGGGCAGGTTTCTCGCTCATGCCTAAGCCTTTAAAGACGGAGCCTTTGACATAGCAACAAACGCATCAAAGGGCAACCGATGCTGCGGTTACAGGACTGATGCGTTGACGCCAGCTTGCCCCAAAGCGCAAAAGGCGCTACTTCTCCCCCATGCCGCTCGTGTGCCGGTGGCGGTCGTTGATGGGAGTTTGCCTGATGAAGTCTGTGTTTGGCCGTCTTGTTCAGGGGCTGGGGGTCGCATCGCTGGCGGTGGGGCTGGCATCCTGCGGGATGATGGGCAAAAAGGCCGAAGAGATGGCCTGCCCGGACATCCGCATCGACCGTGATACCGCCAAGCTGACATCCTTTACCCCCGGTGCCGGGCAGGACATCACCGACATTCAGTTCGAAGGCCAGATTCTGGCCTTTAACGGCGATTGCGGCTGGGACCCGAAAACCCGCACCATCGACGTCAAGATGAAGGTGCTGTTTGAAATCACCCGTGGCCCGGCCCTGAAGGGGCTGAGCGGGGAGTTCCAGTATTTCGTCGCCGTGCCGGAATTCTATCCGTCACCCGCGGGCAAGCAGGTGCTGTCGGTGCCGTTCAAGTTCAACGACGGCAATCTGACCACCGTCAACGTGCGTGACGAGGAAGTCCGCATCCGCATTCCGCTGGGAACGGACAAAAAGAGCAGCGATACCCCGGTCTATATCGGCTTCCAGCTCGACAACAAGCAGCTTGAGTTCAATCGTAAACTGAACCGCTGAGTCCCGTCTGCCGATTGTGTTGTGAGCGCCGTCGCCGATGATCCTGTCGGCGGCGGCGTTTGTTTGTCGGGGACTGCCTGAAAGTGCGGCACCCTGTAAAGCGTCGTTGACGAATGGCGTATAACGCGCCACACTGCGCGCCATCCGTTAGATCTCTGCGGGAGAGATCGGGCTGCCCCGGCAGGCCCGACGCCGAAGGAGCAACCGCCTCCGGAAACTCTCAGGCAAACAGGACCGCAGAAGGACGGACCTCTGGAAAGCAGATCGCACCTGCCCGGCAGGCGTGATCTCACCGAAGAAGTAAGTCTGAACGGGGATCTGCCCGTTTGCGATGAATCTTTCAGGTTGGGAGACAGAGGGAGGCATTCACCACCTGCTGGTCCGCTTGCGGACAGCGGGGTGTTGCCCCCATTAGGGTGCCGTTTGGTGCCCGCTGTCGGAGTCTCCCTTGATGAGCGACCTTCCCGCCGATGCCCCGTTGCTGACCACCCCGCTGGATGCCCTGCACCGCGAGCTGGGCGCCCGCATGGTGCCGTTCGCTGGCTATGCCATGCCGGTGCAGTATCCCACCGGCATTCTGGCCGAGCACGGCTGGTGCCGGAACCACGCCGCCCTGTTCGATGTGTCGCACATGGGGCAGGCGTGGATCACCGGCGCTGATGTGGCCGGGGCGCTGGAAACGCTGGTGCCAGCCTCGTACCGCGAGCTGAAGGCCGGGCGCACCCGCTATACCGTTTTCACCAATGATCAGGGCGGCATTCTGGACGACCTGATGATCACCCACGTCGGGCCGGACCGCTGGTTCGTGGTGGTCAATGCCGCCTGCAAGGAGGCCGATTTTGCCCGTCTGCAACAAGGGATCGGCGAGCGGGTGACACTGGATGTGCTGACCGATCGCGCCCTGCTGGCCTTACAGGGTCCGACGGCGGCGGCGGTGATGGCGCACTTTGCCCCCGCCAGTGCGGCGATGGTGTTCATGCAGGCCGGGCCGCTGGATGTGGCCGGGATTCCCTGCTTTGTCACCCGCTCGGGCTATACCGGCGAAGACGGCTTTGAAATCTCGGTGCCCGCCGATCAGGCCGACCATCTGGCCCGCCTGTTCCTCGATCACCCCGAGGTCAAGCCCTGTGGTTTGGGCGCGCGCGATTCCCTGCGTCTGGAGGCTGGCTTGCCGCTGTATGGCTCGGACATTGACACCACCACCAGCCCGGTCGAAGCGGCGCTGACCTTTGCCATCGGCAAGCGCCGCCGCAGCGAGGGTGGTTTCCCCGGTGCGGAGCGCATTCTGGCCGAGCTGGAGCAGGGTACCAGCCGCCTGCGGGTGGGCATCGCCCTTGATGGCCGTGCTCCGGCGCGGGCACACACCGAAATTCAGGACACCGAAGGCCGCCGGATCGGCGAAGTGACCAGTGGCGGCTTTGCCCCGACCCTGAACGCGCCGATTGCGATGGGCTATGTCGAAACCGCCTTTGCCCAACCGGGAACGCCGCTGCGCCTGATCGTGCGCGGCAAGGCGCTGGAGGCCCGGGTGGTCAGCCTGCCGTTCGTCGAGCAGCGCTATCACCGCGGCTAGAGCATTTCTCGGTCTCCAAGGATCACGATAAATGCTCTAGTCGCTTGTTATCCAAGCAAATGCGTCGTCGCAGATGTGTCCATCTGCTCGGGATTTGCTCTAATCTTCTTTTCTTCCCTTTTCCGCCATTTGCAGCAGGGACGCCCCGCCATGACCACTCTGTATTACACCGAAGACCACGAATGGATTGCCGTTGACGGTGATGTTGCCACCGTCGGGATCACCGCCTATGCCGCCGGGCAACTGGGCGATGTGGTGTTCGTCGAAGTCCCCGACGATGGCAAGGCCGTCAGCAAGGGCAAGGAAGCCGCAGTGGTGGAATCGGTCAAGGCCGCCAGCGACGTTTATGCTCCGGTGTCGGGCACGGTGATCGAAGGCAATCAGGCGCTGGTTGACAACCCGGCGCTGGTCAACGAGTCCCCCGAAGGCGACGGCTGGTTTTTCCGCATGACCCTCAGCGACATCGGCGAGCTGTCCGGGCTGATGGACAAAACCGCCTATGAGGCGCTGATCGCCGCCGCCGGTTGATCGGCACTCTTTTTCGGGAGTTTCTGACATGCGCTATCTGCCACTGACCGCCGACGACCGGCGGGCGATGCTGGCTGCCATCGGCGTGGAGACGGTTGAAGATCTGTTCCGTGATCTTCCGGCCTCGGCTCGTATTCAAGACCCGGCGGCGGCTTTTGATCTGCCTGACCATCAGGGCGAATGGGAAATCGAACAGGCCCTGTCGGCTCTGGCCGGGCAAAACCTGAGTGCGGCCACCGCGCCCAGCTTTCTGGGCGCCGGAGCCTATCGCCACCACACCCCGGCGGCGCTGGATTACCTGATCCAGCGTGGTGAGTTCCTCACCGCCTATACCCCCTATCAGCCGGAAGTCAGTCAGGGCACCTTGCAGGCGCTGTTTGAATTCCAGACGCAGGTGGCGATGATCACCGGCATGGAGGTGGCCAACGCCTCGATGTACGACGGTGCCACCGCCTGCGCCGAAGCCGCCGCCATGGCCTGTCGCGTCACCAAACGCAAAAAGGTGCTGGTCTCGGGCAGTGTGCATCCGCACTTTGCCGAAACCACCACCACCTTCCTGCGCTATACCGACTGCGAGGTCGAAGTCCTGTCGCCCGACGTGTTCGGTCTGGAAGACCTGCTGGGGCGGCTGGACGATGATCTGGCCTGCGTGATCGTGCAGACGCCGGGCTTCTTTGGGCCGCTGAAGGATTACACCACGCTGGCCGAGGCCGCCCATGAATATGGTGCCCTGCTGGTGGTCGCCACCACCGAGCCGCTGTCGCTGGGGCTGGTGACCTCGCCGGGGGAGATGGGGGCCGATATCGTGGTCGCCGAAGGCCAGAGCCTCGCCACCCCGCCGGGCTTTGGCGGGCCGGGGGTTGGCCTGTTTGCCACCCGCAGCAAGTATGTGCGCCAGATGCCGGGCCGCCTGTGTGGCGAAACGGTGGATGTCGACGGGCGGCGCGGCTGGGTGCTGACCCTGTCCACCCGCGAACAGCATATCCGACGGGAAAAGGCCACCTCCAACATCTGCACCAACTCGGGGCTGATCGCGCTTGCCTTCACCATTCATATGACCTTGCTGGGCGAGGCGGGCTTCACCGGGCTGGCCGAGCTGAACCATGCCCGCGCCTGTGCCGCTGCCGATGCGCTGGGCAAGGTCAAGGGTGTGCGGGTGCTGTCGCAGACCTTCTTCAACGAATTTGCCCTCAGCCTGCCCAAGCCCGCCGAACAGGTGGTCGAGGCGCTGGCCGCCCGTGGCATTCTGGGCGGGGTCCCGGCCTCGCGCTTCTTCCCGACCTATCCCGAACTGGCCGAGGTTCTGCTGGTGACGGTGACCGAGATGAACAGCGATGAACAGGTGGCGGCTCTGGTGGCGGCCCTGACGGAGATCCTGGCATGAGCACGTCCGTAACCACTCTGACCGGCAACCGTGGTTTGCAGGTCGAAGAAAAGCTGATCTTTGAACAGGACCAGCCGGGCCGCACCGCCGTTGATCTGCCCGCCGTTGAGCCGTACCTCGACCGGCTGGGCGGCCTGCGTCGGCGAGGAGCAATCGGCCTGCCGGGCTTGTCGGAGCCGCAGGTGGTCCGCCACTACACCCGCCTGTCACAAAAGAATTACGGCATCGACACCGGCTTTTATCCGCTGGGGTCGTGTACCATGAAGCACAACCCGCGCCTGAACGAAAAGATGGCCCGCCTGCCGGGGCTGGCCGACATCCACCCGTTCCAGCCGGAAAGCACCGTGCAGGGGGCGCTGAAGCTGATGCACCAGTTGGCGCACTGGCTGAAGACCCTGACCGGCATGCCAGCGGTGGCCCTGTCGCCGGCGGCCGGGGCCCATGGCGAGCTGTGCGGGGTGATGGCGATCCGGGCGGCGCTGGAGGCCCGTGGCGAGACGCGGACCAAGGTTCTGTGCCCGGAAAGTGCCCACGGCACCAACCCGGCGACGGCGGCGCTGGTCGGTTTCGAGGTCGAAAGCATTCCGGCCACCGCCGATGGCCGGGTGGACATGGCGGCGCTGAAAGCCCGGCTGGGGCCGGATGTGGCGGCGTTCATGGTCACCAACCCGAACACCTGTGGCCTGTTTGAACGCGACATCATCGAAATCTCGCAGGCGGTCCATCAGGTCGGGGCCTATGTCTATATGGACGGGGCCAATTACAACGCCATCGTCGGGCGGGTGCGGGTTGCCGATCTTGGTGTTGATGCCATGCACATCAACCTGCACAAGACCTTTTCCACTCCCCATGGCGGCGGTGGTCCGGGGTCCGGGCCGACCGTTCTGTCGGCGGCGCTGGCGCCCTATGCGCCGGTGCCCTATGTGGTCGAACAGGCCGATGGCGCGTTCCATCTGGTCGAGCAGGTGCTGGAGGCCACGGCCAGCGGGCAGCAGCCGTTTGGCCGCATGAAGGGCTATCATGGCCAGTTCGGGGTGTTCGTGCGTGCCCTGTCCTACATGATGGCGATGGGCCGCGATGGTCTGTTTCAGGCTTCGGGCGATGCGGTGCTGAATGCCAATTACCTGCTGGCCCGCCTGTCCGCCGCCTTGTCGCCGTCCTTTGACGGGCCGGTGATGCACGAGGCGCTGTTTGATGACCGCTTCCTGAAGGATACCGGCGTTACCACCCTCGACTTCGCCAAGGCGATGATCGACGAGGGATTCCATCCGATGACCATGTATTTCCCGCTGGTGGTCCATGGCGCGTTGCTGATGGAACCGACCGAGACGGAATCACGGGAATCGCTCGATGCCTTCATCGAGGCGGTTCTGGGGCTGGCCGAGCGGGCCAAAGCCGGGGATGCCGAAGCCTTCCAGCAGGCGCCGCGCCTGACCCCGCGCCGCCGTCTGGACGAAACCGCCGCCGCCCGGCGGCCGGTGTTGCGCTGGACGCCTGCTGTGGAGTAAGGCGACGACCCGGTCTGGCTCGGAGTGTTTCCGGGCCAGACCGGCAGGGGTTCACTTTTCCCCGGGCTGTTTCTCTGCCGCCACAAGAAACGACTGGGCAAGTGTGCGGTACATCGGCTGGGTGTTCACCAGCCGTGATGCCCCAAAGGCCAGCATGGCAGTGGCCAGCAATGGCAGGGTCAGGGCCTGACCATCGGTCATTTCCATCACGATCACCACTGCGGTAATCGGGGCCTGCACCACGCCGGTGAAATAGCCGACCATCCCCAGAATGGCCAATGCCCCCAGCGGGACAGCGGGCAGATAAGGGGCCAGACTGCCGCCCAGACCGGCCCCGATCGACAGCGACGGGGCAAAGATGCCACCGGGAATGCCGCTGATATAAGACAGGGCCGAGGCCAGCATTTTCAGCACCCCAAAGCCACCGGGCAAGGTGCTGGTACCTTCGAGGATGCTGCTGGCTTCCTCATAGCCGGTGCCATAGATGCTGTTGCCGGAAATCAGCCCCAGCAGGGCCACCCCCAGCCCACACAAACCGGCAAAGGCGTAAGGGTGGGTCTTGATCGCTCCGCCCATCAGCCCCGGCAATCCACGGGCAAAGGCCAGCAGCACACGGGTAAAGGCCCCGCCGATCACTCCGCCGCCAACACCGCAGATCAGCACCGGTTTCCACGCCGTCGCCAGCTCGAGGGTGGCGCTGGTGTGACCGAAATAGGTGTAGTTGCCCATCAGGGCGATGGCGGTGATCCCGGCGATGATCACTGTGGTCAGCACCGTACCGCTGGTGCGTTCCTCGAACGAGCGCGACAGTTCTTCGATGGCAAACACCACCCCGGCCAGTGGGGTATTGAAGGCCGCCGCCACCCCGGCAGCACCCCCGGCCAGAATCAGCGTGCGCTCGATGCCCTGAATTGGAATGCGCACCCAGCGGCCCAGCGTGTGCATGATGGCCGCCCCCACCTGCACTGTCGGGCCTTCGCGCCCGATGGAGGCCCCGGCGCACAGGCCAATGGTGGTCAGGGCCACTTTACCGACGGCAATCCGCAACGACAGCATGGCATTGCGGTCTTCGGCATGGGTCAGCTTGGTGGCGGCAATCGTTTGGGGGATACCGCTGCCCTGCGCGCCGGGGAAGACGCGGCGTGTCAGCCACAGCACCAGCACAAACCCTGCGGGGGTGATGATCAGCGCCAGCAGGGGGCTCCACGACAGGGCCAGCTTGAACAGGGCGCTGCCATGGGAACTCAGCCATTCAAAGCTGACCGCCGCGACGGCGACCATCACCGCTCCTGCCCAGAACAGCAGGCGGTGGAGCCAGACCCGCAGCGAATACTGCGGATGCTGCCACAGGCGGCGCAAACGGTGCGACACGACTGTTTCTCCTTATCGGATGTCAGGTATGGGGATGTTTGTCTGTTTCCTCAGGGATAGGCCCTTTTGGCAGGATGAACAACCTGTTGAAGGGAAATATGACGATAATTTTATAATAGTCCGAAATGGCTACAGTAATCCCATAATTTTATCATTGATATTGTGAATATATATTAATATCTGTTCGCCTATAGAGCGTTTATTCCAATAAATACCCATAATATAGTATAGAGATGATGTTCCATGCAGGGTATTTTCACTTATCTCATGGGGGAGGTATCTGTTGAAAATCCTTCTTTTAGGGAATGACATTATTCCTCCCCAAAGAAACAGACCGTCAGGTGCTCTGCCTGGCGGCACCGTCTGGATGTACGGGTGAGACTCCGTCATGACGACTTGGCCCGTCGGGGCGTTTTCGGCACAAGGCCAGAAGCCGGCTTAGTGTCCGAGAACGATCTGACCTTCTGAAACACGATCATTTCCGGGATCAGGCATCATTCACTGCATCACGGAAATGCTCTCGATACTGATCCAGAGCGGAAACAGAGATGAACAATCTGAAAATAAAATTCAAGATCATCCTGGTGGTCATCCTGATGGGGATGGTCACCATTGGAGGCGGCGTTTATGCCACTGTCTCGATGCGTTCGATTGATGCTGCCTACACCACCATGCTCCAGCATGAAACCCGGTCGATGCTCAGCAGCACGCGGGCCAATCAAGCCCTGATGAACTATCGCGGGACGGCCTATGCGCTGGCAATGGAGAGTGATGACGCCCGCAAGACCGCGTCGCGTCAGCCGCTCAATGATGCTCAGGCCGCCTATTTCCGCCATCTGACGGCGATCAAGACCCTGACTCCGGCCTTTGCAGCGCGGGCCGAAGAGGTCGAGCTGGAGGCCAGAGGAACGTTCTCGGCCTGTGAGAGCGCCCTGTCGGCAGCCTCGGCCAGCGCCTTGCAGGGGTCGTTACGCGGGTCGTGCGATCCGGCCCTGACCGCCCTTATCACCACCCAGCGCAGTCTCCGTGAGGCGATCGAGGCTGAAGCCGAGCGGGTGTCCAGCCAGTTGAGCGTGCAGACCAGCCGCATCATCACCACCACCATGATTGTGATCGCCCTGGGGCTGTTGGCCGGGGTGGTGCTGTCGTTGTGGATTGCCAACCGCTCTATTGTCGGGCCGCTGGATGCCCTGACACAGGTGATGCAACGGCTGGCCAAACGCGACGTGTCAGTCGAAATTCCGTCGCAGGAGCGGCAGGACGAAATTGGCGACATGGCGCGGACGGTCGAAGTGTTCAAAACGGCACTCATCGAACGTCGGGCGCAGGAACAGCGGGAAAAGGAAGAGGTGGCCCAGCGGGAACAGCGGGCCCGCCTGATTGCCGACCTGACGCAGACCTTTGATACCACGGTCAGCGGTGTTCTGGGGATTGTCAGCGACGCCAGCGTGGAGCTGGAGGCCACCGCCACCACCATGGCCAGCGGGGCCGAGCAGAGCAACCAGCAGGCCACAACCGCCGCCGCTGCCATCGAAGAAGCGGCCAGTGCGGTGCAGACGGTTGCCTCGGCGGCGGAAGAACTGTCGGCATCCATCCGTGAGATCGCCCGTCAGGTCAACGAAGCCAGCCTGATTGCCAACCATGCCTCGGCCGATGCAGGGCGGACCAACCAGACAGTGCAACACTTGTCGGAAACCGCTGCCCGCATTGGCGATGTGGTCAGCCTGATCAGTGACATCGCCAACCAGACCAACCTGCTGGCCCTGAATGCCACCATCGAGGCGGCGCGGGCCGGGGATGCTGGCAAGGGATTCTCGGTGGTGGCCAACGAGGTCAAGAACCTCGCCAACCAGACCGCCAAGGCCACCGAAGAAATCGGCAACCAGATCGGGCAGGTGCAAAGCCAAACCCAGAACGTGGTCGGAGCCATTGCCCAGATTGTGCAGCGGATTGCCGAAATCAGCAGCATTTCCGGGGCGATTGCCGCCGCCGTCGAACAGCAGTCAGCGGCAACGGCGGAAATCGCCAACAATGTTCAGCAGGCTGCCGAAGGAACATCGCTGGTGTCGGCCAGCATCAGCGGGGTGAGTGATGCGGCGGCGATGACCGGCGCGGCATCACAGCAGGTACTGGGGTCGGCAGCATCGCTGTCCGCCGAGGCCGATCACCTGAAGAGCATCGTGACGGCCTTCCTGCGTGATGTGCGGGCAGCATAAACGGTGAGATGACGGGGGGGCGGGGCATTGTGTCCCGCCCCCTGTTGCCATGCGGTTTAGAGCGTTTTCACACTGAGCGAAAACGCTCTTCCCTTTTAGTGCCGCATTTTCCGAGCCGTTGACCGGAGACGGTCAACTTGAAAATGCTCTAGTCGTCGCCGGTGGTCAGCAGGTCGCGGCACTGGTCTTCGAGGCGGTCGATTTCCTGTAACGTCAGGTCGATGTCCTCGCGCTGGCGGATCAGGCTTTCGCGTCGCTCGCCGAACTTGGCCAGCAGGTGGGCCAACTGGCCCGCTTCGCCCGGTTCTGCATCGTACAGATCAAGGATTTCCTGAATCTCGCGCAGGGAAAATCCCAGCCGCTTGCCACGCAGGATCAGCTTCAGGCGAACCCGGTCGCGCGGCGAAAAGATGCGCCGCTGGCCGTCACGCACCGGCGCAATCAGGCCCTTGTCCTCGTAAAACCGTATCGCACGGGCGGTAATGCCGAATTCGTGCGCCAGGTCTGAAATGCCATAGGTCTGTTCGCCGTTCATCGCCGTTTCCATTATGATTGTTTGAGAGCGTACCGCTCTGGATGAGTTTCCCTTGCTTCAGTTTACGTAAACGGAAAGTGATGTCCAGAGTATCGTTTCTTCTGTGTTTACAGCAGGAACAGCGAAGCCAGCCCGAGGAACGAGAAAAAGCCGACCACATCGGTAACGGTGGTCAGGAACACCGTCGAGGACACCGCCGGGTCAACCTTGAACCGTTCCAGCACCAACGGAATGGCAATTCCGAACAGTCCGGCACAGACCATATTGATCACCATTGCGGCGGCAATCACCACCCCCAGGCGACCATCGTCAAACCACAGCCAGGCCACCAGCCCGACCATCACCGCAAAGGCCAGCCCGTTCAGCAGGCCGACCAGCACCTCTTTCCACAGCACCCGGCGGGCATTTTCCGGCACCAGATCCTTCATCGCCAACCCGCGCACGGCCACGGTCAGGGTCTGGGTTCCGGCATTGCCCCCCATCGAGGCGACAATCGGCATCAGGACGGCGAGGGCAACGATTTTCTCGATGGTGGCTTCAAACATGCCGATCACCAGCGAGGCCAGTACGGCAGTTCCCAGATTGACCACCAGCCAGGTAAAGCGGCTTTTGGCGGTATCCATCGCTGCCGAATAGAGGCTGGTTTCCGACAGACCGGCCAGACGCAGCATGTCGTCTTCGGCTTCTTCGTCGATCACGTCCACCACGTCATCGACGGTGATGCAGCCGACCAGACGCCCCGAAGCATCGACCACCGGAGCCGCAAGCAGGTCGCGCTGGCGGAACAGCAGGGCGATGTCTTCCTGATCCATCGCGGCGGGGATCACCTTCATCTCGGTACTCATGATGTCGCGCAACAGCACCGTGCGGCGGACCTTCAGCAAGGCCGACAGGCGCACCGTTCCCAGCGGGCGGTGGCGCGGATCGACCACGAACAGGGCGTGGAAGTCATCGGGCATGTTGGCGGCGGTGCGCAGATAGTCCACCGCCTCGCCGACGGTCCAGTACCCGGGCACCGCCACCAGTTCGCGCTGCATGATGCGCCCGGCGGAATAGTCGGGGAAGGCCAGCGCCTGTTCGATCACCTGCCGTTCTTCGGCGGGCAGGCGGGCCATCACCTTGTCGCGTTCTTCGCTGTCGAGCATGTCTATCAGATAGACCGCATCGTCGGACTCGAGCACCGCCACCAGCGCGGCAAAGTCGGCATAGCCGAACAGCTCCAGCACTTCCTCGCGGATGGCGGCATCCAGTTCGGGGAGAATCTCGGGGTTGAACGACGGTTGCAGGATTCTGAGCAGATGGTTGCGCTGTTCGGATGGCAAGCGTTCGATCAGGACGGCGGCATCGGCGTAATGCAACCCGATCACCTGCTCCAGCACATGCTCTGTCTGCTGTTCGTCGAGGGCCGTCAGGATTTCGTCAATGAAGTCGGGGTTCAGATCGAAGCCTTCGTCTCCCGGCACGCTGGCGGGGATTTCCTTACGAATGGGCTTTTGGCTGAAGGAGTCGGTCATGGGGGACCTCCTGTCAGGGCAACAGCATGCTGCTTTGTATGAGAGCAACAAAAAAGGTCCGCTGTTTGACCAGCGAACCTTTTTCACATCGGCTTCATTTTTAATTTGGTGCGGTCGAGAAGACTCGAACTTCCACCCGTGTTACCGGACAGCGACCTCAACGCTGCGCGTCTACCAATTCCGCCACGACCGCATGAAATTAAAAACGTTACCATTTTTCGGCTGGCGCTTCTTCTAACCGAAGATTTGCCGGATGCCAAGCCCGAATTTTCAGAAAGGCCAATATATTTTTTTATCGGCCCCCTTGCCTTCCGGGGAGCGGTGTCTTAGCACTCTGGGGGTTGGTGATCAAGAGGAAAATGATGATGTTCTCAACTCCGCAGTGGTCGGCCCCGCAATGGCGGATCAGTGATGCGCTGATCGACTATCCCGTTTCGCTGGCCGGGATGGAACAGCGGGTGTTGCAGATCCGTGACCAGCAGGCCGACGAGCTGGTCTGGTTGCTGGAACATCCCCCCCTGTACACCGCAGGCACCAGCGCCCGCAGTGAAGACCTGTTGGCCCCCGACCGTTTCCCGGTCTATGACGCCGGGCGGGGCGGGCAATATACCTATCACGGGCCGGGCCAGCGGGTTGGCTATCTGATGCTGGACCTCAAACGGCGCACGCCGGATATCCGCTGCTATGTCCATGCGCTGGAAGAGTGGCTGATCAAGGCGCTGGACCGCTTCAACGTCAAGGGCGAACGCCGCAGCGACCGGGTTGGCATCTGGGTTGCCCGAGGCATGGGGCGGGAAGACAAGATTGCCGCCATTGGCGTGCGGGTGCGGCGCTGGGTGACCTTTCACGGCTTTTCGCTGAACGTTGAACCGGATCTCAGTCACTTTCAGGGCATCGTGCCGTGCGGCATCAGCCAGCATGGAGTCACCAGCCTGTGGGATCTGGGGCTGCATGTGACGATGGAAGAGGTGGACAGCGCCCTGCTGGCGACCTTCCCCGAGGTGTTCGGGGAGGAGGCCGACGGCCCGATGCGGCTGGGTGGCCTGCCCGAGGGGGTTAGCTGCGTGGTGACGCGGTAAGGTTGGGCGATGGACTGGCTGAGCGGGCTTCGCTGATCAGCCAGTCGGCAAATATCTGGATCGGCCCGTCACTCAGGCGGATTGGCTCGGGCAGGACGAGGCAAAAGGTCTTGGCGATCGACGTGCCCGCAGGCCATGGCGCGACCAGACGACCCTCGGCCAGCTCGGACTCGATGTACAGGCGGGGGACCAGCGCAACACCCAGCCCCGCCAGTGCTGCCGCGATTTGCATGGAATGGAGATCGTAACGCGCTCCGGTCGCCGGATTGCTCAACACGATGCCGCTTTCCTGCGCATAGTCCTGCCAGGCGTCCGGGTTCTGGCGACGGTGCAGGCGGGGCAGCTCATCCAGTGATCCACCCCGTTCGACCAGCGCCGGGTGGCACACCGGCACCAGTGTTTCATGCAGTAGTCGATGGGTGCGCATTCCGGTCCAGGCGGGGTGCTCGAAATGGATTGCCGCATCAAAGCCACTCCCCGCCAGCACAAACGGCTCCATCCGCTCGGCAAGATGCACGGTGATCTTGGGATGCCGGGCATGAAACCGTGCCAGCCGGGGTATCAGCCAGCGGCTGGCAAAGGTCGGCAGGGTGGCAATGTCGAGGCTGGCACCGTCGCTGGGCTGGCCCATCAGGTACTGGCTGTCCCGCTCCAGCCGGTCGAGGGTCTCGCGAACCTGCACGGCATAACGCGCCCCATTGGGCAGCAACCGGACCCGGTTGCCGACCCGTTCAAACAGTATCACCCCAAGGAACGCCTCCAGTCGCCCGATCTGGCGGCTGATGGCGCCTTCTGTCAGGGCCAGTTCGTCGGCAGCGCGGGCAAAGGTGCCGTGGCGGGCGGCGGCCTCGAAGGCCAGCAGGGCGGAGGGACTGGGGATTTTGCGGCGCATCAGCGGCTTCCTTGGCGGGCATGATCTTGATCAAAGATCACTGAAGCATGATCAGATGTCGATATATAGCCGGAAAACCCCTGTCTATCATGATTAAAGATCAATAACAGACAGGGGTTAGACGATGATCTATGCGGTGGAATGCACCTTTACCGACGCCGATAGCGAAGCCGAGTGGAACGATTTTTACAGCCTGGACAAGCTGCCTGCACTGTTGTCGGTGCGTGGTTTTCACGGCTCTCAACGGTTCCGGGCCCTGAGCCGGGGCTGCCCGGTCTATCTCGCCCTGCATTCGATTGATGGCCCCGAGGTGCTGAGCGGAGACGAGTACCGCCAAAAGGGCGGCGGTAATTTTGCGCGCTGGCAACCCTGTATCACCGACTGGCACCGGGGCCTGTACAGCGGTCTCGAGCGCGCGCCCGCCATTGCGGACGGTGACTATCTGGCATCCAGCACCATCGGCCCCGAACCGTTTCGTGCATTGGGGCTGGTGCCCGCGGCGCTGCGGGCTGTTGCTCTGGCAACCGGCCCGGAATTCCGCTGGCTGGCGAAGGGGGAACGGGCAGCCCTGCCGGAGAGCACACAGCTCCCGGACGGGGTGTCTGTCTATCTACCGATCACCGCACCACTAACCCCGCAGTGAGGCCGGAAGGAAAGATCATGTCCGTTGCTCCGTTTCCCAGCCAGCAGGTTGGAGATTTAACCATTACCGCCATCAGCGATGGCTATCTGCATGCCGAGTTCGAAATTCTCACCGATATCGACCCTCTGGATGCCAGGCAGATGCAGGACAAGGCCGGGATCACCGACCATACCGCCATCCATATCAACGCCTATCTGCTGCGCGGCAGGGGGCGGACGATCCTGATTGATGCCGGGGCCGGTGGTTTCAAGCAGTGGGGAGGCCAGCTTGTCACGCATCTGGCTCTGGCCGGGGTTCAGCCGGGCGACATTGACGCCGTGGTGCTGACCCATGCTCACCCGGATCACATCGGCGGAGTGCTGGATGCCGGGGGGAATGCCGTGTTCCCGCAGGCCGAGTTGATCGTTCACCAGCAGGAACTGGCGTTCTGGCAGGATGAGGGCAACCTGAGCCGTGCCCCCGAGCGGGCACACGGCAATTTTCTGCTGGCTCGGCGGGCGTTCGATGGCTATCGCGACCGTTTACGCTGGTTTGATGGTGGTGACGTCCTGCCCGGCCTGACGGCGGTTCCGCTACCCGGACATACCGCCGGGCACATGGGCTATCGCCTTGATGATGGTGGCGAGGGCCTGTTGGTCTGGGGGGATGTGGTCCACTTCCCACACATCCAGATCCCGCGTCCGGCAGTATCGATTGCCTTCGATCAGGATCAAGGTCTGGCCGCTGCGACACGGGAAACGCTACTGGATTTTGTCAGTGCCGAGCGGCTGCTGGTTGCCGGTATGCACCTTGGGGAGGCCGGTTTCGCGCACATCCAGCGTGAAGGGGCTGGATACAGCGTGGAGTATCAGGGCGGGTTGCGGGAAGATTGCGCTTAAGCGAGACTCTGGCGCAAAAGGGGGATTGCCAGAGGCAGGTATTGTTATGTTATAACGTCTGCTCTGAATGAATGTTATAACATAACATTCGTAATCGCTGATGTGATGATGATGCCCGCTTCCCCCAAGTCCCCCGTGATCCCTTTTTTGCTGTGGAGCGCCGCGCAGCGGCTGCTGCTGGCGTTGCTGTTGTGTGTGCCGCTGTGGCTGGCCGTTGGCTGGGCGCTCGACTGGTGGGAGGCGGCTCCATGAGCAGCGCGTTTCCCGGCCTGCGCCTGACCGACCTGACGCTGGGCTATGACCGCCACCCGGCGGTGCACCATGTCTCGGGGACCTTTGAGGCCGGGTCGTTGACGGCGATTGTCGGCCCCAACGGGGCGGGGAAAAGCACCCTGCTGAAAGGTATCAAGGGGCTGTTGCCGGTGCTGGGCGGGCGGATTGACTGCGGAGCCTGGGCATCGTCGGCGCTGGCCTATCTGCCGCAGCAGGCCGAGGTTGAACATGATTTTCCGATTTCGGTGCTGGATGTGGTGCTGCTGGGACACTGGCAGACCATCGGCATGTTCCGGGCCGCCACCCGGGCCATGCGCCAGCAGGCCGAAGACGCGCTGGCGGCTGTCGGGCTGGCGGGGTTTGAGCGGCGTCCGCTGGCTGCCTTGAGTGTGGGCCAGCGCCAGCGCGTTCTGTTTGCCCGGGTGTTGTTGCAGGACAGCCCGGTGATTTTGCTCGATGAACCGTTCAATGCGCTGGATGCACGCACCACCGCCGACCTGCTGGCGCTGGTGCAGCGCTGGCACGGTGAAGGGCGGACGGTGATTGCCGTTCTGCATGATCTGGAGCAGGTGCGGCAGTATTTCCCCCGCACCCTGTTGCTGGCGCGGGAAGTGATCGGCTGGGGTGCCACCGCCGAGACCCTGACCCGCGAGGCCTTGCTGCGGGCGCGGGCGATGGGGGAGGCGTGGAGCGAGACGGCATCCTTGTGTGTCCGCCCACCGCTGGCCGACGAGGTGGCAGGATGAGCGGCGAGCTGTGGACCACGCTTCAGGATGCCGCTGTCGGATCGTTTGGTGACTATGCCTTCATGCGGCGGGCGCTGGTGGCCTGTCTGGCGCTGGCGATTGGCTGTGGCCCGGTGGGGGTGTTTCTGGTGTTGCGCCGGATGAGTCTGGTCGGCGATGCGATGAGCCATGCCATCCTGCCCGGTGCGGCCATCGGCTTTTTGCTTGGCGGCCTGTCGCTACCGGCGATGAGTCTGGGTGGCTTTGTCGCCGGGCTGCTGGTGGCCCTGCTCGCCGGGCTGGTGGCCCGGATGACCCGCCTGCGCGAAGACGCCAGCTTTGCCGCCTTTTATCTGATCTCGCTGGCGCTGGGGGTGCTGATTGTCACCTTGCACGGCAGCACGGTCGATCTGATGCATGTGCTGTTCGGCACCATTCTGGCGGTGGACGATACCGCCTTGCTGCTGGTCGCCGGGATTTCCAGCCTGACCGTTTGTGTCTTTGCGCTGATGTACCGCCCGTTGGTGGTGGAATGCTTTGATCCCGGTTTTTTGCGGGCGCAGGGCGGTGGCGGTGGGGTGATCCATCTGCTGTTTCTGGCGCTGGTGGTGCTGAATCTGGTCGCCGGTTTTCAGGCGCTGGGAACGTTGATGGCGGTCGGGATGATGATGTTGCCCGCTGCCACCGCTCGCCTGTGGGCCCGGCAGGTGCCGGGACTGATCGCCGTGGCGATGGTGATCGCCTTTTTGTCCGGCTATGGCGGTCTGGTGCTGTCCTTTGCCTGGAACCTGCCATCCGGCCCGGCCATCGTGCTGATGGCGGGGGTCTTTTACCTGATATCGCTGCTGGTCGGGCCGGTGGGGGGCGTTTTGCCCCGCCTGCTGCCCCGCTCTCATCTGGAGGCTTGAAGTATGTTGAAGAAACTCTCTGTCGCGGCAGTGGCGGCGACGGTGATGCTGGGATCGCTGCCCGCCTTTGCCGAACCGCTGAAGGTGGTGGCCAGCTTTTCCATCCTCGGCGACATGGTGCGCGAAATCGGCGGTGATGCGGTCAGCGTTACCACATTGGTCGGGCCAGATGGTGATGCCCACGTTTACCAGCCGACGCCGTCCGACGCCCAGGCGGTTGCCGGGGCCGGGATGGTGATCCTCAACGGGCTGGGCTTTGAGCCGTGGAGCGAGCGCCTGTTGTCGGCCTCGGGCACCAAGGCAACGGTGGTCACCGCCTCGCAAGGGGTGACGCCACGGGAGATGGCCGATGAGGACGAAGACCACGACGAGCACGGCAAGCATGACGATCACGCCAAACATGACGATCATGCGAAGCATGAGGAGCATCACCACCACGGCAACACCGACCCGCACGCCTGGCAGGACCTGAAGAACGGCCAGATGTACGTGGCGACCATCGCCAAGGCGCTGGAAGCGGCCCGTCCGGCAGAGGCCAGTGCGATTGCCGCCCGTGCCGAAAGCTACCGTGCGCGTCTGGAAACCCTTGATGGCTGGGTGCGCAGCGAGCTGGCCAGCATTCCGGCAGCGCAGCGCAAACTGATCACCAGCCATGATGCCTTTGGCTATTTCGGTGCCGCCTATGGCGTTGAATTCCTTGCCCCGATGGGTCTCAGCACCGAAGCCGAGCCGACCCCGAAGGATGTCGCCCGGCTGGTCAAGCAGATGAAGGCCGAAAAGGTCCGCGCGGTGTTTCTGGAAAACATGAGCGACCCGCGTCTGGTCAAGCAGTTGGCCAAGGACGCCAAGGGGGTGGTTGGCGGTACACTGTACGCCGATGCCCTGTCTGCCGCCGATGGCCCGGCCGCGACCTATGAGGCGATGTTCCGCTCCAACGTCAAGGCGCTGAAGGACACGCTGCTGGCAAAGCCGTAAGTGGTTTGCGGGGAAAAAACCGGGCGTCGGGTGATGAACCACCCGGCGCCCGTTTTTGTTTACTCCAACGTCTCCCGCGGACGGCCATAGTGATAGCCTTGGCCCAGATCAACGCCCATCTCCTGCAACAGGCGGTTGGTTTCTTCGTCTTCGACGAACTCGGCGATGGTTTTCAGGCCGAATTGGCGCGCCATGCTGTGGATGTGCTCGACCATGATGCGGTCGCGGTGGTCGGTGATCATGTGGCGGACAAAGCTGCCCTCGATCTTGACGTAATCGACGCTGAGGTACTTCAGGTACAGGAACGACGAAAAGCCCGAACCGAAATCATCCAGCGCAAACGCCAGTCCGGTGGCGCGCAGGTCGCCCATCAGCTCGATCAGCTTGTCAAAGTTCGGCAGAGCCTCGCGCTCGGTCAATTCCAGCACCACCTGCGACGGCTGGAGACCGGCGTCACGGATCACCTGCGGCAAGGCGCGCATCCATGCGGTGTCGCCGATGGTGCGGGCGGACAGGTTGAAGAACAGCTTGACCCCGGTCAGGCCGACGCGGGCGGCTTCGGCCAGCCCCTTGCGGAACACGGTTTCGTCGATTGCCCGGTCCAGGCCCAGCTCTTCGGCGGTTTCGATAAAGGCCGCGGCGGGCAGGATGGCATCTTCATCCCGGATGCGGGCGAGGACTTCGTAGGCATAGGGTTTGCCGCTGTCGGGCAGGCTGATCGGCTGAAAGAAGGGGATCACCCGGTCTTCGATCAGGGCGCGCTGTACCTGCTGGCCCCGGTTGAACACCTCCATCATCAGGCCTTCTTCCGAGGCATCGAGGGTGGCGACAAGGTTTTTGCCCAGACGTTTGGCCTTGTACATTGCCACGTCCATGGCAATGGTCAGCTTTTCCACATCTTCGCCATTGTCGGGGAACGACACCATCCCGAAGCTGGCCTGTACCCGTGTCTTGCCGACCGGCAGGCGAACGACCGTCTCGCTGATCGCCCGCCGCAGGGCTTCGGCGGTGCTTTCCCCCTGTGATTGCGGGGTGTCGGGCAGCAGGATGGCGAATTCATCCCCGCCCAGACGGGCCAGCACATCGGTGCGCCGCAGGCGGTGGCGCAGGACCGAAGCCAGTTCCTTCAGTGCCAGGTCACCGACCGGATGCCCATAGGTGTCGTTGATGTGCTTGAAGTTGTCGACATCAATCATGATCAGCGAAAAGGCGTGGCCATGGCGCCGGCTGCGATCGACTTCCAGTTTCAGGAAATCTTCGAATTTCCGCCGGTTATAGGTTCCGGTCAGCGGGTCATGGTCGGAATAGGTGCGCAGACGGTCCTGATAGTCCTGAATGGTACTCAGCAGGCAGTTGAAATGGTCCGAGAGCTTCTGGATTTCCGACAGATGGCTGGGCTTTTGATCCAGACGGCGGGTCAGGTCGGTGTGCTGGATGATCTCGTCAATCAGTCCGACAAAACGGCGGATCGGAAAGGCGACAAAGAACCGTAACTTGAAATAGACCGCACAGCAGATGATGGTCAGGATGATGGCAAAATAGGCGATCACCGAGCGGATCACAAAGGCGAGCGAGACTTTCAGGTTCTGGATCGGAAAGGTGATGTCCACCACCCCGTTGACCGCCCCGATCTCTGCCTGATGGCAGGCCTGACATTCTTCCCTGACCAGCAGGGGATACAGATAGCGCAGGCTGTCCTGACTTTGCTGCAGGACTTCCTTGCCCTGGCCAAGCGCCTGACGTAGCAGGTCGTCCTGATCCCGAATTGCCCGTTCGCCGTTGATTTCTCCGAACTGGGCCACCACCGGATCTCCCCGGAACACCCGGATTTTGGCGTTGGGCAGCGTTTCGTTCAGACGCTGGATGATGTCGTGGATTTCCTGCTTGTCCCAGCCTTTCCGCATGGCGGAATACAGCGACTGGAACACCAGTTCCGAGGTTTGGCGGGCGTCTTTCTGCGCCAGTTCCGATATCGCCCGCTGTTCGACAAAGGTCGATAGCAGCAATACGGTCAGCGCCGAGAACAGGACAATGATTCCCGACAGGCCAAGCGTGAATTGCCCAATGGTAAACGAGCGCAGCGAGCGCCTGAAAATCCCGATCATCCCCCGTCCTTCACCCAAATCTTCCGATACCGTCCCCTGATGATCCCGCATGACAGGGAATGGTTTGCTCCACAGTGGATACATCCTTTTGGATAGTCCAAAAGGCGTAAACCGATTAAACTTTCCGATGGTAAAAGGGTGCTGGCAGTCCCGTCCGCTCGTTTCGTACCGCCGACAGGCCCACAACCGGCCTCATCAGGTACAACCTCGATCGCAAAAGATCAAGACCTGCCGGTGTCCTGCACCCTTATCTCTGCAGTGGTCGTTAGAGGTACGCCCTATCCGGTTTCCCTGATTTCAGGCGGTCAGTATTATGACTTTAGGCATATCATATGCAAGATGTTCGTAGCCTCCTCCCGATATGAGGGTAAAAAAAACGGAGTGACCGTTGCCAGTCACTCCGTTTGTCCGTGCAAGGATCAGAATGCCTCGTTACAGGCCATAAGCCTCGGCCAGCGCCGCATCCCGCGCCGCCACCCGGCGGGCGAGGTCAACGATCACCTTGGCCTGTTTCCAGGTGGCGTCATCCTGCATCTTGCCGTCGATCATCACCGCGCCGGTGCCGTCGGGCATGGCGTCCAGAATGCGCTTGGCAAACAGGACTTCGGCGACGTCGGGGCTGAACACCTTTTTGGCAATGTCGATCTGCTTGGGGTGCAGCGACCACGCCCCGACACAGCCCAGCAGGAAGGCATTGCGGAACTGGGCTTCGCAGGCGGCATCATCCGAGAAATCGCCAAACGGGCCGTAGAAGGCCTTCAGGCCATGGGCCTGACAGGCGTCAACCATCTTGGCGACGGTGTAATGCCACAGGTCCTGCTGGAACAGGGTGCGGGCACCGCCGTCGGCGCGGCTGTCTTCCAGCACGCCATAGGACGGGTGACCGCCGCCGACGCGGGTGGTCTTCATCCCGCGCGAGGCGGCGAGGTCCGCCGGGCCGAGGCTCATGCCGTGCATGCGCGGGCTGGCGGCGGCGATGGCTTCGACGTTGGCAACGCCCAGCGCGGTTTCCAGAATGGCGTGAATCTGGATCGGCTTTTTGATCCCGTGACGGGCTTCCAGCTGGGCCAGCAGCTGGTCAAGGTAATGGATGTCCCACGGGCCTTCGACCTTGGGCAGCATCACCACGTCCAGCTTGTCGCCGACTTCACCGACGATTTCGGTCATGTCGTCGAGGAACCACGGCGAGTTCAGGCAGTTCACCCGGGTCCACAGGCCGGTCGAGCCAAAGTCGTTGGCCTTGGCGGCGGCAATGAAACCCTTGCGGGCGGCTTCCTTGGCATCGGCGGGGATGGCGTCTTCCAGATTGCCCAGCAGAACGTCCACCTGCGGGATCATTTCCGGCAGCTTGGCGCGGATCTTTTCGAGGTGGGGCGGGAAGAAGTGGACCATGCGTTCCAGCGCCACCGGCACTTCGCGGTTCGGGAGCGGAGCGCCGATAGCCAGCGGCTCAAAGAACTTTTTGGACGGCTTGGTGGTCATGGTGCGGGTAACTCCGTTGCCGCTATCACTGGACATGCAGACAGATTATGTCTTTGTGTCCAGTGATCACGAAAGAATATTGTTCATATCCGTTGTTTGCAGCAGCGAAGGGAAATTGTCAATGGGAAGCTGATATCCCGCCCCTGATCCCCTTGTGTAAGGAGGCAGGGGCGGGAATGCGGGGGGATCAGACGACGGTCAGCATGGCGGCCACCAGCGGGTGGCGCACGATATCGGCGTCCTGCAGGCGAATCACCGCGATATCATCGAGTTGTTCCAGCCGGGTTGCCACATCGGCCAGCCCGGACACCCCCGGCAGCAGGTCGCTCTGGTCGGGGTCGCCGGTCAGCACCATGGTGGAATGCCAGCCCAGTCGGGTCAGCAGCATTTTCAACTGTCCATAGGTGCAGTTCTGCGCCTCGTCGATCACCACAAAGGCATTGTTGAGGGTGCGCCCGCGCATATAGGCCACCGGAGCAATCTCGATGCTGCCATCGGCCAGCAGGGCGCGCAGGCGGCGGTTGCCCAGCCGGTCGCTGAGCGCGTCATACAGTGGTCGCAGGTAGGGGGCGAGCTTGTCTTCCAGCGCGCCGGGCAGGAAGCCGAGGCTTTCCCCGGCTTCGATGGCCGGGCGGGAGAGGACGATCCGCCCGATCGAGCCGCTTTCCAGTGCTTCGACCGCCTTGGCGATGGCGATATAGGTTTTGCCGGTTCCGGCCGGTCCCAGTGCCAGCACGACGTTGGTGGTGTCGATGGCGCTGATCAGGGCCGCCTGATTGGGGCTGTGCGGGCGGATGGTGCGGGTATAGGACTGCTCGCGCCGTTCGGGCTGCTGGTCAGGCTGTTGCCCGTGCAGGGGGTCCCATGCCGGGCCGTCGGGGATCACCGCGCGCAGGCGGGGGCCGTTACTGGCGGCAGTGGACGGACGAAAAGATCGTTTGGCCATGACACGTCTCCTCTGACTACACCGGGACCGCAGCAGAATGGTCCCGACACGGGGAAGGGGGCAAAACGCAAAACGCCTTCCCCATGGGGAAGGCGTTTGGACAGGCTGGGCAAAAATGCTGGAACGAAGCCATCGCGGACCGGCGATGAGGGGGAGGCCCCCCGCTGTGCTCAGGGGATGCCAGGACTGTGCTCGCAGACAAGGCAAACCGTGAAACCCGCTCATGGCTCGACGTCCTGTGCTGGGGGCTGCCCCACGGAATGCCGTCTGGTCATCCATCAGGGTAACCACGCAAAACACCATGCTTTCCCTCAATATAGAGGGCGCGGGGGCGTTTGTCGCTCCCCTGTTGGTGACATTTTTGCGCAGGATTGCAGGTGTTCTTGGTGCCCGCAGGCTCAGGCCGTTCGCTGGGGCAGGAAATCGGCCAGGGCGCCGATCACCTGCGCGGCGGTGATCGCACTGACGCACGGGGCCGGTTCGTCTGCCGTCAGGGTGTAAATGCAGCGCCCGGCGCAGTCGTAACAGTCCATCGGATGGGTGACCGGGATCGGGGCGATGCGGCCGGGCAGCAGGCGGCTGCGACCATAGGGCAGGGTGCGACCCCAGAACGTACCGCTGGTCAGGCACAGGCTGGGGGTGGCGACCATCGCCGCCAGATGGATCAGCGGGCCTTCGTTGCCGATCACCAGATCGGCGCGGGCGACCAGTGCCGGCAGGTCGGCCAGCGAAATCTTGCCGCACAGGTCTGCGGTGATGGCCGAAGTGCTGAGGGCCATGATCATCGCCGCATGGGGGGCGTCGTCCTGACCGCCGCACACCAGCACCGGCAGGGCGTAATGCTTGTGAATGGCATCGACCACGGTGGCAAAGCTGCTTGCTGGCCACCGTTGCAGCGGACTGGCGGCGCCGGGGGCCAGAATGACATAGCGATCCGGCAGGCCCATGTCTGCCGATGGTTGCAGCATCTCCGACGGAAAGGGCGACGGCCCCGCCGGATCAAGGGTCACACCCAGTTGCGCCAGCAGGCGTTCCTGGCTTTCCGTTTCCGGCAGCGGGTCTTTCGGCGGATTGGGCAGCAGGGTGGTATAGACCCGCCGTCCCAGCCGGTGGCCGGTGCGGGTGGTTTTGCGCCCATCGCCAACCCAGCCGATGCGCTTTTTTGCCGCGCTGAAGCGCACCATGCTGTCACCGCCCAACAAGGTGCGGGAATAGCTGGTTTCCAGAGCCAGATCGGCGCGGATATCGGCCAGCTTCCCGGCAAAGGCCCAGCGATAGCGCCAGGAGTGCCGCCATGCGGCCCCATCGACGGGGATGATTTCGGCTTCGTCACCGATGTCTTGCAGCAACGGCTCGACCCCGGCCGGAACCACCAGCAGGACGCGATAGCCCTTTTGCCGCAAGGACGGGATCAGGCGTTGACCAGCAGGCAGCCACAGCAGGACGTCGGACAGGTCGCCCAGACGGACGATCAGTGCCACCGGCGAGCGCAACGGGCGGCGATGCAGGCGGCGATGCAGGGACAGCCACAGGGCGAGCAGGGAGTCCAGCAGGAACAGCACGGAGGCATCAAGCCGCATCAGCCAGAGCCGGAGTTGCAACAACAGGTAGGCCTGCATCTTACACGCCTCCCCACGCCGGTTGCGGACAACAGACGGGACTGGTGAAGCGGCGGATGTCAGCACCCGTGGGCATGGCACTCCATGGTTCTTGTCAGGATGTTTGCGGGATGATGTCGGGGCCTACCCTAACGAAGCAAGCCTGCCCATGCTACTGAAAACACCGGCCATAGGTCATCAAGATCACCCTGAAAAAAGTGTAACGGCCACCGGATGGCCAAATATGCTATGGTACAGGAAATTAGAGGCCTTTTGTGAGACGCCTGACATGAAACATGTGCTGACCACTGCCGGTACCACCGGCGGGATCATTGCCGGGATTATCGCCGGTCTGTCCGCCATCGCCGTGGCGGGCTGTACGGACTCTTCGGTTCTGTACCGGCCTGTCGCTTTTGGACAGCAGCCGGTGATCGCGGCATGGAATTCCGGCTTTTCCGGCAAAACGGCCCTGATCGAGGTCCACAACGCTCCGGCTGAGGCGGCGGCTCAGCTCGCCGAACGGGCCAGCGTGCCGGTCGGGGCGGCGCCGGTGGCCGGATTTACCAGTGTTCCGGCCCAGGCCAGCGATCCGCGCTATCGGGTGGTGCTGGTGTTTGGCACCAGCGATGCCTTTGACGGCGCGGCGGCGTGCGCGCTGGCGGGGGCCGGGGATGGCACTGTGCCTGCCAGCAAGCAGGACCCGGCCAGTCACGAGGTGCAGGCTGCGCTGTGCTTTAATGCCGAGCGATTGTCCGAAATCCGCCTGCGTCCGGGGGCTGCCCCGTTGGGAAGCGGGGATGAACTGGCCGACCGGCGGCTGTTGGGGCAGATCATGGACCACCTGTATACCCCCCAGGTCGGAGGCCGTCTGCGTGGCGATGGATGCACCCTGAGCGGCGGGTGCTGAGGGGGTAAAAGCCCGGCACGGGCAGGTCGTTTGATTCTGGCCCCTTGACAGGTTCCGTTCTCCCCGGCAGGAAAGCCGACACAATCGCTGGGACGGGGAGCCTGATGAGCTTTGACAGCCTGATTTTTATGCTGTGCTTTGGGGGCTTTCTGGTCCTGTACCGCCTGCTGCCGATGCCGCGTGTGCTGGCTCTGGCGGCCAGTCTGGCCTTTTATGCCGTTGCCGGCTGGTTTGATCTGGGATTGGTGCTGGCGGTCAAGATCGCCAACTTCTGGCTGTCGCGCTTTGTGACTCCTGACAAGGTGACGCCAGAACGGGCCGGAAACCGCAAGCTGCGGCTGATCCTGATCATTGCCGCCAACGTGGCGACGCTGGCGTTCTTTAAATATCGCTCGCTGCTGACCGGCGGCAGCCTGAGCCAGAACGTCTTTGGCATGGATATCGTTATCCCGCTGGGGATTTCGTTCTACGTCTTTCAGATCATTGCCTATCAGGTGGATGTCTATCGGGGGACGGTGGCGCGGATCACCTCGTTGCCATCGTTCCTGCTGTTTTCCCTCTATTTCCCGCAGTTGATCGCCGGGCCGATCGTGCGCGCCAGCCAGTTGGCACCGCAAATCCACCGCCTGTCGTGGTGGGGGCGCAAGGCTCCCAAACCCCGCATTGCCATCAGTTTCGGGCTGGGCCTGATCACCCTCGGGCTGATCAAGAAAGTGCTGCTCGCCGATGCCATCGCCCCGTGGGTCGATGCCGGTTTCGCCGAAGGCGTCGCCGACAGCTTTACCGGCTGGGTGATCGCCTGGGCATTCAGTTTTCAGATTTACTTCGATTTTTCCGGCTATTCCGACATGGCGGTCGGGATGGCGGCCCTGATGGGCATTCGTCTGCCGATCAACTTCCGCCAGCCGTTTCTCAGCCGTTCGCCGCAGGAATTCTGGCGGCGCTGGCATATCACCCTGTCATCGTGGATTCGGGATTATCTTTATATTCCCCTCGGTGGCAATCGTGGCGGAGCGCTGCGCAATGCGCTGGTGCTGATCGCGGTGATGGGGCTGGCCGGTCTGTGGCACGGGGCCAACTGGACCTTCATCCTGTGGGGCCTGTGCTGGGGGGGCGTGATCTTTTTGTGGCGACCGTTCCGCCACGTTTTGCAGAAAGTTCCCGGCCTTGACTGGGCGCTGGTGATGCTGGCGGTGGTGGTGCTGTTCGTCCTGTTCCGGGCGGCGGACATCCACAGTGCGGTGCAGTTCATTGCCACCCTGTTCGGCGGCGGTGGCGAGGGGACGATGCGGCTGGGGGACAGCCCGGGTGATCGTCTGTGGGTGCTGGCAGGCTGTGCGGCGTTGATGGGGCTGCACTGGCTGGAACGCCGCCTGCTCAGCCTGCGCACCGTTCATCGCCTGATGCGGCGGGATCACCCGCTGGTCTGGGGGCTGTTGCTGGGGCTGTGTCTGTGGATGGTGCTGCTGCCAAAGATCTCCACCACGCCGTTCATCTATTTCCGTTTCTGATGCCGTCAGACAGGGGCCGATCATGAAGACTGTTCACAGCCGGTGCCGACTGACGTTCCTCGGGCGGGTGGTGCGGGGGGCAGGGGGCCTTCTGGCCGGTCTGGTGCTGGCCTGCCTGCTGTTTGAAGGCCTGCTGCGCCTGACCGAGCTGCCGCCCGCCTGGAAGGTGTTGCCGGTAGCGCAAGCGAATCTCTATGCTCCCGATCCGCTGGTCGGCTACCGCCTGCGGCCCGGTGCCCACGGTCTGTGGATCACCGAAAACCGCGCGCCGGTCAGCATCAATGCCGAAGGCTTGCGCAATCCGCCCCTGAACGGCCCGGCAGGCGTCGGGCGGCAGGTCTACGCGCTGGGGGATTCGATGGTCGAGGCCCTGCAGGTGACCGACGGCGAGACCTTTGTCCGCCTGAGCGAACAGGCTTTGCAGCGGCGCGCACAGGCCGACCGGGTACTGAATTTCGGACTGTCGGGGGCAACGCCGTCGGTGCAGTTGTGGCGCTTTTTGTCGCTGACCCGGCAGGCGGTCCTGTCGCCGCGTCCCGGTGACGTGGTGATTTTCAGCATTTCGTACAGTGATTTTCTGGCGCCTGAAATGGCCGGAACCGGTGAATTTGTCGGCTATGACCGCAACGGCGACGGCCAGATCGGGCCGAACCGCCCGTTTCTCGCCAGCCGGGGCTATCAGATGCGCTCTGGCCCGTTGGGCGAGGCGATTTATCAGGTGATGGATCACAGCCGTCTGGCGCTGGTGCTGAATCAGCGCAAGAACGTTGGCCTGCTGGCGGAACTGCCGAAAGCGACCTCCAAACCGGCGGCCACAGCGATCCCGGACGCCTGTCAAGCCAGCCCTCGGCAGGCGTTGGCGACGGCAGCCGGCCATATCCGGCAGGCTGCCGCCCCCCTCAGCCTGCCGGAGCAGCGGTTGCAGGCGTGGCTGGATGATGTCCGCCAGCAGATGGTCAATCACGGGCTGAAGGTGGTGGTGGTGGTGCGCGGGCTGTCCGGTGGCTGTCTGAACCCTGATGAGGCAGCGCAGGAGGCATCCCTCTGGCGGTCGGCCAGCGCTGCGCTGCGTGACCTGTTTGCCACGCGTGATATTCAAATGGCCGACCTCGACCAGTGGCTGCTGTCGCGGGGGATCACCCGGGCGCAGGAATCCGCCCTGCACGGGTTCGGGGCGGCGCTGGGCTATGGTCACCTGAACCCCGAGGGTCATCGTGTTTGGGCTGATCTGTACGAAGAGCTGGTGATCAATACCTCCCCGGCGGCCTGCGGCTCGTGTGGGGGATGATCAACAGAACCCCGTTTGCTCCTCGTTACGCGGTTGGTAGCAACTGCGGACCAAGCCGTTGCGGAAGCCTTCGACCGACAGCAGGTTCCAGCGGTAACGCTGTGCGCCCGGTTCCCACAGCGGGATGCCCCGACCCAAAATCACCGGGACGGTATACAGTTCAACCTCATCAATCAGCCCGGCGGCCAGCAGCGGCGCGATGACCGAACGCCCGCCGCAAATCCACACCGTTCGGCCTGCCTGCCGGGCTTGTCGCACCGTTGCCTGTACGTCACTGGTGGCGCGGACGCCGGGCGGCGGGCTGTCGTCCAGCGGGCGGCGGGTCAGCACCTCGACCCGCTTGCCAGCGTAAGGCCACGGTTCATCCATCGCCCGCAGCTGGTCATAGGTGCGCCGTCCCAGTACCACCACATCGACCACCGCCAGAAAGGCGGCCATCCCGACCTCTTCGCTGTCAAACGGTTCCAGCCACGCCACCCCGCCAGCGGAATCGGCAATGTAGCCGTCCAGCGAGGTGGCGATCATCAGGATCACCTGTCCGCCCATCGTCAGGCTCCGGTCCCGATCACCCGCTTGTGGCGGTTGTCGTCAATGGCGACAAAGGTGAACAGCCCTTCGGTGACTTTTTCATGCACGTCGCTGTCCATCCGTCGTACCCAGGCTTCGACCGCAATCGCCAGCGAGGTCCGGCCCCGGCGGACTTCGTGGCAATAGCAGGTCAGCTCATCGCCGACGAACACCGGCTTGTGAAAGGTAAAGCCGTCAACCGCCACCGTTGCCACCCGTCCGCCCGCGCAATAGCGCGCAAAGGTGCCGCCCGCCAGATCCATCTGGCTCATCAGCCAGCCGCCGAACACGTCGCCCGACGGATTGGTGTCGGCGGGCATGGCGATGGTACGGATGCTGACCTCGCCCGTTGGTCCCGCCGGGGTGGAGCCCGATAGGGGGTGTACTGTCTCGCTCATTCCTGCTACTCCGGCTCTGTCCTTTTCCTGCCGAGAGAGATAGGCTACCCGGCCAGCAACTGCAAACCCCGTAATCGGGGGCGGCGGGCAGACCCAGCGGGTTCTGCTTTCCTTTTGCGGCTGCTTTGGTGTAGTCCTAACTGCGTTTCTGTTCCCGGTTCGTTGCTTTTTCTTTACCGCCACGTACAAGTCCGTAGGGTGCCATGTCTGACCTGTTCCAAAACCTGTCTCCCAAGAACACCGACTACACCGCCAAGGATATCGAGGTTCTCGAAGGTCTGGAGCCTGTCCGCAAGCGGCCGGGGATGTACATCGGCGGGACCGATGACAAGGCCTTGCACCATCTGGTGGCCGAAGTGCTCGACAACGCGATGGACGAGGCCGTCGCCGGGCATGCCTCGTTCATTGATCTGGAACTGGCTGCCGATGGCGCGGTCACCGTGCGCGACAACGGGCGCGGCATTCCGGTTGATCCGCACCCGAAATACCCCGGCAAGTCGGCGCTGGAGGTCATTTTGACCACCCTGCACTCGGGCGGCAAGTTCGGTGGCGATGCCTATAAGGTCTCGGGCGGTCTGCACGGGGTGGGGATCAGCGTGGTCAACGCCCTGTCGGAAGAAACCGTTATCGAGGTCGCCCGCGACAAGCAATTGTGGCGGCAACGCTATTCCCGTGGCCTGCCGCAGACGGCGCTGGAACTGGTCGGTCCGGTGCCCAACCGGCGCGGGACCACCGTCCGCTTCAAGGCCGACCCGGAGATTTTCGGCCCGCGCGCCCGCTTCAAGCCTGCCACCCTGTACCGCATGGCGCGCTCGAAGGCCTACCTGTTCCGGGGCGTGCGGATTCGCTGGTCCTGTGACCCGCTGTTGCTGAGTGACAGCGACGCCGTTCCGGCCAAAGAAGAACTGCACTTCCCCAACGGCGTGCAGGACTTTCTGGAAAGCGCCCTCAAAGGCCGCCCGACCGTCACCGGCATTTATGCCGGTCAGGGGACGCTGGCCGATGACATGGGATCGGTGGAATGGGCGGTGTGCTGGCCCGAGGATCAGGAGGCGTTCTTCTCCTCCTACGTCAACACCATCCCCACCCCCGAGGGCGGTACGCACGAAAACGGTCTGCGCAATGCCCTGACCAAGGGGTTACGGTCGTTTGCCGATCTGGCGAAGGTCAAAAAGGGCGGCGACCTGACTGCCGAAGACGTGATGGGCGGCGCCTGTGTGATGCTGTCGCTGTTCATCCGCGAGCCGCAGTTTCAGGGCCAGACCAAGGAACGGCTGGCCTCGGCCGAAGCAACCCGACTGGTCGAGCAAGCCCTGCGCGACCATTTCGACCACTGGCTGACCGCCGCGCCGGACGTGGCGAACCAGTTGCTGACCCATGCGCTGGAGCGGATGGACGAGCGTCTGCGCAAAAAGCAGAGCAAGGAGATGTCGCGCAAGACCGCCACCAAGCGTCTGCGCCTGCCGGGCAAGCTGGCCGACTGCTCGCGCTCGATTGCCACCGGCACCGAACTGTTTCTGGTCGAGGGGGATTCCGCTGGTGGCTCGGCCAAACAGGCCCGCAACCGCGAAATTCAGGCGGTGCTGCCCCTGCGTGGTAAAATCCTCAACGTCGCCTCGGCCTCGCTGGACAAGCTGCGCGCCAATCAGGAACTGACCGATCTGGTCGAGGCGCTGGGCTGTGGCATCCGCGACCATTACGAGGCTGACAAGCTGCGTTATGAAAAGGTCATCATTATGACCGACGCCGACGTTGACGGCGCCCACATTGCCAGCCTGCTGATGACTTTCTTTTACCGCGAAATGCCGCGCCTGATCGAAGACGGTCACCTGTATCTGGCCATGCCGCCGCTTTATCGCCTGTCAACCGGCACCAAAAGCATCTATGCCCGCGACGATGCCCACAAGGACGCGCTGCTGAAGAAAGAGTTCAAGGGCAAAAAGGTCGATATCAGCCGCTTCAAGGGTCTGGGCGAAATGCCGCCGTCGCAGTTGAAGGAAACCACCATGAACCCGGCCAGCCGCACCCTGTTACGGGTGGTGTTGCCGGGCAAAAAGACCGAAGAAGACCGCGAAATCGCGCTGGCAACCGCCTCGCTTGTCGAGCAGTTGATGGGTCGCAAGCCGGAACTGCGCTTCCAGTTCATCCAGCAGAACGCCCAGTTCGCGGGCGATCTGGATATTTAAAAAATAAAAAAAAAGGAGGGACTTGGGGGCACGCGCCCCCAAACGCAGGCGTTAGAGCATTTCTCGGTCTCCAAGGATCACGATAAATGCTCTAATGACTTGTTATCCAAGCAAATACGTCGTCGCAGATGTGTCCATCTGCTCGGGATTTGCTCTAGCCTGCCTCCCCCCCGACCATGGTCCTTACCCCTCCACCTCGCTCAGCGGAATGCCAAGGGCATCGGCAATCCCCTTGCCATAGGCCGGATCGGCCTGCAGGCAGTGGCGGATGTGGCGCAGCTGGATGTGACGCGGAACCTCGCCAATCGAGCGGGCAGTATTGTCGAACAGGGTTTGCTGCTGTTCGGGCGTCATCAGGCGGAACAGGTCGCCGGGCTGCGAGAAGTAATCGTCATCCTCGCGGTGGTTCCAGTGGTCGGCGGCGCCTTCGATGCTGAGCGGCGGCTCCGAGAAGTCCGGCTGTTCGGCCCATTGCCCCTGATCATTCGGTTCATAGCCCAGCGTGCTGCCATAATTGCCGTCGATCCGCATCGTACCGTCGCGGTGATAGCTGTGGACCGGGCAGCGGGGAGCATTGACCGGAATCTGGTGCAGGTTGACCCCCAGACGATAGCGCTGGGCATCGCCATAGGAAAACAACCGCCCTTGCAGCATCTTGTCCGGCGAGAACCCGATGCCGGGAACGATGTTGGCCGGGTTGAACGCCGCCTGCTCGACCTCGGCAAAGAAATTCGCCGGGTTGCGGTTCAGTTCCAGCACGCCGACCTCGATCAGCGGGTAATCCTTGTGCGGCCAGATTTTGGTCAGATCAAAGGGGTTGTAGGGAACCTTCGACGCTTCGGCCTCGGGCATGATCTGGATGTGCAGCGTCCAGCGCGGGAAGTCGCCCTTTTCGATGCTGTCGTACAGGTCGCGCTGGTGGCTTTCGCGATCCTTGCCAATCACCGCTTCGGCTTCGGCATCGCTCAGGTTCTTGATGCCCTGCTGGGACTTGAAGTGGAATTTGACCCAGAACCGTTCGTTGGCGGCGTTGAGGAAGCTGAAAGTATGGCTGCCGAATCCGTGCATGTGGCGATAGGTGGCCGGAATGCCCCGGTCGCTCATCACGATGGTCACCTGATGCAGGGCTTCGGGCAGCGAGGTCCAGAAGTCCCAGTTGTTTTTCGCGCTGCGCAGGTTGGTGCGCGGGTCGCGTTTGACCGCGTGGTTGAGGTCGGGAAATTTCAGCGGGTCGCGCAAAAAGAACACCGGCGTATTGTTGCCGACCATGTCCCAGTTGCCTTCTTCGGTATAAAACTTCAGCGCGAACCCGCGAATGTCGCGTTCGGCGTCGGCAGCACCGCGCTCACCGGCAACGGTGGTAAAGCGGGCAAACAGCTCGGTTGTCTTGCCGACTTCGGAGAAAAGTTTGGCGCGGGTATAGCGGGTGATGTCGTGGGTGACGGTAAAGGTGCCATAGGCCCCCGATCCCTTGGCGTGCATCCGCCGTTCGGGGATCACTTCGCGGTCAAAGTGGGCCAGCTTTTCCAGAAACCAGACATCTTGCAGCAGCATCGGACCCCGGGGGCCGGCTGTCATCACATTCTGGTTGTGTGCGACCGGACAGCCTGCCGCTGTGGTCAGTTTCTTTGAGTCGTCCATCGTCCTGGTGCCTCCCGTTTGGCGGTGATGAAACCCATTAGACGCCTGGATTTTTAATCGGTCCAACTAACTTTATTTGTCTTATTGATCTGTTTATCCGATTGGTATTGTTTTGTTGATGGCGCTTTGGCAGATATTTTCAGTCTGGCTGCTCTTTGCAATCCCTTGGGACAGGATAATTTTATGACAAACGGCAAGGGTGGATGGCCTTTTTGGCAGGGGGACCATTATACCTATGTGCATTTATCGGGCTTGTTCAGACAAAAGCATCGCTCGGTAAGGAGGCGGGTGTTCTGACCTGCTGCTGGAAAAACTTGTGGCATTGCACAATGACTGGTTTTGTCAGCACGCTGTTGCGAAAGGATGGTTGTATTGTAACTATTTGTTTTTAAATAAGAAATATTGAAATCATCAGGGGGTGCTTCAGAAAGCCTTCGCGCGGAAACCCTACTTATCCTGAAATATTTAAGGTGAATATGTTGTTCTTTGCATAAAATGCAGGGCAAATGTTCCCGAAACTGTCAATTTATGGGGGGTTACACTTTTTTATTTTTGAATGTAGGGGGTGGAATCCGGTCTAATGCTGAATGAGCGGTCAGTCGCGGCTGTTGCATAAAGATCGAGCAAGGCGGAGAGTTCTGATGAGTGACACGATTTCAATGGAAACTTATGAGAGCGCTCCTCAGACGCGGGTTACGTCTGTCTCTTCTCCTGCCAAGGGACTAAGCCTGTCGATCGGTCAGCGTATTACGCTGGGGTTTGCCGCCGTGCTGGTGCTGCTGGCTGCCATTTCGGGCGGTGCCATTTACAGCTCGCAGGTTGTGCGGTCGTCGGTGCAGCAGTTCCGGGACCAGTCCGATGCCTCGTTGTCGGTCGGCAAGCTGAAGCAGGAATTCCTGGCGATGGACTCGCTGGTCAACCGCTACAGCCTTGACGGTTCGCAGGAAAAGGCGCAGGCCATTGCCGACAAAAGCATGGGCCTGATCACTGCCATCGACAACGGCCTGAAAGCCGTGCCGGAAACCTCGGAAGCCTATCCGCTGTTGAAAGAGCTGTCCGGCGCGATGAAGAATTATGCGGGTGATTTCTCGTCGATGACCATTCTGCGCATGCAGTTTGAAACCGTTTCCGACAAAACCCTGTCGACCGAAGGCGACAATCTGGTGTGGCTGCTCAGCCAGTTGTCGAGTGAACTGGGCAGCATGGGCAACGCCTATGGCGTGACCTATGCCCGCAACGCCCGCGAGTCCGCCCTGCAGGCCCGGCTGTCGTCGTACATGTATCTGGGCCGCTACAAGCCCGAACTGGCCGAACAGACCCGCAAGCAGCTGAAGGAACTGGAATGGCCGCTGAAGCTGGTCGGAACGTCGCTGGAGCGGATGGGTGATCAGGAAAACGCCACCAAGGCGCGTGAACTGCTGGAAAAGGTGCAGGCTGCCTACAAGAGCTATGGCCGTGCCTTTGACCGTTCGGCTGGTCTGCTGCAGGAACTGCGGACGCTGGCCGATGACTCGATGATGAAGCAGGTCAGCCATCTGGCCGACTCCTTTGACAAGCTGACCGCCATTTCCGACACCGAGCGCGGTGAAATCGAAGCCTCGATGGAACACCAGATGAAGTTCAGCGAGCATGTGATCATGGCCGCTGGTGGTATTGGCCTGCTGCTGGGGGCGCTGTTCGCGGTGCTGATCGGGCGCAGCCTGTCCCGTCCGGTGCTGGCGATGGCCGGGGCGATGCAGGAACTGGCTGATGGCCGTCTGGATGTGGATGTGCCCGCCCGGGATCGTGGCGACGAACTGGGGCAGATGGCGCAGGCACTGGAAGTGTTCAAGGAACATGCTGAAGCCAACCGCCGCCTGGAAGAACAGCAGCGTGTAATGGCGGCCAAGGCCGAGCAGGAGCGCCGCTCCCTGATGGATGGCATGGCCGACGATTTCCAGACCAATGTCGGTCACATCGTCGAAATGGTCAGCCAGTCGTCGCAGGTGATGCAGACGCTGGCCCAGCAGATGACCGACAGTGCTGCCTCGGCCCAGCGCCGGGCCGAACGGGTGGCCTCGGCGTCGGAAGAAGCCTCGGCCAACGTGCAGACGGTGGCGGCGGCAGCCGAAGAACTGGCGGCGTCGATTCATGAAATTGGCCGTCAGGTGAAGGAATCGTCGTCGATCGTCCATGCGGCGGTGGAAGAAACCGAGCGCACCGATGCGATGGTGCGTGGTCTGGCCGACAGCGCCCAGCGGATTGGCGAAGTGGTGGCGCTGATTTCCGACGTCGCCAACCAGACCAACCTGCTGGCCCTGAACGCCACCATCGAAGCCGCTCGTGCCGGTGAGGCTGGCAAGGGCTTTGCGGTGGTGGCCAACGAAGTCAAGGCGCTGGCCAACCAGACTGCCCGCGCCACCGAGGAAATCGCCACCCAGATCAGTGCGGTGCAGGGTGCAACGCAAGGGGCGGTGCAGGCCATCAATGGTATCAGCGCCACCATTGCCCGCATTGATGCCATTTCCAGCACCATTGCCTCGGCGGTTGAACAGCAGGGGGCGGCGACCAAGGAAATCACCCACAACGTCCATCAGGCTGCTCAGGGGACGCAGGATGTGTCGGAAAACATTCTGGCGGTCAGCGACGCGGTGGAACAGACCGGCGGGGCTTCGTTGCAGGTGCTGAGTGCTGCCGAGCAGGTGCAGTCCGAAGCCCACCGCCTGAGCAGCGAAATGAGCACCTTCCTGGCCCAGATCCGCGCTGGCTGAGGTTCACCGGCTATCAACAACAACAACGCCGCCGTGGGGATCACCTCACGGCGGCGTTGTTGTTGTGTTCGTTTACGGGCAGGCCTTCAGCGCCTTGTCGCTGCTGACTGCGGGCAGGACCGCCACCCACGGCGGGCTGTCCTCGACATGGACCTCGGTCTTGTCGCTCTGGCGGCGGCAGATGGTATAGGACGGGGTCGTCCGGTCGGCAGGTGCCGAACCGGTCGAGGCCCCGGTACCGCCTGCCGGTTGGGTGGCAACGTGGATCAGGGCCACCTTGTCGGTCCAGCTCTGTGGCGGAATGGCCTGCAGCGCTGGCTGCGGGATCAGGCGATAGGCTATACCCGGTTTGCCGTTGATCAGCGGGGCATCCGCCGGAGTGGTTTTCTGGCGGGCCCCGATCACCACCGGATAATGGCTGCTGGAGCCATCACTGGCAATCAGCAGCAGTTGCCCTTCTTTCGGGCCGCTGGGCAAGGCTTCGGAGAAATAGATCTGGGTGCCGTTCAGACCCTCGGTCAGACGGGCCACGCCGAACGCCTTGACCGGTGCAGCCAGCAGGGCATTTCCGGCAATCAGGGGGGCGGCCTGCGCCGCCATATCGGCGCGGGCTGTCGGGGACAGGGCGAGAACCCCGGCCATGACGGCCAGACCCGCGCCGAAAAACACCACCCGCATCATTATTTCTCCAGCCACTCCCGCGCCCATTTCAGGCCGGTTTCCGTCTTGCCGCGCGGCTTGTACTCGCAACCAACCCAGCCCTTGTAGCCCGAAGCATCGAGCAGATTGTAAATATAGGGGTAGTTCAATTCCGACAGCGCATCCGGCTCGTTACGACCGGGGACGCCTGCCACCTGAATGTGGGCGATGCGGTCGAGGTTGCCTTCGAGGAAGTCGGTGATCCCGCCCTGGGTGATCTGGGCGTGATACAGGTCGTACAGGATGAACAGGTTCTTGCGTTCCAGCTGGTCCAGCACGGTCAGGGCGTCATCGGGGCGGGTCAGGAAATAACCGGGCATGTCGCCGGGGTTGATCGGCTCGATGCAGACTTTCAGCTTTTCGCCCGCCAGCTCGTCGCAGGCATAGGCGAGGTTTTCCAGATAGACGTCAAAGGCCTCTTCCCACTGCTCTTCCGGCACTACGCCGGCCATGATGTGAATCTGGTCGCAGTCGAGGAAGTCGGCGTAGTGAATGGCGAGGTCGAGGCTTTCGCGGAATTCGTCCTGACGGCCCGGAACAGCGGCCAGACCACGCTCGCCCTTGGCCCAGTCACCCGGCGGGGCGTTGAACATCGCGACCTTCAGCCCGGCCATCGCCGCCTTGTCGCCGACGTCGTTGGCGTCGGCCAGATAGGGGAACTGGATTTCACAGCCCTTGAAGCCACAGGCTGCCGCTGCTGCGAAGCGGTCAAGGAACGGAACTTCGGTGAACAGCAAGGACAGGTTGGCGGCAAAACGGGGCATGGGACCTCCATAAGCATCGGGCGAAAAGTGGATACCGGTTTTCGCATCAACGATGCGGCACGTAACGATTTGGAATCGGGCGACTCAGACGCTACCCTATGCCGAGCCTGTCGCGGAGGAAAGTGTTTCGTGTACAGGGGAAGATATGGGGGCTGCTCCCCGGATGGGGAAGTCCGGCGGATGTGAATTGCATCCTGTCCCCAAGGCGGGTAGCTTGTGCCGCCAAAGCGCATCACCATACAGTGGGAGTGGGGTGCAAAAGGGGTAAGGTTGGTTGTTGGACCAGCGTGCGTTAAACCTGACGCAGGCACGCCGGTCTAATCTTTTGTAGTGCCGCATTGTTGTTGCGAAAACCGGTCCCCACTTTTCGCACAATGCTCTAGGGATGCCGCCGTTATGAGACTTGATCTGGTCAACAAGTACGATCTGCGCCTGCCGCGCTATACCAGCTATCCGACTGCGCCGCATTTCTCGGCGGCGGTGGATGGCGGGGTGTACGGCCAGTGGCTGGGCGGGCTGGATACGGCGACACCGTTGTCCCTGTACGTTCATATCGCCTATTGCGACGAGATGTGCTGGTTCTGTGGCTGCCATACCAAAATCAGCAAGCGCTACGAGCCGATTGCCGACTATCTGGCGGTGCTGGAAAAGGAAATCGATCTGGTGGCCTCGCGGCTGCCGGGGCGGATGGGGGCCAAGCACATTCATTTCGGCGGTGGCAGCCCGACCATCCTGTCCGCCGATGATTTCAGCCGCCTGATTGCCCGCCTGAAGGATCGTTTCGGCGTGCTGGACGGGGCAGAAATCGCCGTCGAGCTGGACCCGCGCACCGCTGACGAAGCCTATGTCCGCGCCATGGCCGCCGCCGGGGTGAACCGCGCCAGCGTCGGGGTGCAGGATTTCAATCCGGTGGTGCAAAAGGCGATCAACCGCATCCAGCCCTATGAACAGGTGGCCGAGGTGATCGGCTGGCTGCGCACGCACGGGATTTCCGAGGTCAACATGGACCTGATCTATGGCCTGCCGTACCAGACGACCGACAGTGTGCTGGCGACCATTGACCAGACGCTGACCCTGTCGCCGCGCCGGATTTCGCTGTTTGGCTATGCTCATGTGCCGTGGATGCGCAAGCACCAGACCCTGATCCCGGAATCGGCTCTGCCCGGCCCGGAAGAACGCTGGCGGCAGTACGAAGCGGCGCAGGAACGCTTGCAGGCCCATGGTTATGTCTCGGTCGGGCTGGACCACTTTGCCGCCCCCGATGACGAACTGGCGCTGGCGCTGGCCGAAAAGCGCATGCACCGCAATTTTCAGGGCTATACCACCGACGACGCGCCGGTGCTGATCGGCATGGGGGCCTCGGGCATTGGCTCGCTGCCGCAGGGCTATGTTGCCAACGAAGGCGAACTGCACGCCTGGAAGCGGATGGTCGAAGCCGGTGAGCTGCCGACCAAGCGCGGCATCGCCATCTCGGACGAAGACCGCCTGCGCCGCGAAGTGATCGAGCGCCTGATGTGCGATCTGGAGGTCGATGTCGCCGCCATTGCCCGCCAGCATGGCCGCAGCGATGACCACTTCGCCGCCGAAGTGGACAGCCTGAGCGATCTGGAAGCTGATGGCGTGGTGGTGCGGGACGGCTTCCGCCTGACCATCACCGACGATGGCCGGGCACTGGTTCGTGCTGTTGCTGCCCGCTTTGACCAGTACCTGAAGGTGGGCGAACGCCGCCATTCTCAGGCGGTGTGAGGCTCAGGCGGTGTGAGGCAAGAAAAAAGGCCCCGACAGTCCGGGGCCTTTTTCATATCCCTCAGGCGCCGTTCCTCACCGCTCCAGCCGCTCCAGCAAGGTATCAACGTCGATCAGCTTGGGCTGGCCGCGTTCGAGAATGGCGAAGGTGGGAACGCCACGGGCGCGCAGGCTGTCCATCATCGCATCGCCTTCCTCGATGCTGCGCCGGGCCTGTTTCAGCAGGCCGGGCAGGTCATCGCGCAGCAGGTCAACGGCGGCGGCAAAGCCGTGCCCGGCGAGGATCGCTTCGACGGCGGGCAGGGTGGTGTTGGCGCGGCCTGCGACATAGCGGGCCTGTTGCAGGGCGGTCAGGGCCTTTAGCGCGTCGGCGGGGGTGGTCTGGCGGACGGCCAGCAGGGCCAGCACCAGCGGCATGGAGTCAAACGGGGTGGTTTCGTCGGCCAGTACGCCGCTCTGATAGGCGTCGCTGAACGGCTGGCCGGTTGCCTCCTGAACGCGCAGGTCGTTCTGCCAGGCAAAGCGGGCAAAGGCCGGGGTCATCGGGCGCGCACCCTCGCCACAGAACAGGCCGGTCGGCAGAAAGGAAATCTGCACCACCGGCTGGGCCGCCAGCCGGTGCAGTTTTGGCAGCGAGCCATAGCACCAGCCGCACAGTGGATCAAACAGGTACAGGACAGTCAGTTTGTCAGAGGTCATGGAGATATCCCGGTGGCAGGGTAGGAAAAGCTGTTTAACGTTTGAAAGTGCGCAATCAGTCGCTCTTTCAGCACGGTAACGCGCCGAGGCTCGGGCGAGCGGGGCGGCGACACCAGATGCAGCGGCATGGCGGGCAGCATCCAGTCCGGCAACAGGCTGACCAGACGCCCTGCCTGCAGGTCTTCGGCGACGTCCAGCCATGATTTCAGGGCGATGCCTGCCCCGGCCAGTGCCCAGCGGCGGGTCTGGGCACCGTCATTGGTGATCAGCGATAACGGAACGCGGACGGCGACGGTGCGGCCATCCTGTTCAAAATACCAGTCATCAACCACCACGCCGCCAGCCCGGCGCACGATGCAGCGATGCTCCGCCAGATCCCACGGGGTGCGCGGGGTGCCTGCGGTGACCAGATAGGCGGGCGAGGCCACCACCAGCCGCCGCCCCCGCGCCAGATGGCGGACTTTCAGGCGGCTGTCCGGCAAGGCCCCGGAGCGGATGGCGATATCAAATCCCCCACCGACCACATCAACCACCGCATCATCCAGATGCAGGTCCAGCACCACGCCGGGAAAGTCGGCCTGAAAGGCTTGCAGGACCGGGGCAATATGGCTGGCCCCGATGTCATAGGAGGCGGTGATGCGGATCGGCCCGGCCATTTCGTCCTGCTGGCCGCGCACTGCCTTGCCCAGCCCCTCCCACGCGCTGACCAGCCCGTCACTGGCGGCCAGAAAGCGGCGGCCTTCCTCGGTCAGGCTGAGCGAGCGGGTGGTGCGCAGGAACAGCGGCGCGCCGAGGCTGTCCTCGGCGGCCTTCAGGCGGGCGCTGACCGAGGCCGGAGACAGCCTCAGCTCGCGTGCCACGTCGGCCATTCGTCCGCGCTCGGCAATCTTGCGGATCAGGCGGATATCGCTGAGGGTCAGGTCCATTGTTCGGTTTCGGAAAAGAGTGAATTCAGGAAAGGCGGCATTCTCCACCATCTATGGACAGAGCATGATGGTCGGCAAGGGGAATGCCCCGTAAATCGTGTTTGCCTCAGGAGATCGTGAATGTCTTTCGCCTCTGATGACCTGTTGTTCCAGCCGCTGGCGCTGGGGGAAACGATGCTGAAAAACCGGGTGGTGATGGCCCCGATGACCCGCTCGCGCAGCCAGCAGCCGGGCAATGTGCCGACGGCGCTGAATGCTGAATACTACGCCCAGCGGGCAGGCAGTGGCCTGATCATCAGCGAAGGAACGCAGATTTCGCCGCAAGGGCAGGGCTATGCCTGGACGCCGGGCCTGCATACGGCGGAACAGATTGCTGGCTGGCGATTGGTGACCGATGCGGTGCATCAGGCGGGCGGGCGGATTTTTGCCCAGTTGTGGCACGTCGGGCGGATGAGTCATCCGGCGGTCAACGGCCTGCAACCGGTGGCGCCGTCGCCGCTGCTGGCCGAAGGCGGTATGGTGTTCATCAATGATCAGCACGGCCCCCGGATGGAGGCCGTTCCGCTGCCGCGGGCGCTGGACGAGGGCGAAATCCGCCAGACCATTGCCGACTATGCGCAGGCAGCGCGCAATGCGGTGGCGGCGGGCTTTGATGGCGTCGAGTTGCACGGGGCCAATGGCTATCTGATTGACCAGTTCCTGCGCTCGGGGTCCAACCAGCGCACCGATGGGTATGGTGGTTCGCTGAGCAACCGCACCCGCTTTGTTGCCGAAGTGACGCAGGCCTGTGCCGATGCCATCGGGGCCGGGCGGGTCGGAATTCGCCTGTCGCCGTTCCTGAACGTCAACGGCATCAGTGATGACAGCCCGCATGAAACGTTTTTGGCAGCGGCGACGGTGCTGGCCGAGGTGGGGGTGAGCTTCATCCACCTGAACGAAGAGTCGATGGTCGGCGCGCGCGGTCTGGCCCCCGAGGCGTTCCGGGCCGATCTGCGCAAGGTCTATGGCGGGACGGTGATCGTCTGCGGCGGCTATGACGGCGACAGCGCCCGGGCGGCGCTGGGCAGTGGGCTGGTGGATATGGTCGGCTTTGGCCGTCCCTACATCAGCACCCCTGATCTCGCCGAGCGTCTGCGTGACGGGGTGGCATTGAATTCCGCCGCCGATCGTACCACTTACTTTGGAGGCGGTGCTGCCGGTTACACCGATTATCCGCGGGTGATGCAGGCCGCCTGACATGCTGTAACACCTCTTGTCGTGACACTTTTCAGCGGGAAGGGCGACGATCACGCTCCCTTCCCGCTTTTTTTCGTGTGTGCAGGGCGGCAAAAGCCGGGCAGGCGTTGACTTGCCGTGGCTGTTGACCCATTCCTATGGCTGATGGATTGTGCAGGGGGCTGAAAAGCGCCCTGATTTGATGAAACAGCAGACTTTTCCCGGAGACGCACACGGTGAGCCAGTCCCCTTCGCACAGCGGCAAGATCGCAAGCATTCCCTCGCCCTGGCCCGATGCCGAAACGGCGGCTCAGGGGCTGGTGGAGATCGGGCTGTGGGTGTCGGAACGCGGCTGGGTGCCCGCCACCGCTGGCAACCTGTCGATGCGCACCGCCTCGGGGGCGATTGCCATCACCCGCTCGGGCGTTGACAAGGGTGAGCTGGTCCCGGCCGATATCCTGCTGGTGGACCTCGACAACCCGACCACGCCGGGCACCTCGGCAGAAACCGACCTGCATCTGGCCGCCTATCGCGCCCTGCCTGCCGTTGGCGCGGTGCTGCACACCCATTCCCCCACCGCGACCCTGCTGTCCCGCCGTTTCGCGGCCGCGGGCAAGGTGACCTTTCAGGGCTACGAGCTGCAAAAGGGCATCGCCGGTGTGACCACCCACGAGGGCGCGCTGGATTTGCCGATCTATGCCAACTCGCAGGATATCCCGGCTCTGGCTGTGCATGTTACGGAAACCGGCGGCTATCAGGCGGCGGCCCATGGCTTCCTGCTGGCGGGGCATGGCCTCTATACCTGGGGCAAATCTCTGGCCGAGGCCCGTCGCCATCTGGTGGCGCTGGAATTCCTGATGGATTGTGTTCTGGAAGAGGAGCGGCGCTGATGAGCCGACTGATCGTCTATCCGGCGTCCGCCGACTGCGCGGCGACGCCAACCCTTGATACCGCCGACGGGGCACGGATGGCCTCGGCACTGGCAGGCTATGGCGTGCGTTTTGAACAGCACCCGCTGCCCGCCAATGCCGACAGCATCGACCCGCCCGAACTGTTGCAGGCGATGGCGACCACCATCGACAGCCTGAAGGCCCAGTTCGGCTATCAGTCCTGTGACGTGGTGAAGGTGACGCCCGCCACCCCCAACATCACCAAGGCCCGCGCCGGGTTCCTCGCCGAGCACATCCACGCCGAAGACGAATGCCGTCTGATGATCGCCGGGGGCGGCACGTTCTACCTGCATCTGGCCGACGAGGTGGTGCAGGTTGATGTCACCGCCGGGGATCTGATCAGCGTTCCGGCCGGGGCGATGCACTGGTTCGACATGGGGGCGACCCCGACCTTTACCGCCCTGCGGCTGTTCACCAATCCCGACGGCTGGGTGGCGAATTTTACCGGCGATGCCATCGCCCTGCGCTTTAACCTTGGTGATGTGGCGGCGGCGGAATGACGACAGGCTCCCTGCATGTGGTGCTGACCGATATCGAGGGCACCACCAGCTCGATCACCTTTGTGCGTGACGTGCTGTTCCCCTATGCCAAACAGCGGATGGCGGCTTTCCTGCATGCCCATCAGGCCGAGCCGGTGGTATCGGGGCTGATGGCCGAGGTGTGCCAGATCGCCGAACTGCCCGCAAGCAGTGGGCCGGATGCGCTGGCAGCGGTGCTGAACCAGTGGGCCGACGAAGACCGCAAGGTGCCGCCGCTGAAGGCCCTGCAAGGGCTGATCTGGCGCGATGGCTATGAGAGCGGGGCGCTGAAGGCCGACATTTACCCCGATGCGCTGGCGGCGTTGCGGGCGTGGGACGCTGCCGGGGTGCCGATCTATGTCTATTCCTCCGGCTCGGTCGAGGCGCAGCACCTGTTCTTTGGTCACACCGTCGAAGGCGATCTGCGCGGCCTGTTTCAGGACCATTTCGACACCCTGACCGGGGCGAAGACCGATCCGGGGTCCTATCAGACCATTTGTGCCATCACCGGCTATCAGCCCGACGAAGTGCTGTTCCTGACCGACAACCCCGCCGAAGTCGCCGCCGCCCATCAGGCCGGGGTACAGGTGGTGGCGGTGCAGCGCGATGGCGGCGCACCGCTGGCGGTTCCGGTCGGAGTGCCGGTTGTCAGCAGCTTTGCCGACATTCCGGCAACGATGCAGCCGACGCCGTAGACCAGGCACGACACAAAGAAAACAGGATCATGGAGCGCTGCTCCATACCTCGCTGGGGCCGGTCGGCCCCAGACCCCATTCCTTTGATATTCAAAGAAAAATGGGGGTTCGGGGCCTCAGGCCCCGAGCGGGTCAGGGCGGCAGCCCGCTCTTGTTTTCAAACTGTCGTGTACTGTGATCTGACGCAGGCACGCTGGTCTAACCTTTTGCTCTGCCGCATTGTTTATGCGAAAACCGGTTCCCACTTTTCGCACAATACTCTAGCCCTTTTCCCGCTCCAGCAACGCCCGTTTGCGTTCGATCCCCCAGCGATAGCCGGACAGGGAGCCGTCGGTCCTGACCACCCGGTGACAGGGGATGGCAACGGCAATCCGGTTGGCTCCACAGGCGGTACCGACCGCCCGCACCGCCCGTGGAGCGCCAATGCGGTTGGCAATCTCGCTGTAGCTGACCGTCTGACCGGCGGGAATCTCGCGCAGGGCCTGCCAGACCCGCTGTTGAAACGCGGTCCCCTGAATGTCCAGCGGCAAGGCCAGCCCCAACACCGGGGTTTCGATATAGCCGACAACCTGCGCCACCAGTTGCTCAAACTCCGCCTCGCCGCCGAGCAGATGGGCACGGGGGAAATGGTCCTGCAGGTCGCGCAGCAACCGTTCGGGATCATCGCCCAACAGAATGGCGCAGACGCCTTTCGCGCTACAGGCCACCAGAATGGCCCCCAGCGAGCACTCCCCCAGCGCAAAACGAATCTCGCTGTCGGCTCCACCGTTCTTGTAGGCGGTCGGCGTCATGCCCAAAATCCCGTTGGTTTGCTCGTAGAACCGGCTGCCCGACGAATATCCGGCCTCATAGAGGGCCTGCGTTACCGTCGTTGCAGGATCGTTTAACGCGGCACGAACGGCGCGCGCGCGATGGGCCTCGGCGTAGGCTTTGGGGGTCAGGCCGGTGACGGCCTTGAACTGCCGCTGGAAATGATACGCGCTGATCCCGACCGCCTGCGCCAGAGCGTGCAGGGTCGGCGGCTGTTCGGCCTGCTCGATCAGGCGGCAAGCCTGCTGGATGGTGGCAAGGGTCTTGTCTGTCGGCGACGCCTGTCGGGGATGGCAGCGCAGGCAGGCGCGAAAGCCCTGTTGCTCGGCGCTGTGGCTGTCGGGGAAGAACACCACGTTCTGTCGCTTAGGGTGCCGGGCCGGACAGCCGGGCCGACAATAGACCCCGGTCGAGGTGACGCCATAGACAAACTGCCCCTCTGCCGAGGCATCCCGTCGCAGGACCGCATCCCAGCGCCGTTGGTCTTCTGCGGTTGTGTCGTGCTCCATGGTTGTCCTCCCTGCTTATCAGGCCAGAGTTTGACAGCCACTGTAGCCGGAAGAACCCCGTTTCTTGCGCTCAAAATAACAGGATTTGAGCGCAAGAAACGGAGTGGCGGGGCGGTTGCGCTGTCCGATGCTGTGGGCAGGCGATCAGAGCATTGTGCGAAAAGTGGGAACCGGTTTTCGCAAGAACAATGCGGCACAGCAGAAACATGGAGTTATGAGCCTGAGTCACACCACAGTACACGACAGTAAGGAAACAAGACCGTGGAGCGCTGCTCCACACCTCGCCGGGGCCTTGAGGCCCCGGACCCCATGAATTTGATATTGAAAGAGAAAATGGGGGTCCGGGGGCTCTGTCCCCCGGGCAGGTGCGGACGGCAGTCCGCCGTTCTCCACCAACTGTCGTATCCTGTGGAGCCACACTTAAGGCTCACGGCCCCAGCCTGAAACAGAAAGGCGTTGGAACCATGAGACTACTGGAAAACAAGATTGCGGTTGTGACGGGGGCTTCGTCCGGCATTGGCCGGGCGATTGCGCGGATGTTTGCCGAGCAGGGGGCCGCCGTTGTGTTGAATGCCCGCCGACAGGACCGGCTGGAGGTGGTGGCCGACGACATCCGCCGCCACGGGGGCCGCGTCCATCTGGTGATCGGGGATGTCACCGACCCGGCGACTCATCAGCGGATTGTTGCCGGGGCCGTCGAGCAGTTCGGGGGGCTGGATGTGGCGATCAACAACGCCGGAGTGGTCGGGGCGGTCAAACCGCTGGCAGAGATCACGCTGGACGACTGGCAGAACACCCTGTCGGTCAATCTGACCGCCGCCTGGCTGGGGGCGCGCAGCCAGATTCCGGCGATGCTGGCGCGCGGTGGTGGGGCACTGGTGTTCACCTCCAGCTTTGTCGGTACCAGTGTCGGGCTTCCCGGCATGGCCGCCTATGGCACGGCCAAGGCCGGTTTGGCTGGATTGGTGAAGGGCATTACCGCCGATTATGCCGCGCAGGGCATCCGCGCCAACGCCCTGCTGCCGGGAGGCGTCGATACAGAAATGGCCGGTGATCAGGCGCAAAAGGACTGGGCCGCCGGGCTGCACGCCATGAAGCGGATCGCCCGGCCCGAGGAACTGGCCTCGGCCGCCCTGTTCCTCGCCAGTCCGCTGGCCAGCTTTGTGACTGGCGCAGCCCTGTTTGCCGATGGTGGCAATGCGGCGGTGAAGTAGGCACGGGGAGCTACAGGTGTGGGGCAGTACTCCATAGCCTTAAAAATCCACCGCCACCGACAGCTTGGCGGTCAAGGGATTGCCCAGCGTCAGATAACCGCCGTTGGCCGAGGCCCAATAGGACTCGTCGGTCAGGTTTTCGATGTTGGCGCGAAAAGCCACCGGCAGGGAATTGATCTCGGTGGTATAGCGACCGCCGACATCCAGCCGTGACCAGTCGGGGACTTTCAGGGTGTTGGCGGCATCGACATACTGGCTGCCAGTGTGCAGGACGCGGGCGAACAGGGTGACGTTGGGCAGGAAGTCCGGGTCCCACTCAGCACCCAGATTGGCCTGATAATTCGGCACGCCGACGGCATCGTTGCCATCATTGATCCCGCCTGCCGTTCCGCTGAGGCGGGTTTGCAGCAAGGTGACACCGCCCAGCAGGCGGACGCCTTCAAGCGGCTCGCCAAAGGCCATCAGCTCGATGCCCCGGTTGCGCTGCTCGCCATCGACCGAATAGACGCGGGTGGTGGGGTCGGTGACGCCGGTCGGCTGGGTGGTCTGGAACACCGCCACCGAGCCGCCGATGCTGCCGTAATCGAGCTTGGCGCCGACTTCGTACTGGACGGATTTGTACGGCTCGAACATCTCGCCCGAGTTCGCCGCCGTTGACGGCGCGGTCGGGCCGGGAGCCAGACCTTCGATGCGGTTGGCGTACAGCGACAGGCGGTCGGTCGGCTTGACCACCAGCCCGACCACCGGGGTCATCGCGTCATCGCTGTAGTTCGAGGTGCGCTCGCCGGTGGTGCGGCTATAGCCTTCGACGTGGATCATCTGCTGGCGCAGACCGGCGGTCAGCAGCACGCGGTCATCCAGAAACGCCAGGGTGTCAGAGGCAAACAGGCTGCGCATGTGGCTCTGGCTGACCTTGGGCAGATTGGTCTGGTCGCCGCCGACCAGCGTGGTGCGCGGAGTGGCAACGTCAATCGGCGCATAGAGGTTGGCGACCACCGTGCCGGACATTTCATAGGAATTGCGGTTGGTGGTATCGAGCGACGACGCCCCGAGGTCGATCTGGTGCCCGACCGCGCCGGTGGTGGCCTTGGCGCGCAGACCGGCCTGTCCGGTCAGGGTGGTGTCTTCGCGCGGGACATCCATCCGGCGCATGGTGCCGACGCCGTTGCTGTTGACGGTCGGCGACGAATAGGAACCATCTTCGCGCATCATGCGACCACCAAAGGCGGCATAGGCCATCAGCGCGTCGGTCAGGTCGTGTTCGATCCGCATCTGGGCGGTGGTATCGGTCATCTCCGAAAAGGTCCACCCCTGCGCATAGTTGCTGCTGGCATCGGGAGCCTTGGGAACCTGCGAGCCGTTCAGGTAGACCACCGGGCGGCCCTGATCAATGCGGATGTTCTGGCGGTTGAGGTCCAGCGAGACGCGGGTATCTTCGCCCTGCCGGTCCAGCCCCAGTGCGATGATCTGGGTCGAGCGCCGTTCGTCATCAATGGCGGTATTGCCGTCGCGCATCACCAGATTGGCCCGCGCGCCCCATTCCTGCTGATCACCAAACCGGCGACCGACATCCAGATGCCCCCCGACGCGGCTGTCCATGCCATAGGTGGTGGTCAGGCGGGTCAGCGGAGTATTCCCGGCCCGCTTTGGCACCAGATTGACGCCGCCGCCGATCCCCGAGCCGCTGGGCGACACCCCGTTGAGGAAGGCATTGGCACCACGCAGGACTTCCACCCGCTCGTACAGCTCGGTACCGACGATCTGGCGGGGCGACAGGCCATACAGGCCATCGACGGAAATGTCGTCGGCGTTCAGCGGAAAGCCGCGAATGACGAACTGCTCCGAGAAATTGCCATAGCCATAGCTGGTGCGCACCGCCGGATCATTGGCCAGCACGTCGCTGATGGTTTCCGCCTGCTGGTTGGTCATCAGGTCTTCGGTAAAGCTGGTGACGCTAAAGGCGTTGTCCATCATGTCGCTGTTGCCCAGCGAGCCCAGGCGGCCACCGCGTGCCACCTGCTTGCCGGCATAAGCGACGGGTGGTTCACCGACGGTGCCCATCCCTTGCGCTCCGGCGGCACTGACCACCACCGGCGCCAGTTGCAGGGCTTGCGAGCTTTGATCAGCGGGCAAGGCATACAGGACGGCGGTCGAGCCATTGACCAGACGATAGCCGACGCCGGTGCTGTCCAGCAGGCGCAGCAACGCCTGTTCCGGCGACAGGCTGCCCGAGACGCCAGAGGAGCGTTTGCCGGTCAGCAAGGCGGCATCGGCGGAAATTTGCATGCCCGCCTGCTGGCCGAACTGCATCACCGCCTGTGCCAGCGGTTGGGCGGGAATGCTGAAGGCGCGGGTGGTGGTGGTGCCGCTGGTGGCGGTTTGGGCCAGCGCCGCCGGGGCGGCCAGCAGCAGGCTGGTGATCAGTGCCCATCCCGAGCAGCGGGCAAACAGGGCCGAGGCGCGGGCAGGGCGCGCTGGCCGGGTGGCGGAAGTGGTCAGTCCCCCAAGAGTCACAGGTCTTCTCCGTTGCTTCTGTGCAGAAGAGGGCTGCGCTCTTTTCGGAATGCGACGCAGTTTCACCTCTTGTTGAAGCAACGTCAGCCGAAGGCGGCTTTTCGGAAAAAAATTCACCGGCAGGGTGAATTTTTTACAATGTATTGGTTTTACGGAATTATTTTTTGTCTTCGATCACCGTCAGCCACGGTGCCAAGCCTTTGACCTCGCCGCCGTGGACGCTGACCACCGCCTGCAAAGCCTCTTGCGGCGCATCAAGGGTGTAGACGCCGGTCACCCGCTGGGTCGGGGCAAAGTCGGCGTTGACCAGCAGGGTGCCGGGCAGATAGGGCTCCAGTTGGGCGATGACCTCGCGCACCGGACGGTCATTGACCACCAGTTGTCCGTGGGTCCAGGCGGCGACCTGTTCGGGTGGCTGTTGCCGGGTGGCGAAGGCGCGGGGAGATTGCTGGCAATCGGCATCAATCAGGCTGCCCGCCGAAGCCTGCAGGGCATCGTCTTGCCGTCCATGGCAGGAAATCTGCACCGTACCGCTGCGCACGCTGACCTGAGCGGCACTGAACGAATCCTGCGCCCGCACGGCAAAGGCCGTTCCGATGGCGGTGACCTGTAACGGACCGCTGGAAACGCTTAACGGGCGTTGGGGATTGGGGGAGACCTCGACAAAGGCTTCGCCCCGTTGCAGGGTGATCGTCCGCTGATGGGGCTGATAGTCAACCTGCACGGCGCTGTCGGGGGCCAGATGCAGGCGGCTGCCGTCTTCCAGTGTGACAACGTTTGGCTGATGGCCGCTGTTGAGGTAATCGGCGGTCAGCATCGGCCATGATTGCCAGGTCAGGCTGCCAAAGGCCAGCACGGCAACGCTGGCGGCGACCCGCCAACCCATCCCGCGCCATGCCTGTCGGGTTGGCAGCATATGAACGGTGGCGCTGCGCGGCGGCCATTGGGTCTCGGTCGTGGCAGGCAGGTGGGCCATCAGGCCATAGGTGGCGCAGGTTTCCTGCCATGCCTGTTCATGGGCGGCCGACCGTGCCCGCCAGGCGGTAATGGTGGTGTGCAGGGCGGTGTTGTCGGGGTCGTCCTCAAGGGCCAGCAGCCAGTGCGCCGCCTCGTGTCCAAGGGCGTCGCCGTCCTGCTGATGGGTGTCCTGTTCCGTTGCGCTCATCGTGGCCTGCGCCTACCCCTGCATCCGACGGCGGCAATGGGCCAGACCATCGGCGATTATCTCGTGAACCAAAGACACCGACACCCCCAGATGATCGGCAATCTCTCGTAGTTTGTAATCGCCAAAGCGTCGCATTTCCAGTGCCAGCCGTGTGCGTTCCGGCAATTCGGCCATCGCCGCCATCAGGCGCTGGATGTCATCGCGGGCCAGCAGGGTGGCTTCGGGGGAGGGTGTGCTGTCGGCGGCAGCCAGCAGCGGGGCATCGCCGGGGTGCTCGACCACGCTTTCCTCACGGGTGGTGCGGCGGCGGCAGTCGAGCGCCAGATTGCGCACGATGCGGTACAGATAGCCGACCGGCTCGTCGAGGGGGCGGGCATCGGCCACCGAACTGAAGCGCAGATAGGCTTCCTGCACCACGTCTTCGGCTGATGAGCGGTCACCGACAATGCTGCTGGCATAGCTCAGCAAGGCGCCGCGATGGGCCATGTAGACCGTCAGGACAGTTCCACTGGTAGTCACGCTGGCAATACCCGACAGGAGTGATACGAAAGTGATAATTATTCGCAAACGAGCGGGTATCTAAACAGACCATGTCCTGTTCGACAAGGGGGTGTTGCAGCAAAAATGCCGACCACAGCCGACAGTCTGTCGCAGAGTCAACACGGGGGCGGAGCCGGGGCGGCAGCCAACGCCCTGAAAAGGCAGCATTCCGCCAACTGGCGCTGATCTTGCTTTGTCCATGGCAGGGACGAACGCCAATGGAGGATTCTGCGCAATGATGACGTTTTATATGGCCCCTGGCTCGTGTTCGACCGGGATTCACATTCTGCTCGAGGAACTGGATGTGCTGTTTCAGGTCCAGATTGTCAACATGCCCGCCGGGGACCACACCAAACCGGCCTTTCTCGCCCTCAACCCCAAAGGCAGCATTCCGGTGCTGGTGCGCGAAGACGGCAGCGTGCTGAGTGAATTCATCGCCATTGCCTGGTGGCTGGCGCTGGCCTATCCGCGCGGACGGCTGTTGCCCGACGGAGCCGGCCGGCAGGCCGAAGTGCTGGAGGTTTTGAGTCACTGTGTCGGCACCATTCACCAACAGGGCTTTACCCGCCTGTTTGTGCCCGAACGCTATCTGATTCGGGACGAGGACCTGCCGGTGATCGAAGGGCAGGGCAAGGCAATCGTGGCGCAGGGGTTGACCCTGATGGGCAAGCGGTTGCAGGGATCGGATGGAGGCTATCTGTTCGGCCAGTTCTGCATTGCCGATGCGGCGCTGTTTTATCTGGAATTCTGGGCCGACCGCCTGCACTTGCCGATGCCTCCGGCCTGTCGTGATCATTTTGCCCTGATGCTGACCCGGCCCAAGGTGCGGCAGGTGCTGCTGGAGGAAGGCTATCGGCCCGCCGCAGAGAATAGTTCTAAATATCCATGAAATTGATCTGTGCTGTGACAGGGATCACTGTAGGGGCTGGGGGGCGCTGGCAAGGTGGCCTTGGTTTTGCGGTTGCCCTGTCCGATGGAGAGGCAGGGCCCCGCCAGCAGACCGCAGCCGTAAGCATTTCCGCTCAGTGTGAAAATGCTCCTGGCTGCGCACCCGGCCTGGCCGCCCCCGGCAGGCACATGGGCGGGCGTCCTGTCATCCCCCCGACAATCCCAGGGACGCCCGCCTCTCCCATCCCCTTGAATATGTTGCAGTGCAATATAAGATGCCTCTCCTGCCTTTGCGGGAGACCGGGCATTTTTTGCTTGTCGGGACACGGCTTTTTGGTCAAAACCATCCGATGCCAGTTCGTGCTGGCGGCAAGGATTGTATAAGCGTGTCGCATAATCTTTTTGTGTGGACAGGCGGAAGTCCCGGTTGCGCATCGGGGCGGGGTATCTTTCAGAGCATTGTGCGAAAAGTGGGAACCGGTTTTCGCAACAACAATGCGGCACTACAAAAGGCTGGATCAGGGTGCCTGCGTCATGTTTAACGCACGCTGATCCAGAAAGTCGCATAATTTTTGCCTGTGCAGCGGGCGACAAAAACCATGGGGGACAGGATGAACAAGGCGGTGAAAGCTCTGGTGTTGGCCGGGATGATGGCAGGGGCGCTGGCTCCGCTGTCGGCATCGGCACATTTTCAGGAAATCCTGCCGACGCTGCCGCTGCTGAGCGAGCGCAGCGGGCTGGCCGAGCGCCTGTCGATGGTCTTTACCCATCCGATGGAAGGTGGCCCGGTGATGGAGATGGGGCCGCCGCAGCGGGCCGGGGTGTTCGCCGGAGGCAAGATTACCGACCTGACCTCCACGCTGGTGCGTCAGCCGCAGGATGGCAAAACCGCCTATCAGCTGGATTACACCGTGCCGGGACCGGGCGACTATCAGTTCTTTCTGTCTCCGGCGCCCTATTGGGAACCCGCCGAAGGCAAGATGATCGTCCACCATTCCAAGGTGGTGGTGAATGCGCTGGGCGAAGAACAGGGCTGGGATGACCTGATCGGTCTGCCGGTGGAAATCCAGCCGCTGACCCGTCCCTATGGTCTGTGGACCGGGATGGTGTTTCAGGGGCGGGTGCTGTCACAGGGCAAGCCGGTCCCCCATGCCGAAATCGAAATCGAATACCGGGGGCAGGGGCGGATCACCATTCCGGAAGACCCGTTCGTGACGCAAGTGGTGAAGGCCGATGAGCGCGGCGTGTTCACCATTGCCCTGCCGCGTGCGGGATGGTGGGGGATGGCGGCGCTGGTCGAGGGTGACGCGCCGATGAAAGCCCCGACCGGTGCAATGGTGCCGGTGGAAGTTGGCGGCCTGCTGTGGGTCAACGTGCAGGACATGACCCCGGCCCCGTGAGGGACAGAACAAACAGTTAGACCAATGTGCCTGCGTCAGGTCACAGGACACGACAAAAAACAAAAAGATCATGGAGCGCTGCTCCAAACCGCGCTGGGGTCTTGAGGCTCTAGACCCCATTGACTTTATTTTTAGAGAAAAAATGGGGGTTCGGGGCCTCAGGCCCCGAGAGGTTCGGGCGGCAGCCCGCTCTTGTTTTCAAACTGTCGTGTACTGTGGCGTCAGATTGAACGCACGCTGGTCTGGTCAAGGAAACGGGAAACAGGGGGCGACATGCATCTGGTTGATGGGCTGGTGCCGGTGCCGGTGGTGGTGGGATGTTCGGCGGTGGCCGTGGCTGGCGTGGCGCTGGGGTTGCGGCGGCTGACGCCGGACCGCCTGCCGCAGGCAGCGATGGTCAGCAGCGTATTCTTTGTCGCCTCGCTGATCCATGTGCCGCTGGGGCCATCGAGTGTTCACCTGATCCTTGGCGGTCTGGCCGGGATGGTGCTGGGGACAGCGGCCTTTCCGGCCTTGCTGGTCGCGTTGCTGTTGCAGGCGGTGTTCTTTGGCTTTGGCGGGCTGACCGTTTTGGGAGTCAATGCGGTGATCCTCGCCTTGCCAGCGGTGCTGGTGGGCGAGGTCGCCCGGCGCTGGGTGGGCCGGTCCCCGCTGGCGGTTGGTGCGCTGGCCGGGGGGCTGACGGTGATGCTGTCGGCGCTGGTCTGTGCCGCCATCCTTGCCCTGTCGGGGGAAGGGCTGGCGACGATGGCGCAGGCGCTGGTGCTGGCGCATCTGCCGGTGGCGGTGATCGAAGCGCTGGTGACCGCCGCCGTTGCGCTGTTCCTGACCCGGGTTCGCCCGGATGTGATGGCGGTGGCGCATGGATAAGGGATGGCGCTGGTCTGCGCTTCTTCTGGTGCTGGTGGCGGTGCTGGCACCGCAATCGGCGTGGGCGCACAAGTTCAAGCTGTTTGCCACCGTGCAGGGGCATGAAGCCGTTGGCTATGGCTATTTCTCTGGCGGCGAGCGGGCGCGGTCGGTGCCGGTGCTGCTGCTGAGTGTCCCGGACAACGGTTCTGACGGGCAGGAAGTCGCCCGCACCACCACCAGTGAGAACGGCGAATTCCGTCTGCCACTGGTCCAGCCGGGGCGCTATCGCCTGCAAGCCAGTATTGATGGTCACCGCGCCGAATTCGCGCTGGCCTTTCAGGTCGGGGACGGGGCGGTGCCAGTAACGCCAGCGGCCAGCGGGGCTGCCAGCGGGACGGTTGATGCCCAGGCTTTGGCCGATGTGGTCGAGCGGGTGATGGAACGCCAGATTGCCCCGCTGCGCGAACAGCTTGATGCCTATGAAAATACTGTCCGCCTGCATGATGCCCTTGGTGGCGTTGGCTGGCTGGTCGGGCTGTGCGGGCTGTGGGCGTGGTGGTCATCCCGGCCATCGCGCCGGAAGGATGACGATCAAGACGAGAGCAGCGTGCGTTAAACCAGAGGCAGGCACGCTGATCCAGCCTTTTGTAGTGCCGCATTGTTGTTGCGAAAACCGGTTCCCACTTTTCGCACAATGCTCTAAAAAAATCCCGGGCAGGGGAAAACACCTGCCCGGGATTTTCTTTTTGTACAACGGATGCGACCGGTGCCGATCAGCAGTTCACCGCCTGCGGAGCGTTGTCCTGCACCTCGGGGGCACAGTACAGGCCATACAGCGTGCTGATCACGGTGTTCGCTTCTTCGCCCTTCAGGCTGTAGAAGATCGTCTGCGCACTGCGGCGGGTCTTGACCAGGCCATCACGGCGCAGGCGGGCCAGGTGCTGGGACAGGGCCGACTGGCTCAGTCCGATCAGACGTTCAAGCTCGCCGACGGATTTTTCCGTTTTTGAAAGCTGGCACAGAATCAGAAGGCGATGCTCGTTGCTCATCGCTTTCAGCAAAGTGCTGGCCCGGCGGGCGTTATCTTGCAAATGTTCGAGGTCCAGGGTCATCTCGCCTGTTTGTCCAGTTTTTCACGATCCAGAGCGGGTGCATTTTTTTGCTGTTCGCCCTCTTGGCCACCGGGCCTCGAACCCTCCTGAAGCTGGTCGATGGTGGGGTGAACGGTTGAGTCTTTATTTAGGGAATGTTTGAAACTATTTCCAGCTAAAATGTTGGAAGACACCTGACAATTTCTATCGGGTCTTTAGGTTGCTATTACTGATGACTGGAATTGTAGTGCATAAATGTAGCAATTTTTGTGATCTGTGTAAATCCATGGGTTAAAGTTAACTTGTGAATACTACAGTTGGTGATTTTTAGGGGTATATTATATATAAATGAGTATTTATATTTGAAATATGTGTTGGTATATTCGTGGAAAGCTCACCAGACAGTTGCATTTGCGTGTCATTCTTTTTTGTATGAAAGAAAACGATTTCACCTCACTTTCGCTACAATCCCCAGTGCGCGTTCTCACATTTTTTGGGGAGGGCGGCGGCGCGGCAGGGGGGAGGTCCTGCCCATCAAAAAGGGTGGTTTTGGTATCGAAGCTTCTTTTGTTGCATTTGAAACGCTTCTTTGTTTCGTATTTCCCCTCAATAATGTATAATTATTTCTCTTTGCCTGCCCGTTTTGGGTGTATCAGTATAGTCTGTTGCAGGATGTGCCGTGGTCGATGCAAGGGGGGGAACGCCTCCGAATCGACTGGTCTGCGGCTGCCGCGAGGGTCATAAAAAAAGGTGTCAGGGGTCATGTCCACGCTGTTGGTGACGCATCACGATTGCATCGAACACGATCCGGGTGAATTCCACCCGGAGCATCCCGACCGCTTGCGGGGGATTCTGCGGCTGCTGGAAGCCGAGGATTTCATGCTGCTGCACCGTGATGAGGCTCCGCACGCCACCCATGCCCAGCTGTTGCGCGTCCATCCGCTGTCGTATATCGAAGACATTCTCGCCAAGGTGCCGCATGACGGCCATCACTCGATTGATGGCGACACCTATATGTCGCCTTATACCGGCGAGGCCGCCCTGCGCTCGGCCGGGGGGGCTTGTGCCGCCGTCGATGCAGTGGCCAGAGGGGAAGTGCGCAACGCCTTTGTCGCCGGGCGTCCGCCGGGGCACCATGCTGAACGGTCGCAGGCGATGGGGTTCTGTTTTTTCAACAACGTGGCGGTGGCCGCCTACCATGCGCGGGAAGTCCATGGGCTTCAGCGGGTGGCGGTGATGGATTTTGATGTGCATCATGGCAACGGCACCCAGCATATTTTCTGGGATGACCCGGATGCGATGTATTGCTCGACCCATCAGGAGGGCACCTTTCCCTATACCGGGCTGCGCGAAGAAACCGGTGCCCACAACAACATCGTCAACTGCCCGTTGCCCGCCGGGGCTAAGGGCGACCTGTTCCGCGAGGCGATGGAAAACGACGTTCTGCCCGCCCTGCGCGCCTTCAAGCCCGACATCCTGTTCATTTCCGCCGGGTTCGATGCCCATGCCCGCGATCCGATGGCCCATTTGCGCTTTAATGTCGCCGATTTCGTCTGGGCCACCGATGAATTGCTGAAGGTGGCCGAGGAGTGCTGTCAGGGGCGGTTGGTGTCGGTGCTGGAGGGTGGTTATGACGTGGTGGCCCTGTCGGCGTCGGTGGCAGCACATGTTCGTCGTCTGATGGGGATCTGACGGGCATTTGACGTGGATCTGTCGGGGGGCATCTTGTGTGGATGTCCCGCCGGAGCCACCTTGTCAGGGGGAGGGGGTTGCGTTAAGGTCCGCCCTTCTTGCAGGAGGAACCATGGCTGAGACACCCATCGCGCCCGATATCGCCGCCCTGAGCTTTGAAGACGCTCTGCGCGAGCTGGAAACCATCGTGCGCCATCTCGAAGGCGGGCAGGTCCGGCTGGACGATGCCGTCGATGCCTATGCCCGTGGTTCGCAACTCAAGGCCCATTGCGAGCGCCGCCTGGCCGAAGCCAGGGCCAAAATCGAACGCATCACCCTGTCACCCGATGGCCAGGCCCAGGGCGTGCAGCCGCTGGACGTGGCCTGAGGCGGCCCCTCTCACGGTCCTTTCCATGATTTTCAGCAGAAAAGGTGAGACATGCCAGGGATGAGCGAAGCCTTGAAAGCCGCCTTGACGGACAAGTCCGCCGGTGTCGCTGAAATGTTGCAGCATCTGTTGCCCGAGGTCGCTGAAACCGAAAGCCGCCTGTTCGATGCCATGCGCTATTCGACGATGAATGGCGGCAAGCGTCTGCGGCCGTTTCTGGTGCTGACCACCGCTGAAATGTTTCACGTTGCCCCGTCCAGCGCCCTGCGGGCGGCGGCGGCGGTCGAGATGATCCATTGCTATTCGCTGGTCCATGACGACCTGCCGGCGATGGACAACGACGACCTGCGGCGGGGCAAGCCTACCTGCCACAAGCAGTTTGACGAGGCCACTGCCATTCTGGCCGGTGACGGCCTGCTGACCCGCGCCTTTGAAGTGCTGGCCCATCCGGCCACCCACAGCGACCCGGCGGTGCGCAGTCAACTGGTGCTCGATCTGGCGCAGGCCGCCGGTCCGCATGGCATGGTTGGCGGGCAGATGGTGGACATGCTGGCCGAACGGGACGAGGCAGTGCGCGCTGGTCTGGATGTGGCGGCGATCACCCGCATGCACCAGATGAAGACCGGCCGGATGATCGCCTTTTCCTGCATGGCCGGGGCCACGCTGGGCAAGGCTCCGGCGCAGCTCCGGCAGGCGTTGCAGGCCTATGCCCATGATCTCGGGCTGTGCTTCCAGATTGTTGACGACCTGTTGGACGTCGAAGGCTCTACCGACGAGATGGGCAAGACCATCGGCAAGGATCAGGCGGCGGGCAAGATCACCTTTGTGTCGCTGCTGGGGTTGGAGAGGGCGCGGGATCAGGCGCGCCTGCTGGCCGATCAGGCTGTCCAGCACTTGAAACCGTTTGATGCCGAAGCCGACCTGCTGCGCGATGTTGCTGCCTATGTGTTGGACCGCCGGAGCTGATCCGGTGGCGCTGTGACCGGTTGCTGTCGTTCGGTCAGGGACGGCAGGACCCATTTTTCTCGCTCGGAGTACTGTTACCGTGTCCGCTAGACCCGTTACCCCTTTGCTCGATGGCATCTCTTCGCCAAAGGATCTCAAGTCGCTGAGACTGGAGGAACTGGTCCGGCTGGCCGACGAGGTGCGCGCCGAGATGATTGATGCCGTCTCGACCACCGGCGGCCATCTGGGGGCCGGGCTGGGGGTGGTCGAACTGACCGTCGCCCTGCATGCGGTGTTTGATACCCCCGATGACCGCCTGATCTGGGATGTGGGCCATCAGTGCTATCCGCACAAAATCCTGACCGGTCGCCGCGACCGCATCCGCACCCTGCGGCAGGGCGGCGGGCTGTCGGGCTTTACCAACCGCAGCGAAAGCCCCTATGACCCGTTCGGGGCCGGGCATTCCTCGACCTCGATTTCTGCCGGGCTGGGGATGGCGGTCGGGCGTGATCTGGCCGGGCGCAAGAACAATGTCATTGCGGTGATCGGCGATGGCGCGATGAGCGCCGGGATGGCCTATGAGGCGATGAACAACGCCGGGGCCGCCGACAGCCGCCTGATCGTGATCCTGAACGACAACGACATGTCGATTGCTCCGCCGGTGGGGGCGATGAGTTCCTATCTGTCGCGCCTGTTGTCGTCGAAAAGCTATGTCTCGTTCCGCCATATCGCCAAGGATATCGCCTCGCAGTTGCCCGCCCCGTTCACCCGTGCGGCCAAGCGGGCGGAAGAGTACGCCCGTGGGCTGATGACCGGCGGCACCCTGTTCGAGGAAATGGGCTTTTACTATGTCGGCCCGATTGATGGCCACCGGCTGGAACATCTGGTGCCGGTGCTGAAAAACGTCCGTGACATGGGCAATGGCCCGGTGCTGATTCATGTGGTGACGCAAAAGGGCAAGGGCTATCCGCCCGCCGAAGCCGCCGCCGACAAGTATCACGGGGTCAGCAAGTTCAACGTGGTGACCGGTGCCCAGCACAAGGGCACGCCGAACGCCCCCAGCTATACTTCGGTGTTTGCCAGGGCGTTGATGGCCGAAGCCGAAAAGGATGACCGCATCGTGGCCCTGTCGGCGGCGATGCCGGGGGGCACCGGGCTTGACAAGTTCGGTGAAAAATTCCCCGAACGGACCTTTGATGTCGGCATTGCCGAACAGCACGCGGTGACCTTTGCCGCCGGTCTGGCTTGTGAGGGTTACAAGCCGTTCTGCGCCATCTATTCGACCTTCCTGCAACGCGGCTATGATCAGGTGGTCCATGACGTGGTGCTGCAAAACCTGCCGGTGCGCTTTGCCATTGACCGCGCCGGGCTGGTCGGAGCCGACGGGGCGACCCACCATGGCACCTTTGACCTCGCCTATCTGAGCTGCCTGCCCAATCTGGTGATCATGGCGCCGTCGGATGAAGCCGAGCTGATGCACGCGGTGGCGACCGCCGCCGCCCACGACAGCGGCCCGATTGCCATCCGCTATCCGCGTGGCGAAGGCGTCGGCGTCACCCTGCCCGATGCCGGTGAGGTTCTGCCGATCGGCAAGGGCGTGGTGCTGCGCGACGGTCAGCGGGTGGCGCTGGTCGGGCTGGGTACGATGGTGCAGACCTGCCTGCAGGCCGCCGAAGAGCTGGAAGCCCGCTATGGCCTGAGCGCGACGGTGGTTGATGCCCGCTTTGCCAAGCCGCTGGATACCGCGTTGTTCGACCGGCTGGCGACCTCGCACGAGGCGCTGATCACCATCGAGGAAGGCTCAAGCGGTGGGTTTGGGGCGCTGGTGATGGGCTGGCTGAGCGAAGCCGGTCATCTGGATGGCGCGCTGAAGGTGCGTACGATGACCCTGCCGGACCATTTCATCGAACACGACACCCCGGCCAATCAGTTGGCCGAAGGCGGCCTGACCGCCGCCCATATGGTGGAAAAGGTGGTGCGCCTGTTGGGGCTGGGGCAATAAATGGCCAGCGGACCAAAGGACAGCGCGCCGCGCAAGGAGCGGTTGGACCAGATTCTGGTCGATCGCGGACTGGCCGAAAGCAAGACGCGGGCGCAGGCGCTGATCATGGCCGGTTTGGTGCTGGTGGCCGAACAAAAGATCGACAAGCCGGGCACCAAGGTCAGCACCGACAAGCCGGTGACGCTGAAGGGGCAGGATCACCCGTGGGTGTCGCGTGGGGGTCTGAAGCTGGTCAAGGGGCTGGACCATTTTGCCGTCGATCCGACTGGCTGGACCTGCCTGGACGTTGGCGCTTCGACCGGTGGCTTTACCGATGTGCTGTTGACCCGTGGCGCGGCCAGTGTCTACGCCGTTGATGTCGGCTATGGTCAGTTGGCCCACAAACTGCGGGTTGATCCACGGGTGGTGGTGCTGGAACGGACCAATGCCCGCCATCTCGATGCCACGACCATTCCCCAGCCGATTGATCTGGTGGTCTGTGATGCCAGCTTTATCGGCCTGCGCACGGTGCTGGAACGCCCGCTGGAGCTGGTCAGGTCCGGCGGCGGGCTGATTGCGCTGATCAAGCCGCAGTTCGAGGTCGGCAAGGAGCGGGTCGGCAAGGGCGGCGTGGTGCGTGATCCCGAACTGCACGCCGAGGTCTGCCAGACCATCAGCGACTGGCTGGCCTCGCTGCCCGGCTGGTCGGTCGAAGGACTGACCGAAAGCCCGATCAAGGGACCGGAAGGCAACATCGAGTTCCTGATTTACGGCCGCAAGCAAGGCTGACACTAGGTTCTGTTGACAAAGACTTTGACGGTAATAATAGTTTTTGATTCAATAATTCCTCTCATGGGGAGATGATTCGATGAATGAACGGATTGGTGTAACGGACGATGAATGGGCGGTGATTTCGCCATTATTGCCATCGGAGCGAGGTCGCGGGTGTCGTCCTTCCCACGATAACCGCCGTTACTTTGAAGGCATGCTGTGGATTGCGCGGAGCGGGTCGCAATGGCGTCTTCTGCCTGCGGAATACGGTAAATGGAACAGCGTGTACCGGCGTTTCCGACGCT
>Ga0209373_10000272_pt1 | contig 102414 bp, 77 predicted proteins | sample Higcelweek5metaG_FD_187173 | JGI IMG/M metagenome (GOLD analysis project Ga0209373, IMG submission 187173) | Freshwater pond sediment microbial communities from the University of Edinburgh, under environmental carbon perturbations - High... | ecosystem: Environmental > Aquatic > Freshwater >...
GACCTGCCATTTTATCTCCTACGCGGATTTTACGTTTCTTGGCAATATATACTTTAGCAATTTGAACAATACCGTTAGGTAGTTCATCGCCTATAGTGATATTAAATTTCTGACGTTTTATCTGAGCGTCCAATTCTTTGTGTTTTTTCAGATAATTCATTATCAATTGCTTGATAAGTTCGTTCTTGTGATTGTCAGAGGTCCATTTACTTAATTGGATAATGCTGTAATCAATTTCACGCAGACGTTCAGGAGTAAATCTGCTGTTACGTGATATAATATCAGATCCTAAAAAGTCTTTTACACCGGCTGATGTTTTGTCGCCAACGAGAATCATCAATTTGTCAATCAATGTTTCGCGCAGAATGCTAGCTTGCGCTTCGAATTCTTCGTCCAAACGTGGCAATACAGCTTTGTCGGCTAGTTTCGATTTGCGATTCTTTTGAGCTTTGGAGAAAAGACGTTTAGCGATTACTACCCCCGATAATGATGGAGTTGCTTTTAACGAAGCATCTTTCACATCGCCTGCTTTGTCGCCAAAGATAGCGCGAAGAAGTTTTTCTTCAGGTGAAGGATCTGATTCTCCTTTTGGAGTAATTTTACCAATGATGATATCGCCCGGCTCGATGCGTGCACCGATACGGATAATACCGTTTTCGTCCAAATCTTTAGTAGCCTCCTCGCTAACGTTTGGAATGTCAGAAGTAAATTCTTCAATACCACGTTTTGTTTCACGTACATCGAGCAATTGCTCTACCACGTGAATCGAAGTAAAGATATCTTCGCGTACAACACGTTCGTTAATTACGATTGCATCCTCAAAGTTATAACCTTTCCAAGGCATGAAGGCAACTTTCAGGTTTTTACCAATGGCAAGTTCTCCGTTTTGAGTGGAGTAACCTTCAGTCAGAATCATACCGGCCTTCACTTTTTGTCCAACCCTAACTGTAGGACGAAGATCGATTGTTGTATTCTGATTTGTCTTCTGGAATTTTGGTAATTTATATTCTTTTACGGCCGAATCGAAGCTAACAAATTCTTCATCTTCGCTACGATCGTAACGGATTTTAATACAATTGGCATCTACATATTCAACTATACCTTCACCTTCGGCTGTTACCTGAGTACGTGAGTCACGAATCAACTGGCCTTCGATTCCGGTTCCAACAATTGGTGCTTCGCAACGCAATAAAGGCACTGCCTGACGCATCATGTTCGATCCCATCAAGGCACGGTTTGCATCATCGTGTTCGAGGAAAGGAATCAATGCAGCGGCAATAGAAGCAATCTGTGATGGAGAAACGTCCATCAAATTAACTTCAGAAGGGGCTACTACCGGAAAATCAGCGCCCAGACGTGATTTTACTTTTGTACGGATAAATGTTCCATCATCATTAAGTGGAGCATTTCCCTGTGCTACTGTTAGGTTTTCTTCTTCTTCAGCGGTAAAGTATTCAATATTCTCGTTCGAAATGTCAACTCTGGCATTTTCAACTCTACGGTATGGAGTTTCGATAAATCCAAGTTCGTTGATTTTGGCGTAAATACACAACGACGAAATAAGACCAATGTTTGGTCCTTCCGGAGTTTCAATAGGACATAGACGTCCGTAGTGAGTATAGTGTACGTCACGCACCTCGAAGCCTGCACGTTCACGCGACAAACCGCCAGGTCCTAGGGCAGACATACGGCGTTTGTGTGTGATCTCGGCCAATGGATTTTGTTGGTCCATAAACTGAGAAAGCGCGTTAGTTCCGAAAAACGAGTTGATAACAGACGAAATACTTTTCGCATTAATCAAATCGATAGGAGTAAACACCTCGTTGTCGCGAACATTCATACGCTCACGAATGGTACGAGCCATACGCGATAATCCAACTCCAAACTGATTGTGAAGCTGTTCGCCAACGGTACGTACACGACGGTTACTCAAGTGGTCGATATCATCTACATCGGCTTTCGAATTGATAAGTTCGATAAGGTATTTGATGATTTCGATAATATCTTCTTTTGTAAGAACTTTTACATCCGGATCAATGTTCAGATTCAGTTTCCTATTGATACGGAATCGACCTACATCTCCCAGGTCATAACGTTTTTCAGAGAAGAATAAGTTATTAATTACTTCGCGAGCTGAAGAATCATCAGCAGGTACAGCATTACGCAGCTGACGATATATATACAAAACAGCTTCTTTTTCCGAGTTGCTCGGGTCTTTCTGAAGCGTGTTGTAAATAATTGCATAGTCGTTCTGATTGGCTTCAGGCTTGTGTAATAAAATAGTTGGTGTTTTTGATTCTAAAATTTCGTCGATATGACTGTTTTCAAGAACCGTTTCACGGTCGATAATTACTTCATTACGTTCAATTGAAACTACTTCACCGGTATCTTCATCTACAAAGTCTTCAATCCATGTTTTAAGTACGCGGGCAGCTAATTTTTGACCTACAGCTTTTTTAAGCGAAGTTTTGCTTACTTTAACTTCTTCAGCAAGGTCGAATATTTCCAGGATGTCTTTATCGCTTTCGAAACCTATGGCACGCAGTAAGGTGGTAACCGGTAATTTCTTTTTACGATCGATGTATGCATACATCACGTTGTTGATATCAGTTGCAAATTCTATCCACGAGCCGCGGAAAGGAATAATACGAGCTGAATAAAGTTTTGATCCGTTGGCATGAATGCTTTGTCCGAAGAATACACCCGGAGAGCGGTGCAGCTGCGAAACAATCACACGCTCGGCACCATTGATTACAAATGTGCCTTTGGGAGTCATGTAAGGGATAGGTCCCAGATATACATCCTGAATTACTGTATCAAAATCCTCATGATCAGGATCAGTACAATAAAGTTTTAATTTTGCTTTTAGCGGAACGCTGTAAGTAAGGCCGCGGTCAATACATTCTTCAATCGAATAACGTGGTGGGTCAACGTAGTAGTCGAGAAATTCGAGGATGAAGTTATTTCTTGTGTCGGCGATAGGAAAGTTTTCGGAAAAAACTTTATACAAACCTTCAGTTTTTCTTTTTTCAGGAGCAGTGTCCATCTGAAAAAAGTCTTGGAAAGATTTTAATTGTACTTCTAAAAAATCAGGATATTCCAACTGATTTTTAATCGAAGCAAAATTGATTCTTTGATTTTGGGTAATTGAAGACATTTTCAAAGAGTTTATTTGGTTGCGGTGAACTCAATTATTTTATAGACAAGAAAAGGTTTAGAATCCCTTTAATAAAGGGAATCTAAACCAAGGGCCTGATATACAGGTAAATTTATTTAAGTTCAACTTCAGCTCCGCCTTCAGTCAATGCTTTCTTCAAAGCTTCAGCTTCGTCTTTAGTTGCACCTTCTTTGATTGCTGAAGGAGCAGCATCAACTAAATCTTTAGCTTCTTTCAAGCCAAGACCTGTTAATTCTTTTACTAATTTAACGATAGCTAGTTTATTAGCACCGGCGGCTTTCAATACTACATCAAAAGATGATTTTTCTTCTACTGCTTCAGCAGCGGCTGCAGGACCTGCAGCAACAGCAACAGCTGCAGCAGCTGGTTCGATACCATACTCATCTTTCAAAATTTGAGCTAACTCATTTACTTCTTTAACTGTTAAGTTAACCAATTGTTCTGCAAAAGCTTTCAAATCTGCCATTTTATTTTATTTTTTATGATTTTATTTTTTTGTTTTAAATATGAGAAATTATCTTTCGGACAATGTTTTCAACACGCCGTGGATAGTAGTTCCTCCTGATTGGAGTGCGGACACAACGTTCTTAGCAGGCGATTGGAGTAAACCAATAAGTTCGCCGAGAAGTTCGTTTTTACTCTTAATGTGAAGTAATGCATCTAATTGATTTTCGCCAATGTAGAAGCTCTGTTCTACGTAAGCTGCTTTCAGTACAGGTTTTTTAAGCTTGTTGCTTTTTTGTTTGCTGAAGTCTTCAATAACTTTAGCAGGTGCATTTCCTGTGTTCGAAAGTAACAAAGATGTTTCTCCCTTCAACGAACCGTAAAGTTCACTGAAGTTCACTGTTGAGTTCTCAAGTGCTTTTTGAAGCAATGTATTTTTTACAACAACAAGTTTAATATCCTGTTTGTAGCATACACGACGTAATTCACTGGTTTGCGCAGCATTTAAGCCGGCAATATCAGTCAAATAGAAGTGAGCATACTCACTGATAGTAGTCTCGAGTTGTTTTATAATCGCGCTTTTATCTTCCTTTTTCATAAACTTTTGATTTTATTCTTCAATTGATTTTGGGTCGATTTTAATACCCGCACTCATTGTGCTCGAAAGATAAATGCTCTTCACATAAGTACCTTTGGCCGAAGTTGGTTTCAGTTTCATCAAAGTTCCAACAAATTCCTTGGCATTGCCAATGAGTTGTTCGGGAGTAAACGATACTTTTCCCACCGAAGTGTGTACGATACCATATTTATCCACTTTAAAGTCGATTTTACCCTGTTTTACTTCTTTAACTGCTTTGCCTACTTCATTGGTAACAGTACCACTTTTAGGGTTTGGCATCAATCCACGGGGACCGAGAACACGTCCTAAAGCACCTAATTTACCCATAATTGCAGGCATAGTGATGATAACATCAACATCTGTCCAGCCTCCTTTAATTTTTTCGATGTATTCATCGAGTCCTACATAGTCGGCACCAGCTTCTTTGGCTGCTGCTTCCTGATCAGGAGTACATAATGCTAGAACCCTTACTTGTTTACCTGTACCATTGGGTAGCGAAACAACGCCACGAACCATTTGGTTGGCTTTACGAGGGTCAACGCCTAAGCGTACATCAATATCAACAGAAGCATCAAATTTGGTAGTCGAAATTTCTTTTACCAATGTGGCTGCTTCTTTGAGTGAATAGGTTTTTCCTGCTTCAATTTTTTCTAAAGCTAACCTTTGATTTTTTGTCAGTTTACTCATTGTAATTGAAGTGTTAATTAATTATTACCAGGAAATGCACCTTTTACGGTGATACCCATACTTCTTGCTGTACCGGCAACCATTTTCATAGCTGCTTCTATCTCAAAACAATTCAAATCCACCATTTTATCCTGAGCAATGGTTGTAACCTGATCCCAGCTAATTTCGGCAATTTTCTTACGATTTGGTTCAGCTGAACCGCTCTTAAGTTTTGTTGCTTCGAGTAACTGAATAGCTACAGGAGGTGTTTTAACAACGAATTCGAATGATTTATCTGTATAATAGGTGATGACAACTGGTAAAATTTTACCAGGTTTGTCTTGGGTTCTGGCATTGAATTGTTTGCAAAACTCCATAATATTGATCCCCTTAGAACCTAAAGCAGGTCCTACTGGAGGAGATGGATTTGCCGCGCCTCCTTTAATCTGTAATTTAATAAGTCCAGCAATTTCTTTAGCCATAATTGTATAATTTTTGTTGTTAAAGTGGAATCGTTCCGAGTTGTAACTTAAACGGAATTATTCCTTTTCTACTTGCGTAAACGCTAATTCGAGCGGAGTTTTCCGTCCGAATATCATAACCATAACTTTGAGTTTTTTCTTCTCGGTGTTCACTTCTTCGATAACGCCACTGAAACCACTGAATGGACCGAAAATCACTTTCACATTCTCGTTGACAAAGTATGGTGTTAGCATTTCTTCGCCGGTTTCCTGCATTTCGTCCATAGTACCTAAAATCCTGTTCACTTCTGATTGGCGAACGGGAATAGGTAAATGGCTTTTTTCTTCAAGAAAACCGATTACGTTGGGTGTGTTTCGGAGACGATGAACAATTTCTCCGGATAGATAAGCTTCAATTAACACATATCCCGGCATACAACTACGTTCTTTTGTAATTTTTTTGCCGTTACGAATCTGATAAACTTTCTCAGTAGGTATGAGTACCTGCGCAACATACTGACCAAGATCGGAGTTTTTGATTTCTGCATCAATATACTCTTTCACCTTGTTCTCTTTTCCGCTTATGGCACGCATAACGTACCATTTGAAATTTGTTGTTTCGGACACTTTTTTTCCTCCCTAAATTAAAAATTACGACAGTGCATCGTAGATAATAGTCATAAGCTTCTCAAAACCTGTATCCATAATCCAAACAATTAGCGCAATAATGATGGAAGCAATCAATACCACAATTGCACTGTTGGTAAGTTCGGAGCGCGAAGGCCACGAAACCTTATGTACCAGTTCTGTATAAGACTCTTTGATATAGTTAATTATCTTCATATTGTAAATATAATTTGCACGGGCAGAGAGGCTCGAACTCCCGACACCTGGTTTTGGAGACCAGTGCTCTACCAACTGAGCTACGCCCGTATATTTTTAGTTACGAGTTACAAGTAATTAGTTACGAGTATCAAGTAACGAAGTTTTAAGTTTCGAGTTACAAGTTACAGGATATGATCTCGTAACTCGTAACTCGTAACTGTATTTTTAGTCTAACAATTCAGTAATCTGACCAGAACCTACTGTACGTCCACCTTCGCGGATAGCGAAACGTAAACCTACGTTACAAGCTACTGGGTAAATCAAAGTTACTGTTAATTCCAAGTTATCGCCTGGCATAACCATGTCAGTTCCTTCTGGTAAAGTGATTTCACCAGTTACGTCCAATGTACGGATGTAGAACTGAGGACGGTAACGGTTGTGGAATGGAGTGTGACGACCACCTTCTTCTTTTTTCAAGATATAAGCAGCAGCTTTGAAAGAAGTGTGAGGAGTTACTTTTCCCGGGTGGGTAATAACCATACCACGTTTGATTTCTTCTTTATCGATACCACGAAGTAATAAACCTACGTTGTCACCAGCCTGACCATCGTCAAGAATCTTGCGGAACATTTCCACACCTGTTACAACTGATTTTTTTGCTTCATGACCTAAACCAATGATTTGAACTTCTTCACCAGTTTTGATTTTACCTGTTTCAATACGACCTGTTGCAACTGTACCACGACCTGTGATCGAGAATACGTCTTCAACTGGCATCAAGAAAGGTTTGTCAACTGCACGTGGAGGTAATTCAATCCAAGTGTCAACTGCATCCATCAATTCCATTACTTTATCTTCCCATTCTGGAACACCATTCAATGCACCAAGAGCAGAACCACGGATAACAGGAGTATTGTCGCCATCGAAATCGTAGAATGAAAGCAATTCACGCATTTCCATTTCTACTAATTCAAGCATTTCTTCGTCATCAACCTGGTCACATTTATTCATGAAAATAACCAAGCGAGGAACGTTTACCTGACGAGCCAAAAGGATGTGCTCACGAGTTTGTGGCATAGGACCATCAGTAGCAGCTACTACAATGATAGCACCGTCCATCTGAGCAGCACCAGTTACCATGTTCTTAACGTAATCGGCGTGACCCGGACAGTCAACGTGTGCATAGTGACGTAAAGCTGTTTGGTATTCTACGTGTGCAGTATTAATAGTAATACCACGTTCTTTTTCTTCAGGTGCATTATCGATTGAATCGAATGAACGCAATTCAGAAAGTCCTTTTTTTGCAAGTACTGTGGTAATTGCAGCGGTCAAGGTAGTTTTGCCGTGGTCAACGTGTCCAATGGTACCTACGTTAACGTGGGGTTTTGACCTGTCAAATTTTTCTTTTGCCATAACTCAAAGATTATTTAAAAATTAATTATATGTTTTATAAAAGCTTACAAAGTTGAGCTGTTGATGAGAATTGAACTCGCGACCTCTTCCTTACCAAGGAAGTGCTCTACCACTGAGCTACAACAGCAAGAATGGATTTTATCAATCAATTCCGATTTTACACTCCATTATGGAGCGGAAGACGGGACTCAAACCCGCGACCCTCAGCTTGGAAGGCTAATGCTCTATCGACTGAGCTACTTCCGCAAATTAATTTGAAAATTTGATGGTTTGAAAATTTGAAAATGAATCTTCAAATTTTCAAATTTTTCAATTTTCAAATTTGTTGTGGGCAGTGAAGGATTCGAACCTCCGAAGTCGAAAGACAGCTGAGTTACAGTCAGCCCCAGTTGGCCACTTTGGTAACTGCCCAAAATTATTTTTTTTCATTTTTCAATTCACAATTCATAATGCATAATTGCTCCACTTTTGGATATTATGCATTATGAATTTTGCATTATGAATTGTTTTTGAGCCTCTTGTCGGATTCGAACCAACGACCCCGAGATTACAAATCACGTGCTCTGGCCAACTGAGCTAAAGAGGCGAAGTACTTTTTATCAGCTCTTTACAGAGTAAAAAGCCGTTTAAATACTGCTATTCAAACGGCTTGCAAATGTACGAAATTATTTTGGACTACAAAACATTTCTATGATTATTTTATTTTTTGGTCGTTTTTTCCTTGTGTTTGCGGATTTGTTTCTCCAGGGCATCTACCGTAAGGTCAATTGCTTCTTCAAAAGAATCGCAGGTTTTCGAAGCAAAAAAATCTACATTTGGAATCGAAATTTTAATTTCTGCTTCTTTGTTTATTGCAGTTTCGGGCTTTACAACTTTTAAATATACTTCTATATTGATAATTTCATCGAAAAACTTGTCCAATTTTGATATTTTCTTGTTGATGTACGATTCCAGAGTTGTTGTAGCATCAAAATTGATGGATTGAATCCTTAGTTTCATAAATACCTCCTTTTTTATTTTGCCCTTGGATGGGCATGTTTATATATATTGTATAATTCGTCAAAACTTGTGTGTGTGTATATTTGTGTCGCGGACAGACTGCTGTGTCCGAGAAGTTCTTTGACAGCGTTTATGTCAGCCCCTTCGTTGAGCAGTCCTGTGGCAAAGGTATGTCGCAATATGTGCGGGCTTTTCCGGGAAAGACTGCTTATTTGTGACATTGTATTGTGAATAAGATTGTATACCATGTAGGGATATAGTTTCTTTCCATTTTCGCGAACGAATAAATAGGGTGTACTAGCCTCAAGTTGTTCGTTTCGAAAATGTATATATTGTTCTATTTTTTTTGAAAAATCTTTGCTGAATGGAATAATTCTTTCTTTGTTCCGCTTACCTGTTACTCGTAAATTGCCTTCCACTAAATCGACATCTGTATCTTTAATGCCGATTAGTTCTGATAACCTGATTCCTGTAAGATAAAACGTTTCAATGATCAGGTGATTTCGAATCGCATTAAAGTTATCGGGACGAAATTTTTCGCTGAGTACAGTTTCCATCTCTCTTTGTTTGAAAAACAAGGGGAGGGGCTTATTTGTTTTTGGCAATATGATTTTTATGGTCGGATTTTTTGTGGCATAACCCCGAATGAGTAAAAAACGCCAAAAAGATCTGAGTGTTGATATTTTTCTGGAAAGAGTGCGTGCTGATAGTTTGGAAGCCATTAAAACTAGTACCCATTGTTGTATTTGCTCGGGCTCTACCTGGGTTGGTTCTAATTTATCAGTGTCGGTAGAGAGAAATTCGCAAAACTGAAGAAGGTCGGTATGATACGACAAAACAGTATGAGAGGAATAATTCTTCTCATACTGTAAATATTGCAGAAATTCGTTGATCATAACCGTAGGTTCAATTCTGCAACGAAAATAAGATAAAAAAATCAGTCAAACAAATATATGTCTGATTTTTTAGCTTTTTTATTCTTCGCCTAATTGCATTTTTTGTACGTAAATCGCGTGCATTTTTTCTTCGCGAGTTACTACTGAAGGTTTGTCGAAGCATTGACGACGACGTAATTCTTTTACGACACCAGTTTTTTCAAATTTACGTTTGAATTTTTTCAATGCTCTCTCAATGTTTTCGCCTTCTTTTACGGGTACTACGATCATAATTATTAGTTATTTAATATGTTTATTTATTTGTTTCAATTTTGGTCTGCAAAGATAGATAATCATTTCGAAATTTCAAAACCTTTTTCGTTTTTTATTTTTTCAACTTGATTATCTGTCTTTATCATTTCATTCTCAGAGTCTTTAATCTGATTTTGTTCGGGGTTAAATGAAGTTTTACGCTGAAAGATCATTTATTGTATGCAAAGTTTTATTTAAGGTACTTTTCCAGAAATTTATCCTGTTCCCAAAGTAGATGCATAATATTTTCGCGGGCCACATAGCTGTGTTGTTCTTTGGGTAGTATTACCATGCGTGCGGGTCCTCCGAGTCCTTTTAATGCCTGAAAGTAGCGTTCGGTTTGTAGCGTGAAAGTTCCGGGGTTGTTGTCGGCTTCGCCATGTACAAGGAGCATTGGAGTTTTCATTTTATGAGCTTGCATAAATGGTGACATGGCATCATATACTTCCGGTGCTTCCCAATAGTTGCGTTGTTCACTCTGAAATCCGAATGGAGTCAGGGTGCGATTGTAGGCGCCACTTCGGGCAATGCCACATGCAAATAGATCAGAATGAGTCAGCAGGTTTGCTGTCATAAATGCTCCGTAGGAGTGTCCACCAACTGCCACTTTTTTAGGATTAATATAGCCAAGTTCATTTACAGCGTTGATTGCAGCTTTGGCATTGGCTACCAACTGTTCGATAAAGGTGTCATTAGGTTCAGTTTTGCCTTCGCCCACAATAGGGAACGATGCATCGTCGAGTACGGCATAGCCGCGCGTTACCCAATAGACAAACGAACCATAGTAGGGGTAAGTGAATTCATTTGGATTGGCGGTGCTTTGTCCGGCGCTGTTCTTGTCTTTGTACTCTGCAGGATACGCCCAAATGAGCAAAGGTAATTTCTCGTTTTTTGCTTTTCTGTCGTACCCGGCCGGTAAGTATAAAGTGCCCGAAAGCTCAACTCCATCTTCGCGTTTGTATTTGATAAGTTCTTTGTAAACGTTTTTAATGCTTTCGAAGGGATTGGGGAAGTGAGTCAGTTGGATAGGCGCCATTCGTTTTTTAAGATGGCGGATATAGTAGTTTGGAAACTCATTTTTAGATTGAAGCCTTATGAGTACTTCTCCTTTTGCTACATCCATTATATCGAATATCTCTTCCATCTTATCTGTGTAGGTCGACTGATAGATGCGTTTTTTATTCAAAGATTTCAGGTTCAACTCGTCGATGAACGGAAATTGTCCGTTCGGAGTGAATCCTTCGCCAATCATATAAATGTTGTCTTTATAAATTGTCAATACATATTTTCCGTATTCGTTTTTGGTTGTTTCGAAATCGCCCGGGTCAGAATATACATCCTGATAATTGCGATCGACAATCACTTTAGGTTTTAGATTGGAGTTCGAAGGGTTGAATAAATATGTTTTTACCTGACGGGTATCGTACCATTCGTCCTGAAGGATGGCTGTAGTTGCATTTCCCCAAACGATATGCGAAAAACGGAGGTTTGTTTTAGTAAGTAGCGTAGGATTCTGATTGAAAGGCGCTTTCCAAAGGTAAACTGCATCGCGATATTCAACTTCAATTTTAGGGTCTCCTTCGTCGAGTGCTTCGGCAAAGAACAATGTTGCCGGTTCGTCCGAACGCCAGTTCATTGCTCGTTTTCCTTTCCGAACGGCCATAAACCCTTTAGGCAATACTTCTGTGAGTGCCACCTGATTTACCGTTTTTACCAGATTTCCGGCCAGGTCGTACACCGAACTCGATTGTGGAAATCTGTTAAGAGGAACTATGTATGAAAATGGTTTGCTTAGAGTAGTGATCAGAATGTAATTACCATCAGGCGAAAAGTTTTCTCCGGCATACATATCGGCTCCTTTAAAAAGAGTTTTCGTTCCGTTTAAATCTATTTTGTAAAGTTCGGAAGTGGTGAGTGTGACAAAATTAGCTTCATCCGAAGGGTTTTTAAGCATGTCCTGGTAAGTTCTGTTTTGCGCTTTCGATCCATCGCTCATCGAGATGATTGGGCCGGTGGGGAGTGATTTTTTTGGGTCGATCAAAGTTTGGCGATTGGTTTGTAATAGTCTTACTAATAATGATTTGCTATCACGATACCAGTTGAAGGGGTTGCCCAGGTTGGCGTTTAAAACGGCCGGTGTCAGTTTGATGGCCTGGGCTGTTGCCAAGTCCACTGTCCATAGTTCAACTCCTTCAGGGGTTGTATTTGTAAAAGCGACTTTTGTTTCGTCGGGCGACCATGTGAGATAGGTGATGCGTGGTTGCGCCGGAAGTCCTTTTACCTGTATAGCTTCATCGTCACTTACTTTTCGTATTTTTAAGTTGGCGATATAATTGGTGGATGAGCTTATATTTGTGATTGGATTTACGCGCAGTCCGGCCAGGCTTATTTCCTGTTGGTTCAGATCGTTGAGCGATTTATAGGTGTCGCGATAACTTAGCAGCATGTATTCTTTTTTCGAATCGATTGTTACTGCGGGTGGTCGCTGATAATCGGCGAGTTGAAGAATGCTTTCAACAGGAAGCTGATAGCTCTGATTCTCCTGAGCTTTGGTGATTGTAATTGACATTATTAATGTAAGTATTATTATAAGCAGTTTTTTCATGTTTATTTTCTAATTGTGTTGATTTCTTTGTTTTGAATTGTATGGTTTATTGTTTTTCTTTCAAATTAGCAATGAGTGAAGCACTAAAATGGGATGAAAGTATTCAGATTCAGGATTCTTATTTAACCTCTATCCTTTTGTAAAAATAGTCAATAAACAGGTTTGGTTCGGGGCGTTGATAGAAAATGTCTTGAGTTTCGTCAATTTCCTGAGTGCTGGCATCAACTATTAATCCGGGCGCTCCGTTTTCTGTAATTGGTCTGTATGTTGAATCATCTGATTTATATTTGTTGAGGATCCAATCGAACATAATACTGGGTTCGTATACAAAATATCTTATGTAATCAGAGTTCATTTTGCCATTGCCGGTATACCAGCTATTGGTTTTTTTTATTGTTCTGTTTTTTATTTTCTTATTCTGATTTATTTCGCCTCCGATAATATTCATTGGGATATTTACATCAATTTTCCATTCGTTCGCTTCGGGAGGTAAAGCATTGGCCAACTCGAGTAATGTAATGCCAAAAGCAGAGCATCCGGCACCTTCGTTGTGATATCTGGGCCAAAAGGCGCCGCCGTAAAAGTCGCAGGGAGCAAACCTGCCGTTTGTTTTGGTTGAGTAATTATTCAGAAAGTCAAGAATACGCTGAGCAGCTTTGTGGCTTATTTTGTATTTTATAAAAGCAAGTTTCTCTCTTTTTGTGTAAACACTTAATTTGTGATTTAGTTCTGCTTCTGTTTCGAGTCTGCCTTTGAGTGTGATGCCCATGATGCCGAATCCTACTTTTTGGTTCAGCACTAAATCTATTCTTTCGCGAGCCGATGCTGATGCTTGAGCGACTAACAGAGGCTTAGGGAGTAATGGGGTTTTTAGTTTTACGGCCACATGACCCAAAAGGTAATTGTCGGAAAGAGTAATAGTTTTTAAATAACACTTTCTCATGCTTTTGTACAATGAAGCCGGGCTACTCCAGTCGAGCGGATGTAGTGTTGGCATTGCATATATCGTAAGTTCACTTGTACTGTCATTTGTTGCTGAGGTTTGAGCATTTGCTCTGAATCCAAAACAAAATATAACAAGTGAAAAAATGAGGGTAGATTTTTTAATCGAAAAATTCATATTTATTTAATGTGGCTAAAAAACAAAAGTAAAGAAAAAAAACAGTTTTCAAATGATCTTATTGCTGCTTTAACTTTTAAATGGTCAAATTGTTCAGGTGCATGTAGGATGAGGCTCGTTGTCGAAGTCTTTGAAGGTCATAAATATGTAGGTATTGGTCAGAATTTTGGTTTTTTTAATTAGTCTTATAATTCGTTTTGTTTTAGCTGGTTGTGTGAGATTTGCGTTTTGTATTCGATTTAAAAGTAATTCTGATAAATTATAAATTTAATGCAAACGTTTGCATTGTTCAAAATAATGACTATTTTTATCGCGTCAAAAAAATCATTTTTAGTCATTTTAAAGTGTTATTATGAAAAAAACGTTACTTATTTTTATGCTGTTTGGGCAGATGGTATTTGCCCAACAGATTGACGTTCTTTCTATTAAGATCGTCGACAAAACTGCTACAGGAGGTTACTATCATCCTGTTTTTAGTCCTACAAATCAGTATTTACTTGCAACTGATGTGTCCTACAAAGGTTTGAAACAAATTTCATTGACGAATGGTGAAATTAAAATCATTACCGACGATCCGGGTGCTGGTTATGGTGTGCGTATCAGCAATGATGGCAGTGCTATTATGTATCGTAAAAATGAACTAATCAATAATTTGAAATATGGTTCGTTGATGGTACATTCGTTAAAAACCGGAACTAAGCAACAGTTGGTGTCGCGTACACGTGAACAAATGGTAACAGCATTTTCGGCAAATAAACTATTTTATGTAAAGGGAACTAAGCTGAATCGGCAATCGGTTGCAGTATCGGAGTTGATTCCGATCACTCAAACTGAAGACCGGAAATTGGTACTTTATAATAAAGGGGTTAGAAAAGTGTTGGCACCCAATGGTGTAAACGAAAGCTATTTTTGGTCTTCAGTGTCACCCGACTTTACAAAAATTGTTTATACCGTTGCAGGTAAAGGTACTTTTGTTTGCGACATGAATGGATTGAATGTGAAATCATTAGGGAAATTAAGTGCGCCTAAGTGGTTGAATAATAATTGGGTAGTTGGCATGGACGATAAAGATAATGGCGAGTTTATTACGGCATCGTCAATAGTTGCGGTGTCGGCAAATGCTAAAGTGCGTCAGGCGCTAACGCAAAATGTCGACGTGATAGCACTCTATCCTGCTGCGTCGGCCGATGCTAAACAAGTTGCTTTTTGTACAGAAAAGGGGCAGTTGTATTTAATCAATATTAATATTAAATAGGAGGAAAGCATTATGAAAAAAATTATTGGAATCTTCCTTGTATTGTTTTTGTGTCTAAGTTCATACGCAACTGATTTTACAGGAGTGAAAATATATATTAATCCCGGTCATGGAGGGTACAATGGTGCAAATGATCGTAATATAGCGACAATTAATTTTGCATTGGGCGATACTTTGGGCTTTTGGGAGTCGTGGAGTAATTTGCAAAAGGGTCTTGCATTGCGCGATATGTTGCAGGTGGCTAATGCTACTGTTTACATGTCGAGAACTCAAAACAGAGATGAAGATGATCGTCTGCTGAGTGAAATTGCTGAAGAAGCTAATGCAAATGGTGTTGATGCTTTTTTATCGATACACAGTAATGCACTGGCAACGAATACAGGAACCAATTATTTACTTCTGTTGTTTCACGGCAACGATGGGGCTCCAACAGTTGCTGCCAGTTTGCCTATGGCGCAGTCGGCCTGGCCCCGTCTTGTTGACAATGGATTGACTGTTTGGACCAGTTATACAACCAGTAGTAATATCCGGGGGGATTATTCGTTTTATGGAAATACTTCGGGTTTGGGTGTTCTTCGTCCTCTTACCGTGCCAGGTTTTTTGTCCGAGGGTTCGTTTCATGATTATCAGCCCGAAACTCATCGTTTATTAAACCAGGACTATAGACGGCTTGAAGCAACAAATTTTTATAAATATTTTTGCGACTATTTTCAACGGGATTTACCTACAACAGGTGTAATCGCCGGATTTGTAAAAGGGAAAGATCAAACATTTAGTAATAGTAAATTTACTTATAAGTCAGGAACGCACGATCGTTGGTTGCCTCTTAATGGCGCTAATGTAAAGTTAATGAATTCGGCGGGTGATTCGTTGAATAATTACACCGTAGATACGCTTTATAATGGTGTGTTCGCTTTTCATAATCTTGCACCCGGAAATTATAAATTGCGGTTTACTGTAAAAGATCATTTGACTAAAGATACAACTGTAACTGTAGCCTCTGCCACCACTACTTACGCAAAAATGATGCTCGTAAATCCATCCATTGTGGTAGCACAAGACACGACACCTGATTATCCTGAGCCTATCCAGGAAGCTGGTGTAATTGCCATGAGTGAATATAAATTTGGTGTTTTAAACAGCCCGTCAGCACCGGAGTGGCTCAATCAAAAGCAGATTAAAAAGGTAGTTTTTCGTAACGAAAAGTTGTATGTGCTAACGACAGATCCTAAAATACTTGTTGTGAATGCATCAACCAATGCGTTGATAAGAGAGATGGATATCACAGGTGTTTCTTCCGGGGTAGAGCTACTAAGTGATATTGCATTTACATCTGATGGTTATTTGCTGGCCTGCAATAAAGATTCAATTTCGTTACCTGAATTGAAAGGGCGATATCTCAAAGTGTACACATGGGATAATGATTCTGTAGCTCCTAAAGTGCTTTTCCAGACTCAGTATCAGGCTTCATGGTCTACAGGGGTTGTGGGAGGAACATTCGCTGTAAGTGGCCCTCGCTGGAAGTGTACATTGTATACATCATCTGTTACGGTAGGGTCATCGAAACAAATCAGAATCATGGGTTTACAATACGAAGAAGGGGTGTCGGCTATTGGTTATAAATTCATGTTGGATGTTGCCAATTATACGGAAAATTTATGGGGAAAGAAATTTAAATTCAGCACGTCAACCACTGGCTCTGATCATTTTTATATCGATAGCGATAAGCTTCTTCCGACTGAATATCAGTTTAACTGGGGATTGGCCGACCGATCGGCGTTGGTAAAAAAAGCTGTATTTGCTGAAAAAGCGGGATATGTACTACAGCCGGTAGCTTCTGGTATTCAGTTCTTCCGCCACGCAAAACATGTGTTTATGGCTTCGCCTGTTTGTGGTGCCGATTCTACTGCTGTTGGAGTTGCCATGTTTGATGTGACAGATGGACTTGCCAATGCAAAAAAACTGACAGTAAAATATCCTGAAATCGGACTTGGTACTCAAAAAGCAACTTATATGATGGCTGCCGGTAAAGTTACAGGATATGATATAGATTTGATTATTCTCGCTCAACAGCAAGGAATTGCTCGCTACCGAACAGTAAGCCCAACAGCAAAAGCAAATGTGTATGCATCGGAATTGAATCTGATAAGTCCTACTTGCGTGGATTGTACGAATGCTTATCAATTTGGCTTTACCCTGAATGAAGCTGCTGAGAACGTCAATGTCAATATCATGAAAGGCACCGAAATAGCAAAGGTGATTCCAGTAGGGCCGCTTGCGAAAGGAGTACATTCGATATCAGGAAACTTTGATGGACTTGCTGCTGGTGATTATGCGTGGGCGGTTGAAGTAACCGGTTCCGGGGTCGATCGCCCTGTTAAGGTGTCTGACAATGCAGAAGCACTGATGCAGTTCAATTACCCACGTAGTGTATCTGTCGATAATAATTTTGAAAGCCGGTATTTCGGGCGTGTATATGTTTCTGAATCAGCTCAGGGCACATTACCTGCCAGAACAACGCGAGATGGTGTTTATATTTTAAATAGTGCACTTCAGGACATTACCAACCAGGGTGCAAATGCTTATAATGGTGCTGTTGCATGGGGTTCCGCGAGTTCAAGCAGTCCAATGCGACTTTCAATAGGTGAAGATGGTAATGTTTATATTTGTGATTGGAGTGATGCTCATCCGGGTGTTTGGGTTATGAATCCAGAGCGACCAGCCGATTCGTTTATCCCTGTTTTTGATGGTCTTACTAAGGCGTCTTCAGGGTTATCTTCGTTTAATGGGATTGATGTGCATGGCTCTATTTCTCACTGTTATTCTACCGGAACAGGTGATGAGACGAAATTATTTACATTTGATGAGGATTATGTAAATGCCGAAGCCTCAAGTACCGGAAACTTACTTCAATATAATATTGGTAAGCGAACAGCGCCTTATCAGGCAGCGCCGATCGTGGTGTATAATGATGCGTTGAATGGAAACTTGCAGCAAAACATGAATTCTTGTATTGCACCCGATGCGCGTGGTGGATGGTGGATTTCGCAATATAGATCTGCTGATGCATTAACAATTCCTTCGCTGATTCATGTAAATACAGCAGGATTAGTTGATTTTAATTCAGGTTTGACTCCGACGCTTGTCGAAAACTCAAATCAGGGAGGAATGGCTGTGAGTGCCGATGGTACAAGGTTGGCTATGGGATGTGCCAATGAAATCAAAATATTTTCGGTGGCCTATAATACTTCGGGTGTGCCGGTGTTAACCAGGCTTCATTCAATTAAACCAGCTTTGGGAGCGAGTACAGCAGGGCTTTCGTTCGATAGAGCGGGAAATGTTTATGCTGTTTCATTTTCCGATAAACGAATGGGGGTTTGGGCGCTTCCGAAAGCCGATCAGCAGTTTACTACACCAGCTCCGTCGGCTCAGACTGTCAGGGTGGTGATAAGTGCAGTGGAGGATATTCCTTTGGCTGATAACTCGGTGCTTGTCTATCCTAATCCTACTGTTGACAGGGTTGTTGTTGAAAGCAAGGAAGTTGAAGTAGAGTCTTATAGTTTGTTTGATTTAAAAGGTCAGTTGATAGCTTCTGATATTGTAAATGCAAATAAAATCCAAATTTCTTTACGTAATTTCGAATCGGGTGTCTATGTGTTGAAAGTAAAAACTTCGGCAGGCACCTCTGTAAAACGAATAATTAAAAACTAGCGAATTTAAATTGGTTTGAAAATTTCAAAGTATTCAGCGTTTCTGCGGAATACTTTGAGATTTTCATAGTTTTATAAAATAGCTTTTTCCTGCTTGATGTTCTTTGTCTGAAAAACTATTGTATTTTCTTAAAATGGTGTTATTAAACATTAAAATTACTATTGCAAACGTTTGCAACTAATCATATATTTACAGCCTCAATATTATTATCTATAGTATTCATTTTTAAATTTATTATTTATGAAAAAAATTACTTTATTAATGGCTGCATTAGTTATCACTATGGTAGCAATGTCACAAGCCATGTCAGGAACTTACAAGGTTGGAACCGCCGAAGTTTCGCCAAATTTCACTTCGCTGAGTGCGGCGGTTACGGCGTTAAACACCAATGGTGTTAGCGGTGACGTTGTTTTAGAGATTACTTCTGATATCAGTGAAGATGCAAACATCGGATTAGGAGTTAATACAAATGGTTTTGGTATTACTATCAGGCCGGATGCAGATGTCGACAGAACAATTACTTTTAAAAAATTAGCCGATAATATGAGTCCAACTGGTCACCTTGTAATTGGATATACAGATTTAACCGCAGCGTGGTCAGACGCAAATACCATAGCAACTAATAATGTGACGATTGATGGTTATGCAGTGGGTGGAAATACCAGAAGATTGACAATTACAAATACGAGTGCAAATCATGCAAGTGCCAGAATGATAGTGGTTGTTGGAGCTTGTCAGAATACAGTAATCAAAAATTGTATCGTTGAAAATAAAACAACTAGCACAGGGTCTCCGTTTACTGTAGGCGCGGTTGTCAGAAAAGGGACAGCTATTGAAGTTGCTCCAACAAATCTGACAATTGAAAATAATATTCTAACTTGTACAGCTTCTACTGTTGGTATGGGGATCAGAATAACAAATTCAGGCTCTATCGCATCGGCTAAACTTACAGGGTTTATTTGTAAAAATAACGTTATCTCCGCTCAGCGCCGTATTTTGGAAATCAACTATACAAATGGTGGTGAAATTTTTGGAAATACAATCTCTTTAATTCAGCCCACGAGTACAGCTTTAGGTTATGGAATATGGACTTCGAGTGGTTGCTCAGGTATATTTAATATATTCAATAATAAGTTTATAGCTTCATCCTGTTCAGGCCCGGATGCAGCTGCAGGAGGTCAGAGGGTGTTGTCTTTAGGCGGCTCTGTTACCTGCAATGTTTATAACAATACGTTCGCAGGTATGGACAGATCAGGAACAGGTACAGGTGCAGTAAACCAAACTTATTGTTTTTTTGGTTGTGCGGGGAAAATTTACAATAATACATTCTATATGCCTGCATTGACAAAACCAACTATGGCTGGTTATTACAGAGCTATTACCTTATCGTATGCTAACCCAGAAATCAAGAATAACATTTTTGTTAGCAATGAAGATGGTATGCTCAATGAATTGATTGGAACGGTCACCACAGGAGCATCCGATAATAATATATTTTATTTGAAAGCTGGTAATGTAAATGCTAAAATAGTAGGTACTTATGATAATTTGGCCTCGTATCAGGCAGCTAATTTAACTAAAGATATTAATTCCAAATCGATAGATGTGAATTTTGTAGATGTAGCTGCTGGCGATTTGCATATCACCGGAAGTTCGATTAACGATTTTAATCTGGTTACTCCAATGCTGGCCACAGTAACTGCCGATATGGATGGCGATGCACGTACAGCTCTGACTTATATTGGTGCTGACCAGGCCAGTGACTTAACTACGATAGCAAAACAATTCAAGGTTACAGTGCCAAAAGGAACTTCGAACGTATATGTTGCAGGTAGCTTTACTGGTAAAAATTGGGATATTACAGATCCGTTTACTTTGAAAGCAACAGGAAGTGCAAATGAGTTTGGAGCTATTTTACCATGTGTCGATGGTGTTGAATATAAATATCTCTGCGAAAAAGGAGATTGGGATTATCAGGAAGCCGCTTTCGACGGAGCAAATCCTCCGTTGGAGGGAACAAATCGTAGCTATTCAACAAATGATAATGTACCTATCTGGTTTCGTGTGAATAAAATTACGTTGAATACTACTTTTGCAACTGCAGTTCCCAATACATTATTCGTAAAAGGAAGTTTCGACAGTTGGGCGGCCGGTCATGAAATGACAAAAAACGGAAGCGCTTACAGTATAGTGATTGGTGGTAATGCCGGTGATAAATACCCTGCAAATACCGAATATAAATACTACACAAATGATATGAATGCTGATAACTGGGAATCGAACAGCGATGGTACGAACAGAGACAATCGCTGGGCTATTGCTCCGGTGATGGATGATGAAATTGCCCGGTTTGTTACATTTATTCCAGGGACAGATGTTGATGAAATTCAGGTTTCGGCACGTATTATGCGTACTTCATCAGGCATCGAAGTAGTTTTAGACGGCGAGGCAAATATCGAATTGTATTCGATAAATGGAGCTCTGTTGGATAAAACAGTTGTCAATAGCAATTATAGCAAAGCTTTGAACAGTGGTATTTACATTATTCGTGTGAATGGAGTTTCTACTAAATTTGTGAAATAAGGAACATCTCTTATAATAAAAATACGAGCTTTTCAACCGCCTTTTCCGTTTAGGAAGAGGCGGTTCTTTGTTTGTAATGAATAATGTAGTATGAATTTGCAAAAGGAGAAAATTGGCAGCAATAATTATGATTTTTAGCTTTTTTATTTTTCAACAATATACAAGCTATATTGCTTTTTAGTAATTTTACGGCAACTATAAAAAGCATTCTGTTATGATGAAAAAATATCAACTATTAGTAATCTGCATACTGCTGAGTGGATGGGTTTCCGCACAGAAGATTGGTTTGGTGCTTAGTGGTGGCGGTGCAAGGGGTATAGCGCACATTGGAGTCATCAAAGCGCTTGAGGACAATAATATACCTGTAGACTATGTTACAGGAACTTCGATGGGTGCCATCGTTGGAAGTCTGTATGCCATGGGTTACTCGCCCGACGATATTGCTGCGGTGCTGAAATCAGAGGATTTCAAACGCTGGTCCACAGGCGAGCTTGATCCTGAATATGTATATTATTACCGGAACGCCGACCCTAAACCAATCATAGCAGAGTTATCTTTCAACCCCAAACAACTTGACTCTATAAACTTCAGACCTACTTTTTTGCCTACAAATATAGTTTCGCCCCGTCAAATGAATTATGCTTTTGTTGAATTGTTCAGCAGGGCTAATGCGTTGGCAAAAGGAAATTTCGACAATCTTTTTGTGCCTTTCCGCTGTATAGCTTCCGATATTTATAGAAAGGAAGCGGTGGTATTCCGTAGCGGAAACCTGGGAGATGCCGTTCGGGCATCAATGACTTTCCCATTTATGTATAAACCTATTATGGTTAACAACCAATTATTGTTCGACGGGGGTATTTTCAATAATTTTCCGGTGGATGTGATGCGCTCCGATTTCAAACCGGATTTTATGCTGGGGAGTGCAGTCTCAAATAATCCGCCCAAACCCGATGAGAATGATATTATAAGACAGATTGAAAATATGATTATGAGTAAGTCGGATTACAGTATTCCTGAGGCAGAAGGCGTGATGCTTAATTTTAAGCTTGAAAACGTGAATACTTTTGATTTTAGCAAAGTAGATCAGCTGGTGAAGTTGGGTTACGATGAGGTGATGAAGCGTATGCCGGAAATCATGCAGAGAGTGCAACGCAGGGTGAGTAAAGAAGAGATGGTGCTGCGGCGCGCCCACTTTAAAAATCAACTGCCTGCGTTGAAATTTAAAAAGGTGTATGTTGTAGGTGTCGATAGTTTGCAGAAACAATATGTAGAAAACATATTTCACGCGGGGAACAAGGATTTTGATGCTAGAGAATTTAAAGAGGGTTATTTTAAACTTATTGCCGACGACAAAATTTCGGAAGTTATGCCCCGTGCTATTTATAACGATTCGACAGGAAATTTCGATTTGCGCTTGAGGGTGCGTGCCGAAAATCAACTAAAAGTAGCTCTGGGAGGAAATATCTCTTCATCCACATCGAATGAGGCTTATTTTGGTCTTACTTATCAAAATCTTAAAGAATATTCGCAAACTGCATACCTGGATGCACAATTCGGCAGGGCTTACAATGGTTTGAGTATTGGATCGCGCATTGATTTGCCTACAACAAGAGACTGGTATATGAAACTGGTCTTCAATATTCATCGTTTCGACTATTACGAAGGCGACAGGGTGTTTTATAACGACGACCGAACTTCTTACTTTAATCAGTCCGAATTGTTCAGTAAATTTAGTTTTGGCTTTCCGCTCACCATGAAAGGGCGAATGGAATTTGGGATAGGCTTTGGTCGGCTTACTGATAAATACAGACAAAATTTATCGACCGGAACAAGCGGAATGGACCAAAGCATTTATAATTTGGGAAGTGTTTTCGGGCGAGTGGAATCATACACCCTCAACAATGTAGTGTACCCGACAAAGGGTCATAGCTATATGGCAAGTCTGCAGTTTGTTGGTGGCGACGAACAATTTAAATCAAGTCTGGCTCCCGAAACTCACAACGACGAGAGCAAGGCTATGTGGCTTCAGTTCAGGCTTAAATCGGACAAGTATTATTTTATTGTCCGTCATTTTACGTTGGGGGCTTTTGCCGAATTGTCCTACACAGGACGGGCGCATTCGAACAATTATACTTCAACGATCATTCAGTCTCCGGCATTTCGTCCCACACCTCATAGCAAAGTCGTTTTTAATCCCGCTTTCAGTGCGCATCAGTATGTGGCCATTGGGGTGAAACCAGTTTATGTAATTACTGATCAGTTGCATTTCCGAAACGAAATTTACTGGTTTGTACCTTATCGGAGTTTTTACAGACAAGCCGATAATTCTGCCGGACTAAAAGCTCCTTATTTCTCTACCGAATACATGGCCGAATCTACTTTGGTGTTCGATTTCAAGGTGGCATCAGCAGGCGTGTTTGTGAATCATTACAGCGATGGGGCAAGCCGTTGGAATTTTGGATTGAATATCGGATTTTTATTATTCAATAATAAATACCTGGATTAGTGTTTTTTGCATCATTTGACTTTTCTTGTTTCCAACTGTAACTTTATTGTGTCTGGAAGAAGGTGTTCTGTTTTGTGTTGTTTTAACGTTTTATAAGTGTGAAATATAAAGATGTGAAATAATAAGGACGGTAACGCGTTTGTTTTTAATGGAATTGAAATTAATAAATTAAAATTCTTACTTTTGTGTTTGCTTTGCCCTATGAAACATGGATATTAATGTTTTCATTTTGTGATACATAACTTATATATTATTAAATACTTACAATAAAAATGATATTTTCAATTCTTCTTCAGGCACCTCTTGCTGCTGATACAGTAGGTGCGCAAATCAATACACTTCCTGTTGTTCCCGGTGCTTCGGCATTCAGTATGTGGGAAATTATCCAAAAAGGTGGTCTTATCATGATTCCTATTGGTTTTTTGTTTGTGTTGGCCATTTACATTTTTATCGAAAGGTTTATTTCAATTCAAAGAGCTTCGGCCAACGAGGGCAATTTCATAAAGGAAACCAAACAACTCATCGAAGCAAATGAAATTGAAGATGCACTTCGGTTGTGTGCCCGCAAAGATCTACCGATTGCCCGCATGGTGGAAAAAGGAATCGGGCGTATCGGAAGTCCGATAAAGGAAATTGAAGAATCGATTGAAATAGTGGGAAAGTTCGAGGTGTATGAGCTCGAAAAAGGATTGCCTGTGTTGGCTGTCATAGCCGGTATTGCACCAATGTTTGGATTTTTAGGAACGATTTTGGGTGTTATCAAAATATTTTTCGATATTTCGCAAACGGCAGATGTAAGTATCGGGGTAGTTTCGGCCGGACTTTATGTGAAAATGGTTTCGAGTGCTGCCGGTCTTGTTGTAGGCGTTTTGGCATATATTTTTTATAACTGGCTGAATATTAAGGTGGGTAAAATAGTGAACCGAATGGAACGGAATGCTGTTGATTTCCTCGATTTCCTGAAAGACAACAAAAGATGAATTTGCGCTCCCAAAATAAAGTAAAAGCTGAGATTTTTACATCTGCCATGAATGACATTATGTTTTTTCTAATGTTATTCTTTATCATTGTTTCTACACTTTTGAGCCCGAATGTGGTTAAGCTCAATCTTCCAAAAGCCGAAAATACCCAGTCTATTCACAAAAAGGAAATTTTGCTGTCGGTGAACAAAGAACTGCATTATTTTGTGAACAACAAGCAGGTTACCTTTGAAATGCTTCGTCCGACTTTGCAAAAAGAAATCAGTAAAGCTCCTGAAGCGCTTGTGGTTGTGCGGTGCGATAACTCACTCACCGTTCAGCAATTGGTGAACGTACTGGAGATTGGAAATAGTCTGAATGTGAAAATGATTTTGGCCACTAAGAAAGAATAGATTTTTCCCCGATGTGCTTCAAGTTTAAATTTATAAAATGCCTGTAAAACTGTGTGTTTATAATTCGCCGAAATGTTTTCTTTAAAAAAAATAAATAGTCATTATTTTGCTTCAGCAGGTACGCTTCTGATCTGTTTGCTCATATTCGTGCTTTTTCAGTCCGATCTTTCGGGCGATAAGTCGGGGCAGATGACAGATGCCGAGATTGATGATCTTGAACTACTGATGGAGGATATGATGGCCGAGAACATAAATGACGATGCTTTACCCAAGCCCGACGGAAAAGGGGATGTTGTGAATGAAAACTCCGACAAAGCATCGGAAAGCACATCGGCCGATAAAGGTTCGTTTAAAGTAAGCGATCCGACGCCAGCTCCGCTTCCCGAAAATATAATTGAAGAAAAAGTGGTAGCCGAAGATACGGTAATGAAGAAAATTGAGGTGATGCAAGCGTTGAAAGTTGATTCGGTAAAGACACTGCCCGATGATGTGGCTGTAGTGGCTGAAATACGGGAAATTGCAAAAGCCGCTACTCAGAAACAAGGAGCTGAACGCCAGTATCATAAGGATAGCGAAAACTATAAATTTCATCAAAAAAATTATCGAAATATCCGTAATTTCAAAAAAGTATATCCTTATGCTTTGAAAACCAGGGATCTTATGGCCGATTTGGATGCACGTTTGAGTCAGATCAAAAGTGAATCGGAACGTAAAAAGCTGATCAAGGAAACTGAAAAAATTCTGTTTCAGCAATACGAAACAGCCGTGCGCACTATGTCGGTTGCTCAAGGAAAGCTGCTGTTGAAGTTAATTGCCCGTGAAACCGATAAAACAGGGTACGAAATCATTAAAAATTATCGTGGAGCTTTTTCGGCTACTTTTTGGTATGGTGTGGGTAAAATTTTTGGAACCGATTTGAAAACCGAGTTTCACAAAGAGCAGGATTCAATCATTGAAACCATCGTCGAAAAATATAAAAACGACGAGCTGTACTGATTCTGATTTCAGACTTTTATAGTTATAATTTCGTTCAGATTGGTGCTGTAGCGTGGCGACAGTTTTTCCTGTTTCATTTTCCATACTCTTCCGGTATCCTGCGCACCCAGTCTTATTTTTTGCTGTCCGTACGAAGCGTTGATCTTGTCAACAACTTTCATGAGAGGTATATGTTTCGGATTGCGGGTTTCGAACAGGGTTAGTTGCTGCTGCGCTTCCGACGAGAAATCCATAACGACAACGCCTGCTTTTTTGTAGGCATAACCTTTTTTGAATAATCGTTCGAAACCTGCTGTGGCGAATTTCACAATGTCGATAGACGAATTGGTGGCAAAGGGCAGTTTAATGACTACGCTTTGGCTGTGTTGTGGCAAATCGTCCCGATGTCCGTTGGTGGTTATAAACACCATGAGGCTTTTGCAGCACGAACCTTGCCTGCGTAGCTTTTCGGCGCAGGATACTGCAAAACTGGCCACACGTTCGCGTATTTTATCTTTATCGGTGTAATTACCATCGAAAGTGCGGGTGGTGGCTATGCTTTTTCGGGCTTGCGTTTCTTCCATTTCTAATACAGGGATACCCTGCAGCTCTTTTAGCAACCGCACGCCCACAACCGACATATTTTTTTTGATCCATTGTTCGTTCATAGTGCAAAAGTCGAAAGCAGTATGGATATGAATTCCCTGTAGTCTGCGGGCATGTCTGCGTCCTATTCCCCACACATCTTCTACTTTCAGCCATTTCAATGCTTTGATGCGTTTGTCTTCGGTGTCGATAAGGTAAACGCCTTTTGTGTGTTCGGGGAATTTTTTTGCAATTCTGTTGGCTGCCTTCGCCAGGGCTTTGGTGGGTGCAAACCCTATGCTTACAGGTATGCCGGTCCATTGCTCCACCTGTTTTTTTATTTTTGTACCGAGTATCTCCAGGTCATGAAGTTCGTAACCATTAAAATTCATAAAGGCTTCGTCGATACTATAAATTTCGATATTCTGACAGAACATGCCCAGAATACTCATTACACGGTTGCTCATGTCGCCGTACAAAGCAAAATTTGCTGAGAAAACCTCAATGTGTTGTGTTTCGAATAATTGTTTGTACTGATAGGCCGGTGCACCCATGGGAACTCCTGCTTTTTTGGCTTCGTTGCTTCGGGCAATGACGCATCCATCGTTATTGGATAACACAACGACAGGTTTGCCATTTAAGTCGGGGCGAAACACCCGCTCGCATGAAGCGTAGAAATTATTACAGTCTATCAGTGCAAACATTAAACCGATTTAATTACATGTGTAACCACTCCCCAAATCCGAAGGTCGTTCGATTCGGTGAGATGTATGGGCTCATAATTCTCGTTGGCCGGAATAAGCCATACTCCATCTTTATCTGTTTTAATTCGTTTCAGCGTAAAATCACCATCCACAAAACATACGGCTATTTTTCCGTCGACAGGCGCAATGCTCTTGTCAATAATCAGCAAATCGCCATCGTTTATTCCTGCATCTTTCATCGATTCCCCTTTTACTCTTCCGTAGAAAGTGGCTGTTGGGTGCTTTATCAAATGTCGATTCAGGTCGATATTTAAATCGATAAAGTCCATGGCCGGCGAAGGAAATCCTGCACTTATTCCGGTCAATAAGGGTAAATCGAGAACGCTATCGGTATCGGACGAATAAATATCGAGAACAGATGAGCTACTTAGTTTTAAGGCTGACATTATTAATTTGTTGTGGCGAATATTTTCTGAAATTATTGTTGATGTAAAGGTATAAAAATTGAATGAAAAACACCAAGTATTTTCATGAAAGAATAGGGACGGAATTGTTTTCGGTAGCCAAAATGGTAGTTGTCCGGTAATTCTGTGAGTAAGAAATTGCTTTTCAATTTACGCTCAAAACAAAAGAGCTTCGCCGAAATCATCAGCGAAGCTTTTGAGTGCATATATAAAAACGGATATAAAAATATTTTTTTTGTTGCAGCGGCTTTTGTAGTTTTACAGTTACTTACTCCAGTTTACCGTGGCTTTTTTCAGGTCTGTAGAATTACTTCCGATTCCGATTTCAAAATCACCGCCTTCCCAATCATGAGTTAAATTATGGTTATAGAATTTCAGATCTTCGGGAGTTACATCGAATGTCACGGTTTTGCTTTCACTTGCTTTGAGCAGTATTTTCTGGAAGCCTTTCAGCTCTTTTACCGGACGTGTAATACTTCCCACTATATCGCGAATATAAAGCTGAACTATTTCGGCACCATCAAATTTTCCTGTATTAGTGATGGTTATGCTGGCTTTCAAAGTTTGAATTCCTTCCAGTTGTGTTGCACTCAGGGTAATATCGCTATATGCAAAGGTGGTATAACTAAGTCCGTAGCCAAACGGAAACAAGGCGGAGTTAGGTGAATCCATATACACCGACCTGAATTTGTCATATTTATCTGTTGCATTTTCGGGTCGACCAGTGTTTTTGTGATTGTAAAAAAGAGGTATTTGTCCTACATTACGTGGAAAGGTCATAGGTAACTTACCTGATGGATTTACTTTTCCGAAAACCACATCCGAAATGGCATAACCGGCTTCGCTTCCTGGAAACCATACATTGAGTATGGCATCGGCGATTTCATTTTCTTCGTTTAATACCAACGGCCGACCTGTAAAAAGAACAAGTACAATCGGTTTCCCTGTCTTTTTTAATTCTTTCAACAAATCTTTTTGTGCCTGAGGTATGCCAATATTGGTTCGGGAACTACTTTCGCCACTCATTTCGGCTGTTTCGCCAATGGCAAGTAAAATCACATCTGCTTTTTTTGCAGTTTCCACAGCTTCAGTCAGTAGTTGTTCTACTGGTCTTTCGTCGCGGTAGGTGTTTTTTCCAAACGCGGCGGCACGTTTTTCCATTTCCGCATCATAATCTATATTGCTTCCCTTGGTATACAAGAAATTAACTTTCTCGCCCATTGTTTCTTTGAGCCCTTTTAATAAAGAGATAGATTGGGCATGTTGAGCTGCAACGCTCCATGTTCCGGGCATATTCTCTGCATTATCAGCCAAAGGACCAATAACAGCAACAGTTCCTGCGCTTTTCAGCGGTAAGACTCCCTTATCATTTTTCATCAACACCATTGACTGGCTCGAAATATTACGGGCAATAGTACGATGCTGTTGACTGTAAATTTCAGCTTTGGCACGATTCAAATCGCAATATTTATAAGGATTTTCGAATAAACCTAAACGATATTTAGCTTCAAGAACCCGACGCACAGCCATGTCAATTTGTTCGTAAGTAATTTTACCCTCAGTCAATGATTTTTTCAGGGTAGTGAGAAATCCTTCGCCAACCATATCCATATCGATGCCGGCTTTCAAAGCTTGAGCAGACACCTGCTGAAGGTTTCCGAGACCATGATCAATCATTTCGTTAATACCGGTATAATCAGTCACTACAAAACCACCGAAACCCCACTGATTACGGAGTACATCCGTTTGTAACCAACGGTTGGCGGTTGCCGGAATGCCATCAACCTCATTGAATGAGGCCATTACACTGCCTACACCGGCATCAACGGCAGCTTTGTAGGGCGGAAAGTATTCGTTGTACATTCTGATCCTACTCATGTCAACAGTGTTGTAGTCGCGTCCGGCTTCGGAGGCGCCATATAGCGCATAGTGTTTTACGCAGGCCATCATGGTGTTGTTGTCGGCTAAGCTTTTGCCCTGATAGCCGTAAACCATTGCTTTTGCAATTTGCGACCCAAGATAAGTATCTTCGCCTGATCCTTCGGCTACTCGTCCCCAGCGCGGGTCTCTGGAAATATCCACCATGGGCGAAAAAGTCCAGCAAATACCATCTGCTGTAGCCTCCTGAGCCGCAATACGAGCCGATTGTTCAATCAGATCCATGTCCCATGAAGAAGCAAGACCCAATGGAATTGGGAAATTGGTTTCATACCCATGGATAACGTCCATTCCAAAGATCATTGGTATTTTCAACCGGCTTTTTTCAACAGCCACTCTTTGTATGTCGCGAATTTTTTCTACCCCCTTTATGTTGAATAATCCTCCCACTTTTCCCTCTTCCACTTTTTTACCAATATCGGAATTTGTCGCTTGGCCTGTCACAAAATCACCCGAAGAGGGCAGATTCAGCTGTCCGATTTTTTCGTCCAAAGTCATTCGCAACATAAGGTCGTCGATGAAATGATCCATTTTGGTGTCAGCTTTGAAATAGAGTGATTTGCCTCTTGGTAACTCCGGTTTGACTTCCTCTGTAACCACCTTTGCATTGTTTTTCTTCTTGCTTTTCTGAGCCTGAATGTTGCTGATAAATAAACAACTGATGGCTAATAATAAGATTTTTGTTTTCATCTGTACATGTTTTTTTGTTTTCAATTGAAATTCCTACATTGCGAAATTATTTAAAAATTTTCTTCTCATTTTTTATCATGAGGATTTCAAGTCGTTTTATTTTTTACATTACCCCATCCGAAGTTTGCCCTACCGCCCAGTTCTGATTAGCTGCATTATAATCCTTTTTTACGAACTGTTTTACAATTGGAGTGAACTCCTGAGGATGCAATACTAAGCAGCAGATAAGAAAAACGGTTAGGAAACAATGTCTTTTAGTAAACATAATTCTAGATGAACAAAAATGTATAACGTGATTTTCAGTACAAATTAATGAAAGTTATTTGAATCTGCAAAATTATTCATTGATGAACTTGTAAACACTTTTCAATTTATGCTCAAAACAAAAGAGCTTCGCTGAAATCATCAGCGAAGCTCTTGAGGGCTTTATAAAACGTATAAAAAATTATTTTTTTTCTGTTGCAGTAGTTTTAGCTGAAGCTAACTCTTTTTTCTTGTTCTTTTTAATTACGATGTCGTGGGCAATAGGTACTGCCACAAAGAGTGTAGAGTAAACTCCTAAGATTGTACCAATCAACAGTGCAAAGATAAATCCGCGGATGGTTTCACCACCCCATACAAAGATGGCAATCATTACTACCAATACACTGGCCGAAGTACTAAAGGTACGGCTAAGCGTTTCGTTCAACGATTCGTTCATGATATCTTCTCTGCTTCGTTTTGGATAAAGACCTACGTTTTCGCGGATACGGTCGAAAATAACCACCGTATCGTTCACCGAGAATCCGACATAAGTCAGAATAGCGGCAATAAACGATTGATCCATTTCCATTGAGAATGGCATTATACTATACAACAGAGAGTAAGCACCCAGAATAATAATCACATCGTGGAACAGAGAAGCCATAGCTCCAATGGAGAATGCTATATCACTGAATCGAATCAGAATGTAGAGCGAAATACCAAACAAGGCAACAATTACAGCCCAGATAGCACCCGTTTTAATATCGTCGGCAATGGTTGGACCTACTTTCTGAGAACTCTTTATATTGTTTTCAACAAATTGTTCCTGTGTTACATCTGCTTTCAATAAAGATTTTAAACCGGTATATAATTTACCTTCAATTTCGCCTCCAACATTTTCAGAGTTGTCATCGATTTTGTATTTTGTCGATATACGTACCTGATTTTCATTTCCAATGCTGATCACCGAAGCACTTGAACCTTCGAATTGACCTTCGAGTAAATCACGCACATTTTCGGTCGATACTGGTTGGTCGAAACGAACTATATAGTTACGTCCACCGCTGAAGTCGATACCTAAACTTAATCCTCTGGTGGCCAATGAACCTAAGCAGATAACAATCACAATACTTGAAACGATATACCATGTTTTACGTTTGCCGATAAAGTCGATCTTTGTGTTTTGGAACCAGGCTTCAGTAGCTTTGGTTGTAAATGGCAATTGTTTTGCATTTTCTCTGTTGGCATATATTTCCAGCATCAAACGGGTTAAGAAAACCGAAGTTACAAACGAAGTAATAATACCAATAATTAAAGTGGTGGCAAAACCCAAAATTGGTCCTGAACCAAACACAGCTAATACAATACCTGCAATCAATGTAGTTACGTTGGCATCAATAATTGCTGAAATAGCGTTGCTGAATCCATCCTGAATTGCTTTTTTCATCGTTTTGCCTTTGATAAGCTCTTCACGCACACGTTCGTATATCAATACGTTACCATCCACGGCCATACCCAGTGTAAGTACAATACCTGCAATACCCGGCAGAGTAAGCACAGCCTGGAAGGAAGCAAGAATACCCATCAGGAAGAATACGTTAATGAATAAGGCAATATCGGCAATAAGTCCCGGAATGAAACCGTAATAAAGCATCATGTAGATAAGTACGAAGATAAAGGCAATTACAAACGACCACAGACCGTTATTAATAGCTTCCTGACCCAATGAAGGCCCTACAACATCTTCCTGTACAATGCGGCAAGGTGCCGGCATTTTACCCGATTTTAGCGTGTTGGCCAAATCCTTGGCTTCTTCTACAGTAAAGTTACCTGTAATCTGAGAACTACCACCTGTAATTTCTCCATTTACAGTAGGGAATGAATAAATATAGCCATCCAAAGAAATGGCAATACATTTTCCAATATTATCTTTGGTCATACGTGCCCAGGTTTTAGCACCTTCGGCATTCATTGTCATCGATACATTGGCATAAGCTGAAGTCTGACTGAAGTCGGCACGTGCATCGGTAATCACATTTCCGGCTAAAGGCGCGCGACCATCACGATTTGTAACTTTAATGGCAATTAACTGGAATATCTCTCCATTAGTATCAAGTGCTTTTACAGTCCAGCGTAAACCTAAGTCGCGCGGAAGTACTTCTCTCACTTGTTTCATTGCAAAATAGGCATTGATTTTAGCAGTGTCTTTGCTGTGTGCCATACCAATGATAGGACCACGACTCACCTGATTGCCATTCATTGCTAACTGAAGAATTGAAATCAAAGGATTTTCTTTGACCCACTCTTGTTGCATTTTTGTTGAATCGGCAGATGCTTCTGTTTTTTTGCCCAATGCTGCTTTCAAACTGTCGACGCCCGAAGCTGGTTTTGCAGTAGTAGCAGCGGTTTCGGTAGTTGCAGCCTTTGTAGTGTCGGCTACTGCTGCCGGAGCAGTGCTTGCATTTGCCAATGAAGCAACCACCTGATTGGCTTGCGATATGTTGTTGATAATTTCCGATAATTCGTATGTTTCCCAGAATTCGAGGTTAGCCGATCCCTGAAGTAATTTACGTACACGTTCAGGTTCTTTGATACCCGGTAATTCAATCAAAATACGACCTGTGTTGTTATTGTCGCGCTGTATGTTTGGCTGCACAACCCCGAAACGGTCGATACGTGTACGAAGCACATTGAATGAGTTACTGATAGCACCATCAATTTCTTCTTTTAATACTTTTACCACGTCTTCGTTTGAAGTGGTCAACGAAATCTTATCTTTTAATTCGAAAGTGCTGAAAACTGTAGAAAGCTTAGCATTAGGATCTAATTCTTTGTACGCTTTAACAAATAAGTCAATGTACTGAACCTGACTGTTTGTTTTTTGTCTTTCGGATGCAGTTGCGATTGCTTTGTTGAAATTAGGAGTAGTGTTATACCCTGATAGCGAACGGATAATGTCCGGAACCGATACTTCGAGCGTAACGTTCATACCACCTTTCAAGTCGAGACCCAGATTGATTTCTTTTTCGCGACATTCTTTCAAAGTGTAACCTAACCAAACGCTTTCGTTGGCCACAGAGTCCAGGTACTGAAACTCTTTCATTTTGTCCCCTGCTGCGTAGTCAACTGCTTTTTTATTGTAGGTACTTGTAACAACAGTAAAGGACAGGTAAAACAAACACACCAAAGTGAGTGCTACTGCAAAAATCCTGATAAGTCCTTTGTTTTGCATGGAAAATTTATTTAAAGATAAAACATTAATTATTTCAATTTTTTCAAACGAGGTGCAAATATAGCATTTTTTTTGATACAATTACTTTTTGACTAAAAATTACGTGCTTGTTAGCTGGATGTAACCGATGAAGAAATTGTTGTGAATTGTATTAAAATAGTTTAATTTGAATCGTTAGTTCAGGTTTTTTACTACTTTTGTCGGCGATTTTAAAAAGCAAAATATTTTTTGAATTTTTGGATTTATTTTTGAATTGAATTTATATAGAGTTGTAGTATGCAAATTGTTAAATTATTTCTTCAGACGGCATTAATATCATTTTTTATTGCAGGTGTTATTTGGGTGATAAATATTCTTTTATCAATTAAAGAGACAAAGGTCTAACAATAATATTGATTTAGACAAACATTCTTAAAGTAATAAATTAGGTAACTGTGAAAGTTGTTAGATTATATATTTACATCTTGCTAACTGCAGTCTTATTTACTGCATTCTTTAGCTCGTTTCTGACAAGTGCCTCTCGGATTGTTGGCTCGACTATCGCAACAGATACTAGAATTGAGGCGCTCGAGATATATTACAACAGTCCAGATAATGTCCCATTCTCAAATACAGGACATGAAAATTTTCGTGAAACTAATAATTGTGAGTTTAAAACAAATGATTTTAAAACAAATTTTTTATTAAGAATACAGTCTCATACCCAGCTTTGTATTAATAAGTTTGATAATTCTAATTTTTTCTTCTTCGAAAGTGTAGCCAAAAAGAAATTTAATGGTTACTACCTGTTTAATTTGTGTAAACTGCTTATTTAGATCCTTCCATGTTGGTTCAGTAATGACTCATTTAATGCTTTAAAGCTTAATTATTGTAATATAGACTGAGCCAAGTACTACCTTTTCATTTATTCTCATCTTGTTTGAATAGTTATTTCAATTTTACATTTGTGATAATTGAAGTGCTGTCAGCTGCCTTTTTCACTGTTAATATCTTTAATTGTGAAAGGTGAATCATATCCTTTATTTTAAAATTATTATCGGATTTTTTACCTAAAAATAAAATAAGTATTTACTTGGGAAAATCCTAATTCGATATATTCAGCTATATATTTATGAACGATTTTTTTTCTTTTTTGCAGCAGTTTCAGGGTATTTCTACATTATTTACATCGGATATTACAGTTTCAATAACCCGTATATTTTTAATTTTGTTAGGATTGTTCTTGATGTATCTAGGTAAAAAGGGTGTTTTGGAAGCTCTTTTAATGATTCCAATGGGTTTAGGAATGGCCACCATAAATGCCTCGTTGATGTTATTACCTTTGGGTATGCCAGGTGGATTTGTTGATAATGCAGGTGGAACACAAGGTACCTTGTTTCTCGATTCTATGGTTACTGATGTTACCCAAATGTTTGATTTACTTCAGATTGATTTTTTGCAACCTATATACGTGTTTACATTCAGTAATGGACTTATTGCTTGCTTCGTATTTATGGGCATAGGTTCTTTATTAGATATTGGTTATTTGCTTCAAAAACCATTTTCAAGTATGCTTTTAGCCTTATTTGCCGAACTGGGTACATTTATTACTATCCCAATTGCGCAAGCTATGGGTTTAACTGCTCAGGAAGCTGCTTCGATAGCTATGGTTGGGGGAGCTGACGGTCCCATGGTGTTATTTACATCATTGTCGTTAGCGAAACATTTATTCGTTCCCATTACGGTAGTTGCATATTTGTATTTAGGATTGACTTATGGAGGATATCCATATCTTATACGTTTGCTTATACCCAAAAAGCTAAGAGGAATTAAAATAGATAAATCAAAAGAAAAGCCTGCGAAAAGAATTACATCATCTACCAAGCTCGCAGCAGCATCGATAATGTGTGTGGTTCTTTGTTTACTCTTTCCGGTTGCATCTCCTCTTTTTTTCTCCTTGTTTTTGGGAATATCTGTTAAAGAAGCGGGGTTGACACATATTAATGATTTTATAAGTGGTCCGCTCTTGTATGGCTCAACTTTTTTTCTGGGCTTAACATTGGGCGTGTTGTGTGAAGCGCATTTATTGCTCGATACGCGTATTCTTAAATTGCTGATACTTGGAATTTTAGCATTATTATTTTCTGGTATTGGTGGAATTATTGGCGGATATGTGATGTACTTTATAAAAAAAGGAAATTACAACCCAACAATAGGGATTGCTGGAGTGAGTTGTGTTCCTTCAACAGCGAAGGTTGTACAAAAAGAAGTTTCCAAAGTGAATCCAAGAAGTTTGGTTTTGCCGGAGGCATTGGGAGCAAATATTTGTGGTGTAATTACGAGTGCCATTATTGCAGGACTCTATATAAATTTCTTTAAATAATCATTGTAAAACATATAAACGTTCTAAAAGATATTTAGTTGAATGTGGAATATCAACATTCCTTTTGAATTTGAGAAATACTTTTTTCAGTAGTTGTTTAACGATGTGAATTATTGGACGCAATTATTCGTTAGAACATCTAACTTTCATTTTTTCTTTTTACTTACTAATATTTTAATCAAAAATCGTTATTGAAAGATTGTCTGTTTGTTTATAAAAAATCGTAATTAATTATTTTAAAAATTATATATTAAAGATCATGAAAAAAAATCAGAAAACAAAAGTAAAAGGTGTAAATTCCTCAAGTATGATTATGCTGGCATGTCTCGCACTGGCAATTGCAATTTATTATTTCATATTTGGAAATCCGTCAAACTTTGTGAACAACGATCCGAATAATCATCCGCTTGATGGTAATTTGCTTGGAACCATCTATAAAGGTGGATTTATTGTACCTCTTATTCAAACATTGTTGTTAACAGTTTTGGCTTTAAGCGTCGAACGTTTTATTGCCCTTAAGAAGTCTGAAGGTAAAGGAAATCTAACCCTGTTTGTACACAACATTAATTCTGCGTTATCTTCAGGAAACATTACTTTAGCCAAGGATATTTGTTCAAAACAAGAAGGCTCGGTTGGCAATGTGGTAGCATCGGCTCTCGTTAAGTACGAACAAGTAGAGACTGATACAGAGTTGCAAAAAGAGCAAAAGGTTATTGCTATTCAAAAAGAAATTGAAGAAGCAACAGCGCTTGAATTACCTATGTTAAGCCAGAATTTGCCAATTATTGCCACCATTACTACATTAGGAACTCTTATGGGGCTTTTAGGAACTGTAATTGGTATGATTCGTTCGTTTGCTTCGTTGGCAGGTGCAGGTGGTACCGATTCAATTGCACTTTCGCAGGGTATTTCGGAAGCGCTTATTAATACTGCGTTTGGTATTGCTACCGGTGCATTGGCTGTTGTTTCGTACAACTATTTTACCAGTCGTATTGATAGTATAACCTATTGCATCGACGAAATTGGATTCAGTATAGTGAATACTTTTGCAGCTTCACATAAATAATCAAACCCGATAAATATGTCAAAAGTTAAAGTTGCAAGGAAAAGTACACGCATCGACATGACTGCCATGAGCGATGTTACCGTACTTTTACTTACGTTCTTTATGTTAACATCTACCTTTGTACAAAAGGAACCTGTTCAGGTGTCAACACCTGCATCGGTTTCTGAAATTAAAATACCGGAGACAAATATTCTTCAAATTTTAATTGATCCGAAAGGAAAGGTTTTTATGAGCCTCGACAAACAGGATGATATGGTAAATGTTTTAGAAGCAGTGGGTGAAGAGTATGGTGTGAAATTTACTGCTGAGGAAGTGAAAAAATTCAAGTTATTGCAAACCTTTGGTGTGCCCGTTTCAGAGATGAAGACATTTTTGAGCTACAAAACCGAGAAACAGGATGAAGTTCTTGCGGAGTTTGGTATCCCCACAGATACTGTCGATAATCAATTTAAAGTATGGGTAAAAAATGCACGTATTGTAAATCCAGATTTGAGAATTGCAATAAAAGCAGATCGTAAAACACCATATAAGGTTATTAAGAATGTAATGTCTTCGCTTCAGGATTTGAGAGAAAATAGATACAATTTAATTACAGCCCTAAAAGAAAACTCAAAGTAAAAGAATATGGCAGAAATTCAAAGTAACGAGGGTGGCGGCGGAAAGAAAAAGGGCGGAAGCAAACAGAAGAAAATTAGTGTACATGTCGATTTTACACCAATGGTGGATATGAATATGTTATTAATTACTTTCTTTATGTTATGTACTTCACTCAGTAAGCCACAAACAATGGAACTCAGTATGCCGAGTAACGACAAAAACGTTAACAAAGAGCAACAGTCTGAAGTAAAAGCATCCAAGGCAATCACCGTTTTGCTGGATAAGGATAATAAAATGTATTATTATGCTGGTCAACCTGATTATAAAAACTATAATTCGTTAAAGCCATTGTCGTATGATGCTAAAAACCAGAATAGTATTCGTTCGCTTTTAATTATGCGTAATCAGGAGGCATTTTCACAAATACAGATTCTGAAAAAGCAGAAACTTGACTTGCTGATTTCGCAAGATTCTTTTTCGGCAAAAGCATCGCGCATTAAAAATGGAAAGAATACACCAGTTGTCATTATAAAGGCAACCGATGGAGCAACGTATGAAAATTTGGTTGATGTGCTCGACGAAATGCAGATTTGCAACATAGGTAAATATGTGATTGATACTATTTCGACAGGCGATAAGTTTTTGATAAAGAATAGGGAAACAAATGGTGCTTTTTCACAGGAACAAGCGAAATAATTTGCAAAAAAATCAGTAAAGTATGTCAAAAATTGATTTAACTACCCGCGAATGGCTCGAGCTTATTTTTGAGGGTAAGAATAAAAATTACGGAGCCTATGTGTTACGACAGGAGTCGGGCAAACGACATAATCTGGCTATTGTAATTATCGCAATTGTAGCAATTGTAGGATTTAGTATACCTAAATTAATAGAGTTGACTAAATCTACACAACGGGAGGTTGTTACCGAAGTTACTTCTTTATCGAAGCTTGATAAAGCGGCCGAAGTAAAGCAGGAATTAAAAAAGCCTGTAAACATGGAACCACCACCTCAAGTTAAGAGTTCGATTAAATTCGTAGCTCCGGTCATTAAAAAAGACGAGGAAGTAAACGAAGAGAACGAAATCAAGAGTCAGGACGAACTGAATGAAACCAAAGTAGCTATATCCATTGCCGATGTAAAAGGAAATAATGAAGAGGCTGGTATGGATATTGCTGACGTAAAAGTGGCGGTTACTCAACAGGTTGAAGAAAAGATATTTGAGGTAATTGAACAGATGCCCACTTTTCCGGGTGGAGAAGAGGCATTGATTAAATATCTTTCAAATAATGTCAAATATCCTGTTATAGCACAGGAAAATGGTGTTCAAGGTAGAGTAATTGTACGATTTGTTGTGACAAAAAATGGCGATGTTGATCGTATTGAGGTTGTTCGTTCTGTCGAAAGTTCTTTAGATAAGGAGGCAGTAAGAGTGGTGAAAAGTATGCCTAGATGGATTCCCGGTAAACAAGGCGGTGAAAATGTTTCGGTATGGTTTACACTACCAGTGAATTTTAAATTGCAGAATTAATTTTTTATGTTAGCAAAATTCAGATTGATTTTCTTAATGTCGATTGTAGCTGTGTTATCCTTTTTTTCATGCTCGCGTGAAAAAAAGGATAAATACACAGATACACTTACAGAAGGAGTAATTTCAGTGGCTGTAGATGAGACTTTTGCTCCCATTTTGCAAGATGAGATTGCTGTGTTTGAGTCAATATATCCTAAAGCTGGAATTGTGCCGGTTTTTACAACTGAAGGAAATGCTATCGAACTTTTGTTGAAAGACAGTGTTAGAATGGCAATTACTACCAGGCCTCTGAATGAGAAGGAGTTGGAGTCGTTGCATGCACGTAAATTTCAACCACGTTTATATCGATTGGCATCCGATGGAATTGCACTGGTAATAAATAAATCTAATTCCGATACAATAATAACTGTTGAACAATTACGGCAAATCTTATTGGGCAAAGTAACAAATTGGAATCAGGTTTATCCGAACTCAACACTAGGAAAAATTGTTACTGTTTTTGATAATGCCAATTCAAGTACTGTTCGGTATGCTATCGATTCGGTGTGCGGTGGTCAAAAACTATCTGGAAATCTTAATGCACAGACGACGAACAGAGAAGTGCTTGATTATGTTGCAAAAACGCCGCAAGCCATTGGGATAGTTGGCGTAAATTGGTTGGCAAACAAAGTGGATACCACTAATCTTAGTTTCAATGATATTGTAAAAGTAATGTCGGTAAGTAATGAATCCGTTGCAACCATTGAGGGAAGCTATAAACCATTTCAGGCTTACATGTTTTATGGTTATTACCCACTTACTCGTAGTGTATTTATTGTTTTAAATGATCCAAGAAGTTCATTACCATCAGGCTTTACATCTTTTCTTACTTCCGACCGAGGACAACGTATCATTTTGAAATCGGGGTTGGTACCTGCTACACAACCTATAAGGGTAGTGCATGTAAAAGAGGAATAATTGTTTTTTCTTTGTTGTACAATTGTCATAATATTAAATTTTAAAAAAATGAAAGTCAGATTTTTTTCACTCTTAATTCTTTCCCTAACCTTGACGAATGCATTTGCCGGGCAAGGTGTTTTATATTATAAATCAGGAGCTTTCGATGTGGCTAAATGCTTGCTTCAACAGGAATTTAATTCGGAAAATAGAGCTGAAGCGAGTTATTATTTAGGCAATATTAGCTTTCTCGAAGATAAAAAAGATTCCGCAAGGTTTTATTTTAATGAAGGATTAAAAGCTAATCCACTTTATTTACAAAATTCTATAGGTGTTATTATGCTCGATATGAAGGGGATGGATCCTAAATTGGTAGATGAGAGCTTAAATAAAATTATTAAAGACAAAAATAACAAGAAGAACATTGCCATACCAATAGCTGCAAGTTATGCGTTTTTGTATAACAATAATACGGAAAAGGCGAATGATTATCTGGACAAAGCTAGATTAATTAATTCCAAAAGTGCCGAATTGTTTGTCTTGAAAGGTGATATTGTTGCATCCACAAATTTGGGAGAAGCTTGCGCAAATTACGAAACAGCGATTCTATACGATTCAAAATGCAATGAAGCTTACTTCAAATATGCAAAGGTATATAAGAATATGAATCCAAAGCAAGCTATCGAAAAATTAATGACATTGAAAAAGATTAATCCTGAGTTTATTATAATCGATCGGGAACTTAGTGATATCTATTATGCAACAAATGATTTTGCTAATGCGGCTAAGTATTACGAACTTTATTTGAAATCAGGAAATATAACGAATGTAAGCGATTTGACAAAGTATTCGATGACCTTGTTTCTGAATCATGAATTTGCTAAATCGCTCGAAGTGGTTCAGCTAGGTCTTAAAAAATCACCAAAGAATCCTGCGTTTAACAGACTGTCGATGTACAATCACGTCGATCTGAAAAATACTGATGAGGCACTTAAAGCAGCTGATTTGTTTTTTAATGAATCAGAAAACCCGGACTTTACATATCTCGATTTTCGGTATTATGCACAGGCATTGAAAGATGCAAAGAAATATGATGTAGCTGTAAAGCAATATCAAAAAGCACTTGAATACGATGCTTCTAAAGTTGAACTTTGGAAAGAAGTATCGGATATGTATTCCGAAATGGACAGTTTTGCAAATGCAATATCAGCCTATACAAAATACATGAGTCTTGTGCCTGAAAAAGAACAGGCTTCAGCCGATGTGAAAATTACTCTTGGTAAATTATATTATGGTCAGGGAAATGATAGTACAGCTACCGCTAAAGTTAAAAAAAATGCGCTTTTGAAGGCCGATAGCATTTTTTCTGCTGTTGCCATTATCGAACCCGAAGTATATCGTGCTAATTTTTGGAGGGCCAGAGTGAATGCAGCACTTGATCCTGAGACTACTCTCGGTTTAGCAAAACCTTATTATGAAGCTACCGTGGCCTTAGTAGAACCCAAAAAAGATGCTCGGTACAATGCTGTTTTAATAGAATGTTACAGCTACCTTGGTTATTATACGCTACTTCAGAAAGATAATGCTGGCTCGCTCGTGTTTTGGAATAAGATTTTAGTGTTAAATCCGAATAATACCACAGCAAAGAAAGCAATTGCGGGCATTCAGGCTCCAAAAAAGAAAAAATAATTGGATGATAAATCTACAAACAATATGAAGAATACATTCAAAATACTAAATCAGTTGTACTATTTGATGTATACAACGATAATATTGCTTACAATATCGGGATATTTTCTGAATTTAAACAATTTATTGAATATTGATATTCAAAAATCTGTCGAAATGGTTTTGCTTAGTTTTCTGATGCTTATAACCTTAATGGCTGTAAGTTTTTTTGGCTATTTTTTATTTGCTTCGAAAAGATTAAGGAATATCCATGTTGATGATGAACGAGAAAAACAATATCTAAAATCAGCTAAAATCAGGTTATTATTGATTGGAGCAAGTTTAATATTAGGTGTTGTTTGTTTGTATTTGGTTCGTTCCGAAATCGTCTTATATCTCATTGCTGTTTCAGCAATACTGTTGCTGCTTAGTAAACCAAATGAGTCAAAGATTAACGAAATTCTTTCTAAATAATTTCGAATTAACATGACAAATTCAACTACTGCCCATCAACACAAAACGTTTAGCGTTGTGGGAGCAATTGTTACTTTAGGAATTGTTTACGGCGATATTGGCACATCACCCTTGTATGTGATGAAAGCAATTTTGGGAGCGAATGCGGTTATTGATACAAATTATATATTAGGGGCTATTTCCTGTATTTTTTGGACGCTTACGCTGCAAACAACTGTAAAATATGTTCTTATTACACTTCGGGCTGATAATAAAGGAGAAGGGGGAATTTTGGCACTTTATGCCTTAGTTCGAAAAAGAAAGAAAAAATGGTTGTACCTCGTGGCGATACTTGGCGCAAGTACGCTTATCGCCGATGGAATTATTACTCCTTCTATCACAGTTGTTTCAGCTATCGAAGGTTTGCAGGGGATGTATGCCGACACACCTGTAGTTCCGATAAGTATTGGAATTATAACGGGACTTTTTTTTATACAACAGTTCGGTACCAATGTGATCGGAAAATCTTTTGGTCCGATTATGTTTATTTGGTTTACAGTACTGGGTGTTTTGGGCGTATTGCAAATTACGGCTTTTCCACAAATAATGAAGGCGTTAAATCCATACTATGCCATTAACCTGTTAATTAGTTATCCAAACTGGTTTCTGATATTAGGCGCCGTTTTTTTGTGTACTACAGGAGCTGAGGCATTGTATTCCGATTTAGGACATTGTGGAATAAAAAACATCCAAACAAGTTGGTTTTTTGTAAAAACAACTCTGGTGCTGAATTATTTAGGTCAAGGCGCGTGGATATTAACTCATGCTTCGTCGATAACAAATGAGACAAATCCATTTTATGCCATGATGCCAGCTGGATTTTTACCTATCGGTGTTGCATTGGCCACAGCTGCTGCTGTTATAGCAAGTCAGGCGCTTATTAGTGGCTCTTATACTATTTTCAGCGAAGCAATGAGTTTGAACTTTTGGCCGCGGCAACTCATTAAATACCCAACTAAGCTAAAAGGCCAGATGTATATACCTTTCGTAAATGGGTTTTTGTTTGTTTTTTGTGTTTTAATGGTTTTGTTTTTCCAAAGTTCGTCTAAAATGGAAGCTGCTTACGGATTGTCAATTACCATTACCATGCTAATGACAACACTTTTGTTGGCTTTCTATCTGAAAACTAAACGGGTGAAATCCTATTTTGTGTATCCATTTATTTCTGTATTCCTCCTTATTGAGTTGTCGTTTTTTACGGCTAATATGTTCAAATTTATGCATGGTGGCTGGGTTACAGTACTTATTGCCGGATGTATAGGAGTAGTTATGTTGGTTTGGTTTAATGCCCGACGAATTAAAAACCGATACGTTCAATTTGTTAAAATTCAACCCTATTATTCAACCATTTCCGATTTAAAAGGAGATGAAACCGTATCCAAATATGCCACTAATTTGGTCTATATCAGTAAAGCAAATTACAGATCTGATATTGAGAGTAAAATTGTATATTCGATAATTAATAAACAACCCAAACGTGCCGATTATTATTGGTTTCTTCATATCGATCTGGTAGATAATCCAAATACTTTTGAGTATACTTTCGATCAGTTGGTGCCGGGTGTGTTATTCAGAGTGAATTTAAGAATAGGATTTAAGATTCAGCCTATGATTAATATTTATTTTCGACAGATTGTAGACGAACTTGTTGCAAATAAAGAGTTTGATCTTAGAAGTAATTATCCGTCGTTACGTAAACATGATATTGCTGCCGATTTTAAATTTATACTTATCCATAGAATTTTTACATTAAATCAGATTACTAAGTTCGGTGAGAAGGTGTTATTGTCTATATATAATATTGTAAAATACTTGGGAATTAGCGATATAAAAGCTTATAATCTTGAAACTAGTAGTGTGTTGGTGGAATCAGTGCCACTTATTGTCGATACTAGTTGTAAATTGAAGATTGAGCGGGTGTTTAAGTAATTGATTAAAAAAAGGATTCATGAAAAACATGAATCCTTTTTTAGTTGCGGAGGCCCGACTCGAACGAACGACCTTTGGGTTATGAGCCCAACGAGCTACCACTGCTCCACTCCGCGATATTTTGTGAGTGCAAAGATACTGCTTTTTTGCTACGAAACAAATTTTTATTGCTTAAATATTTGTTTTGACAGGCGTGTGTTGGGTATGTTGCATTATATAAGCAGTTTTGATGCCGAAAAAAATATTATATCTTCGATCTGTTAGCGGCGATTGCTAAAGTTTTTACACTGGAGCCAATTTTTATTGCGAAAGTAGAATTATTTTGATGACATTACTTCATCCAAAAACTGTTGAAAAGTATTTTTATACGAATCGGACACCGGAAGGTATACTTTTCCGAAAACGATGCGATTTCGTTCTACTACTTTAATTTTGTTTTTCTGAACTATAAACGAACGATGTACGCGTATAAATCTGTTTTCAGGCAGCATATCCTCCATGGCTTTCATAGTGATGTGTGTTATGACGGTCTCTGCATTTTCCATTATTATTTTAAGATAATCTTTTAATCCCTCGATATAGAGTATTTTTTGGAGCTCAATTTGAATCAGTTGGTAATCTGATTTAACATAAATGCATTCTTTTGTTATTTGTTGGCTAGCTCCTTTTGCTTTTTCGTTGAGTTGATGCCACTGAAGCGCTTTGTTGGCTGCCGACAAAAATTCAGGATAGCTGAAAGGTTTTAGTAAATAATCCAACGCATTTACCTTGTAGCTATCTAATGCATATTGCTGAAAAGCAGTGCTGAAGATAATTCTTGTTTTATCCGGAACAATTCGTGCAAATTCAAGTCCGTTTAATTCGGCCATTTGAATGTCGAGAAACAGAACATCCGGCGGGTTATCCTGAATGAATGCAGCAGCAGCTATGGCTGAGGAATACTTTCCCGTGAGCTGAAGAAATGGTGTTTTACTCACATAACTTTCGAGCAATGCGAGTGCTAAAGGTTCGTCATCAATAATAAAACAAGTGAGTATCATACTTTTTCGTCGGGTTGAAGCGGTAAAATGATTTTAGAATAATAAATGCCGTTAAGTTCGCCTGTGTAAAATTCGTAATTGTCGGGATACAGTAGATAAAGTCGTTTTTGCAGATTTTCAAGTCCGATGCCCGAGCCGGCCATATCCGATTCCGTTTTAGGAAAATAGCTGTTGCTGATGGAGCATTTAAGCTTATTGTTATTTGTAAGACTAAAGTCTATGTGAATAAACGATTTTCGATTGGGACTGACTCCATGTTTAAAAGCATTCTCGATGAGAGAAATAAACAACATAGGGGCAATGCTGAAATTATTTTCAGCGGGAATGTTGATTTTCAAGTCCACATCTACATCGTCAGCGAGCCGAATGCGCATTAAAGCTACATAGTTGAGAATGAATTCAAGCTCCTTTTGTAAAGTGACGCGCTCACCGCTGTTTTCGTAAAGTACGTAACGCAGTAATTTGCTGAGATCGTGTACTACTGTTTGTGCGTTGTCGGGGTTTATAGCTATCAGTGCATAAATATTATTTAGCGTATTGAACAGAAAATGAGGATTGATTTGCTGACGAAGGTTCATAAGTTCAGCTTCAGTACGGCGCTTTTCACTTTCCTGATGTTCAGCTTCGGCAGTGTACCATTTGGCTGTTGTTTTGATGGCTGTGCTCAGTATGGCAATGACGAGCAAAGTAATTGTATCTCTTATCAAAAAAGATATTCTTGAAGGTATAATTGCCTGAGGTATTTTCTCTCCTATCGGCAAGGGTGGCATGGTGGCTTCCTGCCATAAATGCACAATTGTTGCTACAAATGTAACCAGCAATAAATTGTATATCAGAAATTTTACTATCTTCTTTTGGAATAAAAATCTGTTGATGAGAATAAAATAGTTGAGGTAGAAAACAAGCAACATCGAAAAGATAACGATTGTATGATGCAGCATTTTATCCCATATATCAATGTCCGTATCTTTTCCAAAAATAATGAATGGCAAGCTAAACACTATACTCCAGGCAATAAAATGAATTAAAACCTGAAGTGTGTTTTTGCTTTTGAATAGGTTCATTGTATTTGAGTTCATTGTATTTTCTTCTTATTTTTCTTTCTGTGTTTATTCATATCTCAATGCTTCAATCGGGTCGAGTTCGGATGCATTTTTAGCCGGATACCATCCGAAAAATACACCGATCAGGGTGCAAACAAGGAACGATAAAAATACTGAATAAGTTTGAATTGACACTGGCCATGAGAAAATAAATTTCACTACAAACGATGCGCCTATTCCAAGCAGTATCCCAATGATTCCTCCGGTGAAGCTTATGAGCGCCGCTTCAATCAAAAATTGAGTGAGAATGTCTTTCCCTTTAGCGCCTATCGACATACGTAGTCCGATTTCACGGGTGCGTTCTTTGACTGAAACATACATAATGTTCATAATGCCAATGCCGCCTACAAGTAGCGATATGCCTGCGATACAAGCCAGCAGAATCGTCATCATGTCGGTGGTGGAAGTAAGCATGGAACTGAGTTCCTGCTGAGAGCGAACATTGAAATCGTCATCGTCAGTTGCAGCAAGTTTATGGTTGGTACGCAATACGGTGTTTATAGCCTCGGTGGCATTATCGGTCGCTTCTTCGGTAATGGCCGAAGCGAAAATACCCTGAATATAAGTAATGGCCAATACGCGTTTTTGTACGGTACTATAAGGCGCTAACACTATGTCGTCCTGATCCATTCCCATACTATTGTAACCTTTTGCCTCGAGAGTGCCGATGATTGTAAACGGAATTTTATTGAAACGGATCACTTTTCCAATAGGATCTTCGCCATTAGGGAATAAATTGTCGACGACAGTTTTGCCCACCACACATACTTTGGCGGCTGTGTTGATGTGTTGTTCTGAAAAAACGCTCCCCTTGTCAATCTTTAGTTTTCGTATTTCAAGATAATCGGTATTTACTCCTGATAAAGAACTTGGATAATTATTGGCACCGAAGATAAACTGGCCACCACTGCTTACCGATGGAGAACAGGCGGCTATATAGTTGGTCAAATTCTGTATGTCCTCATAATCTTTTAATTTCAGGGTTTGCATGGCATCGCTGCTCTGACGCACTCCTCCACGCATGTCGGCTCCCGGCTGAATCATTAGCATATTCGACCCCATTTCAGAAATCTGAGAACGAATACTTTCTTTCGATCCTTGTCCAATGGCCAACATGGTGATGACCGAGGCTACACCGATAATTATTCCCAACATAGTTAGGAATGCCCTCATTTTGTTGTTGGTAAGCGCCCGCAACGATATTTTTATTGCATTTGAGATATTCATTTTTTCATTTACTTTTTTAATACTTACTATTTGCCTTGTTTGGGAATTTTTATTTTTACTAATCCTCCTGTACGGGTAAGTTCTCCAATACGCTCCGAGCCGACTGAATGCTTTCATTGCGGATGTCTTTTATCACTTTCCCATCGCGCAGCACAATGTTCCGGCTCGAAAATGCAGCTAATTCGGGATTATGAGTTACGAAAATGATGGTTCGTCCCATTTTATACAAATCCTGAAACAATACCATTATTTCAAAAGCAGTACGGGTGTCCAGGTTTCCGGTGGCTTCATCGGCCAACAGCAGTACCGGATCATTTACCAATGCACGGGCAATGGCCACACGCTGCATTTGTCCGCCCGACATTTGATTGGATTTGTGATACATCCTGTCGGCCAATCCTACCGATTCGAGCGCTTTTTGCGATTTTTCCCTGCGTTCCTTTGGTCCGTAGGCCGGATTGTAGAGCAAAGGCAACTCCACGTTTTCGAGTGCCGTAGTTTTAGCCAAAAGGTTGTACGACTGAAAAACAAAACCTATTTTTCTGTTGCGGAGTGTGGAGCGTTCGTTTTTATCCATTGAACTCACGGCTATATTGTCCAGAAAATATTCTCCTTCGCTAGCAGTATCCAGGCAACCCAGCAGGTTGAGCAAAGTTGACTTTCCCGAACCACTACTACCCATGATGGTAACGAATTCACCTTCGTTGATATTGAACGAAACGCCACGCAAAGCATGCACAGTTTCTTCGCCAACCACAAAGTTTCGCTTTATATTTTCTAATCTTATTATCGATTTACTCATCTTTTTTAATGTAAAATGTAAAATGAAAAATAAATAGCACTTCTCTTTCATCCTTCATCGGTCAATTATTTCCCGCTTTTTTTTGCTGCTCCCGGAGGCTTTGGCATAAATGGACTTTCTTCGCCGGCTGCTCCACGGGTGGAGGGGATGCCGCTTATGGTGTTCTGGTCAACAATTACTTCGTCTTTATCCGTTAATCCGGATGTAATTTCGGTGCTGATTCCGTCGGTTTCGCCTATGACGATCTGTTTGTTTTCCACCGTTTTTCCTTTTTTTATCCAGATAAACTTCTGTTTAGGATTATCTTGCTTGTCGGCAGCGGCATTTTTGTTTACTGTAAATCCGTTTTTAATCATTGTTTCTGTGTCGGGTTCGAAGCTTAACGCCGCGTTAGGTAAGATTTTTATATCTCCCTTTTCCATATTGAAAATGATAATGTTAGCTGTTAATCCGGGTTTTAATTTCAGTTCGGGATTTGGAGCGTTCACCACTACCTCGTAAGTCACAACATTGGATGTGGTGGTGGCTTCAAGTCGAACCTGAGTTACTTCACCGTCGAAAACATCGTTTGGATATGCATCAACAGTAAAAGTTACATGCTGTCCTTCTTTCACCGAGCCTATATCGGCTTCGTCAACATTGGCAATCACGCGCATTTTTGTCAGGTCGTTGGCAATGGTGAAAAGTGTTGGCGTGCTAAAACTTGCAGCAACAGTCTGGCCTTCTTCTACCGCTCTGCTTAAAACTACCCCATCGATGGGCGAATAAATAGTGGCATAACTCAGGTTGGTTTTTACCTTTACCAAATCGGAATTTAATTTTTTGTACGATGCTTCAGCTTTTTCGTAGGTATATTTCGATGTTTCGAAATCCGTATCGCTGATCAGATTTTTTTGATGCAGATCTTTTGCACGTTCGAAGTTTTTCTTCTGATATTCAAATTCTGTTTTGCTGGCTCTCAGTTCTAATTCTTTCGAAGTTAGCTCCGATTGCAGATTGGTTTTTTCGAGTTCGGCCAGGATTTGTCCCTTTTTTACGACCGAATTATAATCAACATAGATTTTAGAAATAATTCCAGAAACCTGCGTACCCACTTCCACTTCGGTAATTGGTTCAATGGTGCCTGTGGCAGTTACCGATGTGCTTAATTTACCTGTTTTTACTATAGTGGTTTCGAGACTGAAACTATCCTTTGGGTTCGATTTCAGAAAAAAGTGCAAGGCGAGCGCTACTACAACAACGGCTATGGTACTCAGAATTATAATTTTTTTCTTTTTCATTTTTTATGAAGTTTTTATTTGTTTAACTTTATGGGGATTTCGCTTATTTAATCTCAAGCGGAAGATCCTGATAGAGATTGAGCAACTGCGCATTTAGCAGGCTCATGTATTTTGATTGAACCAGATTTTGCTGCGCTGCAAGTAAATTGTTTTTTTCAGTTAACAATTCGAGGGTGTTTTTCATGCCCAGATTAAATTGCTGCTCAATTAATTCGTAGCTCGTTTTCAGTGCCTTCTCTTTTTCGAGTGCTGCCACATACTGACTCTGGGCCGATAATGCTTCCTGAAATACCGACTCAATTTCTTTGAGTAATTCTTTTTCGGTGTTTTGTAATTCCAGTTGCGAAGTTTTTTCGCTCAAGCGGGCTTTTTCAACAGCCGATTTATTCTCCCTTTTCGTGAAAACAGGAATACTTACCGAAACGCCTACCACATTTCCCCAGTTGTTTTTTATTTGTTCCGAAAAACCTGTGCCTGATCCATTAGAACTTCCAATATTGGCGTTTAACGAAACCTTTGGCAGATAAGCTGTCCTGGCTTTTTCAGTTTCCAATCCTGCTATCTGAACCTCAATCTGGCTGCTTTTCATTTGGGGCATTGTGTTCAGTGCTGTTTCATATATACTGCTAAGTGAGGGCAGGGACTTCAGTACATCAAGCGAATTCAGCTCGGGTATATTGATGTTTATTTCCTCGTTTGCTGATAATTCCAATAATTGTTTTAGTTGTAATTTGTAAGTTCGCAGTGAATTTTCGGAAACTACCATTTGATACTTGTCCGAACTTAATTGCGATTCGAGCTGAGCCAGATCTGCTCTGGAAATACTGCCTGCCTGCAGTAGTTGTTGTGCCCGTTGAAGTTGATATTCCGAAACTTCAACTGTTGCTTTATTTATTTTTATCGATTCGCTGGCATAGAGAATTTGCAGATAAGATTGCAAAATGGACATTTGGATATTTTTACCTGCTTCCAATACGGCAAGATTCCCGACTTGTTCGGCTAGCTTTTGTTGCTCGATGTTTTTGAGCGTTTTGCCTCCATCAAATAAAGTCATAGAGCTGCTGATGCTGTAACTTCCGGTGTAATTTGTTGTGGAATTGAAAGGGTTGTTAGATACATTTTGGCCTACGGTAGCCGAAAGATTAGGAAACAGCTGAGCTTTGGCTAATTTTAAGTCGATTCCACTCTGCTCCTTACTAATTTTGCTTTTCTGAATCTGAATGTTATTTTGCAAAGCATAATTGATGCAGTTTGTCAAATCCCATTGCTGGGGTTTTTCTTGTGCCCATAAGATTGAGAGATTGAAGAGGGCAAGACTTATCAGAATAATTCGTATTTTCATATTGTCCGATGTTTATTTTCGGAACAAAATTAGAAAAGTCAACTCCTGCCTGCAATTAATTTAGACGAATAGGTCGGTTTTGTCGACAGAAACAAGAAAAGAGCCTCTTTGCATATAAACAAAGAGGCTCTTTTCGTTAGAAGATTACATTTTTCATTTTGGCTGCCAGTAGCACATTTTAGGAGATTCTATAGAGCCGTCGGCTTTTAATGCTTTCATGGCTTTGTCAACTTCCTTGCGATCCAGACCAGTCAATTCAACCAGTTTACCTGCGTTGACGGGTGCACCCGCTTTTTTCATGGCGTCTAATACTTGTTCTTTTGTTTCCATTTGATACGAATTTTTAATAAATGAATACGAATTATACGAATTTCAAATCTATTGTTTTTCTTCCTTTATACCATCAAAGGTAAATCTATTCTATGTTTTTTCTCACTTTCGTCAGAAATGCCTGCATCTTTTCAGTGTCTTTGTTTTCGATCATATCCAGCAGGTTTTTCAGCTCAGCACGGATATTGTTGATTTGTTTGGGTGTATTGGGATTGAAAAGAATTTCTGTCAACAAATAATCGTCCTCCGAAAGCAGTCCTTTGGCAATGTCCATGTGGCGTTTAAATGTAGTCCCCGGCGCTTCCTGATGTTTCATTACCGAAGCAAAAACCAGGGTGGATGCAAATGGGATGGACAACGAGTAGGCGATTGTTTCGTCGTGCTCGTCGAAAGTATATTCAAAAATACGGAGGTGCAGCGAACCATACAAATCTTTGAAAAAAGCTTTTCCCATATGGTCGGATTCAGAAATGATAATGGCGCTTTGCGTACTCAGGTTGTCGAGCGTGGCAAAGGTAGGGCCAAACATCGGATGAGTTGAAACATAACGCATACCGGTGCTTTCGTAGTAAGCTTGTAATCCCGTTTTTACCGAAGCGATATCTGAAATGATACAGTTTTTTGGCAGAAAAGGTAGTATTGTCTGAAAAGCATCGATTGTATATTTAAGGGTGACGCAGTTGATAACCAACTCCGGTTCAAATTCCCGAACTTCCTCGTATTGAGTCATTCGAAAGGTGTTGAATACAAAACGCAGGCGTTTAGGGTCGGTGTCGAAAAGTGCAACTTCGTGTTGAATACACAATACATCGGTCAGAAATGTGCCCATTTTCCCGGCACCAAGAACTAATATCTTCATATAAAACTCCAGTCCCCAAAATCATCCATGTAAGGGAGACTTTCAGTCGGGACAAATTATTAAATGTTATATTGTAACAGAATTATTGTGTGCAAAAGTAAAGAAAATATGCCAATGAGCCAATATGCCAATGAGCCAATGAGTCAATATGCCAATGAGTCAATGTGCCAATGAGCCAATGAGTCATTGGCACATTAGCATATTGGCACATTAACTTCTTAAGCTTCCTTCTTTTTAATACCGTAGTTTTTGTCGATTTTAATAAATGGTATAATGGCGAGGGTAGGAATGGCGCAGATCATTACCCAGATAAAGAAATGATTGTAACCCAGCAAATCCTGCAACCAGCCGGCTATCATACCCGGGAGCATCATGCCCATGGCCATAAAGCCTGTACAAATGGCGTAGTGCGCTGTTTTGTGTTCTCCGTCGGCAAAATAAATCATATATAGCATATAGGCGGTAAATCCAAAGCCATATCCAAACTGTTCGAGAGCCACCGCTGCATTAATCAGGAGTAAATTTTCGGGTAAAAACCACGATAAATACAGGAAGGCCAAATGAGGCAGCGTGATACACAACGCCATGGGCCAAATCCAGAATTTAAGTCCCTTGTGCGATGCTGCAATACCTCCTACTATACCTCCGAGTGTGAGTGCAATGATTCCAACAGTTCCATATACCAACCCTACCTGGCCTGTTGTAAGCCCAAGTCCTCCTACTTCGCGGGCATCGAGCAGGAACGGAGAGGCCATTTTAACCAACATGGCTTCGCCCAGACGGTAGATAAGCATAAAGGTGATGGCAAGTCCAACACCAGGTTTGTTGAAGAATGATTTGAAAGTTCCTCCGAATTCGCGCAAGATGTCGCTTGCCGAATGGGTGGCAGTGGCATGGTCGGAAGTCGGGCGGGGGAGTACAAATCTGTGGTACACGAAGAATAATATAAACATACCGGCAAGGATAAAGAAGGTAATACTCCAGGCCAATTTTATATTTCCTGAAATACCTTTGAACTCGCTTTTTACTTCGTCTCTGAGTTTATAATCGAGCTGAACAACCAGATAAGCGGGTTTGTCCCAATTGCTTTCGTTAAATACTACGCGCTCGCCCGAGAGCAAAGAAATACTCTTGTCGCCTTTTCCGAAACTTGAATTCAGCACCACATCTTCTCCGGGTTCAGGTTTTTTACTCAGCCGAACAGCTACAACGCCGGCATTTCCCACTTTCCCATCACTGCCCGAAACGATCTCTCTTTTTTCGCCAAAATTTGTTTTTATAAAATGACCCAAAGGAGCCGAAACGTTATGCGTCCACCAGGAGGCATCGTCTTTTTTGATCTCAGCCGCTGTTTTTTCGATAGCAACAAAGCCATTCGCCTGATTTTGTTCCGAAGCAAAAGCTTTGATTTTATTCAATGAATCGACACTGATGTTGTTTGTGTTCAGAACAAGGTTTTCGGGAAATGCAATAAAAGTCATTTCGTCGGTGGAAGCGATGGCTGCATTCCCAGCCGGCATCACCATTTCTGTCTGTGCCGTATTGGACGATTGTACCGTAAATTGCATGGGTTCAAGTCCTGTCCAGCTTTCGAGGCTACCGGCAATGATAATCAGTACGCCTTGTCCTGAAATCATAGCCAGGCGATAAAAGGTGCTGCGGATGCCCACAAAGAAAGACTGCTGTGAACTATCGAGCGCCAACATATAAAATCCATCGGCGGCGATATCGTGTGTTGCCGAACTGAAGGCAATCAGCCAAAGTACAGCCAGTGTAGCCTGAAAGAAGAAGGGCATGGGAATGAGAAATGCCACTCCGGCCAGGCCGGCGCCGATCAGCATTTGCATGCTGACTATCCACCAGCGTTTTGTTTTTATTAAATCCACAAACGGACTCCAGAAAGGTTTAATAACCCATGGCAAATACAGCCAACTTGTGTAAAGGGCAATATCGGTGTTCGAAATGCCGAGACGTTTGTACATAATTACTGCTACCGTCATGGCCACTACATAGGGTAAGCCTTCTGCAAAATAGAGGGTAGGTATCCATGCCCAGGGTGAGCTCTTCTTTGTTTGTTTGTTTTCCATTTGTATTGAAGTTTAATTTCTTGTTTTCTGTTTTAAATTTGAGGTTGTTCTCTGATGATTCATTTCCTTGTCGGGTTTTTATCCGACCGATTTGTTGAATTGTAACAACTGTTGGATTAGTATATTTTCTCCAACGATGCTCCTCTGAAATAGTGTAACAAGATTTGTTTGTATTGATAACCTTTTTCTCCCATAACGGCAGCGCCTATCTGACAAAGGCCTGCTCCATGTCCCCAACCGGCTCCTGTAAGTCTGAATTGTTGTGGAATGTTATTTTCGATAGCCGTTTTGTCAACTACGAAAGCCGAACTGTAGAGATGAGAATTCGAAAGCCATTTGCGGATTTCTAATTCTTTGCCTACAATGACGGTTCGCTTGGTTCCAACGATTTTAAGTTCAACCAATCGTCCCGATTCGCCTCGTTTTACTGGCACGAGGTCGATAATTTCGCCGAAATCGATGCCCGAACGACGGAGTAACAATTCTGCTATTTCGGATTGACTGTACTGCACTTTCCAACGATAAAAGTCGGTGGTTTCCTGGTCGTAATTGTTCAATACCTGCGCCAACACTTTTTTGTCGGTGCTGTTGCAAAATGCTTCGGGTGACTGACGAATCCATTTGTCGGCATTGGCTTCAACGGTTAAATCGAGATCGAAGGCCTCGGGAGCAGTCGGGTTGTCGATCACTTTTGAAAGATACGTGTAATGTTTTGGCGCCCAACAGTTCTCGAAAGTCTCGGAAACGCCGCCACAGGATTTTGAAAAACGGGCATCGCATATTTCATCTCCTGCCATCAATACTTCGCCGCGGGTAGCCTCGATGGCTTTTTCCACCGCTTTGGTAGTAGCGCGCGTAATGCCCTGGTAGCGCTGACAATGATCGTCGGCACAAACATCGAAGTGGGTATGGGCGTCGCGTTCGTACCATTTGATATGTGTTTCAATTGCATTTTCTGTATCCACAGTGTTGAATTCTGTTTGAGCTGCCGGCTCGTGGCTCGCGCTATCCTGTTCGTGTAGCGGTTTGAGTAACCAACTGCGCGAAATTACCGCATGTGCTTTGAGCAATTCGTCGGATGCTGTTGCGCTCATTTCGCTCGAAATTACACTTGTGAGATAGTCTTCAACGCCGATACGGTTGATGGCAGTGATGTTGTTTTCTTCAGCAATGATGCGCAGTGCGCCTTTGAAACGCTGGTCTTCTTTGCGTTCCCAGTGAAAATTAATGCCGATGACCACATTGATAAGGTCGAATGATGCTTCGCCGTTGATGGGTTCGAAAATCAGCTCATCGAACTCTTTTCCATCGAAAAGTACTTTTCCATTGTTGTATGCGGCAGTTTGATGGCCGCTATAATCTTTTCCTGTTTGTGCTATGAAAATGCCATTCAGCACAAATTCAATTTTTTCTGAGGTTAAAATACCTACTTGTATTACTGGTTCTGTATGATTCATTTGCTTTGATGAAGGGGTATTCCCAGCCAATTATAGTTATAAAATAATGATTTTCTGAATATTTTTGAGGTTGACAAATATTTATCTAAAAAAGTTCTCTGTTCTGCCAACGCTTGCTCCATGCTTTGCATTGTTTTGTTGAGTTCGCTCAATGAGTATTTTATAGCTGGATCGGCATAAGCTATGCCGGCCACTTCTGTTTTGTATCGGGCAAGGGTTACTTCAATGTTCTCGAGCATTAGTTTGAGTGCAGCATCCGATCTTTTAGGCGTAAATTGTTTGTTACGGTAATTGATAAATTCATTCAGGTCGTTCACTCCCTGGTTGAGCGTATTCACTGCATTGTTTAATATTTCTATCGATGCGTTTTTCTGAATGCCGTTGATTCTGTTCTTGATGTGATGCTGATTGTCCTGAAGGAGTTTGCTGTTGATACCATTGTTTTCCATTCGGCGCAGCTCCGTTTTTTGGCGGGTCACTTCGTCGGCTTTTTCGTAAGCTGCAATTGAATCGTTGAAGCTGAACAGAGGTTTGCTTTTGTCGATGGCTACAATTCCTTTCGAAAAGTTGTTGTTGTCGATAGGGTACTGTAGCAATTGCCACATCGGATCGAACGGACAATGTGATTTGATGCTTTCTTCAGGTTTCAGCAGAAAAAACTCATTGTTCAGCTGGCGTACAAATTTGCCGTTGACTATTTGACCTGCGCCCCAGGTAGGGTCGATCATTTGCCATTTCCCATCCACAAAGCTTACGTTCCAGGCGTGCGAAAGGATGTCGACTTTCCCGTTCTGACGCGTATAGCCGCCCACCACAAAGGTTTTCACGCCTGCCCGGTTACAAATCCAGCTCATAAGGGTGGCGTAATGCATGCACACGCCTTTGCGCGATTTCATTACCTCATCTACCACCTGTAGTTCGTTGTCGTAATAGTTGGTAGTGTTCATATTGGCAATGTCGTAACTTATGGTTTGCGAAATCCAGTAAAAAACGGCACGCGCTTTTTCTTCGTCGGTGTTGAAATTAGCCTTTACGTATGCAGCAATATCGTCGACAGTTCTTGTCGATGACTTTGGGATTTGCATGATGCGCACGTCGGTGTCCACATACCTGGCTGTGCTTTGAGCCGAAGCAAAGAAGGTAAAGCATAGATACAGAAGGAATGTTAGCTTAAATCTCATTGCATTATGGTTTGAATTTGCTGATCACATCCTTGTAAACCGACAGTTCAAGGTTTAGTTTTTCAATCCGGGATTCTAAAGCTTTTATTTTTTCTTCCAGTTGTATCTCGTTGCCCGATTTGTGCTTTACAGGCAACAATTCGCCCAGTTCGGCCACAAAGTTATGGTTGAGCGCAATACTTGCTTTCCACAAAATGCTCATTTGTAACGATGGACTTACGGCGTACTGATACACACTTGTGTTCGAAACGTTCATTTTGCGGGCAAGCCCTGCACGATTGATGTCGTTTTTCAGCAGATAATCTGTAAGAAACTTGCCATTGTGCGGCATGTTGTTTTTGGTTTCGTCGGGTGACATAATGTTTGTGTTCATACCATATTGTTTTTTATTTGCTTATAAAGATAATAATATTTCTGCAATAAAAGGGTAAATTTAAGGTGTTTTTACTTCTTCTGAAATGCTTTGTCTTTCTATATAGATCCTTCTCGTGTCTACGAAAGTGCTTCTCGTGTTTCTGAAAGTGCTTCTCTTGTTTTTGAAAGTGCTTCTCTTGTTTCCGAAAGTGCTTCTTGTGTTTCTAAAAGTGCTTCTCTTGTTTTTGAAAGTGCTTATCGTGTTTCTGAAAGTGCTTATCGTGTTTTTGATATAGCTTCTACTATTTTTTAAATAGTTTTTTTTCTGTTTTTTAAGTGCCTTTCCTTTTTTTTGAAATAGCATTTTCTAAAAAATTATATGTTCACTGTGTCTTTTCAAAAACTCACTTGTTCAAGTATGCTGATCACATCTTCTTTTGTTATTTTTTCGAAATGCTGCTCAATGGGTGTTATAAAAATGCCACACATCTCCACCGTAGCCGGACTTACCATTAGCTGCTGATCTTCTTCGGCAGTAAATTGCCATGGCCGGAACTCCTTGCGGGGAAGGACGAAGGTGTACCATATACCATCCTCGAAAGTACACACAACATTCATCATGGGCTCTTCGGTGTTCGATTGCTGAAGGTTGGTGTATAGTGAATTAAATACTAGTTTCGATTCTTTAGCGTTTCCCGATTCAATGCAATAAACAGTGCGCAGGTAATTTTTCATGCTGAATACTTTGTACTCCTCATCGTCCACCAGCAAGTCGGCGTAGGTAGCTTTGAGCCTTTTATAATCGCTGATCAGCGGTAGAAAGTCCTTGGTGCCCGCCTGAAAATGCATGTGGTCGGGTGCCGAAGCACCACATTTGGGCCCGTTGTAAAAAATCACGTATTCGTCCATTGCTTTGGCAAGTTCGAGCATGTCGCCAAAGAACGGTTTTATCTGTTGTTGGATATGTTCGATGTGCGGAATTGTGAAATGTTCAGGAAAAATAGGGAAGGGGTTCACCAAAATGGTATAATTTCCCGCCTCTATTCCTTTTTGTTCCGTTGGCAAATGCTCGCTGCACAGAAAACATTTGCGTTCGGCTATGGTTTTGGCGTCGACTTTTGCTCCTGAGGATACAATGCGCGCCGGGTTAAATTGTACTTTTATGTCGAAATCGTCGAAATTAAAGGTCTTGGTTTGTACGGTTTTGAGGCCTGCAAAATTCCGACGGGCAAGTTCCCAGTTGGCAACCTGCTCGTCGAATAAAGATTTTACCTGATTGTTGAGATTGTTCATTAATTAAAAAAAATGTTGTTGCTTTTAAAAGAAGTAATAGTTTACAGATGCTCCAATTCCCGTATTAAAATATTTTCCTTTTAAATCGTTGTAATTATTTGACTTGTAAGTGTGATTTAGTACTGCATTAGCTGAAAGTCTTAATTGTGGAGAAAAATAATAATTAACGGATGCCGTGATTGCTGATGATATATCGTTTGACCTATAGTCAGGTTCAACTACGTTACTTATTGTTGTATTTTTGTAAAAAAACAACGAATTATTATGATAAGCGTTAATAGAGAAACTGGTTCGGGTGCTGGGATAGAAACTTAAATAATAGTTTACAATAAAAGTGCCGTTGGTTCTGATGCCATTGGCTTGTGTTTGACGTTCAGTATCATAGTCTGAAATTCCCAACGCTAAAGATGTAGTAAGTGAATGCTGCCAATTGAGACCAACAGATTTCTCGAAACGATAAATCAAATTCAGATCAGCATTATAGGCTCTGTCTGTACTTATGTTTTCGTTCAGATCATCTGGGTATTTGACCTTATATTTATCAATACGTACATTTGGCGTGATATTTATTTCGAAACTTTGCCCGGATTCTCTGTAGTACAAGTCGCCATATTCCCAAAAATCGTAAAGAGTGCTGAAATAGCCGGCATCCTGACTTGTAAGATAGTTGTTTTTTACAAGAAAAGAGTCAACGGTTGTAATTTCATCTATTCTATGTAAGCGGGCATCTAAGAATCTTTTGTTTTTTACTTTTGAAATAGTTTGGGCAAAATTGAATATTTCTATGTCGGACAGGGTTTTAGTGAGTTTTCCTCTCTTGGACAATTCATCCAAAATGTAGACTGCCTGACGCGCATCGGTTACTTGTTCTATACGTCCTTTGCCAATTCCAATGCTTGCTCTTAAATTCCAACGATTGCTTTTATTATAATTTTCAAGTATTATTTCACCTGCATCGTTCTTTTGGTTGATGTCACTGGAACTACCCGTGTAATCTCCGGAAGCATTAAATGTCAGAAAGTTATTCTTTTTGTTATAAAAAGATGTGTTGTAATTGATTAAAGCATTGTTGTCTGAATACCTGCTTCGGTATAAATTGTTTGATTGTTGTGAACTTCCGTTGGTAGTGCCACCAACCGAAAATGTAGTGATCCTCTTTCGCGTATCTTTATATCTCGAAAATGTCGGATTAAAATACCATCTGAGATAATTAGAAGAAATGGTGTCGTTAGAGCTTGAATGGCTATTGAAATTGTCGTTTATTGACATGCCAAAACCCAGGGCATTGCGCACAATGTCTGGTGTGTAGTACTTGTTTAAATCGAAATTGTTGTACTCCTGTGCCGATAGGCGGGACAAAAAAGTTGTGCATAAGAAACACAAACACAAGCTAAAAATGTAATTTTTTTTCATTTCTATTTTATTTTTAAATTATGTTTCTTATGCAGCAAATTTCATTCCGTTAAAATTCAAATTCCCTTATTCTGTGCCTTTTTGATTTAAGTTAATTGCTTTGTCTCCATAATTGGCGATAATTAACGTTTCGAAGAGCAAGGAAGCCTGATAAGTGATTTAATTTCTGTTCTTTCGGGCCATCAATTCAATGGTGCGGATTTTATCTTTGTAGAAGTTGTGTCCGTTCATTTTCACTACGTCGAGTGATGCATCCGAGTTGTCGTCCCAGCGGCGGCAGAGGTAAACCGAATTGTAAATACGTCCGATTTGGTACTCGCGGCTTATGGCCAGTCCCAGGGCATAATCTTCGCCGTAGCTTGTATTTGGCACTTTGATATTACGCAACACCGGTGTGTAGAAAGCGCGTGGTGCGCCCAGTCCGTTGATGCGCAAAGCGTTGTTTCTGCCGTTTTCGGGCGTCCATTCCTTGTGATCAATCAGTCCGGGAGCAATGGTTTCCATGGCAAAGTTGGTCATCGTGTACGAACCGATTACCATGGCGCAGTTTTGCTCGTAAAAAGCATTTACTATGGTTTGTAAAGTATTTTCGTTTTCGTACACATCGTCGCTGTCCAGCTGCACTGCAAATTTCCCGCATAGTGCAGAGTCCACGCCAGCATTCCAGCATCCGCCTATACCAAGGTCGGTACGTTCGGGTATCAGGTGAATCAGTCGGCTATCGGCTTTTGCATGTTTCTCGATAATTTCCGTAGTGCCGTCAGTTGAGTAATTGTCAACAATGATGAGGTTGAATGCAAAGTCAGTTTTCTGAGACAACACCGATACGATAGCATCTTCTACCGTTTTTACGCGGTTGCGCACAGGGATAATTACCGATGCTTCCACCGGAAATTTGCCTTCGTTGAACTCTATTTTTTTGAAATCGGGTGCCAGAAAAGCCCCGATTTTTTGCAGGTGTTCTGTGCAGGCCACTTCCATTTCAATTTGTGCAGTTCTGTTTTTCGGATCTACATAGTCGAAAATCTTTTCACCACTTTTTCTTGTGTCCGATTCCACTTCCGAATAAAGATATTCGTTCATATGGAACAGTTCGGCATATTCCGAAACTTTCAGACGCAAGTTGTAAAGTCCGGCAAATTTGTATTCCTGAGTGGTTTGTTCAGCAGCTTTTTTCAAACAGTTTGCATTGTAAAACAAAACAGAACCAAAATTAAAATCGTCGCGCAAACTGCCCTGTTGATAATCAATTACAGGCAAATTGGAACGAACGCCGTCGGCAATCTGGTAATAATCCGAATAAACCAAACCAGCACCGGTGTCGTTGGCTACCCTGAGAAAGCGTTCGAGTGCATATTGTCCCGGCTCCAGTGTAGTGAATTTTGTATAAATCAGGCTGTACTCGGTATCCGATTTTTCTGCAATTTTCCGAACGGTGGCACTACTGCTCATCGAATCAATAAACAGTATTTCGCATCCCGGAACTGTTTCGTTTGTAGGCTTAGTGGCCAAAAGATAGACTTTGTTTACAGTTGCTGATTTTAATAAATTTTCTACTGTCTCTCGTGTCTGAGCAGCATCTTTAAATGCAATAAAGCAATTAATTTGTTTCATTAGGTTGTCGTAAATATGTGTTTTTAGTTTTAAACAGAGATCAAATGTGAATTAAACTGGAATATATTGAACAAATGCTTCTATGGCTTCGTACGAGGCCAGTCCTAATTGAGAATACAATTCGGCAGTAGCTTTGTTACGGTCTTCTGAACGCTGCCAGAAAAGTCTTTCGTCGTTGCCCATGTAAGGCGCGCTTTCCATTTGGGATTGGTGACGAAGTATAGCATTGCGTTTATTGCGTAGCTCTTCGGGACTAATGGGTACTGCCATTTCGATGTGGTCAATTTCCCATTCTTTCCAGGCGCCACGATACATCCATACACGGCAATCTTTCATCCATGCCTCTTCTTTCATTTCGTCGATAGCAGCCAGAATAGCATCCAAACAAACTTTATGAGTCCCGTGTGGATCGGCTAGATCGCCTGCCACATACATTTGATGGGGTTTTAGTTCTTCGAGCAATGCTTTCACTATGTCAACATCAGCCTGACTGATAGGTGATTTTTTTACAGATCCTGTTTCGTAAAACGGAAGATTCAGAAAATGAATATTTTTCGATGCCAAGCCAATGTAACGGCATGCAGCTTTCGCTTCGCCACGACGGATTAATGCTTTTAAATCAAGTATTTCTCGTGTATCGGAATCTCCTTCTTTTTTATCCTGAAGAATAAAAGTTCTGAATTCGTTGTATTTGTTTTCAAGAATCTCATTCTCAGAGTCGTATATATTTTTAAATCCTTTCAGAAAAGCAAGGAAGCGTATCACTTCATCGTCGGCTACAGCTATGTTTCCCGAAGTTTGATAGGCAACATGCACATCATGGTTCTGATCGATAAGTCTTTTGAACGTACCGCCCATCGATATAACATCGTCGTCGGGATGCGGGCTGAAAATTAGTACTTTTTTCGGAAATGGCAAAGCGCGTTCGGGGCGGTTGCTATCGTCAGCATTGGGTTTACCTCCGGGCCAGCCTGTAATTGTGTGTTGTAAATCGTTGAATATTTTTATATTTACATTGTAGGCCGAACCATAAAGTGCCAATAACTCGCTCAATCCGTTTTCGTTATAATCTTTGTTGGTGAGTTTTAGAATGGGCTTGTTCACCTTCATGCAAAGCCAAACAATGGCGCGACGAATGAGTTTGTCGTCCCAGTCGCACGAAGTGACTGACCATGGTCGACTGATGCGGGTAAGTTCGCCTGCGGCATGCAGATCGATCACCATTTTTACGTTGGAGTGCAATTGCAGGTATGATGCTGGCGTGTGTTCCGAAACGGCTCCTTCTACAGCGCTTTTAATGACTGACGTTTTGTGTTCGCCCCAGGCAGCAAGAATGATTTTTTTTGCTTTGAGAATAGTACCTACGCCCAGAGTAATGGCGCTGATAGGAACTGATTCCACGCTTCCGAAGAGCTCGGCAGCATCTTTGCGCGAAATATTATCGAGCAGAATTAATCTTGTACCCGAATTGGCCTGCGATCCGGGTTCGTTAAAACCAATGTTTCCCGAGCGACCAATGCCCAGTATTTGCAAGTCAATTCCTCCAAAATCGGCAATCTTTTGTTCGTAGCTTTTGCAAGCTCCCATGATTTCCGATTTATCGAGCATACCATCGGGGGAGTAAATGTTTTCAGCCGGAATGTCTATGTGGTCGAAAAGCATTTCGTGCATTTGTGCCAGACAGCTTTTCGTTGTATTGTTCAGCGGGTAGTATTCGAAAAGATTAAATACGATGACGTTTTTAAAGCTGAGTTCTGCTTTCTTGTGCAAACGGATCAGTTCGTTGTAGATGCCTACTGTCGATTTCCCGTTTGTAAGTCCTAAAATGCAATTTTCACCAGTAGCCTGTTTTGACTTTATAAGTTCGGCTATTTCCTCGGCTATGCTTAATGAACCATCTTTTTCGTTTTCGAATATTTCGGTTGCCACTTTTTCGAATCGGGTAACGCGAGAGAGTTCAAATACATCATCGGGCTGATAATATCTTTTCGATATACGTGTCAGCGTTATTTGCGAGCTTAAATTTGTTCTCATATAATGTGTTCTGAGTTATTTGTGTGTAATATTTTGCGACAAAATTACAAAAAAAATCGGATTTTTCAAATTTAATGCAAACGTTTGCACCAAAAATTCAAATTTTTCTGTTTTCCTTTGGTTAGGTGAAACCTTTTGCGTTATTTTGCACTTTGAAAAAAGACATATTAATAAGAATAGAGTGTTTATGCAGTTAATTGTAGACAGTGGATCCACCAAAACAGAGTGGCTTGTAGTTGAAAATTCCGGGGTAGTAAAGCAAATTTTCACCAAAGGGATCAATCCGTTTTATCAGACTGAAAGTGAAATAAAGTCTGAGATAGAATGTTTTTTGTTGCCTGAATTAGGCGATTTGCCCATCAGTTCGATCTGCTTTTATGGCGCTGGTTGTTCTTTTCCCGAGAAAAAAGCAATCGTTTGCAATGCCCTCGGTTTTTACTTTAAACACATTCCCATCGAAGTGCAGAGCGATTTACTGGCGGCTGCACGTGCTCTGTGTGGAACCGAAAATGGGATAGCCTGTATTTTGGGTACCGGATCGAATTCGTGCTACTACGATGGTTCCGAAATAGTGGACAATGTTTCTCCTTTGGGTTTTATTCTGGGAGATGAAGGAAGTGGTGCGGTACTGTCAAAAACTTTTATGGCCGATTGTTTGAAAAATCAGATTCCTGCCGAATTGAGAAAAGTTTTTATGGATAAATACGAACTCACCCCGGCTGTAGTACTCGAAAATGTATATAAAAAACCATTTCCGAATCGGTATCTTGCGACGTTTACTCCTTTTCTCAGCGAAAATATTTCCGAACCTGCGATTCGGGATATTGTATATAACGGATTTGTTGCATTTTTCAAAAGAAACGTAATGCAATATAATTTTCAGTCAATGAAAACTTCTTTTGTAGGCTCGGTAGCATTTCATTTTGAAGAGATATTGCTTGAAGCGGCGGCCGATTGCGGCGTTACTGTTGGTAGTATTGTGAAAAGTCCAATGCAGGGCTTGATAAAATATCATGCACGTCAGCAATAGTATTTCTATTTTTCGGAAAGTTGACATCAATAAATAAAATAATCAAAATCAGAACATATGGCATTTCAAAAAATTACAGAGCAAAATTCACTACACGAAAATTTAGATAAAAAATCGGTGCATGATTTGTTGATCGAAATGAACGAAGAGGACATGAAAGTTCCTTTGGCTGTTTCAAGAGCCTTACCACAAATAGAAGAACTTGTCGAGAAAATAGTAGAGAGAATGAAGCGTGGAGGTAGGATTTTTTATTTGGGAGCTGGTACCAGTGGCCGTTTAGGTGTGCTAGATGCGTCCGAAATTCCACCCACCTTTGGAATGCCTTCGAGCTTGGTGGTAGGTTTAATTGCCGGAGGTGAAATTGCTTTGCGTAATCCGGTAGAGAATGCCGAAGATGATATTGAAAAAGGATGGCAGGAACTGCAGGAAAGAAATGTAAATCAGAACGATACTGTAATCGGGATTGCAGCTTCGGGCACAACTCCTTATGTAATTGGCGCTTTACGCAATGCACGCGCCCACGGAATACTTACAGCCTCTGTTTCGTGTAATCCTGATTCGCCTATTGCTCTGGAGGCTGAAATTAAAATCGAAGCTATTGTAGGGCCTGAGTTTGTAACAGGAAGTACGCGTCTTAAGTCAGGAACTGCTCAAAAGCTGATATTGAATATGATAACCACCATTACAATGATTAAACTCGGACGCGTGAAAGGGAATAAAATGGTCAATATGCAATTGTCGAATGCAAAACTCGTTGACCGCGGCGCCCGAATGATTGTTGAAGAGTTGGGGATTGATTATGAACAGGCTAAAAATATCCTGCTCATTCAGGGATCGGTGAAAAAAGCGGTGGATGCTTTTAAATTACAGCATAATAAATAAGGATTAAATTTTTTTGCACAATGAAACAATCATTTCTGTTAATTTATCTAACTGCATTTCTGTTGAGCTTTTGTGTTAAAACCGAAGCTCAGAATGGCAGAAGTGTTGTTTCTTTTGACAAAAAAGATAGCCTGATTGTCGAAAATATTCTCGGAGCGCTCAAAAATAAAAACACATTACCGACGGGTGATTTGATAATCGCAGCTGGAAAAATGCTTATTGAAACACCCTATGTGGCACATACGCTAGAAGGCGGGGCCGAGGAGAAACTAATCGTTAATCTGAGAGAGCTGGATTGTACCACTTTTGCCGAAAACTGTTTGGTTTTGGCTCGTACAGCTCAATCAGCAACTCCCGGCTTCGATACTTTCGTGAATGAACTGAGGAATATAAGGTATAGAAACGGAAAATTAACTGATTACAGCTCCCGCTTGCATTATTTCAGCGACTGGATCTATAACAATGAGCAGAAAGGATTTGTGAAAAATGTTACTTGTGATATAAATCAGCAATACGTAAATTTCACAGTCGATTTCATGAGTAAACATTCAGACAAATACCTTCAGTTGAAAAACAATCGAAAGTTTGTTGAAATAATTGCTGCGCAGGAAAATGAAATTTCGCAAAGAAAACAATGTTTTATCCCTGAGGATAAGATTGCTGCCGTAGAAGATCAATTGAAAGATGGTGATATACTGGGCATCACCACTAATATTCAGGGGATGGATATTCAACATGTGGTGATGGCGCTACGTCAAAACGGAAGAGTTCATATTCTACATGCCAGTCAGAAATATATGAAGGTGTTGATTTCTACAGAGACGCTGGAAGATTACCTCATGGGCAGTAAGTCTGCTACAGGAATTGTTATAGCACGTCCCTTTTAATGCATACTTATAGATATGGTGATCGAACCGGATAAAATTGAAATAGGCAGGGTAGGTACAGAGGACATCGAAGCGATGGTAGATTTTCGTATTCAGTATCTTATAGAATTACAGGGAGAAAGACCGGCATCTGTTGTTGCTGAGTTGAAAAATGAGCTTACAAAATATTTCATCGCGGGCATTCAGAATGCTAGCGTAATTGCATTGGTGGCAGTTTTAGCGCAAAAGCCTGTTGCTTATGGAGCAGTAGTCCTTCGCTCTGTTCCGGGTGATTTCAACGGTTCGACTTACCTTGAAGGGGATGTGTTGAATATGTATACAATCCCTGAAGCAAGACGTCTTGGAATTTCTAAAATGCTTCTTCTCAGGTTAATTGATGAGGCTCAAAGACAAGGAGTTTCCAAACTTGCTTTACATACCACAGCTGCCGGAGAAAAACTATATCGATCGGTGGGTTTCCACAACCCTGTGTATCCATATCTCGAACTTGAATTAGGAAAAAAGTAATTGTGTTGTTTAGTCATTGCTTTATTCCAACTAATGCCGGCTTTTGTCGGCATTTTTTATGGATAGACATCTGGCTATTTTATTTCATAATATCACTAAATGCATTTAAGTGTTGAGTGGGATATATAGTTCAAAAAGAAGAGCCGTAAAACAGTGATTTTTGTCAGTTGTTTTACGGCTCTGGATTTAATTTATGGCTGTTTTTTATTCTATGAAAGCAGAGAATTTAAACTTATAACGGATTTTGAGTTATGACTCCTCCGCTGGCATCTATTTCGGCTTGAGGAATAGGCAGCAAGTCGCTTACGCCTGCTCTGAAAGTACCTTTTCCAGCGAATGCGGCAGCAGCTTTACCTGTACGAACCATATCCCAGAAACGGTGACCTTCCATTGCGAGTTCTAAGCGGCGTTCGTTGATGATATCATTGAATAATGCTGTTCCTGAGCTGTTTTTGTCAGGCAACGAAACGCGGGTTCTTACTTTGTTCAGGTACAATCGAGCTTGTGTTTCTCCGTCAGATGCAGAAGGAGCCAGTGCACAAGCTTCGGCATAATTCAAATATACCTCAGACAAACGAATGAGTCTGATGTTTACAGGATTGTTGCGAATTTCGACAGAGCGTTCTGCTGGTTTAAGATAATATTTCTGATTCCAGTATCCTGATCTTACATTGGTTACTTTAGCCACATTAGCAGGTGTTTCCCATAAAGCCAAATCGGCCAATGTAAGTAAAGTGGCATCTTTACGGATAACATCACCTTCGGCGTCAAAAGCAGCAGCCAGACTGGCTGAAGGTTGGTTGATTCCGTATCCATAGGTAACGCCACCCGGCATCATCATCAATACATGGAAATTGCCATTGTTCGTTGTTGCAGCACTTTGAGTTGTCGAATTATAGTGGTCAATTTCTAAAATAGATTCAGATCCATGTTCTCCGGCCAAAGTAAATACGTCGGCATAATTCGGTACCAATGAATAGTTTTCTTCAAAAACAGCTTTAGAAGCAGTTTTACATTCAGCGTACTTCTTTTCGAATAGATAAACTCTTGACAACATTGCGTTGGCAGCCCCTTTTGTAATTCTGCCTGCATCTTTTGCAAGATTCTGATCAGATTTCTTGGGCAAATAACTTGCTGCTTCAATCAAATCTTTTTCAATTTGTGCATATACTTCAGCTACAGGTGTTCTGGTGAGGTTTTTATCAACAATAGTAGGGGTTGTTGTCATTAAAGGTACTGCTCCGAAAGCAATGACCAATTCATGGTAGTAATAAGCACGTAAAAATAGCGCTTCGCCCAGTAATTGTTTTTTGTTCATTGTTTTGAAAAGTGCGTCATCCATTTTTTTGATGCCATCGATGGCTTGATTGGCTTTATTTACTCCTCTGAAAAGTATTTGATATCTGTTGAGGATTCTACCGTTGTCGGTAGGATAATTAAAGGATTCCATAGTAGCGTAAGCTTGTGCGTCAGCAGCACTGCCGCTGTAAGTTGCATCGTCGCTCAGTACATCTCCGAAAGCCCAAATGGTCCAGGTGTAACGGTAATCTTTCAAATCGCTATAGGCAGCAATTACTGCCTGATTGGCATCTGTTTCAGTCAGGAAAAACTTGTCAGTCGACAAAGCTCCTAACTTTGATTTATCCAGAAAGTCTTCACTACAGCCAAAAAATAAAGTGGCTGATAAAATTAGTCCTAATATTTTAGTTGATTTCATATTGCTTTCTTATTTAAAATGTTATGTTAATACCCGCTGTAAATGTTTGTGCCTGTGGATATGTACCTATATCAACACCTCTACTCAAAGGGTTAGTGCTTGTAATTTGACCGATTTCAGGATCGGATCCTGAGTATTTTGTAAATGTCAGCAGGTTTTGGCCTGTAATAAATACTCTCAAACTGCTCATGTATACCTTGCTGCTTATGCTCTGAGGGATAGTATATCCTAATTGAAGCGTTTTAAGTCTTAGGTAAGAGCCATCTTCAACATATAGATCGGAGATGCGTTTGTTGTCGTTTTTGTCGTTACCATTCAACCGTGGTATAGTGGTATTGGTATTAGTGGGTGTCCAGTAATTCAAAACATCAACAGATTTGTTGGTCACATCACCTAAATCGTAGGTAAAGTAGCGCATTGCGTTGAAGATGTCGTTGCCGTAAGTGCCTTCGAATATGGCGGCAAAATCAAGCCCCTTAAATTCGAAACCTACATTAAACCCATAGTAGAAATCAGGAAGCGGTTTCCCAATGATAGTTTTATCTAAATCAGATAAAACTTTATCACCGTTTACATCTACAAATACAACATCTCCCAAACCTGCATTTGGTTGTCTTGTTTTAACATCTGCCAGTTGCTCAGCTGTTTGTACAAGTCCATTTGTTTTGTAACCCCAGAATGAACCGATAGGATTTCCTACAGAAGTATAGGTTGCATTTCCATTCCTGATAGCTCCACCCGAAATAAATTTGGACGAACCTAAACTTAGCATTTCATTTTTAATTGTAGAAATATTGCCTCCGATATTGTAGTTGAAATTTTTCCCTATTTTAGCTCTCCATTCTGCTTGTATCTCTACGCCACTATTTCTAGCCGAACCCACATTGGTGGTTGGTCCTGTTTCAAATCCTAGAAATAAAGGAATAGGCTCTGAAACCAACATGTCCTTAGTCGTTTTGTTGTAATACTCTATCGATGCAGTTAATTTGTTTTTGAGAAATCCTAAATCAATACCGATATTGGTCGACTCTGTGGCTTCCCATTTTACATCTTTATTGCCAAGGGCAACGGCTACTGCTCCCTGATAAACAACTTCTGGTTTGCCGAATAAATAAGCATATTGTCCGTTGGTGCTGATAAGGTTTTGAAATGCATAGTTGGAGATGCTTTGATTGCCCACCTGACCCCAACCAGCTCGCAATTTTGCACTGTTCAGGATGTTTTGGTTCAAATCAGCAAAGAAAGACTCGTTGCTTATTTTCCATGCTAAGGCAAAAGAAGGAAAATTACCATACTGGTTTGATTTACCAAAACGTGAAGATCCATCTCGTCTGATAGATGCTGTGGCGAGATAACGATCATCGTAACTGTAATTTACGCGTCCTAACAAAGATAGGATAGAAGATTCATAAGCTCCTCCTGTAGCTGTTGCCGATGTTGCAAGTTGAGCAGCGTCAAGATATTGGAGTTCAGGATCGTTGTTGGGCGTGTTTTGTTTGGTTGCGTAAATGTTTTCGTATCTTGTTTGTTCGGCTGTATACCCCAATAAAGCACCAAAGTTATGTTTTTCGTTGAAAGTGCGATTGAAGTTCAATGTGTTTTCAAACAAAATGTTGTTATTTTTTGAATATCCGCGTGATACTTTATTGACTGCATTTTTTTGATAGGTATTTACGGTGTAAACAGGATCAAAATCATATGAGTCGTAACGAAGATAATCTATTCCCAATGATGATTTAAAATAAAGTCCTTTGGCTAAATTTACCGTGGCATAAATATTTCCTACAAAATTCAGGTTTTTTTCATTGCTGTTAGTAAATTCGATAGCCGCCACTGGATTAGGATAGTCGATATATTTTGAGGAACCCCATGTTCCATCGGCGTTTTTTACGGGAACAACAGGTTCTAATTTAATGGCAGTGTTAATGATACCCACTGTGTTGCTTCCTTCCAGTATCTTGTTGCGCGAAGAACTGGAAATGGCAGCATTTGTGCCTACAGTTATGACTTTGTTCATTTTACGCTCCATATTGAAGCGGGCATTGATACGTTCATAATCAGTTTTCTTGATTGTTCCTTCCTGATTAAGATACCCTAAACTCAAATTGTAGGTGAAATTATCGCTACCGCCAGAAAAACTCAAATCATGATTCTGCACAACAGCTTTTTGAGAAACTTCTTTCAGCCAATTGGTCGAAATATTGGGGTCAGCATTGGCTAAATTGATAGGAGTGGTTCTTGTTTTATTGATCTCGGTTTGCAAATCGTACCATTGTTTTCCGCTGAGTAAATTCAAGTCGGTGTTAATTTGCGAAGTTCCCCAATAAGAATTAATGCTGATTACATCTTTTCCTTTCTTACCGTGTTTGGTAGTGACCATAATTACACCATTTGCACCTCTTGCACCATAGATAGCAGTAGCCGAAGCATCTTTCATGACTTCGATGGCTTCAATTTCGTTGGTGCTTAAATAAGCTATGTCGTTTACTGGCATTCCATCAACTACATATAACGGATCTGAGTCTCCAACTGTACCGATACCACGAATTCTTACCGAAATTGAACCTCCGGGAGATCCTGAGTTAGCAGTTACTTTCACTCCGGGTACTAACCCCTGAAGTGCCTGCGCTGCGCTTGCAACAGGTTGACGAGAGATGGAGCTCTCCTTTACGGAAGATACAGATCCGGTTAAGTCTGATTTTCGTACTGAACCGTAGCCAATAACCACAAGTTCGTCGATTTGTTCGGTCGACTCAGCCAATTGAACATTAATAACGCGCGAAGTGCCGATTGTGACTGATTTGTCAGTGTAGCCGATGTAGCTGAATTTTAATTCAGTTGCTGTTGTGGGTACTGATAAAGCCCATTTACCATCAATGTCGGTAATTGTACCCGAAGTGGTGCCTGTGGCTACTACATTGACACCGATTAAAGCTTGTCCTTTTAGGTCTGTTACCGTTCCGGACAAAGAAATTGCTTTAGACTGAGCAAAAGCCTGAATTCCTAAAAAGCAAAACAGAGATACCACCAGTAATCGGGAGGTTAATCCTGTGATTGATTTCTTTTTGTTTGTAATTTTCATTGAATAATTGTTTTAAATAATTGTTTCAAAAGGTTTTTTAATAACATAGATACAATAATAAAAGACTGTTTTGTTCGATTAGATTTTTAGTTTTATTGTTTAGTGCAAACGTTTGCAACGGGTGCAAATATAAAAATAACTATTGAAATAATAATGAAATCAAAAAGGAAATAAGAAAAATAAATTTAGTAGTTTAAATAAGACATTGATATATAGCGATTTTTACGGCGTAATTTGATTTGGATGAAATGAGTATTTGATGAATTGTATTAAATTTTCCTAATTCCTATTCCCGGTCTATCGTTAAGGGTGACTTTGCCGTTGATTATTTTTATGCCGTCGAATACGTCGTTTGTAATGAGTAAGTTGCCATCCAAATCGGCCCAATCAGTGAGTGGCGATAGTTGAGCAGCGGCCGAAACGGCACAAGAAGTTTCGGTCATACAGCCCATCATCGTTTTCATATTCAGTGCCTGTGCAAGTTCTATCATTTTGTGTGCTTCGCGCATACCTCCACATTTCATCAATTTTACGTTAATGCCCGAATAAACCTGGTATAAAAGTTTTACGTCGGCAAGTCGCTGAACGGCTTCGTCGGCTATGACGGGCAGAGGACTGTGTTGGGTAAGCCAGGCCATGTCCTCGGGGTTTTCTTTGCTCATGGGTTGTTCTACGAAAACTATATTTTTTTCTTTCAGCCAGTAAATCATATCCAGCGCCATTTTTTTGTCGGTCCAGCCCTGGTTTACGTCTACGCAAAGCGGTGTGTCAGTCACCGAGCGTATGGTTTCTATAATCTCCTTGTCATTGTTGCGTCCGAGTTTTACTTTTAATATTTTGTATTGATTTCCGGCCTCAAGAGTTTTCTCTTTTATAATTTCCGGTGTGTCGATACCTATTGTGAAAGAGGTGTTGGGCGTGTTTTTTTTCGAAAGTCCCCATATTCTGTGGATGGGCTGATTTAGTATTTTGCCTGTCAGATCGTGCAGGGCAATGTCGATGGCGGCTTTGGCAGCTGTGTTCTTTTCTTCAATTCCATCAATGTAAGCCAGAATTTCATCCAGTTGAAACGGATCGTTAAAGGGAGATAGGTCGACTTTTGAAAGAAACTTTGTTACCGATGCCTGCGTTTCGCCAAGGTAAGGTGGCATTGAGGCTTCGCCGTATCCAACAATGCCATCGTATTCAATTTGAGTTAGCACTACAGGGGTTGTTGTGCGTGAATTGCTGGCCACGGTAAAAGTGTGCTTCAGCTTTAGGTTATAGAGTTGGAATGATAGTTTCATTTTTTGCGTTTTTTTTGAGCCGAAACAATTTATAAGTGGAGCTGCAGCCGATTTTGTGTCAATGAAGGATAGGCCCAGTGTAAGTCCGGATATTTTCAGGAAATCCCGTCGATTTGTAGTCATAGCTGTATAATTTGAGTTGTTGTTAGTGTTTGTTGTAAAAATCGCTGTATTTTACTTTTGTGATGTTTTCGGTGCCAATTGCCGAAATGTAATCGCTTGCTTTTATAAACGAGTTGGCACGGTAGGCACTGTAAATGGGAGAGTTGCTGTCAAAACTGTTGTATCCCACCATGCCCGAAGCGTGGATGTATTCGTTGTTCCTTATATAAATTGCTACGTGAGTGATAGATGTTTTGTCTGTACTTTTGTCTTTTTTGCCAAAAAAAAGCAGGTTGCCGGGTTGCAGCTTCTCGAAAGTGACATCGTTTGAAATAATTCCATGTCTTGCCTGCTGCGATGCATCTCGTTGGGTGATAATGCCGTGAATCAAAAATGTGAGTTTTGTAAAGCCTGAACAGTCAAGTCCTTTTGATGAAGTTCCGCCCCAAAGGTAGGGAATTCCGGTAAATGTTTTTGCTGTTTTGATTATGTCCGCTGGAGTTGGATTCGGTAGGTTGATCCATTTGTTGTAGTCGATACAGTCGGTTTTCTTTAAAAAAGCCACTCTTTTGTCGGGGTACATTACTTTTACGAAATTTCTGTTTTCTGATATGTACTCGAAAATATTGCAAATCACAACATCCGAAATGGTTTGAGATCTTGTGTCGGCTTTTTCGTAGCTATTGCCATAGTTTCGGTAGTAAACTACTTTTCGGGTATCTATCCACTTGTTTATCTCTTGCCGGTTCAGAATGGTTACTGTGCTTTCTTCTGTCCACGATATGTAGTTGTCGGGAGTTTGCACCAGCAGCCAGTTGTTCTTCTTGTCGAGCACATTGATGGGTGTCCCTAAAAGTGCTTGCGTCGAAAGTTCGGCGGAGTGCAGAGGTTCGGAGCGAAGGTTCGCCACCGAAACATTGATGAGCCCGTATACTTTATCTCCCAAAGCCGGATTTGATTGAAGGCGCACACTGTCGGTAAATTCAATTTTTCTTTTCCTCCAACTTTCTTTCAGGGTTAAGAAGTCTTTCGGGCGATTGGTTGTTCCGGTAAGTTGAGTTTGCTGCTTTTCATTGGCAATGGCGTTAATCGAATAATGTTCGTCTGATTGACGATTAAATGAATCCACAAGTGCTTGGACTATGACCGGGATGGTTGGGTTGTCGGCGTATGTCCGGGTGTGACCGAACATTATAAAAGTAACTAATAGTATCGTTTTGATGAGAGGGTGGCTGACGCTGTTCATTTTATGTGGCGATTTTTGTGTTTTGCTTTGATCAATTTAGTTGCAATGTGTTGTTTTTTTGATGCAATCGTTTGTTTTAACTAGTTTAATTTGTAATATTCAGAATAACAGTCGTATATGTGAGTGTAGCTTTAGGTTGTATATTGTTGTGCAAAAATCCTCCTGGTTAAATAAACTCGATTTTATTTTCAAATAAGGTACTTGTTGGAGTGGATGGCTTATTGTATTTTTTTTTATTCAACTTTCGGGTTCGTTTTTTTGTTTAAATAATGATAACATAATACTGGTTGTATGTTTTTTTTAGTTTACAATAATGTCAGAGTTGAATTTTAATTGTATCAAGCTATTTATATTCAAGTAGATAATATTTTGTTTTAAATGTTTTTTGAAAATCATTGCAAATATATGGAATTTTTAATAAGATAAACCGCATTTTATTAAATTATTGAAATAAAAATAACATTGTTTTCTTTTTGTATTTTCATTCTTTGTTTTTGGGTGCCGAAATCGTTCGTTTAGGAGCTTTGATTGTAATTTTAACAGAGAAAATTGTGTGAGCTTATTGTATAAAAATAAAGTATTTTGCAGATGTGTGAAAATACAATAAAAAATGAGGTCTTTGTATTAAATTTTTTCGTTTGTGCATTTTGATTTGTTTGTAATTGTTATTTGGCTGTATTTTATAAGATATTGAGTTTAATACACAGATAATCAGTTGAATTGTTTGTATTCATTGGATTAGTTTCACAAGGATGTCCTAATGAAATCGAAGCTTTTTTAATGATAAATTATGTTTTACAACATATTGCAAACGTTTGCAGGTTGATTTTTTTTTTGTTCTTTTGCAAACGTGATTTATTGAATAAAAGGATTGGATTTAAAACTCATTTAATAACAAATTATATTTATGAAAAGGACCATACTATTACTTGTCGGTTTCTTTTTTGTTTGGCAATTTGGTTTTGCTCAGAAAGCAGTAATAACAGGTACCATTATCTCGAAAGAGGATGGTCTGCCTATTATTGGAGCATCGGTTGTTGAAAAAGGAACTACAAACGGAACAATAACAAATTTCGATGGCGTTTACACAATTTCAGTTTCGCCGAACGCTACATTGTTGTTTAGCTATGTGGGCATGGAAAAAACAGAACGAAAAGTTTCGGGCACATCAACATTAAACATAGAGTTAGTTTCGAATGCGATAAGTATTGATGAAGTCGTGGTAACGGCTATGGGCGTTAAGTCGGAAAAGAAGAAGCTAAACTTTGCAGTACAGACAGTAAATTCGGATGCTCTTACTGATGGTAAATCGGCCAACTTTGTTAACTCTCTACAAGGAAAGGTCTCTGGTGTTAGTGTGACTAATTCTGGTGGATCGCCAAATGCAGGTTCACAAATCATTTTACGTGGAATCTCGTCAATAAACCCGTCGCAAAGTAACGAACCATTATTAATTGTAGATGGAATGCCTATTTCAGGTGGAGGATCAAGTGCTTCTATAATAAACCCAAATGATATAGAGAATGTGACTGTGCTTAAAGGCGCTGCTGCTGCTGCATTGTACGGTCAGGAGGCTGCTAACGGTGTAATTATGGTTACGACCAAGCAAGGAGCAGTAGGGAAATTAGTTACAACAGTAAATGCAAGTATTCAGATTGATCAACCTGTTCGATTACCCAAAATTCAACAAATATTTAGTCCTGGAGCTTTAGGTTTTTATAAGCCCTTAACCGGAGGTGGATGGGGTCCATTGCTAAACTCTGACGAAACTATTTATGATAATATCGGAAACTATTTTAAAAACGGTATTTATCAGAAATATGATGTTAGCATGTCTGGTGGTAGTGATAAGTTTCAATCTTATGCGTCTGCAAACTATTCGAGCAATAAAGGAATTGTTCCAAATGATTATTTAACTACTATTGGATTTATGCTCAAAGGTACATTCAAAATAAATGATAAGCTTACCGGAGTGATGAATTCGAATATCACAAATAGTACTTATCGTGGTGCAGGTTCCATTTCTTCCGTTTACACTTGGCCTATCAATGATGATATAACCGATTACGAAGAAGGAGGATGGCCTCGGCTACGTTATATAAATCAAACTGCCAAAGAAGACTCTCCAATAAGTCCGCTTTGGAGTAGATATAAGGATTCAGGGATTAATAAATCTACAAGGAATATTTTACAAGGCTCTTTAACTTATAATCCTGTAAAGAACTTTGATATAACAGGGAGGATGAGTTATGACCAAAATAATTATTCATATGAAGGATATACGGTGCCGCGTTATGACGATTCAGTCATTTTGCCAAATGCACCAAGCCCAAGTGGATATACAGATTTAGATCAATATGCAAGAGATTTAGATGCATATAATACCTATTACAATTCTGTCCCATATTTTAGTGAAGAAAAAATCACGAGCGTAAAAAGCAACGTAGATTATAGAGATTTATTTGGTTCATACACTTATAATCAAAGTAAGAGTCAACTTTTGACAGCATCAGTAGTGGGTACATATAAAATTGAATTTGAAAATGATTTCAATATTGAAATTTTAGGAGGTGCCGAAATGAAAATGAGAGATGGTATTTCTTCATCAATGACTGGTCGTGATTTTATTATACCTGGAATATATAGTATGTCAAATGTAAACGAGGTGACAAAAGTAAATGATGTAACCCTTACGCATACTAAGCGAAGAAATGCGGGAGTTTTTGGAGAATTGCGGGGCGATTACAAAGGTTTAGCCACATTAAGTGTGACTTCGCGCTGGGATTGGTCGTCTACAATTGCCATTAAATATAATCCTTATTATTATCCATCAATCACAGGTGGATTGATATACTCCGAGCTTTTTAATTTGGCTAATGACTGGTTTTCGTATGGTAAAATAAGAGGAAACTGGGCCAGAGTCGGCAAAGATGCACCTCCTTATCTTTTCGATCGTAAATTCACACAGTATCCAACTTTGCCTGATGGAGGTTACGGAGTAGATCCTTCGAAATCAGTAGCAAGTAATTTGCTCCCAGAGATTTCCGATTCATGGGAAATTGGTTTCGATTCTCGATTTTTCGATAGTAAAACAAGGCTTGATATCGCCTATTATTCAACTGCTGTTGATAATCAAATTGTTACTGTTCGTGTTTCGCCTGCATCGGGATATATTTTACAGACAAGGAACGAGGGTGATATAAAAAATCAGGGAGTTGAAATTACAGTAGATCAGGATATTATAAAGAATAAAAATATTTCGTGGACTGCGTCTGTGAATTTCGGTTTAAATCGTGGTACTGTGGTAGATCTTCCAGATGATATTGTTGAAATACAGGGTACGCAATATGGTGATATTTTTCCAACTGCCTATCTTAATGGCTCTACTACTGCTATTTCAGGTAAAGATTATTTAAGAACTAATGATGGGAAAGTTATTGTTGGCGCCGATGGATATCCCAAAATTAATCCTACAAAAAGCGTTGTGATCGGCAATCGTGAACCTGATTTCCTGTTGGGGCTGTCTTCTACGTTTAGGTATAAAAATATGTCGTTAAGTATGTTGCTCGATGGAAGAAAAGGTGGTGACGTTGTAAACGTAACAGGTCGTGGGCTTTGGAATAGTGGTCAGCACAAATCTCTTGAGTTTTATCGTGGTCGTCAAATTGTATGGGATGGAGTGGTTGAACAAGCTGATGGTACTTATGCACAAAACACTACACCTGTTGTACTCGACTATAAAACTATAACAGAATATTATGCCGGGGTAAGCTCTAATTTTATAGAGGATGCATCTTATATCCGTTTGAGTTATGTAACATTATCATATGATTTATCAAAGTATCTTAAGAAAACCATGCTTAAAGGTTTAAAATGTTCGTTAACTGGTACTAACTTATTCCTTCTGACGAAGTATACCGGATCTGATCCTCAGATAAATGCAAGTACAAGTGCGGGAGGAACCGGTGGCATGGGGATAGATAATTATCCGGTTCCTGGTACTCGTGGTTTTAATTTTACACTTAATGCCAATTTTTAATAAAAAATTACTACAATGATTACAAATAATAAACTCAAGAAAATCAATGCATTTTTAATTGTAGCTGCTGTGTTCTTGTTGAGCAGTTGCGAAGATTGGTTGGATGTTAATACCAGTCTCGACAGCCCGGTGACAGTAACAGCAGATCAATCATTACCTTTGGTTGTGTTTTACGCTTCGCAAATTTGTTACGATCATGCCGAATATGGAATATATTTGTCGCAAGCACTCACTACTGGTGGACGTAGCCAGACAGGGGCATATGCTTACAAAAGTGGCTGGGAATTCTTATCAATGAATCGTCATCCTCAATGGCGACGTCATTTCTACGACATAGGAGTGAACGTAAATGCACTAATAGATGCCTCTGAGAAAATTAATTCGAAAAACATTATTCTTATTGCACGTTCTATTCGTTTGCACTCAACGTTACTTACAACCGATGCTTTTGGTGATATGCCACATTCACAAGTTTATCAATCAAACTCGCCTGCCTACGATACTCAGGAAGCAATTTATAGTTGGATGATGAAAGAAGCGGACGATTTGCTCGCACTTTATGAAGATCCCAGCTGGATAAATAATCCTGAAAATAAAACGATAACAGAAAAGATGGATCGAATTTTCTCAGGAGATATGGGAAAATGGCGTGCATTTACTAAAGCATTAAAAGCACGTATTTTATTGCGTAAATTGCCTAATTGGGATAATACACCCGAAACATGCAATTCAATTATTACTGCAGTTGATAATGCATTAAATGACCCATCATATCAGGATGCTTTATATAAGTATGATGGTGGTTCAACTGAGAAAAACTGTCCATGGGGTCCTGCGCAACCTAAATTAAATCTTGGTTGGGCACAAGGAAGAGAAAATCTTCTTGCCGAAGCTGTTCCTTCAAAATTTCTTTCATTTGCATTATTTGGAAGTTATGCTTCTTATGCACAGTCAAGAGGATATGCACTTGATCCACGTGCAGTTGAACTTATGACCCCAAGAGTTGATGATAAAAGTTCAAGAATTCTGAGGTATCTTGATAATAATATTGGAATGGCTACCTCTATGAAAGTTACTTACTATCCAGATTTATATGCTACTGAGGGTAAGAATCCATATTCAAAAAATAATGGATACATTATGCTCATGTCAAAAGAAGAGTTGTTATTTATGAAAGCAGAAGCGCAATACTGGAAAGGAGATAAGGCGGGCTCATATAACACAACTGTAGATGCTGTTAATGTAAACATGGATAGGTTAGGGGTTAATAAAACAACTCAACCGTATAAAACTTATTATGATCGGTTTTTTCAAATTAGATTGCCGGGAGAGTCTATGTTTACGATTGCAACGCTAATGCAGCAAAAATATGTAGCAATGTATATGCAACCGGAATTATGGACTGATGTAAGGCGATATAATTACAGTAGCAAAACTAATGGAATAGCATATGATGGAGTGTATGTTTACACAGTAACGACTTGCCATGATGGGACAAGAAATGTTAATCCAGCTAATTTTTCAGTGGAATATTCACTTACAAGACCATATAACTTGTATGAATCTTACTGGAATACGCCTTCTGAAATCGGTATAAATGCGAAGTTCTCGCCAAATGCTTGGATAACCCGTTTAAATTATGACCCTGAAACAGAAGATAAATATAATCGTAAAGAACTAGAACGTTTGGGAGCCTATAAGAATCCTGAATGGTTGAAAAAGAGAATGATTTGGGCATACAAAAATTCAAGTGTGGTTACTACTGCTGATAATACAGAATGGAAATAATTTGATTCAATAATAATTTAGATAGATATGAAAGACATCCGAAATATAACAGTTTTAATACTGTCTATAATTTTAGTAACTTCTTGTGATAAAAATGATACACTTGATGATGCCATAATTGTAGGAAATATGGCGCCCCATATATATTGGGAGCTTGGTAGCAGCACAGTTAATGCCGGAAGTGATGTGCCATTTGTTGTGCAGTATTACACAACGGGTAATGAGCAAATTGATAGGTTAGAGGTATGGTACAATATAGTAGAAGAGGAATCAAAAACTGTATCATGTCCATGGACACAGAGTTTTACTTACAGCGTTTCAAGTACAAAATCTTTAGAGAAAAGGATATCGCAGAAAATTTTAGCTTTCCCTCATAACTCAAGTTATTGGAATGATTCGTTACATGCATATAGTTTTGAAAATGTTTTCCCTAGCAGTAATACTTTATCAGCAACAAACTGGATAAAACCATCTACTTACGAAAACGATAAAATGGTTAAGTATTTTGGTGCAAAATATATCGAAACATTCAAGGACAGTTTGTATAAGTTGATGAAAGCAACTGATTTTCAGAAAATGTATTTAGGGCTCAATCTTGTAGATAATTTTAAGATATATCTTGATTCTACCAAAAATGAAAACTCAGGTCTTTGGGATTATCATTTCCCAAAAGATGCACAGGGAAATGCTCCAGTTCCTCAAGCTGTGGCGGATATATATAAAACAATTCCTTTCGCTGATTTAATTTATAATAGTTCGACAGCTGTATATGAAGTTGAATATTCAAGATCCTACAAGTTAAATGCTAATATAAAAGCATTTGATAAAAAGGGAGTTACTGGATTGGCATTAAGTAAAGAAATTTCACTCAACTAAAATTGATTTCCGATTATGAATACAAGTAAAAGATTAAAGATATACGGTTTACTATCTCTGCTTTTTGTTGCAGCATCATGCGTAGATCATATTCCATTGATAGAAGAACTTCCCAGCACTGATGTGGCTTTTAATTATTCTGTGTCTGATGATTCATATCAATTAGATTACTATGTTGGAGCAAATATAAAGTTTAAAAGTTTTTCAGCTGCGGAAGGTGAATGTGACTGGGATTTTGGTGATGGCAATAAAGCAGTCGGAGATTCGGCTGTTCATAAATATACAAATGCAGGAACTTATGTGGTTCGACTTACTGTTTCTGGGGCTGGATACGTAGAGCATAAAATACTTATCAGTGATATTAAGCCCATATTAAAACTGAACTTAGTTGAAGGTGGTCTGTGCGAGGTGCTTACATCGAGTGTAAGTTTTAATGTTGAACTCCCCAATCCCGAAGGTTTGGCTGAAGAATATAACTGGACTTTTCCTGTTGGAGCCCTCGATGAAAACAATGTTCTGAAGGAATCCTTCTCTGGAAAAGATCCAGGAAAAATTAAGTTTAGCCACGTCGGTTCGCAACAAGTACGCTTACAGGTTAAGCTTGGAGGTCGTGTGTTAGAAGATGGGGTGATTAATGTTCCTGTTGCTTATAATCAAGCAGTTCCTACATTATACTATGCTGTTAAATCAGGAAATATTATGGCTTTGAAACTTGCAAATAATGTACCTGCCGGTATGAAAATTAATCCATATGATATGGGTGTTAAATCAGGGCAACATCCGTTAAATATATTATTTAACGATACGAGTCTTTATGTAATTGATGCAGGTAGACAATTCACATATATTAATGATGTGGATGGAAATCAGGGTGATGGTCGCATATTTGTAATGTCTAAATCAGGTGCAAAAGTTGAAACCATGATAACTAATACTGCAGCTGCTTTCAACGATCCATTTTACGGGTTTATTGATGCAGGCCAGCTATACTTTGGCGACAGGAATACTGGTATTTCAAAAATAGCTCTAAACGAAAGAAATAGATCGTTATCACCTGCAGATTTCCCCTATTTTGTACAAAATTCATCGCTTAGTTATTACGGACAGGGATTAAGCTATGGTGCTATGAATGCTGGTATTGGAAAAATTAACGGAGTTTGGTATTGGTGTAAAACTTATAATGGGAATGGGATTTTTAGATTCTTGGAGTCAGATATTTTTACATCAACTATCCCTGTTGGTACCCTAATACCTTCTTCAGGTGTTGCACTCGAAGGTATGAATCCTAAGTCTTTTGTTTGGGATGCCAAAAATCAGGTAATTTACTTTACTATTTATGATACAGGATATGAAGGTTTATACCGTTGTTCATTAGCTCAATTAGCTGCAATAAAGCGACAAGCCGATCTTGCTCCTTACAAATTGAAGTTGAGCAATGGGAAAACTGTAACTCCTATTACAGAAGCAGGTAAAGGTGAAGGTTCTACCGGCGAGTTCATAGGAATCTGCCAGTTAGCGCTTGATGAAAACGATGGATCTGTTTATTTCGGTTTACGTTCGGCTGACGCCACTGTTAAGTCGGGTCTTATGAGGTACAATCCTGCTTCAGGTTTTATCGAACATGTGATAGAAGGTGTAGAAGTATATGGAGTGGCTGTAAATAAAACAAAAACAAAACTTTTTTAAAAGTTTATATTTTTATCAAGAATAAAAAATTAATGCTGGTTTAAATGATTAAAATACAACATATCGTATTGCTATTAGTAGCTTTTTTAAGTGTTCAAACAGTTGTTGCTCAATCGCCTAAACGTGAGTTTAGGGCAACATGGCTGACTACTGTTTGGCGACTTGATTGGCCAAATGTTACAGTCCCGGTTGCAACTGGATCTAATGAAACAGAACGTCAGGCAGCAATTCAACAACAAAAAAACGGCTTGATTTCTATACTGAATTCTTTGAAGGCAGCTAATATGAATGCGGTTTTTTTTCAAATCCGAAGTATGTCTGATGCTATGTACCCTTCATCGTACGAACCCTGGAGTTCATTTATTTCCAGTGCTCGTGGCGCCGATCCGGGTTATGACCCACTTGCATTTGCTATTGAAGAAGCTCATAAGCGAGGTATTGAACTACATGCGTGGATTAATCCATATAGATATTCATCATCATTGGCAACACATGGAGAGTTATCTTCCGATTATTCAAAAGCACACCCAGAGTGGCTTATGTCTTCATCCGCGAATGAATATGTTAAGATATTAAATCCAGGGGTTCCTGAAGTTATTCAACGTATTTCTGATATAGTAGCCGAAGTAGTAACAAAGTATGATGTGGATGGAATTGTATTCGATGACTATTTTTATATAAACGGAGGTACTACCAATGCTTCTGATGAGACACAGTTTAATTTATACAATCCTGATAACCTTTCAAGGGCAGATTGGAGAAGACAAAATGTAAATAAAATGGTAAAAAGCGTTTACAATACTATCCAATCAATAAAGCCGGAAGTCACTTTCGGTATTAGTCCTGCTGGTGTTGCAGCTTCAAGTCAGACTGTTGCAGATAAGTACGGAGTTACCCGTGCTCCTGTGGGTAGTGATTGGCAATATGATGGTATATATTCAGATCCATTAGCGTGGTTGAAGGAAGGTAGTATTGATTATATCTCGCCTCAGATTTACTGGACAGTAGGTTCAGGTAACGATTATGCCCAGCTTTGTGCGTGGTGGTCGGGGGTTGCAAACCGTTTTGGTAAACATTTTTATTCAAGTCATTCTGTATCTGATTTAACTGCAGCAGCATCTGCCCCAGCTTCACAATTGATTAGAATAGGAGCTGATGCTATGAATCAAAATGCATTGTCGATGCTTGAACGAAATATAGTAAATTATACAAGGTCAACTGAAGCTGCGAAAGCGCCTTCAGCCACTAATTTTGTTTCATCCGAGATTGGACTTCAGGTTAGTCTAAACCGAAGTAACGATATTAATAATGCACCTGGTAGCGTTTTTTATTCCACTGCAAAAACTGTGAATACCGCTGGATTTATTGATTATCTGAAAGGGAGTGTGTTTACAAATCCTGCTTTGGTGCCTTCTATCGGATGGAAAACTGTGTTGAATCAGACTTTAGTAGATAATTTGGTGTTGTCAAATCAAACATTGACTTGGACATACTCAACAAATGATGTGGAATTTGCGGTTTATACTGTACCTAATGCGAATAGAAATGATGCTACTGCGTTCACTTCGTCGAAGTATTTACTCGGTACATCTTACAATAAAACTTTTGAATTACCATCGGGTGTTAGTTCTTCAACTCATAAAATTGGAGTAAGTGTTGTCGACAAATACGGAAATGAGTATTCTGTGAGAGTTTTAAATGAAAATTTGTCAACAAATGCCGCCACAGAACTAATATCTCCAGCTGCTGATGTTCATACGCTATTTCCTTGTTTGTTCAAATGGAGCTCAGTTGAGAATGCTGATAGCTATGTTTGGCAGCTATCTCGAAACCAGGAGTTCACCGATATAATTTGCTCTCGTGAAACTACAGAACCGCAATTCTTCTCAGGTCTTCAAACAAATATTCAGGATAATGTTGATTATTATTGGAGAGTCTTAACGAAGAAGACAAATGCAACAGCCGTGTGGTCAGCTGTAAGAAAAATGTCCGGTCATAAATTTAAGGTGATATCACCTACAAATGGTAGCAACCTTGTTTCGCTTACTCCAACAATTGAATGGGATAATGTAAGTAATAATGCAACTTATACGCTTGAAATTTCGACTGCATCTGATTTTAATATTTCAAAGCAGGTTTACAAACAGACGATCCAGACTTCTTTATTGACTATTCCGAGTGATGTTTTGCTTTCAAGTACCACTTATTATGTGCGTGTTAGTGTTGTTGATGGTATCGTACAAGCAACTTCAGAAACAGTATCATTTAAGACCCAGGATGCATTTGTACCTGTTCCACAAATTATATCTCCTCAGACTGGTGCAAGTTTGTTCGGAAGAAGTATAGAAGTGTGCTGGAATGAACAAACTTCGAAAGGATTTAGGGTAGAGTTGTCAAAAGATCCTTTGTTTCCTGCTCGTAGTACAACAATAAAATCGGTAAGTGCATACACTTATTGTGCTACCTACGAAAATTTAAGTGCAGCGACTTACTATATTAGACTAAAAGCGATTAATTCAATCGGCCTTACAGAGCCATCTCCTGTAATCTCTGTAGTATTAAGTGACGGAACAGGTCTTAACGAGACGAGTTTGTCTGGTATTTATTGTTATTTGAAAAGTAACGGTCATAACGAAAAGAAATTGGTAGTAAATTCCAATTCGGACTTTTCAGGTACAATTCGCATATTTTCAATAACAGGCATTGAAATGCTAAACACTAAAATTGAGTTGGCCAATGGCGATAATTTTATTGACTTAAATACTAATAATTTAGTTCCCGGTGTTTTTACGGTTTTGATACAAAACAATAATGACATGTCTGCATATAAAGTTATATTTTAAAACGATGATATGTAATTTCACTATATCAATTTTTTTGTAATTCATTTTTATTAATAATTTAACAGTTTATTCATTATGAAGAAAAAAGTACTTTTTGGATTTGCACTCTTATGTGGTGTTTTCCTAACAAATGTAATGGCCGCTGAACCTTCGGTGGATCCGGCAACCTATGCGCCACGAGGTGCTAATGGAGAGTTCACTCTTGCAAGTAAATGGCTTTATTCTGCCAAACGCCTAAACTATACTGTTGCTGCTGATTTGATAGCACCAGCAAACACAGCACGTGGAATGGCCGTGAAAGATGGCAAAATGCTTTTTATAGACAGAGCTAATAAGCGTATTGTAGTTGTAAATGGTACCACAGGAGTAAAAGAGGCACCGGTAAATTTGGCCAGCAATCTTTTTACCTATATGGGTAGAAATAAGGCTAATACAGCTGATAGCTTATGGACTGCCGGGCTTTGGGGTTTTCAGGACATTAAAGTTGACAATGCCGGGAATGTGCTGGTAGGAAATATTATTACTTCTAAGGATGGCCGTTTTCAGGTTTGGAAAGTGGATATGAGCACTGGTGCAGGTACCCTTGTAATTGATCAGGCTAACTTAGCCACATTATTTCCTCTTGCAACTGGTATACGTTTTGATGCTTTTGGTGTTTGGGGAGATGTAAACTCTAAAGCCGTAATATTAGCTTCCAATGCTAGTGCGATGGAAGTGTATAGATGGGAGATCACAAACGGGGTTGTGGCAGCAGCACCTGAGTTGATTGAGTTAGATAATTCAACTGAGACTGGTGCTGATTTAGCAGGTCTGACAAATCCGGGATCGGCACCTCAGGTATTCCCTTTGGATGAGAATTATTTCTATCTTGATGGTAATGCTACATTACCAGTCCTAATTGACAGAGATGGTAATGTTGTTGACGGTTTCTCGCAAAATGTTGCAGCTTTACATGACGACACTACGCTACCTGGTACCACTTTTACGATGGTGACAGGTCAAAATGGAGTTGTAGATTTTGAGGTTGGTGGTAAGTATTTCATGGTTATGGCTTCAAGTAATACAGATAAAGTTCCACCTTCAGCTTTCCGACTTTTCCAATTTGCAGATGCAAGTAAAGCATTTTCCGGTCTTACATGTTTATGGACTTTCCCACAAGAAGGAATGGGAGTAGCGCAAAACGCATACAGGGTAGCAATGCCGGCTGTGGAAGTGAGCGGAAATAAAGCAAGAATACATGTTTATGTAGGCGAAAATGGCTATGGTATGTACGAAATGACAGTGGCTAATACGCCTGTAGACCAGGTGTTCGATAACAGTGCAGTAGCGGTTACTGTATCTGGGAAAACAATTAATCTCTCTGAAATGGTTTCTACGATTAATGTTTATAATTACGCAGGTCAGCTAATTGCCCGTGATTCAAAAGTATCATCTGTTAATATTGATGCTTCAGGTCTTTACATTGTGAAAGCTACTACAGTGAATGGTATTACAGCAGTTCATAAAGTAGTTATAAAATAATCTCTATAGATATTCCAAAAAGGTGGTGGTAGTCACCACCTTTTTCTTTTCTTTCAGCTTTTCTTGCTACTTTCTGTAGCAGGTTGGAGTCACCATCTCCTTAAACATCAGTCAATATGAAAAAAATACAATTACTTCTTTTCATGCTATTTTTGTCGTTGGTTGTGTTTGCTCAATCAATACAAATTGATGGTAAAACTTACACAATCGATACTTTATCCAACTTTAAGGTCGGTCCCGGAAGCGAATATACTGCTTTAAGGTTAAAGAGCACTACCCGTCTAGATGTATTTTTTCTAAAAGTGGATGCCTCTCATCCAAACATCTCCTTCAAAGCAGTTCTCGGGCGCGATTCTATTTATACCGGTGAACAACCTTCAGCCATGGCCAAACGGAAAAGTAAAGAAGGTGCGGTGTATTTTGCCGGTACAAATGGAGATTTCTATTCTACTTCCGGTTATATCGGATATCCGGTTGCGGGCTGTATGGTAGAAAGTGAGATTGCCAAAATCCCAGCTACCGACCGAAAAATTATTGCTTTCGATCAAAATAAAACTCCAACCATAGGAGTGATGACCTATTCTGGAAATGTGAAATTTGGCGCTTCAGAGTGGGCGATTAATAGCGTCAATCACTTAAGATCAGAGAATAGGCTGGTTCTCTTTAATCAGCACAATGGTAAAGTGACCCGCACAAATGCCTTTGGAACTGAAGTATTACTACAACTTGTCGAAGGTCAAAGCTGGGGAGCCAACAAAGCGATCAGGATGAAAGTTGTAAATAAAGAAATTAATGTAGGCAACATGGCTATTCCTAAGGGATTTGCTATATTATCGGGTCATGGAACTGCTGCTACAAACTTGAATACGCTCAATGTTGGAGACGAAATTGAAATTAATTTAAACCTTACACTCGATGGGCAAAATGGTTCGTACACCGAAGTGATAGGTGGAGATAACAGAAATCCGATGCTAAAAAATGGAGTGGTGGAAACAGCAGAGGTTTGGGCAGAACTTCATCCCCGGACTGCAATTGGCTATAGCGAAGATCGTAAAACTGTTATCTATTGTGTTGTTGATGGGCGTGGAGCGTCAGTCGGAGTTACTACCAAACAATTGGCCGAACTGATGAAAAGTGCCGGTGCTTATACTGCCTTTAATATGGATGGTGGAGGTTCGAGCAGTATGTATATCAAAGAATTTAATCAGGTGAATACACCAAGTGATGGTTCTGAACGTGCTGTGTCGAATGGAATATTTGCAGTGTCGTCGGCTCCAACCGATAATACAATCAGCGAAATAAAATCATACACCCGCAAAATTCAATTGCCAAAATTTGGTGTTTTTAAACCAAAATTTTTAGCATATAATCAATATGGTGTTTTGATTAATAAAGATCTGGCAGGTGTAACCTTGAGTTGTGCGCCTGAAGTAGGCGAAATTGCTTCGGATGGCCGATTTGTTGCTTCGGGCAATCAGGGAGGAATGGTAACTGCAACCTATAATAGTGCCCAGACTCAGTTTCAGGTGGAGTTAATATCTTCAGCCGAAATTGCCTTTAAACTTGATTCGGTGCTTCTCGATAACCGAACCGACTACTCGGTACAGATACAGAGTGTAATAGGAATTAATACAATGGAAGTGCTACCGGCTGCATTGAGCTGGACAGCAGTAGATCCGACGGTTTGTGCTGTGCAGAATGGAGTGCTGAAAGGCATTAAAAATGGTTCTACTTGGGTGTATGGCACTTTAGGTGATTTTAAAGATTCGCTTAAAGTAAATGTACAGTTGCCTCCTGCAGCTACAATAATAGGAGATGACATGAAAATTGAAAATTGGGGAATGCAGGCTTCGAGTGAGCTCAATGCTGTGCTCAATACAGCAAATCTACCTGTTGGGTGGTCTCATGGAGTTGCTGTAAACTATGTATATAAATCAGCACGTGCACCTTATATTAAGTTGTCGAGAAACTTTGCAATGTACGGTTTGCCCGATACCATTAAGTTGGTGATAAATATTGGCGATATGAATATCTCCAGAGCCATTGTATCGTTAAAAGCAAGTAATGTAACTCAGATTACAACAAAAGAATTTACCGGATTAACAAAGAATGCCGAAACTCAAATAACAATACCAACCAACAGCCTCTTTAATACTGCTGATATTGCAGTGTATCCAATTTGGTTCAATAGTATAAACTTTTATCTGGGATCACAAACAGCAAATCAGGCTTATACCTTGGGACTGAAAGAAATTGTTCTTTGTTATAAAAATGTTCAGATATCGGGTACACCTTCGGTGTTGATGTCTCAAATAAATATCTATCCAAATCCGGTGGTGGATGGATTTCTGAATATTAAATTGGGCGATAACCATGCTCAGCAAGTGAAGATTGAGGTGTTTTCGATGATGGGTCAGCAATTGCGGTCGCAACAATACATCAACAATCAGCAGGAAGAAATATCATTTTCCATTGGTGATTTAAAAAGCGGTACCTATCTTTTAAAAGTATCGCAAAATGATAAAACAGAGTCTGTAAAAATTGTGGTGAAGTAAACTGGATTTTAGTATTAAACTGAATAATAAATTATAAAAGCCATGAAACATTGTTTTTTAATTTTTTTGTTTTTTTTTCAGATACCTGTTTTATTTGCCGGTAATATTGATATATGGGGGCAAAGTAAAGCCGTCGATACGCTCGAATACAAATCGGTTGGTCCGGGAATGAAATACGCAAAAATGAATTTTTCGGACTACCCAATGACGGTTTATATATTGACTGTCGATCTAAACAATGCTTACAACAGCATCGAAACCTTTCAGGCAAACGATCATCTGGGCAAAACAGAGGCCATGACAAATGCATATGCGCGTCTTAGTTCAGCACAGCGTAGGCCTATTGGAGCAATTAACGGGAACTTTTGGGCGGTCTCGGGTCAGAATCAGCCTGCAGAATTGTTAGGAATTCCTTACAGTGGTAGTGCCATCAATGGTGAGATGCTTACCGAACCAAGTGGTTGGAATCGTGGAAGAACCACTGTGCCTGAAGAATTATTGCAGGAAATTGGTTTTGCTGTGATCGATGAAGACAAGAAACTGTGGATTGACGATTTGAGTTTTGATGCTAAAGTTAAAATTGATGGAGTGGGTACATTTCCAATAAGTCAACTCAACCGTCAGCGAGCCGTCAATAAACTTGTATTTTTTAATCGTTATCTGGATCAGCCTACGCGTACTGATGATACTGGTATTGAGGTTTTTATAAAGCCAATCGTTGATCAGAAATGGTCGGTGAATAACGATGTTAATTGCGTTGTAACCCGAATTGTAAAGGACAAGGGTGCCAATGTTATAGAAGAAGGTGAGTCTGTGCTTTCCGGAAACGGAACTGCGCGTACTTTCCTCGAAAATTTGTCGGTGGGCCAAACGGTTAGCATTAATATGGGTATTTTTACATCGCTCACAAACGAGAGACCAAAAGTTAGGGAAATGCTTACCGGTAACGCTTTGGTTATGAAAAATGGTCAACTCACCATTCGCAATACAAACGAAGCTTACAATACTACTTTATATCCACGTACAGGCATAGGCATGTCGCAGGATGGGAAAATAGCTTATCTTATTGTTATCGACAAAATGGGGAGCTCCATTGGCGCCAACACAGCTACAATGTGTGGTATACTTAAAGCTGCTGGGGCATGGAACGCCACCTCGATGGATGGCGGCGGTTCTGCTCAAATGATGCTGAATGGAAGTATTGTAAACAAACCTGCGGATGGAAAAGAACGTGCTGTGGCCAATGGATGGATGTTATTTCAGAATGCACCTGTCGATAACGTTATCAGCAGGCTTGAATTTGTTGATTATAAAATTGATGTGCCTGTTTTTGCATCGTACAAACCCGTAATTTTGGGTTATAATCAATATGGTGTGCTCATCAATTCGGATGTACAGGGATTTACACTTACCTGCACTCAGGGATTGGGGCAGACGGATGTCAATGGTAACTTTGTGGCTTCGGGCGTTGCTCAAACGGGCGTTCTTACCGTTTCGCTCAATAATGTTACTGTAAGCAAGCCGGTGAATGTGCTTGCTGCTGACATTCAAATCCGCCTCGATTCGATCTTGCTCGATCAGCGACGTGAATACCCGATTGAAGTTTTAAGTACGGTGGGAACTAAAACAATGTCTATTGCTCCTGCTGCCCTGGATTGGAAAATCGAAAATGAGTCGGTATGTGAAATCAAAAATGGTGTTATGAAAGGCTTATCCAATGGAGAAACTCGTATTTTTGCTGCCCTTGGCGAATTTAAAGATACGCTGAAGGTGAAAGTACAAACTTACAGCGTAGCCCAAATTGTTCAGGAAAGTTTTAGTGAGTTCAATAAATGGGTTCTTACATCTTCATTAACATCCTGGAATACGACTTTTAAAACAGAAAATCTGCCTGCAGGTTGGGTTCACGGTGTAGCTTTGAATTATACTTATCAGTCAACGCGCTCTCCTTTTGTGAAATTGGATGGCAATTTACAATTGTATAGTTTGCCCGATACAATTACAGTCACTGTGAATACAGGTAATGTGGAAGTAAGCAGACTTATTGTGGCCATACGTCCTAATCATCTGACGCAATCAACAGGGATCACATTCAATTCCTTACCTAAAGCAAAGGATGTGAAATTATCAATTCCGGTCGATCAGTTTCTTGCCGATCCTTCCGATTTAATCAATTATCCGCTTTGGGTCGATTATCTGAATTTCTATATTTCGGCAAGTTCTCAAACAGCAGGTGTAAATTATAATCTGTTTATTAAAGATATATCCCTGCAATACAAAGATATGAGTGTAAGCTCGGTGATTACGCCGGGAATCGGATTTATGGGTGTTTATCCTAACCCGTTTTCGGGAGCTGAACTGACGATCAAATTGAACGAAATAACTTCTTCGCTCCATTATACTATTTTTGATCTTACAGGTCAGCGACTTCAGGATGGTGTGATTTCAAACTCTGCCAATGCAGAATATAAAATCCCGGTTCATACGCTTGGCAAGGGAGTTTATATGTTACAATTAGACTATAACAATTCTCGGAATAGTGTGAAAATAATAAAGAATTAAGTTGTAAATCAAATAAATTATGAGAACAATTAAAATAAGTTTATTCCTAATTGTGTTAATGACAGGTTCATTGATGGCACAAACTATTACAGTTACAAATCGCATCGAAGCGATGACTGGAAAGACTGCTTTTTATCCGGTTTTTAACCTCAAAGGAGACAAGTTGTTATTCTCGTCTGGTAGTTATATCGGCTTGTCAATGTACGACTTGATCACCAAGTCAGTTGCCGACATCAGCGATCAGCCGGGTGCAGGGTACGAACCAATCTTCGATGCAAGCGAGTCAAAAGTTTTTTATCGCAAAACCTCCTACGATAACCGTCTCCGCAAAGATGCTATCGAGTGTTTCGACATTGCAAAAAATAAAAAAACGCTTATGCTCAGTCCGCAGCGCAATTTAAAGCAAGCCAGGAACTTTAAGAATGGATTTGTAGTTACTGCCGACAGAAAACTGTTGAAATCTACATTTGGGAAAAGTCAGGAAGCTTTGCCGGTGTATGTTACAACAAACGATCTTAAAATATACCTCTATAAAGGCGAAAAATTTCAAACGCTGAATCCTTTGAATGAAACCGAAAGCAGATATCTCTGGGTGTCCTTATCGCCTGATGCTCAAAAAATTCTTTTCACAGCTGCCGGTAAGGGTACTTTTGTCTGCGACCTGAATGGAAAAATTACAGCAACACTTGGCTATCTCAATGCGCCTGTTTGGTACGACGATAAATTTATTGTCGGAATGCAGGATAAAGACGATGGACAGGTGGTTACTTCGTCCAAAATCATCATGATGTCGCTCGATGGAAAAACCAAAAAAGAAATTAGTTCGTCCGACGAAATAGCAATGTATCCTACTGCTGCGGCAAGTGTTGCCAAAATAGCCTACAATACATTGGATGGAAAAATTAAGATTGCAGCAATTCAAATTAAATAGAGTTTTGAAAATGAAATATAAAATAGCTATAGTATTATGCTTTATCCTTAGTTTTGGACTGAATGCTCAAAACCTGACAGGGATAAAAATATGTGTTAACCCCGGACATGGTGGTTACGATAGTGATGACCGTAACATACCGATTGCTCCCTACGCTTCGGGAGATCCGAATGGGTTCTGGGAATCGCAATCGAACCTGGATAAAGGCCTCCAATTGCGTGAAATGCTCGAAGCAGCTGGCGCAACAGTAATAATGACACGTGTAAACAATACAACAGCCGATGACTTACCATTGTCTCAAATTGTAGCAATGGGTAATCAGGCCAATGTCGATTTTCTGTTGTCTATTCACAGTAATGCCGGAAGTGGAGTTGCTAATCATGTGCTGATGTTGCACGTTGGGGTCGATGTAGGCGATAATACCGTTTATAATACCTTCGATCCCAATAATGCAGCTCATAAATTGCTTTCGGACAATAGCAGAATTATAAGTACCGAGATTGCAAAAAATCTCTATGCCAATCAAATCACTACATGGTCGTCTGCTTACTCTATCCGCGGAGAAAAAACATTTGCCCGTACGGCGATGGGTTGGAGCGATGGTTATGGTGTGATGCGAGGGCTTTATGTGCCTGGAGTAATTTCCGAAGGAATGATGCACGATTATATCCCTGAAGCCTACAGGCTAATGAACATGGAATATAAATGGCTCGAAGCCTGGAATTTCTATAAAACCTTTTGTACTTATTATAATGCCGGACAAATACCTACAGGTAATATCGCCGGACAGGTAAGAGATAGCAGGTTAGTGCTCGAAACCTCGTACAATAAATTTGCCGGAAATGACCGACTTTTACCATTGAATGGTGCTAAGCTCACATTGATTGAAACGGGCGAAACTTATACTGTCGATCAACTTCAGAATGGGGTTTTTGTGTTTAAAAATCTTACACCCGGTGTTTATCATGTCAAAGCCGAATTAGCATCATACTATTCGCAAACCTCTGAAATTACTGTTACAGCCAATAATATATCTTATATAAATTTTGGGCTTAACAGAATACGCAATACTGCTCCACAAGTGGTTTCTTACTCGCCTCAGGTGCAACTCACCGATAGTGTGGATGCTTCTACTGATATTGTGCTGAATTTCAATTGGGATATGGATGTGGTTAGTACTTCGGCTGCATTTTCGATAACACCTCATGTGGAAGGTAAAATTACCTATGAGGATTCGCAGTACCGTTTGCGCTTTACGCCGGACAAGCCGCTTGATAAATCTACAGTGTATACAGTAAAACTGGCGAAGTCGGCTTCACATCCCGATAATTTGAGCATGACAGAAGATTTCAGCTTCCAGTTTATGACCAAAAACCGTAATCGATTGTCGCTCATTACAAGTAATCCATACAATGCTGACAATGGAGTTCATTATCAAACGCCTTCGTTCCGTTTGATTTTCGATAGAAAACTAAATACTACAAATTTGCAGACAAAAGTAAATGTGTTGGACGAAAATGGAACTGTTCTTGGTAAAAATAGTCGTTCTTTTGTGAATAACTCCATGACTGTTCCTTATGGATCAACCTATTTTAATTTGTCGGCAAACCTGATTGCAGGGAAAGAATATACGCTTGTTGTGAACGGCGATTTAGCTGATGAAATTGGAATGCAGGTTGTTGAGCCTATCGAAATAAAGTTTAAAGCTGTCAATGCAATGGTGACCAATCAGCCTGTTGTGGATGCTTTCGAGGCTTTGAATTATGTTTACGATGCTACTCAGAGCAACGGAGCAGGTTCGGCTACAGCGGCTACTTCAACAACAAAACTCTTCGGTAGTTACTCAAATAAACTAACAGCTCCTTTAAGTTCAGTTGCTTCTTATGCTACTTTTAAGCCCAATACGCCTGTAACAGTGGCCAGCGATAAAGTGATAGGGTTGCATTTATACGGCGATTTGAGTGGTGCCGAAGTGCAGCTTCAGTTTACTGCAGGCGACGACGTTAAATATGTTCACTTGTGCGATTTGAATTTCTTTGGATGGGAATTCCATGAAGCAAGGCTGAATACTTTGACAGTTGGTACCGACTATCAGTTGACAGGTATCAGAATAAGCCGAGAAAAAGATTGGTTGTTTTCAGCACAGTCCGAAGTTCTTATCGACAATATGTTGCTCTACAGTGCACCGCTTTCTGCAGTCGACGATCCGGCGTATTCAGCACTCAAAGTATATCCGAATCCTGTTTCCGGCATCATTCGTGTTTCAGGTCTGGATGCCGAAACTCCTGTTCTCCAGCTTTACACTTTGAATGGTACTTTCCTTAAGAGTGTTAATTCGAATGGGTTAGATGTGAGCGATATCGGTGCAGGGACATACCTGTTGAAAATAAACCTGAAAAATACAAGCATACATAGACCTGTTATAATTATCAGATAAGTTGCCCGTTATATTTCATAAAAAAGATTGAATCATTTTTGAATTCAATCTTTTTTTTGTGATATCTTAATCCTCTAATTTTTGAATCTTCACCTTGTTGAAAACCCAGTTTTTCTGAAGTGTGTAATTGAAAAGTAACGAAACCATTAGATCCACAATGATACGGCTTATTTTGTAGTCGATGCGTATGAAGTTTGTAATCAGGAAAGTTCCGGTCGATTTCAATAATATGCTGTTCAAAACTACGAGAACAAATTTAAGCAATTGCTTGCGAACTGAGCTTTTGTAAGGTTGGCTTTTGTTGCGAAATGTCCAGGCTTTATTCAAACCGAAATTGATAATGGCTCCGATAAGTCCGCCAATTGCAATAGATATGGTATAGTGAACATGAAAAACTTCTGTTACAAATACCATTATGGCGTAATCGCTTAAGCCGCCTATAAATGCCGATACCTGTGCTTTGGCAAATGTAAAGACTCTGTTGAGTATTTTATGCGTTTTTAGCGCTTTCTTTTTCTCTTCTGTCCCGGTCATTGGCTAATTTTAATAATTTTATGGAGTCAACAATGTTTGAAATAAACAGAACAATACAAGCAAGAACAGCCGAATAATGGATCGAACCCACAACAAATACTTCAAGAATCAGGATCAATGATATCACGATTCGTACTTCGGTAGGGCCGAGTTTACCCGAGTCGATTGAATACTGATCGGTAATTTTGTAACGCAGCAGGGTGGTCATCATTTCCCAACCATATAGGACTACAAATCCGATTCCGAAAAATTCCCAGGCATTATGAGCATAAATTACAAACCCAAAACCTACAAGTACAATACCTATCCAGTCGGTAGTGAGGTCGAGTGAAAAGCCGTACCATTTCCGTTGTTTGTTGCGGTAGTAAGCTATGCGGCCATCCAGCGAGTCGCCAAACCAACTCACCATAAAGCCGAAAACGCCTATCAATAAATAATAAGGATGCAGGAAATGCGCCAAAACAAAGGCTGTAAATATAATTACGTTGCCAAAAAGCCCGATTCCCGTAAGCATGTCCGAACTTATAAAATCGGGAATTCTTTCCACCAGATAGGCGATTGACTTTTGCTCATATTTTTTTAGGAGGTTGGTTCTTTCCCTGTCTTTCGAAATAATAACTAAGGTGTTTAGTTCATCGTGTGTCTTCTTGTTTTCCATGCAATTGGTTTTTTAGTTGTAAAAATATAAATAAACTTTATATTAGAATTTATATTTCAATGAAAATGAAGTTGTTGCTACGGTTGTGCGTTTTTAGGTCAGCCCTTTTTCTTGTTGCCCTACGTGCTTTTCGCTCGGACTTTTCACACAAAATTACATTTTTCGATTGACAAAGGTAATTAATTATCTTTTGGTTAACACATTAAGGACATGATTTTTTTTATAAAGTTCATTTTCACATTTCTTCCGTTCTTTTTTTTGATAGTTACGGACGAATATAGCTCAGAACAATGTCTACGTTCTCGGAACACCGGTGAACCAGTAGTAAATTTCGTTGTTCTTTACTGAGTTTAACAAGTTCGGATGCTATAGGCAACATTGTGAATAAGGCCACATTCAACGAAATAATTGTTATTACTATGTCGATGTAACTAAGATTTTTTACACGTCCGGCTGCAATTTCTGTTTCCAGTTCCTGGTTCATAATTGTAAATAATTGTTCAGGTATGTCGTGTAGTTTTTCGCGCAATGTGTTCAATTGTTCTGGCCGACGGGATAACTCGGTTAAAACTAACATAGGCAATCTCGGATTCTGCATCAACAAATCAAAATGAGCTTCCACTATGTGCTTTATTTTCTGTTGAAAACTCATGCCTGCAAGTTGGGTCGTGTCAAATATGTTTTTAAAAAACAATCTGAATTTGCTTTCGAATATCGTATTAAACAAATTGTCCTTGGTTCTGAAATAATAATGTACAAGGGCCTGATTACAGCCCACAGCTTTGGCAATTTGAGTGGTTGAAGTGGCGGCATACCCTTTTTCTAGAAACAAATATTCTGCTGCTTCAAGTATTGCCTGTTCCATATTTTGATCGGTTTTGTTTTTCATATTTAATAGTTTCATTTAATAGTACTATTAGGCGTGTTGCAAAGTAAAACAAAATAATTGAATTCTTCATTACTTTGTCATGGTTTTTTGTTTCAGCAACGAAAAGTGTGATCAAGTACAAATAAAATAGAGAAAAAACAATAATAAATTCAATCAACATGGCCGACACTTACTTTTCTCATTATTATGGCTCTATATCGAAGATACATGCACGTTTTAGATAATAATGTGCTAAAATTGATCAAGGAATTGATTTTCAGCTCTCATTTCAAGTAAACAATCGGTACAAAAGTGTTGTTGTACTTTGAGTTTCGAAATCAGAAGAAATCAATATTATAACTAAAACAATTTTTTTAATGCAATTAACTCCAACCGAATCATCACATTCAAACAACAAACATTCAGAGACTTTTAGCGAATATATTACAAAGTTTAAATCAATTTTACAAACAGTATTTCACGACGAGAATGATATAAACCTGATGAGTATTCAAAGGGGAATGGAACCCGATGTACTTCAGAAAATCATGTCATGTCAGCCCATGTCGCTTGTTATTCCTACCGAATATGGAGGACGTGGTGGAAATGTTCAGGAGAATTTGTTGTTGCTCTCGGCAGCTTCATACGAATCCCTCGCACTGTCGCTCACTATGGGCATCAATAGCGCTCTTTTTCTCCAACCGGTGATTAAATACGGGAATGAAGATGTAAAACGAAATGTTTTCGACCGTTTTGTGAAGGAGCAAAATATGGGTGGACTCATGATAACCGAGCCGGGATTTGGTAGCGATGCGCTCAATATGCAGACGGCTTATACCGAAAACGATGATCATTATGCTTTAAAAGGGACCAAACATTGGGCCGGACTTACCGGACAGGCCGATTTTTGGGTGCTGACAGCACGCAAGCAAACGCCGTCGGGTAGTTTGCAGCGCGATGTGGATTTGTTTGTTTGCGATAATTCTGCACACGATCAGAAAATTGTAGTGGATGAGAAATTTGAGAACCTGGGTCTTTATCAGATCCCTTACGGTCGTAATCTGTTGGATGTGAAAATCCCTAAAAATCAGCGATTGATTCCTAAAACGACTGGAGTAATGATGTTGCTCGATTTGTTGCATCGCAGCCGTTTGCAGTTTCCGGGCATGGCGCTTGGTTTTGTAAAACGCATGCTCGATGAGGCTATCGCGCATTGTCAACAGCGCATGGTGAGTGGTAAAAATCTGTTTTCCTACGATCAGGTGCAACAGCATTTAGCACGCTTGCAGGCTAATTTTACTATAATTTCGGCCCTGAGTATCAAAAGCAGTGAGTTGGCTGATCTGAAAAATGATTTACAACCTTTTGGTTTGGAGGCTAATATCGTCAAAACAATCAGCACTGATTTGATGCAGGAATCTGCTCAGACTTTGGTGCAACTGGTGGGAGCCGAAGCTTACAAACTGAACCATATTGGTGGCAGAGGTATTGTAGATAGTCGTCCGTTTCAGATTTTCGAAGGCGCCAATGATATTCTTTACAATCAAATCACCGAAGCCATTGTGAAACAAATGAAAGCTGTGAAAGAAAGCAATGTTTTTGCTTTCCTGAAGGAATACAAGCTGACTGACCGTGCTGCCGAAAGATTAAAAAACCTGCTGAACTTCAATATCGATGCTCAAATGCCGCAACGAAAGTATGTGGAGTTCGGAAAAACGCTCAGCCGTATCGGCTCACTTCATTTGGTGGTTCAATTGGGTGAACTTGGATTTCGCAAAGATTTGATTGAAAATGCAATCTCAATTCTGCATCAGGAAATTGATCAGTTGATGGCGCAGTTTAATTTCAACCAATCAGCTGTCGTGATCGAAGATTATAACGAAAACAGCGATTGGTCGAAATTCGTAGTTGCGTAAATGACAATTCTATAAAAAAAACTATTTTAGCTCTCCCTGTCTCTTTCTTAGAAGAGGGCAGGGGAGAGTTTTTTATATGCTTTTCCCATAGATTCAATTACGTCTCCGGCCAACAAGGATTGTTCGGATGTTGTTTCTAAAGCCAAATCGCCGGCAAAACCGTGCAGGTAAACGCCCAGGATTGCTGCATTTTCAGGCGTATAACCTTGTGCCAGCAGTCCGCCAAAAATTCCGGTAAGCACATCTCCAGTTCCGGCAGTTGCCATTCCCGGATTTCCTGTGCTGTTAAAGATCAGTTGTCCATCGGGCATAGCTATCATTGTATGAGCGCCTTTCAGTACAATAATCATCCTGAGCTGCTGCGCTTTTTTACTGGCTAATAGCATTCTTTTGTAATGTGAGTCAGTTTTGCCAAACAGCCTTTCAAATTCCTTCGGGTGGGGAGTGAGGATGCTATTGTCCGGAATTTTATCAAGTAAATTCTTGTTTTCAGAAATCAGATTCAACGCATCTGCATCAATGATGCAGGGTTTTTGTATTTGCGAAAGCAATTGCTCCAGGGTTTCGGCAGTTTCCGCTTTTTGCCCAATGCCGGGCCCGATGGCCACTGCACTGTAATTATTTAAATCGGGAAATTCAGTAATCGAGTCCATGCTTTTGTCCGAATGAAAAATGGCTTCGGGGATGGCGGTTTGTACAATGACCCGATTGCATTCGGCGCTGTGAATGCTAACAAGACCAACGCCACTGCGCAAAGCAGCTTTCCCCGAAAGTACTGCGGCTCCTGCCATGTCCCTGCTTCCTGCGAGCAACAGCAAATGTCCGAATGTGCCTTTGTTCGAGAATTTCGGACGGTGCGCTATGATTTGACTCACTTCCGCTTTTTCTAAATACTGAAACCGGCTTTCGGTGTCGGCTATTCCTATCGGATGAATGCCGATATCAAGTATCTGCCATTCCCCGGCAAACACACCGCTATCGGGAAGCAGGAAAGCTAATTTTGGAAATTGAAGGGTGAGCGTATGATTTGCTTTTACAATCGGAACGGTCAGGTCGGCATTTTCTTCGCCCTGTAATCCTGAAGGTATGTCGATTGAAATGATTGTGTTGCCGGTGCTGTTCATCCAATTTACTGCATCGGCATAAATTCCCTGTAGCGGACGTGTGAGCCCCGATCCAAAAAGCCCATCGATAAGAATGGTGTTCGGAAAAATTTCAGGAGCTGTAAACGCTTTCTCAATTTCGATGATGTGTTCTGCATGTTCATCTTTAAGCAAAATCAGTTTTTCTTCGCAGTCGGCTGATAATTTACCTGTATTGAGCAACAACACTTTTACGTACATTTCTGTATTTAAAAGTTTTGTGGCGAGGGCTAATGCATCACCACCGTTGTTTCCCGGACCGGCTATAACGAGAATTGGCTTTTTGTTATCAAAAGTCAGAATATAGCTTTTGAAAAGAGCAAGTACTGCCCGTTCCATTAAATCAGATGAAGTGATTGGCTCTTCTACAATTGTGTATTGGTCGAGTTGTTTGATTTGGAAGGTGCTGAAGAATTTCATATTGTTCTTGTGATTTTTGATGTTATATACTGGTGTCAGAGGATTAACTTTTTTCAAAAAAACAGAATGAACTTTTAATTAAAATCGGGTTGAAGTAAAATACTTAAAAATATTTGTATTGAATTTGTTGACAATGGAATGCGCGTTTACATCGCATTCCATTTTGTGTCCTGCCATTTTTTTTGTTGAGCCTTATTCAAAAATGACCAGGCTACAATTCGGCTTACTTTTGTTCCCTGACCCATTAGGATTGTTTTTATTTCAACCGCTCCGGCCTGTTTTATGGCTTCGAGAATGGGAGCAAGGTGGTCTTTTTTGGCCACGAGGGTCGAAAACCAGTAACAATTCGTAGAGAATTGTTTGCTCTGCCTGATCATGTCGCGTACAAAACGTACCTCGCCGCCTTCGCACCACAATTCGTTGTTTTGTCCACCGAAATTCAAAACCGGGGTTGTTATCTTTTTTTTATTCAGGCTGCTTAGCTTTTTTAATGTTTCCCTTTCCGACTCTTCAGCCGAACTGTGGAATGGCGGATTACATATTGTAATGTCAATAGGTTCTGAACGTTCCATGGCGCCGTGAAAAATGTCTTTTGGGTTTTGCTGCAATCGCAGGGTGATGTTTTTTGTCAGAAATGCATTTTCCTGAATGATTTTTTGAGCAGAGGCGAGTGCCTTCGGATCAATTTCGGATCCTATAAACGACCAGCCGTACTCTTTTTGCCCAATGATGGGGTAAATGCAACTGGCTCCAACTCCAATGTCCATGCACTTCACTTTATTGCCAACAGGAATTTTTCCGTTGTTCGAACTTCCCAACAATTCGGCGATATGATGAATGTAATCGGCTCTGCCGGGAATAGGCGGGCAAAGATAACCGGTGGGAATCGTCCAGTTTTCTATTGAATAATAGGTTTGAAGCAATGCTTTGTTGAGCCATTTAACGGCTTTGGGGTTGGCAAAATCAATTGACTCATCGCCATGTGCGTTGATTTTTACATATTTTGCCAGTTCAGGGCATGTTTTTATCAATGTCCCGAAATCGTAACGATCCCGATGTTTGTTGCGCGGGTGTAAAACGGCTTTTTCAATAATTTTTTCCTTCCCTTT